>JAABUM010002362.1_pt1 | contig 25425 bp, 20 predicted proteins | sample 5559161 | NCBI WGS metagenome assembly JAABUM01 (sample SAMN10711868, study PRJNA513369) | rock metagenome | isolation source: Antarctica rocks | place: Antarctica: Victoria Land, Siegfried Peak nord
TAGCGTCCGGCACGTCGAGGTCCTTCGGGTGGAAGCGTCAGAACTCCCATCCTCGAAGGACCTCGACCCCTATCCGGCCAGCGACGCGCCCGCCGCGCCTACACCCTCATCTGTGAAGAGCCCGAAAAGGAGACCCAGCACTACGCTCTACCACGGCCACTGTCAGAAGCCGGTTCTCAATAGTCCGAGTCCCTACCGGACCCAGTGCGGTTCATAGCTCCAGCCACAGATGCTAGAGATGATCGTCCCGGAGAAGGCTGAACACGCATGTGGCAAGAAGTTCAGTTGGGTTCTGTGTAGGCGGTGACGCGCTGTGGCTGCGCGTTGGCCGCGGAAGCCCTCTGATCTGTAGGAGGGGAGCTGCGGAAGATCAACGCTGGCCCGGCGCTGCTAGCCGAACCCGGTGTCGGTGTGGTCGTCGCCGCCCAGCTGCTGGTCAGCTGGTCATAGCGTGGACGCGTCCGCAGCGAGGCGCCCTTCGCGCCCTAGCCCGGTGGTAGTTCACACGTCCTCGACGAGCTGGCCGCCGTGACAGGGGATCAGCAGTTCTACTGCCTGCGCAAAGCGGCTTGCCGGCCCGCCGCGCACCGGCGTCACGTCCGCTGTTGGCCCACCCGACCCCTGAGAGCACCGGGGAGAGACGACTGCGCACGCGTGGCTACAGCAGTGGCTACAAGATCCTCTCGGTTTGGACCCAGCCGTTGTGCTCAATCCGCTGACCTGCGGATTCGTGGTGCGCTCGGAGGGACTCGAACCCCCAACCTTCTGATCCGTAGCCAGAAGGTCACCAGACGGAACAGCAACACCGACGTCAGTGCGTGGGCAGCGCTGTCGTGAGCGAGCAGCAGGACGGCGACGAGCGCTCCCTCCGTGGCGCCGACACCCGCCGGGGTCGGGACGGACGACGCAGCTGCGGAGCTGACGAGGAAAAGCAGGAGCAGCGTTGTGGCGCCTGCCGTGCCCCTGTTTCCCGTAATCGCTGACAGGCTGACGAGGAAGGCAGCTCCCATGATCAGCGTCGTCGATGCCGACGCCGCCATCAAGATCGCACCTGCCCATGGCCGCCGACGGATGGCCAGGGCAGCCGACAGCGCCGTCCGGATAGCGTGCGCGAAGCGCCGCGAACTCGCTCGGCGGCGGCTGCTCACCTGCCACAGCACACCAGCGAGAACGAGCAGCACCACGAGCACGACCAGACGAAGGACCGGCGACGGCGCGAAGCCGGCGACGGAACGGGAGAGCCTTCTTCCCAGCAGACCTGCCGCGGAGTCACTGGTCAGTCCGCCGCGATCCGCCAACCAGACCCCCAACGTCGACAGGAGATCAGCGAGGCCACCGAGAAGGCTGAGTACTGCCATCGCGCCGATCGCCTCGCTCACCGCCCGCCCTCGTCGGGACAGATACCGGACGTTCACCGCCGCCGAGCCCAGCCCGACGGGGGTGAGCCGGTTCGCCGCGGCGGCGGCGAGCTGCACAAGGCAGGTCTCGCCGAGTCGTCCCCGTAGGTCGCCGGCAGCCCGGACGGCGACTGCTGCCGCGAGGTAGTGCAGCGCCGCGAGCGCACCCAGAGCCGGAAGCAAGCCCGGCCGCACGGACTGGGCAACGCGGCCCAGTCCTCGGATCGACACGGCCGCGATCAGCGAACGCGTCAACTCGTCGACGTCGAGCTCGTCAGCGACCGGCTCTCCCAGCGCGGCTGCTCCGACGACCACGAGTAGCGCCGCCAACCCGATCCGCCACCGCCGGCGACCGCGCCGACGTTGAGCCGCCTGGGCCGCGCCGGCCTGGCCGGCGGTGGAGCGCCCGTCGTCGATCACCGAACCCGGCACGCTCACCACAAGAACGCTAGCGCCGCACCACACGGGCATCCGCACTGGAAGCTTGAAGGCGGAACCGGGCTGCTCAGCGCCGTCGACGAGGAGTTCGTCCACCACCTGCTCGTCGGACTCCTGATCACCCTGCTGCTCGCGGCGCTGGCCGTGTGGCTCGTCGTCGGCCGCTCCCTGCGCCCGGTCGAGCGCCTCCGCATGACCGCCACCGCCATCACGGCCGCCGACCTGTCCCGTCGCGTCCCCGAACCCACGACCTCCGGAGCGGCCTGCCGGCCCATCCATTGCACCTCGACATCACGACCAGCCCGGACGCGATCGTCACCGGCGACCTCGACCACCTGCGGCGCCTGCTGGGGAACGTGATCGACAACGCGGTCCGGTACGCCCGGACCAGCATCAGGAACGACACCACGGTCCAGGAGCTGGCCGTCGTCACCGTCGACGACGACGGCCCAGGCGTCCCCGACACCGAACGTGCGCGCGTCTTCAACCCCTTCATACGCCTGGACGTCAGCCGCGAACGCGGCAGTGGCACCACCGGACTGGGCCTGGCCATCGCCCGCGAGATCGCTCGCGCCCACCACGGCACCGTCGCCATGGCCCGCAGTCCCGCAGGCGGGGCACGAGTGGTGATCTGCTTCCCGCAAAGGACACCAGCCGGGAGTGCTCCGGGCGGGGCCACCGACCGCTGACCCCATCTCGGCAACGCACACGTAGACCGTGCACCCACGCGCCGGCCGCGTGGCCTAACCCAGGAGTGTTCGGGCGCGCCCGCCGCTGACAGCTCGTAGGCGTGCCGATGACGAGTTGTGGCCCTGAACTGGGGCGAGCCATGGCGCACTATGAGCTGGCCGCGACCGTTTCCGGTAAGGCGTCCCGGCCGCCGCGCAGAAGGTCGCCCAATCAGGCCATCTCAGCGAGACGGGACTTGTTCAGGGCGGGTGAGCGGACACCGGCGCGGGAGCCTTGGTCTTCGTTCAGACGGCATCGGCGAGAGCCCGAGAGCGACCGCGGGAACGGACAGCAACGCTCGGCTCGACGAGCCGGCCGTGAAGAGCCAGACGAGACTGCCGCGGCGCGCCCGCTGGGGCTCGTCCCCTTCGTCGTGGCTCATGCTGCGTCCCCGTCAATGCCCGCCTCGACGGCAGGTCCTGGGCAGGCAGTGGGGAGCTGAGCCTGCGGTGCGGGCCCGTAACGTGACCCGAGCCCTGTCCGCCAAGCGGTAGGGGGGCACCGGTGGCGGTCCTCGAACGGCGGGCGGCGCCATTGCTCGCGGAACTGCTCCCACTGAACGGTCCTCAATTGAGGAGCGGGCCGGGCGTCACGGCAGCGGCTGTCCGGACGTGTAGTGCGGGGTGACCAGCTGGCCGTCGTCGCCTACGTCCTCGATAGCATTCGCTGCATGTAGACGACGGCGCCTGAGCCCAACGCACCTGTCGCTGCGACGGTCGGTCTTGTGGTTCTGGGCGTGCTGCTGCTCGTGGTGACTGTTGTCTACCGGAGCCGGAGCGCCGACCACCTGCCGGCGCTCTTTCCTGGGCACCAGGCAGGTGCGACCAAGCACCACACCAAGCACGGCTTGGCTGCTCTGGGCCTCGCCGTCCTCGCGTGGGTAGGCGCCTGGTTCACGACGGGACGGCGCGAGCGAAACTAAGGGACTCGGCTGCCGCTTCCCACGCGGACGGCCGTCCGTTCGCAACGGCCCACTGCCTGTGCAGCTCGGTCAGCTGCGGGGTCGCCCCGTCGGCTGGAGCTCAGCAGGTTGAGCTCGAAACCCGGCCGCTGCAGGGCCTGACCGGCGCCGAAGAACCAGCTGGTGTGGGCGCGGTGCCACTTTCGTCGGGCTCGCGTCCGGCATCGACCGGGCCGTCTGGTCCACCGCCGTCAGCAGCGCGGCCAGCAGGTCGGTTGTGGGGCGGACGTCCCGGAAGCGGCGCGCGACACCAGAGGATGGACGGGCGGCGAGGGTCACGGAAGCTCCAGGGGGTGAGGGGGCAACATGGCCCTCGGAGAGGACACGCTCGTCGGCGCGGGGTCGTGGCCGGATGGACCACCGGTATTGCCCGCCTCGGGGGGCCGGGACGCGACCTAGCGGCTGGTGCGTTGCCCGAGGAGCACGACGAGCAGCGTCAGGGCGGCGGCGCCGGCAGTGACCAGCAGGGCCGAGGGGTAGCCGACGTGCGGGGCGGCGCGAGCAAGCAGGTAGGGGACGGCCAGCCCGCTGTAGGCGAGGCTGTAGAAGAGCGCGACCACCGCGCCCAGTTCCTCGGGGGCCGCGAGCCGCTCGACCTCGCGCAGCCCGACGATCAGGCACAGGCCGTATCCGGCGCCGAGCAGCAGGGCTGCCGCGGCTCCGGCGACCAAACCGGGTCGAGCGGTCGCCCCCGCGGCGACCAGGCAGCCCGTGGTGACGACCGCGAGGCTGACAGCCGGCGCGCTGGCACCGCCGCCGCCAGCCGCCGAGCGCGCGTGCAGCCAACGCCCCCACGGCTGGACCGCGAAGCCCGCGGCGAGCGAGACCGCCGCGAGCAGCCCGGGTAGTGCGACGCCCAGGGCACCGACCGACCGCACGCCGTGCGCCGGAAGGGTCGTGAACACCAGCGTCACGCTGCCGAAGACCCAGGGGCCCAGCGGCAGGACCACCCGCCGGAACCGCATCGAGGAGGCGGACACCGGCAGCAGACGCGGTCGACGTGCCGGCGCGGCGCCGGGCGGGCGCGTCTCTCGCGCTTGGGGAAGCAGTGCGGCCGCGGCGCCGCCGAGAGCAAGGTGCACGACGTACGGCAGGACCTCGGGGGCGGGGGCCCACTGCGCGAGCAGCCCGGCGACGAGGGGACCGACGCCGAAGCCCCCGGTGAGCGCGAGGGCGGCCCGGCGCGCGCCGGTGCCAGGCGGTGAGCCCTCGGAGAGCTCCTTGACCCACGCTGTACCGACGGTGAAGACCGTCCCGGACACCACGCCGGTCAGCAGTCGTCCGGCGTACAGCCCGCCCGCCCCCCAGAGGCCGGTGATCAGCACGGTCGTCGCCAGCAGCGACAACGCGGCGAAGCCCAGCATGAGGGGGCGCCGCCCGTACCGGTCGCTGGCCCGGCCGCCCAGCAGCAGGCCGGGGATCAGGCCGAGGGCGTACACGCCGAAGATGGCTGTCGCCTCGGCGTCGGACAGGTGCAGGGAGCTGCGGTAGACGGCGAGCAGCGGCACGAACTGGTTCGCCCCGTAGCCGACGGCGAACATTGCCAGCGCAGGCCAGCGCCACTGCGCGCTGTCGCCTCCGGCCGCCGGGGCCAGGCGGATCAGGAGGTCCGCCCGGCCAGTCGGCGGCAGGGCCTCACAGGCTCGAGTGGTCGGCGACGGCCTGCTCCAGCTCGCTCTTGCGCTCGGCGAGCAGCTGGTCGACCACGCGGGAGTCGTCCCGGTTGAGGGCGATCATCCGACTGCGGGTCTGGCCACCCCGGACCACGGTAAGGCTGTCGTCGGTGATCCCGGCTGGCACTCGTCCACTCTCCCGTGGCTTCGCACCCGCCACCAGACCGGGGACGGTTCACACAGCCGAAGGCGAACCCGTCACCCAACTGACCGTCGCCAGAGGCGCCAAACGGCTCCTCGAGCAGCAGACAAGCGCCGCCGGACCATCCTTCCGCGTCCACCCGCACCGGCCCACCCAGAGCACGGAACCGGCAGCCAAGCCGCATCCCCTCACCATGGTTCCCGTGATTCAGGACCCTCGAGCAGGGTCTAGTGGTGGGCCTCCAGCAACTGCGCGGCGTACAAGGCCCGAGGCACTCCGCCGGGGGCGGCACGGACGTCCGGTCATCGGCGCGGTCACGTGGGCCCCGGCCATGCGGGCCGGTGCTGCCGGCGCCCGTTCCGGTGCACAGCGACGTTCACCGCGCAAGCCCAGTCCAATCTCGTCCGCAAGGTGCGGACCAGCCCGAACCGCGCCGGCCTCGCCGACAAGACCAATCGACCCCAGTCGGCTTCCCTCGCGGCCCTTCCTTCGCGATGGCCACACCTCGCCCCAAGATCGGGATCTCCACCAAATCCGGGGCGACACAGACCGACGAGGACAGCTCGGACGCCGGCAAAGGTCCGCAACCTGGGTCGAAGTCAGGGCCTACCGACAACCGGCCGCGACGAGCGGTTCACTAGGAGGGTGACCCTACTCAGTCTGCTGGCGGCGCAGATAGGCAAGCTCCCCCTCGGTCGATCAAGGACGTGGCCGTTGACCGAGACCTGCAGGTCCCCATGCTGGATGGGGCGGAGCTGCTCGCGGATCGCTACTACTCCCCCTCGACCGAAAAGCAACCGCTATTGCTCGCCCGGTCTCCCTACGGACGCCGGGGCCTGGTCGGTTTTCAGTACGGTCAGCTCTTTGCCGAGCGTGGCTTCCAGGTTCTGGTCCAGAGCACGCGCGGTGCATACGGATCGGGTGGCGAGCTGAAGCCCATGGTCTGCGAAGCGGCTGACGGCCAGGCAACCGTTGCCTGGATACGACGACAGAGTTGGTTCCCCGGGTCGTTCGGGGTGATTGGCGCGAGCTATATGGGCTTTGCTGGGTGGGCCTTGGCAACTGATCCGCCGCCTGAGTTGAAGGCTCTAGCGTTGCACATCGTGCCTCACCGGTGGAACACGGTGGCGTACCCGGGAGGCGCCTACGCCCTTGAGACCACACTGGCGTGGGCCAACGATATTGTAGGGCCTCCCCTATCTGACAGCATCATCCGCAATCTCATTGATCTGCATCGACCAGCGGGGGCTCGGGAACGTAGATTGCGAGACGCCTTCCACAAGCTCCCGTTAGCAAAGGCAGCTGGCGATTTGTTCGGCGGCAAGCATGTGCCGTACGTGCGAGAGTGGCTAGCTCACGGTCCAACCGATCCCTTCTGGGATGCGTAGGACGCTTCAGAGGCGCTAGACCGTGTGAACGTACCTACCTACCTACTTAGTGGTTGGCAGGACATCTTTCGTGATCAGACGCTCGCTCAATACCAGCACCTTCGTGGCCGCGGGGTCCCCGTCGAGTTGACCGTCGGGCCGTGGAGCCACTTCGGCCTCGCCGAGGACTGGCCCCTGCTCGTAAAAGAATCGCTCTCGTTCCTGCAGCGGAACCTCACACAGAGCGACGGAGTTCGGAAACCTGCCCTCCGTGTACACGTCGGGGGACGAACCACTGGTCCGGAATGGAATCATGGCCCCCAGACGAACTGAACGATGAGGTCTACTTCCTTCAGCCCGACGCTGGCCTCGGAACTTCGCGCCCAGTGTCAACACAGCCGACTTGCTACCGTTACGACCCGATGGCCCCGACCCCCTCGGTGGGCGGCCCGACACTGGCTGAGGATGCAGGCAGACGAGACAACCGCGGACTCGAGTCCCGTGAAGACGTCCTAACATTCACCACAACTGAACTTCAACAGCCCGTCGCGATCGCAGGGTCACCCAGATTAGAGCTCTACTTCAGATCCACCGCTCGACAAACAGACTTCGTTGCACGTATCTGCGATGTCGACCCCCAGGGTCGTTCGTACAACGTAACAGGGCCGTCCAAGCCGCTGCCGTTCCAGCGAGGGAATCGCTGCGAAAACACTTTCCGTCGCGGCACAGGAGAGGTTGACTGCACCAGCTGGCTGCCGCTATTTCCACTTCTTGCAGGTGCCTGCGTCGAGGTTGACCCTTCGGCGTCTGGCCACAGTCAGGCCGGCTGACTCCACAGCGTGGTCTTGCTCGATGTCCAGGAGGGATCACTGATGGCGGATCCAGTGCGGCGGCTGCGTCTGCGTCTGACTCTGATCACCGTGTGCACTGGTGTTGTCGGGGGATTTGCATATGCAAATCAACGGCCGGTGCTGTGGGTTCTGACGGCACTGCTGGCGGCAGGAACGCTGCTGACAGCAGCAGGTGTGTTCCTCCTAGCGCGAGCATCAGCGGGTGGACGCCAGGTCAGGTGACTGGCTGGTCGTCCGGTGGCGGCAGGGTGGTGCCGTCTCGTAGCACGACCGGGCCGACCGGCGCTGACGCCGCTGCTGGGGGTGTGGGCAGCGGCCGCGGGGCGGGGGCGGGTACCGGCGGTGCCGGCTGGCGGACCGTCGTGCCGTAGGCGGGCGGCGGCGGGGTCGACGGTGAGCTGGCGATGAGGTCGGCGAGGGTAGGGGCGTGGTCGAGGCGGTCGACGCCCAGCGGCGGCAGGCCGAGCAGGTCCAGCACCGTCTTGCCGATGCTGACGTGGGAGTTCCACCGGCTGTCGATACCGGGGGTGACGCGGCCGCCGAACATCAGCAGCGGGACCCGCGGGCCGTAGGCGAGCTGCACCCCGTCGGGGGTGTGCTCGACGTTGGGGGTGGCGACGTGGTCGTCCCAGCCCCCCCAGTCGTCCCAGGTCAGCACGAACACGGTGTCGTCCCAGTGCCCGGCGGCGGTGATGGCGCTGACCGCCTGCCAGATGCTGTCCTGCCCGCGGGTGATGTCGGCGATGGGATGCTCGTCGTACGGGCTGTCATGCCAGACCATCGACAGCTGCGGCAGGCCGGCGGCGTCGGCGACGATCTGGTTGCTGCGCACGATGTTGGGTGAGCCGGCGAGCTGGCGGTAGAAGGCGACCGGGTAGGACGAGGCACCGGTGTAGGCCTTCCAGCTCAGGCCGTGATCCTGAGCGTGGCCGAGCAGCGAGGGCATGTCCCAGACGGGCTGCGGGGCGCTGCGCGGCGGGTTGCGCAGCGTCGGGGACTGGCCGCCGGCGATCAGCAGGTGGTTGGGGGTGGAGTTGGTCCCGAACCCCGAGCAGTGGTTCTCCAGGAACGCGCCGGTCGCGGCGAGGTAGGCGTAGTACGGCAGCACCGTGGTGGTGTCGAACTGGGTGTGGGTCGCCGGTGTCGCGCTGCCGGCCTGCTGGGCGTGCAGCCACTTGGAGTAGGCGGCGCGGTTGTGCGGCTGGTCCTTGGCCGGCGGGTTGGGCTGCACCGGCCAGTCGGCGGCGACGTCCGCCCCCCACGCCCGCATCGAACGAAAGTAGTTGTCGGTGGTGTGGTTCTCCTGCACGAAGACCACCACATGCCCCACGGAGGCTGCCATCGCCCCACACTGCACCAGCGGCAGCGCCGCCGGCGAGGAACATCAGAGGAACAGTCCCGGTCCGGCTGCACAGGCAGCGCCGTTCGGCCGCGTGGTCCGCTGGCTCAGCCGGCGCAGTCGGTGCAGATCCGCCGCCGGGGGTCGGCGAGGCGGCTGTTGGGCTGCACGAGGTAGCAGCTGGTGCAGATGAACTCGTCGAACTGGCGCGGCACGAGGGGGACGGCGAGCTCCTCGTCGGTGGGGTCGACGGCGCCCAGGGCCAGCTCGCCCTCGACGGGGTCGACGTCGCCACCCGGGTCGGCAGCGCGATGGGGCTGGGCGCCGACGAGGGCGTGCAGAGCCGGCTCGACGGGCTGATCGACGTCGCCGTGGCGGGGGGCGTCGTAGTCAGTGGCCATCACACGCTCCTGCGGCGTCGCCGGACGAGGGTCGCCGGGTGCAACGCCCGGCGGGGCCGAGTCATCCCGATCGTCGCTGCTGCCACGGTCAGGTCCGGCGCTCGTTGAGGGCGTCGGCGCGGATCTGGTCATGGCGTTGCCCGACGGCGAGCAGCTCATCCTCGGCCGCTGTCTCCAGGTGCACCAGGCGGGCGTCGGCCCCGGGCAGGACCCGCAGGATCTCATCAAGCTTGCGTTGCAGGGCGGCCTGCTGGCGGGCCTGGGTGTGTTGCAGGGCGAAGACCATCGCCAGGGTAACGGCGGCGGCGAGGGCCTCAAACGCGGTCAGCCACGGGGTGGCGCGGGGGCTGAGCAGCGCACCGAGCAGGAACACGACGCTGACGAGCGCTGCTGCGGTGCTCGCTGCTGTGCTCTGTGAGGCCTGGCCCAGCTGGTGCAGCAGCCGGCTGCCCAACGGCCGCTGCCGGCGGGGTGAGCGAGCATCGGCTGGTGGGCGGCCGGCGCTGGGCGTCGGCGGGTGCTTGACGTGATGCGTGACCGGCACAGGGGCCTTTCTGAGTGTCGTTGCTGGGCTGCCGCGGAGAGGCAGACAAGCTGTCGAAGGCGCCGGGCCGCGGGGGTGACCAGCTCGGGGATCAGGTTCGCTTCCTGAGGTCATGCCCGTCGCTGCACACCGAGGGGGTGAGAACGCCTGTGATGTCATCGACATGGCCAGTAGAGGCCCCTCGACCGGCGGCCTCGTACTGCTATGGACTCATGACCCGACTTCGCCATGCCGCCGTCGGAAGGTCGGTGCCCTCCGCCGGGGCCGTCACCCGCACTTGCAGGTCGCGCGAGCTCGTCCCACTTCCTTCGCTCGACACCTCGGACGCCCCTCGACGCGTTCGATTTATTCGTTCTACAGTGAGGCATGACGACCCTCGCGGACCACACGCTGCTCCCCCCGGCTGCCGCGACCGATGAGAAGATTCTCAAGGTGTTGGTTGCTCTGCTCGCGACTGCTCACCCCGTCGCGGTACTTGACCTCGATGAACCCTCCGCGGCGGTGACCCTGCCCGAGACGGTGCGGGCCGCCCTCCAGGAGGTGGTGGCGGCAATGACGCGACACCAGGCGGTCACGGTCACAGGCACGAACACTGTTCTGACCACCCAACAGGCGGCTGAGCTGCTCGGGGTCTCACGGCCCACTTTGGTCCGGCTGCTTGACTCTGGCCAGCTTGCATATACGACGCCGAGCCGGCACCGCCGCGTGCGGCTAGAAGACGTCCTGGACTACCAGCGTGGAATGGCAGCGGTGCGCCAGCAGGAAATCGAGGCAATGACCCGTGAGGCGGCCGCGGCCGACGGATTCTCGGCAGTTAATGGTTTTGTAAGCACTCGCTAATCGAGGCCTGCAGCGATGCCTTTACGCGTGCTCATTGATGCCTGCGTCCTGGTGCCGTACCACCTCAGCGATCTCCTCCTGCGCCTTGCTGATGCGGAGATGTTCGAGCCGCTCTGGTCGGTAGAGATCCTGGATGAGGTCCGACGCCATGTGCCTCAGACCGCTGGGTCAAGAGTTAACCGCATGGCCCGTGCCTTCCCGCTGGCCGCCGTCGAGGGGTACGCCGGGCTGATCGCGGCAATGACGAACCACGAAAAGGACCGACACGTCCTCGCCGCTGCGGTACGCGGCGGCGCAGACCTCATCGTGACCGCCAACCTCAGGGACTTCCCCGAAGCTGACTTGGTTCCCTACGGCGTCGAGGCAGTCCATCCCGATGAGTTCCTCCTGGACCAGCTCGACCTCGTCCCAAACCGGGTCTTGCAAGTACTCGCCGAACAACGCGACGGCTATACCCGCCCCGAGCTGTCGATCGAGGAGTTCTACCGCACCCTCGCTGCAGTGGTTCCTGCCTTCGCCTCGGAGGCGGCCGCGGCCGAAGTTGCGGCGTTCGGCTCAGATACTCCGCTGCCGCTGGAGATCGTCACCGCTGAAGAAGCGCAGAACGCGTTCTTTTCGGAGGGCATCCCTAGCCCGGCCACGCCGCGAGGCACGGCGTATTTGTGGTGGGCCGCCCTGCTTCACAAGGACGAGCCTGCCAACGCCGGTGCCTTGCGAGCGCTCAGCGTCGACCCGGCCGATTGGAAAAGTGACTTTGGTAGCGCCGCGACTAGTTTGGACGGATGGGCGATGATGCAGTCTGTCGAACCCTGCTCGGACGCGCCCGACGACATCGCCTACGCGAAGTTCATGCCCGACCCCGGTCGTCCAGTGCGAGCCTTCGCTGCCGCTCCGCTGTCGACAGTGAAGATCCTTACTGTCGTTCGATGCCCAGACGGGTGGTGGCGGGTATGGGGGTTATCGGACGACAACTACCGGCCTTCGGCGGCTCGCGTGTACGGAGCCGAGGAGGGCTGAGACGGCGATCAACGACGCCGCCGACTCAGCCCGAAGGGGAAGGCTTCGTCGGCAGCCTCTCATCCGCTCCGGGCACTGTGACGCGCGGTGCCGAGCCGTGATGGGCACGCTCGCACGGGGCCGGGGTGCTGACCGCGGGCAAGGTAGTCCTAGGAATGGGGGAAGTACCGGGGCCAGCCCTGCCGACCGGAACGGTGTCGGTCAGCCGCCCGCGGCGGCGCCCACTCATAGGGTCAGGCCGTCGGTGGCGTTGTCGCGGAACAGGTTGCCTTCCCGGATGTAGCGCCGGACCATCGGCAGGCTCTTGTGCCCGGTCTGCTTCATGATCGCCCGTTCGCTCTTTCCGGCGGCGGCAGCGCTGGTCGCGAACCCGGCTCGCAGGCTGTGCCCGGCAAGGTCGAGGTCGCCGAGCCCGGCCCGCAGCGCGGTGCGCTGCACGACCCGGGCGACCGCCTTATCAGTGAGACGACTTCCGCCGACTTGGCCGTGCCGGTTGACCGGCCGGAACACCGGACGGCGAGGCTGGTCGTCCACAAGCACCACCCACCGGTCATCGTCATCCTGTCCAAGCAGGGGAGGCAGGGCGATGTCGAGGGCAGCAAACCAAGCGAGGTAGACCTCGGCCGGGCAGGAGTCGGCGGCGCCCGTGTGCAGCATCGCGATCCGCCGACCGGCGGCGTCCTGGTCAGTCTTGGACCGGCGCAGCGTGACCACCAGGCCCTGGTCGTTGACCTCAACGTCGCCAGTGTCGAGAGCGACGAGCTCGCTGCGCCGAAGCGCCCCGTAGAACCCCAGGACCAGCAGCGCCCGGTCCCGGGCCGCGAGCAGCGCCTTGGCCGGCTCGGTGGGCAGCGCGTCGAGCAGCCGGCGGACCTGGTGGGCCACCAGCGGGTCCTTCGCGGCGGGGCTGATCCCGTGCACCCGGCGGATCCCGGCCAGGGTGGTGCGCACCAGTGGGCTCGCGGTGGGGGAGGAGTGCCCGGCGGCTTGGTGCACCGCACTGATCGCCGAGCAGCGGCGGATCAGCGTCGCCACCTTCAGCTGCCCGGCATGCTCGGCTAGGTAGACCGCAACTGTCTCCGGTGCCGCCGGCAGGTAGCCCAGCGCGACGCCGTCGTCGTCCTGCTGACTGGTACACCAGTCGGTGAAGTGCATCCAGTCGTTGGCGTACGCCCGCCGAGTGGTCTCGGCGCGGGCGGCCAGCAGGTAGCCGCGAGCCCGGTGATCTGTGATGCTGGGGGGGCCAGAGGATGCCGCCTCCGTCACGGCTGACGAGTTGGACACCGCGATCTCGTGAGGCCCGGGCGGCGGCGGGGACGTCACGCAGCAGCTCTCGCCGCCAGTCGCTCACGACCGGGTGGCGGAGTCCCGTGCCCAGGCGGACAACGAGCAGTGGCACCTGCTGATTCTCGAGGAGCTCGTTGCGGGGTCTGGGCGGCGCGAGTCGCGGCTTCTGTACTGGTGGATCCCGCAGGCCATCGCCTTCGTCTACTACCAGATCTCCTGGCTGCTGTTCGTGGTGCGCCCGGCCTGGTCCTACCGGTTGAACGCGGATTTCGAGGACCACGCCGAACACGAGTACATGATTCTGGTCTCCGAGCACCCGGAGTGGGAGCACGAGCCGTTCAGTACCGCCTTCGCCGCCGACTACGGGCGCTTCGACTCGCTCGCGGACCTGTTGCGCCAGATCGGCCATGACGAGCGGGTGCACAAGGAGGACAGCCTGGTGCACATGGCGGAGCCTCGGTTCCGGTAGCGGACGCAGTCGAGGGCATGGACAGGCGGTCTAGTACTACAGCCGCAGTTACTCTGATCTTGTTGGGCGCCTCATGCACGGTGCGGATCTGCTCGGTGCAGCACCGCATCGGCCCGGCTGCGCGCGGACCGGGAGCCCGCCCGGCCCAGGCGCCGGAGCGGACCCCAGCAACCGGCACAGGGTGCGGACCGGGTAGGCCGGTCGGGTCGAGCTATGCCGAGTGCTAGCCAGCACTGCGCAGGTTCTCGCACGCTTTGACAACGCGGGCCGCCATGCCGGCCTCGGCTTCCTTGCCCCAAGCCCGCGGGTCGTACGCCTTCTTGTTGCCCGTCTCGCCGTCGATCTTGAGCACGCCGTCGTAATTCTTGAACATGAAGCCGGCGACCGTTCGGGTGAACGCGTACTGCATGTCGGTGTCCACGTTCATCTTGACGACGCCGTAGTCGACGGCCGCGCTGATCTCTTCAGGCAGCGAACCGGACCCTCCGTGGAAGACCAGGTCGAACGGTCTGGCGTCGGCGGCCAACCCGTGCTCGACGGCGACGGCGTCCTGGGCGTCCTTCAGGATGTCTGGGCGCAGCGTGACGTTGCCTGGCTTGTAGACCCCGTGGACGTTGCCGAACGTGAGTGCGGTCAGGTAGCGGCCGTTCTCGCCGAGTCCGAGCGCCTTGACGGTGGCCAGCGCGTCCTCGGGCGTGGAGTACAGCTTCTCGTCGATTGCTCCCTCGACGCCGTCCTCCTCGCCGCCGACGACCCCCACCTCGATCTCGAGGATCACGTGCGCCGTCGTGGCCTTGTCCAGCAGCTCACGGGCGATCTGCAGGTTCTCCGCCAGGGGCACCGCGGAGCCGTCCCACATGTGCGACTGAAACCACGGGGTGCCACCGTTGTTGACCCGCTCGGTGGAGGCCGTTAGCAGTGGGCGCAGATAGCTGTCGAGCTTGTTCTTGGGGCAGTGGTCGGTGTGCAACGCGATGTTGACGTCGTATCCCTTGGCCACCTGGTCGGCAAAGGCGGCGAGCGCCAGCGCACCGGTCACCATGTTCTTCACCGTGGACCCGGACAGGTACTCCGCGCCGCCCGTCGACACCTGCACGATGCCGTCGCTGCTGGCCTCGGCGAAGCCGCGGGCAGCGGCGTTGAGGGCCTGGCTCGACGTTACGTTGATCGCCGGGTAGGCGAAGGAGCCGGCCTTGGCCCGGTCGAGCATGTCGGCGTAGACCTCTGGAGTCGCGATCGGCATGACGGAATCCTTCCACGCATCCTTGGAACAGACTGGGCCGGGACGCTGCGGCTGTTCAAGGCGCTGCGGCTCGGTTGGAAGCGGGGCATTGTCTAAGCCGGTGCATCCCCGGAGGACCTGGCACCGCTCGGGGCCTTCAGGCGGCAAGTTGCCGCAAGAAGTCGAGGACCCCGGCGGGGCCCTCCACGACGAGGTCGGCCTCCTCGAGCAGCTGCGGCGGAGCCTCGTCCGAGCGCACGGCCACCCGCAGGCCTTCCCGGCCTTGGCCCACGAGTTGGGCTACCGCGGCGAAGGCAGGCAGATCGCCGAGGTCGTCGCCGACGACCACGACCTCCCGGGCGTCGGACTCGGCCACCACACGGCGGACGGCGTCGCCCTTGTCACCGGGCACCCGCGGCCGCAGCTCCCACACCAGCTTCCCTGGGATGATCTCGAGGCCGTGGCGCTCGGCGATCTCCCGCGCGGTCTGAACGATCGGGCCGCCCCACCGGTCGGGGTCGGCGAGCCGCCGGGTATGCACGGCGACCGCGTACTCCTTGTCCTCCAGCCAGGCGCCGCTCTCGCGAACGGCTGGGGCGTTTCGCAGCGCGTCGCCGGCGGCGAGGACCGTTGACCGCGCCGACTCCAGCCGCGGGTCCACCCGAACCTGGCCGTCGTGGATCTCTTGGAGTCCGTAGAGCCCGAGGTAGCGGACACCGGGTGCCGCCGCGTGCTGGGCCAGGTACGCGGCGGGACGGCCCGACACGAGGGCGACAGCGGCGTACCGCTGCGCGAGCGGGTGGAGCAGCTCCACGATGCCGTGCAGGGGCCGGGCCGCCTGCGGGTCGTCGATGATGGGGCTGAGGGTGCCGTCGAAGTCGAGGCACAGGGCGACCTCCTTCGCCCGCTCGGCTAACCCGGCCGCCTGCTCGGCGACCGAGGCTTCACGGCTCATGGCGTGCCCTCCAGCACGACGTCGCGCTGCTGGCCGGGGGCCAACTCGACGGTTTGGTCGTGGACGAGGATCGTGATCGGCGGGGCGCCGCCGGGCCGCGAGCTGAACCCCATGCGGTCCTCGGCAAGGGCGACGTCGATCCGGTGACCGCGGTAGTGAACACTGAATTTGAGCTGCTTGACCTCCGGCGGCAACGCCGGCTCGAAGCGCAGCACCGGCCCGCGGGCCCGCATGCCGGTCAGGCAGCGCAGCACGATGTCCACCGTGCCGGCCATCGCCCCGAGGTGGATGCCCTCGGCGGTCGTCCCGCCCTGGACGTCGGCCACGTCGCTCTCCAGCGCCTGCTGCAGGAACCGCCAGGCCTCCTCGGGCTCGTAGCGGGCCAACACCCATGCGCTCACCACCCCACTGAGCGTGGAGCCGTGCGACGTGCGCTCAAGGTGGTAGGTGACGGTCCGGGCGAGTTGGTCGGCGCTCACCTCATAGCCGAGGTTGCCGAGCAGGTCACGCAGCTCGTCGCGGGAGAGCAGGAACAGCAGCATCAGCACGTCAGCCTGCTTGGCCAGCTTGTACCGGTCGGTGCTGTCATCCTCGGCCTCCAGCAGCCGGTCCAGCCGCTGGATGTTGCCGTACCGCTCTCGGTAGCCCTCCCAGTCGAACTCCGGCAGGTCCTCGTAGCCCTCGAACTGGGTCAGCACGCCGTCGGCGTGGAAGACGACCTTCATCTTCTGGGTGATGTCGCGCCAGCGGTCCAGCTCCTCGTCGCGGATCGTCAGCTCCTCGGCCAGCTCCTGCCGGTAGTGGGCCGGCAGGACATCCAACGCCTCCAGGGCCCGCTGCAGCACCCAGACCGCCATCACGTTGGTGTAGGTGTTGTTGCGCAGCCCCGGCTCGTCGGAGTCCGGGTAGGCCTCGTGGTACTCGTCGGGGCCCATCACACCGCGGATCTCGTAGCGGCCCTGCTCGGGATTGTAGGCGGCCAGGCTGGCCCAGAAGCGCGCGATCTCGATGAGCAGTTCGGCTCCGGTGAAGCGCAAGAACGCCGTGCTGCCGGTCACCATGTAGTGCTGCCACACGTTGTAGGCGATGGCGATGTTGACGTGCCGCTGATTGCGGGAGTGGTCGGGCAGCCAACGCCCAGACTTCGGGTTCAGGTGAACCTCCTGGGTCTCCTCGCCTCCGTTCGCGCCGCTCTGCCAGGGAAACATCGCGCCGTCGTACCCCGCTGCGCGGGCCGCCGCGCGGGCCGCGCCGAGTCGCGCGTGGCGGTACTCCAGCAGCGCGCCAGCCAGGATGGGCCGCTGGAAGTTGAGGAACGGGAAGATGAACATCTCGTCCCAGAAGATGTGGCCGCGGTAGGCCTCCCCATGCCAGCCGCGCGCCGGGACGCCGACGTCGAGGTGCAGCGTGTGCGGCGAGACGGTCTGCAACAGGTGAAAGATGTGCAGGTGCAGGACGGTCTCGGTCCACTCGTTGGCACTGTCCAGCTCGATGTTGAAGCGGTTCCACAGGCTGTTCCACGCGCCCTCGTGCCGCTCCAGCAACCCCTGGAAGTCCTCGGCGCCGGACACCGTGACCCGGGCCTCCTCTCGGGTCTCCGAGATCGCCCGGTCCCTGGAGGTATAGAGAGCGACGATCTTCTCCACCGTGGCCGGGCGCCCTTCCTCCAGCTCGAAACTCAGCTCATGCGCGATGAACCCGGGCTCCTCGATCAGCCGCCGGTCGGCCTCGACCGTCCGGTTGTCGCGCAGGAGCCTGGTGCGGGCCGCCAGGGCCACCCGCACGTGCGACTGGAGGGTCTCGACCTGCAGGTCGACGGTCTCCTCGTCCACCTGGGCCTGGCCCAACACCTGCAGGTGCCGGGGGTTCAGGTCCCGGTAGCGCTTGACGCCCGCGTTCACGACCCGCCCGTCCAGCCCCGAGCAGACCTGCAGCGTTCCCGACCAATTCTCCGCCGTGAACGTGGTCTCCAACCCGGCCAGATGCTCGTCCTTCATGCTGACGAAGCGACGCTGGGTCATCCTGGTTCGCCGGCCGTCGGTGCCCTGCCACGTGAGGTGCCGGGTGAGGGTGCCGTGGCGCATGTCCAGCTCGAAGCGGTGCTCGCTCACGTCGGCCACCCCGGCGTCGAACCAGTCCCCGCCGGCCACGCGGAAGCGCAGGGGCAACCAGTTGGGGAGGTTGACCAAGTCCTCGTTGTCGGTCGTTCTTCCGGCGATCTCGGTCTGCGCGCGGTCGTACAGGCCGGCGACGTAGGTGCCCGGGTAGTTGACGCCGTCGGCTTCACCCTCCGGCAGGGCGCCACGGGTCACGAGGTAGCCGTTGCCCAAGGCACACAGCGCCTCACGCAGTCCTTGACGTGCGGGGTCGAAACTGTCGTAGACGAGGGTCCAGACGCTCGGCGGTGCCTGGGTGTGCCGTCGCCGTATCTCCGCGGCCGCGCGGCGCTCCTCGAGGCGTCCTTCGGCCAGAGCCCGGAAGGAGACGTCGTCCAGGGTCGCCACGACGAGGTCCGCGCCGGCCTCGAGCAGCAGGTCGCGGTCGTCCAGTCGAGCCACGCCGAGCCCCGCCATCCCGGCCGCCTTCGCGGCCTGGATCCCGCTGCTGGCGTCCTCGATGACGAAGCAGTCTGCCGGGTTGACGCCCAGCTCCTGGGCGGCGGTCAGGAAGATCGTCGGGTCGGGCTTGCCCTTGGCGAAATCGCGCCCGGAGATGTCGGCGTCGAACAGCTCGGCCAGCGTCATCCCCGCGCGAATGAAGTCGTAGTCGAGCCGCTGCTCAGCGGCGAAGAGGTCCAAGCGGATCCGCTCCAGGAACAGCCCTGCGTTCTTGGACGACGACGCCGCCGCCACCGGGATCCCCCGGGCCTTGACGGCCAGGATGAATCGCAGCGCATCCGGGAAGGCCATGAAGCGGCCTTGTTCGATGAGCACGATGACATGCTGCTGCTTTCCGGCCGCGTACTGCTCGATGCGGGCGTCGATGTCGGGTACGCCGAAGTACTCCATCGCCGCCCGGGCGCCGGCCATCCGCGGCATCCCCGCCATCACCTGCTGGTACACCGCTGGCGTGAAGCGCTCAGGGGTCCAGGTCGTCCGGTCCCGGATCTGCCGCCACTCGCCCTCCATCAGCGCCCTGAACGACTCCCGCCAGGCCAGCTCGTGCGGCGAATCAACCAGCACACCATCGACGTCGAAGATCGCACCTTGGAACGCCATCAGGGCCTCCCATCCATCCGTCGCCGGGTCCAGGTGCGGGCGTGACTCACTCGGAGGGCATCGGAGGGGGTCGCCGATTCCATCGCTCGATCTCCTTCTCGCTGGGCGCCTACGCCCGGCGCTCAGGTGGCAGCCGAGGCGCCGAGGCGGACCTCGGGTGCGCCGAGCCGGGCGGCGTCGGCGGTGTGGTCATCGGGTTGTGCTTGCGAGTCGCGTTCGGCCTTGACCCGCAGCCGGTAGTGCTCGACCTCGCTGTCGATCGCTTCCTGCGTCCATCCCAGGATGGGGGCGATCAGGTCGGCGACCTCGGCCGCGGCCGCGTCGCCGCGGTCGGGGACCTCGATCGAGATCCTGGTCCGGCGGGTAAGGACGTCGTCCAGATGCAGGGCGCCTTCATGGCTGGCCGCGTAGTACGCCTCGGCCTTGAGGTACTCGGGTGCGCTGGTCAGTGGTTCACCCAGTGCTGGCTGTTCGGCGATCAGGTCGAGCAGCTGCGAGGACAGGGTTCCGTACCGGCCCAGCAGATGCTCGATCGTGGACACGCTCAGTCCGGTCCGGTCGGCAGTGAGCTGGCGGGAGTTGTACGCCCCGAAGTAGCCGTCGGCGCCGACCAGGGGCACACGTTCGGTGCAGGACTCGGGGACGGTGCGCTCCATGCCGTGGGCGGCGGCGTCGACGGCGTCCTTGCCCATCACCCGGTAGGTCGTGTACTTGCCGCCGGCGATGACGGTCAGCCCGCGCACCGGGCTGGACACGGCGTGCTCCCGGGACAGCTTGCTGGTGGCGTCGGATTCACCGGACAGCAACGGTCGCAGTCCCGCATAGACCCCGACGACGTCTTCGCGGGTCAGCGGGTCCTGGAGCAGCGTGTTGGCGTGCTCGAGCAGGTAGTCGATGTCGGTTTGGCTGGCCGCGGGGTGGGCCAGGTCGAGGTTCCAGTCGGTGTCTGTGGTCCCGATGATCCAGTGGCTTCCCCAGGGGATGATGAACAGCAGGCTCTTCTCGGTCTGGGTGATGATGCCGGTGGCGCTGTTGATCCGGTTGCGGGGAACGATGAGGTGGACGCCCTTGGATGCCCGGACCTGGAACTGGCCCCGGCCGCCGACCATCTTCTGGATCTCGTCGGTCCACACCCCGGCGGCGTTGATGACCTCGCGAGCTCGGATGGGAAACTCGTGGCCGGTTTCCAGGTCGGTGGCCCTGACGCCGACGACCCGGTCACCTTCGCGGATGAACTCGGTGACGCGGGTGCTGTTGACGCACAACGCGCCGTAGCTGGCTGCGGTGCGGGCGATCATCATGGTGTGCCGGGCGTCGTCGACCTGTCCCTCGTAGAACCGGATCGCCCCGCGGATGGCCGACCGTTTCCCGGACGGGAAGGACTCCATCGTCTTCTTGCGGCTCAGGTGCTTGTGGTGGCCCGGCACCCCGCGGCCGGCGCCCATCACGTCGTACACGCCGATGCCCATCCCGACGTAGCCGCGGTCGATCATCTTCTCCAGCGGGTAAATGAACGGCACGGGGCGGGCCAGGTGGGGGCAGAGCGTGTTGAGCACCAGGGTGCGTTCCCGCAGCGCCTCGAAGACGAGCGCGAAGTTGAACTGCTCGAGGTAGCGCAGGCCGCCGTGGAAGAGCTTGGTGGAGCGGCTGGACGTGCCGGAGGCGTAGTCACGGGCCTCGACCAGGCCCACCTTCAGACCGCGGGTGACCGCATCCAACGCGCACCCGGCGCCGACGACACCGCCGCCGATGACCAGGACGTCCAGCTCGTCCTCGCCGAGTCTTCCCAGCGCGCTGGCACGCCCGGCGGGGCTCAAGGGTGGTGTGCTGCTCACGTCAATCGTTCCTTCGCATCGGACTTCAACGGATACCCGCGGGCGTGCTGACCCGCGGGGTGATCAGGTTGGAGCGGGCGCGGTCATGCCGGGTCTCGATGACCCGGACTGCCCCGGAACGCGACCGCATCGACAGCGACAGCGTAGTTACCCAATCCTGTTCGAAGCGGACACCGCGAAGCAGAGCACCATCGGTGACTCCGGTCGCGGCGAAGAAGACGTTGTCACCGGAGACGAGGTCGGTGGTGGTCAGGACCCGGTCCAGGTCGTGACCGAACTCCACCGCTGCGGTTCGCTCGTCCTCGTTGCGGGGGTAGAGCCGACCGAACATCGCCCCGCCGCTGCAGCGCAGCGCGCAGGCCGCGATCACGCCCTCGGGGGTTCCGCCGATGCCCATCAGGACATCCACCCCCGAGCCGGGCTGTCCGACCGCGATCGCCCCGGCGACGTCGCCGTCGAGCAGGAACTTGATGGCTACCCCGGCCGCTCGGATCTGGGCGACCATGTCGGCGTGGCGGGGCCGGTCCAGCACGGCGACGGTCAGCTCGTCGCGTTCTTTGCCCAGGGTGGAAGCCACTGCGGCGAGGACGTCTGCCACCGGCGCGGCGGGGTCGACCGAGTCGGCAGCGGCTGCTGGGACGACCAGCTTGTGCATGTACACGCACGGCCCCGGGTCGAACATCGTGCCCCGTTCGGACAGCCCGACAACCGCCACCGCATCAGGTAGGCCCTTCGCGGCGGCAGTGGTGCCGTCGACCGGGTCGACCGCGATGTCGACTTCAGGGTCGGAGCCGTTGCCGACCTGCTCGCCGTTGAACAGCATCGGGGCCTCGTCCTTCTCACCCTCCCCGATCACGACCACGCCGCGCATGCCGACCGAGCCCAGCACAGGGCGCATCGCGTCGACGGCGGCCCGGTCCACCTGCATCTTGTCCCCCTGCCCGACGTAGCGGGCGCTGGAGATGGCCGCGGCTTCGGTGGCGCGGACCAGTTCCAGGGCCAGGTTGCGGTCCGGGTCCAGCGGCGTCCCGCCTGCGGGGCCGGTGCCGGTCATAAGACCGGCACCGCTTCGACATCAACCCAATCGAGGGTGCGCTCCACAGCCTTCTTCCACCCTGCGTAACCCGTCTCGCGCTGCTCCTCGTCCCACGTCGGGGTCCAGCGCTGGCCCTCGCTCCAGTTCTCCCGCAGCTCGTCGGTGTCCTTCCAAAACCCGACGGCGAGCCCGGCCGCGTAGGCCGCGCCGAGCGCAGTCGTCTCGGCGACCACCGGCCGGCTCACGGGCACGCCGAGGATGTCGGCCTGCAGCTGCATGCACAGCGAGTTGGCGGTGACGCCCCCGTCGACCTTGAGGACGTCAAGGTCGACCCCGGAGTCCTTGGCCATCGCCTCGACGACGTCGCGGCTCTGGTAGCAGATCGCCTCCAGGGTGGCGCGCGCCAGGTGGGCGTTGGTGTTGAACCGAGACAGCCCGACGATCGCGCCGCGGGCGTCGGAGCGCCAGTAGGGGGCAAACAGACCGGAAAAGGCCGGGACGAAGTACACCCCGCCATTGTCGGGGACCTGGCGGGCCAGCGACTCGCTCTGCGCCGCGCCGCTGATGATGCCCAGCTGGTCGCGCAGCCACTGCACCGCCGAGCCCGTGACGGCGATGGAGCCCTCCAGGGCGTACACCGGCTTGCTGCCCGCGAACTGGTAGCACACGGTGGTCAGCAGGCCCGCCTTCGAGCGGACCAGCTCCTCGCCGGTGTTGAGCAGCATAAAGTTGCCGGTGCCGTAGGTGTTCTTGGCCTCGCCGGGGGCGAAGCACACCTGGCCCACGGTGGCCGCCTGCTGGTCGCCGAGCACGCCGGTGAGAGGCACCTCGCCGCCGAGCGGGCCCTTAACCCGGACCACCCCGAAGCCGTCCGGGTCGGACGAAGGCACGATTTTCGGCAGCATCGAGCGCGGGATGCCGAAGAAACCGAGCAGTTCGTCGTCCCAGTCGAGCGTCTCGAGGTCCATGAGCATCGTGCGGCTGGCGTTGGTCACGTCGGTGACGTGCCGGCCGCCGTCGACGCCGCCGGTGAGATTCCAGGTCAACCAGCTATCGGTGTTGCCAAAGACCGCGTCGCCCCGCTCCGCGGCCGCGCGGACCCCGTCGACGTTCTCCAGAATCCACTGCACCTTGCCGGCGGAGAAGTACGTCGCCGGCGGCAGGCCGGCCTTCTGCCGGATGACGTCACCGCGGCCGTCCCGCTCCAGCGCCGACGCGATCTGGTCGGTGCGGGTGTCCTGCCAGACGATGGCGTTGTAGAACGGCCGGCCATTGGTGCGGTCCCAGACGACGGTGGTCTCGCGCTGGTTAGTGATGCCGCAGGCGGCTAGGTCGGAGCCCTTCAGCCCCTTGGCGTTCATCGCCGAGCGCACCACCGAGACGGTGCGCTCCCAGATCTCCACGGGGTTGTGCTCCACCCAGCCCGCCTGCGGGAGGATCTGCTCGTGCTCGAGCTGGTACTTGCCCTGCTCCCTGCCCGCATGGTCAAAGATCATGAAGCGTGAGCTGGTGGTGCCCTGGTCGATGGCGCCGACGAAATCAGCCACGGGTCTCGGTCCTTCTCTCCGAAGCAGCGCCGGCCGGGCGGCCAGGCGCATGGTCATGCCTGTCGTGCTCGCGCGTGTCGTGCTCGTGCGTGTCGTAGCCCTGGGCCTGGTCGACGTCCGGGTCGGTGCCGGTGCGCCCGGGCTCCTGCTTCTCGTCGATCGGCAGGTGACGGCCGATCAGGGCGTCGTAGAGGCCGGCGCCCAGCGGACCGCCGATGAGCGGACCGACGATCGGCACCCAGAAGTAGAAGTGGCCGTACTGATCCCGCCAGGCCCCGCCGTAGCCGGTGACAAACGACGCCAGGCGGGGGCCGAAGTCGCGGGCCGGGTTGATCGCGTAGCCCGCGTCGGTGCCCCAGGCGAAGCCGATGGCGACGACGATCAGCCCGACGATCAGCGGTGCGAGGTTGGCCGCGGGAGAGGAGTTGCGGGCGTCGGAGACGGCCAGGATGACGAACAGCAAGATCGCCGTGCCGATGATCTGGTCGCGCAGGCCGCCGAACGTGCTGACCGGCAGCGTGCCGTTGCCCGGCAGCGTGGAGAAGATGCCCTGCGACTTGACCGTGTGCCCGGGGTCGAACTTAGCGATCACCTCGGTGTAGTTCCAGCGGACCAGCAACGCCGCCACAAAGGCGCCGAGCACCTGCGCCAAGGCGTACGGGCCGACCTTGCTCCAGGAGAAGCCCCGAAACAGTGCCAGGCTCACCGTGACCGCGGGGTTGAGGTGCGCGCCGCTGATGCGGGCGGCGACGTACACGCCGAACATCACCCCCAGACCCCAGGCCCAGGAGATGCTGTCGTGGTTGCCGATCCCACCGGCGACAACCTGCGCGACGACGCCGTTGCCAAACAGGATGAGGATCAGGGTTCCGGCGAACTCCGCTGCGAGCTCGCCAGTCAGCGTGTGTGGCTTCAGCCGTTCGGGCACGCCTGCTCCCCCCGGTCATGCTGTGTCGTGGGCCACAGTCGCGACCCCGGAGCGAATGGTAGAGCCTCGTCACGCCGAAACCCCCACCGGCACCCCCCACCACTCGCAAGAGCGAGAACCAGCAGGTCGAGCAGTGGCGCAAGGCCGGTTCGGTGAGTCATCTCGGTGATCGGGGCCTAAAGCGGCACGGCGGATTCCAGCGACCATCGCAACAGGCGTCTCGTCTGGAGGTCGTGATAGCAGGTACGGGTCGTCCTGGGGTGGAGCCACTGTCGAAGCAGCGGGTGTGGTTCGCGGGGCTGATCGCGCGGGGGGTGAGCAACACCGAGGCTTGCCGGACGGTGGGTGTCAACCAGCGGACGGGGACACGGCGGCCGCTCGGGCGCAGCGTCCCGGCGGCCGCGGCGTTTGACCAGGTGCACCGTGTCACCGCCGGGCACCTGCTCGCGGTGGGCCTCCCGGCAAGCACAGCCCTGGCGACGGGTGGCTATGAACCGAGGCGTCCCGTGACGCCGTGGGCTGTCGCTTGAACCCGCACTGGCGCACCCCGACCCCTGGTCGTCGAAGGACTGGCGGTCGACCCGATGGCGACCGTCTCGTCTGCGAACACCTCGGGTGATCACAGCCCGGTCGCGGTGCTACCTTGGGCGCGCTCGACGGGGAGGGGACGCCAGCGATCGCGTTCGTTCTACGGTCCCCACCTGGCCTTTGGGCCGGCTCGACTGCAGGGAGGCTTGAGATGACGACGCCGACCGACCCAACACCTCCCCCGCTGCCTAACCCCGCGCCTTTCCCGGCGCCCGGGCCGCCGCCCTTTCCCCCGGTGCCTGACCCGAGCCCGGACGTGCCTCCCCTGCCGGTCTAACCGACACAAGCCTCTCGCGTTCACGAGAGATCAATTGTCAGCGGCGGTGGCTCAGCGGGCTGGTCGGCCAGCCGGTGCCCTTGGCGACAGGGCAGGCGGCTTTCTCCGGTGGGGCCGGCCTCGCGTGGGTCGCCGGCTTACTGGACCCTGTGGGGTGTCTGCTGCTGGTCGCTGTCGTCCTCGCTGTCGATGTAGATGTCGTCGACGGCAATGTTGACTTCGGTGACCTGTAGTCCGGTCATCCGTTCGACCGCTCCGATGACGTTGCGGCGGATCCCTGCTGCGAGGTCGACGAGGGGGACGCCGTAGTCGATGACAACGTCGAGGTCGATGGCGGCTTGGCGTTCGCCGACTTCGACGCTGA
>JAABUM010002363.1_pt1 | contig 25421 bp, 23 predicted proteins | sample 5559161 | NCBI WGS metagenome assembly JAABUM01 (sample SAMN10711868, study PRJNA513369) | rock metagenome | isolation source: Antarctica rocks | place: Antarctica: Victoria Land, Siegfried Peak nord
GTCTGCCCAGGTCAAGAAGGAGGCCGACGACACCTACGCCTCCACCTGGATCCTGCTGGGCGGCAGTGTCGCCCTCGTGCTCCTGCTGGGTCTGGTCATCGTGCTGAGCCTGATCCGCAACATGGTGCCGCGCATCAAGAGGTACGCCGAGTTCGCCACCGACATCGCGGCCGGCCGCCCGGCCAGCGTCCTGCACCCGCGCGGGCACGATGAGCTCGCCGAGCTGGGCGCGGCACTCAACGACATGGTCCGGCACCGGGACGAGACCAACCAGGCCGAGCAGGTTCAACGCGAACTGACCATGCGTGCCGAACAGTCCCAGGCGGAGTTCATCGACACGTTGCAGGTGACCCGCAGCGAGGACGAGGCGCAGGAGTTGCTGCAACGGCACCTGCAACGCTCGCTGCCCGACAGCGCCGTCACCGTGCTGCGCCGCAACAACAGCGACAACCGGTTGCAGGCAGCCACCCCCCTTCCGACGGGAAGCGACCTCGCCGCCCGCCTGGTCGGCGCCGAACCGCGCTCCTGCGTCGCGGTGCGCCTGGCACGGACCCACCACGAGGGCGCCGGCCGCCAGCCGCTGCTGGGCTGCTCACTGTGCGAGCACGCGGAGCGGCCCTCGACGTGCGAGCCGCTCCTGGTTGGTGGGGAGGTGATCGGGTCAGTGCTCGTCACCCATCCCGACGCGATCGGCGACAGGGGCGACACGCAGATCAAGCACACCGTCGGCCAGGCCGCACCCGTTCTGGCGAACCTGCGCAGCCTCGCCCTGGCTGAGTTCCGCGCGAGCAACGACTCGCTGACCGGGCTGCCCAACAAGCGCGCCACCGAGGACACCCTGAAGCGGATGGTCGCTCAGGCCGGCCGTTCGGTGGCACCCCTGACTGCGATCATGCTCGACCTCGACCACTTCAAGCTGATCAACGACCGATATGGGCACCCGAAGGGGGACGAGGTGCTCGCCGCCGTGGGCATGGCGATCCAGTCCGGCCTGCGGGCCAGCGACTTCGCCGGACGATTCGGCGGCGAGGAGTTCCTGATCCTGCTGCCGGAGACGACAGTGCAAGGCGCCTGGCAGGTGGCCGAGCAGATCCGCCGCAGCGTCGCCGCCCTGAGCATCTCGGGAGTCGACCGCGATATCACCGCCAGTCTGGGCATCGCGGGGCTGCTCGAACACGCGGGGGACGCTACGGCGCTGCTGCGCGAAGCCGACCGGGCGCAGTACGCCGCGAAGGCCGCCGGGCGCAACCGCACCGTCGTGGCCGCGGTGGCACCGGATGCCGAGCCGCCTTTCGATCCGGTGCTCGACCAGGCCGAAAAACCTGTTCCCGCGGGCGCGGTACGACGGCTGAGCTGACGGCGACCGTCGCCGCGCGTGCAGCTCGTCAGGCGTTGGCGGCCACGTTCGTCCCAGGGCCACGGCGCCGGAGCACGACGAGGTCATGCCGGGCGCCGGGGAGGTCTGCTCCTCCTGGCCTTCGACGACGAGTCCGGCGTCGGCGATCATCTGAAGGTCGTCGGTGCCGGTCTGGCCCTCGCTGGTGAGGTAGTCCCCGAGGAACATCGAGTTGGCGATGTGCAGCGCGAGCGGCTGCAGGGTGCGCAGGTGGATCTCACGGCCGCCCGCAAGGCGGACCTCGACGTCGGGGAAGGTGAACCGGAACAGGGCGAGGATGCGCAGGCAGCGCTGCGGGGTGAGCTGCCACTGCGAGCCCAGCGGCGTGCCCTCGAAGGGGATGAGGAAGTTGATCGGGACCGAGTCGGGGTCCAGCTCGCGCAGCCGAATCGCCAGGTCGACGACGTCGCTATCGCTCTCACCCATCCCGAAGATGGCGCCCGAGCAGGGCGACAACCCGGCCGCCTGGGCACGCACGACCGTGTCGACCCGGTCGGCGTAGGTGTGGGTGGTGCAGATCTCGCCGTACTGGCCCTCGCTGGTGTTCAGGTTGTGGTTGTAGGCCAGGGCACCTGCGTCGCGCAGCCGCTCGGCCTGGTCGGGCTTGAGCAGGCCGAGGCACACGCAGACCTCGACGCCGGGCTGGCGGCTCTTGATGGCGGTGATGGTCTCGCTCACCCGGGTGACGTCGCGGTCGCTGGGGCCGCGTCCGCTCGCGACCAGGCAGACCCGCTTCGCCCCGCCGCTGACCGCGCGGTCGGCCGTGTCAGCCGCTTCCGGCGGGCTGATCCAGGAGTACTTCAGCACGTCGGCCTCTGAACCGAGCCGCTGCGAGCAGTAGAAGCAGTCCTCTGGGCACAGCCCGCTCTTCATGTTGACGATCAGGTTCAACTTGACGCGACGGCCGAAGAAGGTACGGCGAACGCGGCCCGCAGCGGCCACGACATCGAGCAGGTCCTCGTCACCGGTGGCCAGCAGGGCCAGCGCCTGCTCGGCCGTCGGCAGGCGGCGCTGCAGTGCCTGCTCGGTCAGGGTGCTCAGCAGTGTCGCGGTCGGGCTCGTCGTCGTCGGGTCGGTAGGCGGGGGAGTCGGCCATGAGGTTGCTGTCGCGTCGGTGGTCATGCCCGCGAGCATGCCAGTCAGGCGTGCGGCGCTTACTCCGACGCCGACCACAGCGAGCGAACCGCGTCCGCGACGGCCGCCGCCTGCGCCCGCCCAGCCCGCGCGCAGGGCTCGCGGGTGCTCGGGTCCAACGGGTTGGCGCCCGAAGCGGCCTGGGAGGCCTCGTCCGCCGTCACGACGACGACCCGCGCCGGTGCGAGCGCGGCCCGCTCGTCGTCGAGGCTCGGGAACGGACCGCCCGGCGGCATCGTCATCGGCGAGAGCACGAGGACCGCGTCGCACCCGGCGGCCAGGTCGGCGTTGGTGACCGAGCGCAGGCCGCCGTCGATGTAGCGGCGCTCGCCGATGGTCACCGGTGGCCAGACCCCCGGCACGGCGCAGCTGGCACCCACCACGTCGACGAGGCCGGCCCCGCTGTCGCGGGTGAAGACGGCCTCGACCCCGGTTGTTGCATCGACGGCGACGATGCGCAGGTCGCGGTCGGGCCAGTCGTGCACCGGCAGCCGGGCCGCGATGATCTCGCGCCGGGTCGCCTCCGGCACGGTCTGCGTGGCCAAGGCGACGGCGCCGATCGCCGCCCGGAAGCGGACCGGGTCGCCGCCGGACTCCCGCATCGCGCTCATGGCAGCGGCCTGCAGCGAGTCGAGGTCGAACGTGGTCGCCAGCTCTGCGGACTGCTCCGGCGGTTCCAGCTGGGCCTCGAACGCGCGCTCGAGGCCGACCCCGGTCCCAATCACCGCTGCGACGACCGAGCCGGCCGACGTGCCTACCAGCAGGTCGGCCCCGGTCACGTCGATGCCGGCGTCGGCCAGCCCCGCGAGCAGGCCGAACTCCCAGGCAATGCCCGCAACGCCCCCGCCGCCCAGCACGAGGCCGCGGCGGGTCTGCTGCCCGGGCTCGGGCTGCCCGGAGCGCTCGGGCTGCCCGGGCTGCCCGGACCGCTCGGGCAACTCAGGCGGCTCGGGCAACTTAGGCGGCTCAGGCAACTTAGGCGACTCAGACGGCACGGCGGTAGACCAGGACGGCGAGCGTGATGAAGACCGCGGTGATGCCGAGCTCCCAGGCGAGGGCGCCGAGCACGTTGGCGGCGGTGGGGCCGCCGAGGGTCAGGTCGCGCAGGGCGTTGCAGGCGACCGTCACCGGATTGATCTTGGCGAAAGCCTGCAGCCAGCCGGGCATCGACGCCACGGGCACGAACGCGGCGCTGGCGAAGGTCAGCGGGAACAGCCAGATCAGGCCGGCCGACTGCACCGTCTCCGGGTCGTGGATGACCAGGCCGATCAAGGGGGCGACGCAGCACATCGCGAAGCCGAAGCCGGTGCCCAGCAGGACGAGCCCGATGCCCCCCAGCACGGACGTGTGGATGCGGAAGCCGACCAGGTACCCCACGGCGAGCATCAGCACCACGGTGAACAGGGTCCGGACCGCGTCAGCCGCCAGCCGGCCGAGCAGCACCGCGGCGCGGCTCATCGGCAGCGAGCGAAACCTGTCGATCAAGCCGGCCTTGGTGTCCTCGGCGAGTCCGATCGCGGTGCCGAAGCAGCTGAAGGCGGCGCTCTGGACGATGATGCCCGGCAGCAGGAAGTCGACGTACGACACGCCCGGCACCCGGATGGCGCCGCCGAAGACGTAGCGGAACAGCAGGACGAACACCACCGGCTGGATGGCGGTGAAGACGATCAGCGCCGGCACCCGGGCGTAGCGGATCAGGTGTCGCCGGGTCAGGACGGCCGTGTCGGCGACCGCCCAGGACAGCGAGCTCATGCAGCCTCCTCGGCGGCGTGACCGGTCAGGGACAGGAAGACGTCGTCCAGGCTCGGCCGCCCGAGCTCGAGCCCGCGCAGCGGGATGCCGCCCGCGTCGAGATGTCGGACGACGTCGCCGAGCAGTGCCCCGCCGTCGGTCCCGGCCGCGACCGTGATGCGTCCCGCGTTGTGGTCGCGCTGCATCTCGCGGTCGTCGCCACCGAGGCCGGGCACTTGGCGCAGCGCGGCCACAGCCGCGTCCACGCATGGAGGGTCCACCCGGACGGTCAGGACGTCGCCCCCGACGGAGCCCTTCAGCTCGTCGCTGGTGCCGTGAGCAATGGCCCGGCCACGGTCGATGACGACGATGTCGTCAGCGAGCTGGTCGGCCTCGTCCAGGTACTGCGTGGTCAGCAGCACCGTGGTGCCGTCGCTGACCAGCCCGCGAATCAGGTCCCACAGCCCGATGCGGCTGCGCGGGTCGAGCCCGCTCGTCGGCTCGTCGAGCAGCAGCACCGCGGGGCGGCCAACGAGGCTGGCGCCGAGGTCGAGCCGGCGCCGCATCCCACCGCTGTAGGTCTTGACCGGCCGGTCCGCCGCGTCCTCGAGCGCGAATTCCGCGAGCACCTGCGCTGTCCGCCGCTTGGCCTCGGCACGGCCGAGGTGGTAGAGCCGGCCCACCATCTCGACGTTCTCACGACCGGTCAGCGTCTCGTCGACGGCCGCGTACTGGCCGGCCAAGCCGATGGTGCGCCGCACCTCAGCGGCGTCCCGCACCACATCGAGCCCCTCGACCCGCGCCGTGCCCTTCGTGGGCCGCAGCAGCGTGGTGAGGACCCGAACTGCCGTCGTCTTGCCGGCGCCGTTCGGGCCGAGCAGGCCGAGCACGGTGCCCCTCGGGACGCTCAGGTCGAGTCCGCGCAGGGCGTGGACCTGCCTGAACGAGACGTGCAGGTCGGCGGTCTCGACGGCGGGGGTGTCGGGCAAGGCACTCCTTTCGGGGTCTGACGGAGGCGGAACCGGTATCAGCGGTGACTACCGTAATGGCCGTGAGTGTCCTGCGACGCGCTGCAGCCGCCCTGGGTGTGGCCGCCGGACTGCTGCTTACCAGCTGCGGTGGTTCCGGTGGCTCTGGCTCGAGCGACACCGCCGGCCAGGCCTCGGCGCCCCCGCCCTCGCCGTTGACCCTGCCGCCGACCGCGTCTCCGGGGTCCCCGTCCGCCTCGGTTTCGGCCCCAGCGTCCGCCTCGACCCCGCCCGGCCAGCGGCCGCCGGCGAGCACCTGGCCCACCTACCACGGTGACACCACGAGACGCGGCTACGCCGCCTCGTCCCCCGACCCGGTCAACCCGAAGGTGCGGTGGACGGCGCAGCTCGACGCCCCCGCCTATGCCTCGCCCCTGGCTGTCGGGAACCTCATCGTGCAGGCGACGGCCGCCGGGACCGTGTTCGGGCTCGATGCAGCGACGGGCGCGGTGCGCTGGCGCACCCACCTCGCCGACCCCATCAGCGGCGACTCGCTGCCCTGCGGCAACGTCGACAAGCTCGGCGTCGTCGGCACCCCCGCGTATGACCAGGCGTCGGGCCTGGTGTTCGCCGTGACCACGCAGGCGGGCCCGCAGCACGTGCTCTACGGGGTCGACGCGAGCACCGGCGCGGTCAAGGTGCGACGCGGGGTCGACGCGCCGGGGATGACCCCGGCCACCCACCTGCAGCGAGCCGCTCTCGCCATCAGCGGCGGCCGGGTGTACGTCGCGTACGGCGGCAACTACGGCGACTGCGGCCAGTACCAGGGCCGGGTCGTGGCGGTCAGCACCCGCGGGGACGGCTCCCTGCTGGCGTTCGCAGCGCCGACCAAGCGGGAAGCGGGCATCTGGGCCGCCAGCGGGCCGGCGGTACTGCCCAACGGCGAGCTGCTCGTGACGACGGGCAACGGCGAGGCGACGGGCGGTACCTGGGACCGTAGCGACTCGGTGCTGCGGCTCTCCCCGACCCTGGCACTGCTCGATGCCTTCGCCCCGACGGGCTGGGCGCAGGAGAACGGCGTCGACGCCGACCTCGGCTCGACCGGCCCGCTGGTCCTGCCGGACGGGCGCGCCGTCGCCGCGGGCAAGGGCGGCAGCATCTACCTGGTCGACCCGGCAGCGCTTCGGGGCGTCGGCGGCCAGCTCGCGTCACTGGAGGGCTGCCGGTCCTACGGCGGCATGGCCGCCGGCCCTGCCGTTGCCGGCAGCACGCCGGTGTTCGTGCCCTGCACGTCAGGCGTGCAGCAGGTGATCGTCGGGCCTGGTCGCGCTCTGCGCAAGGGCTGGTCGGCACCTGGGCAGGTGACCGGCTCGCCGGTCGTTGCGGGCACCACGGTGTGGTCGGTCCAGCAGGACGGCGCCCTCTACGGGCTCGATGCGGCTACCGGCGCGGTCCGGGCCAACGTGCAGGTCGGCGATGCGACCCGCTTCGCCACCCCGGCCGTTTCCGGGAGCGACCTGTTCGTCGGTACCCGGCGGGGCGTCACGGCTGTCGCGCTGCGCTGACCTGGTGGGCTAGCGCGACCAGGCGCGACGCCGCCATGGCTACATCACCGGGGGCTACGCACCAGGGCTACGCCAGCAGGGTCTGCGTCACCAGGATCTACGCCACCAGGATCTACGCCACCTCAAGGGTGACGTCGACGTTGCCGCGGGTGGCGTTGGAGTACGGGCACACCTGGTGCGCCTTCTCCATGATCTGCTTTGCCGCATCGGCGTCGAGCGTCGGGAACTCCCCGACCAGGGTGACGGCGAGGCCAAACGCCTGGCCCTCCATGCCGAGGCCCACGCGAGCCGTGATGGACGAGCCGTCGACGTCGACCTTCTCCTGGCCCGCGACCCGCTTGAGGGCGGAGTGGAAGCAGGCCGAGTAGCCGGCTGCGAACAGCTGCTCCGGGTTGGTCTTGTCGCCCCCGGGACCGCCCAGCTCCTTGGGCAGCGCCAGCTCGAGGTCGAGCACGCCGTCGTCGCTGACGACCTCCCCCTCGCGCCCGCCGCGGGCCGTGGCCTTGGCCGCATACAGAACGTTCATGTCGTGCCTTTCGTCGGAGCCGGCCTCGGACTGCAGTCTCGCACGTCACCCGACGGCGCCCGGGTCAAGACCAGGTGCGCGATCACAGGTGCCGCAGCATCCGCGTGTTGCCCAGGGTGTTGGGCTTGACCCGCTCCAGGTCGAGGAACTCGGCCACGCCCTCGTCGTAGGACTCCAGCAGCTGCTCGTAGACCACCGGGTCGACGACCTTGTCCTCGCCGATGGGGACAAAGCCCGCGCATGCGAAGAAGTCGACGGCGAAGGTGAGGCAGAACAACCGCCGCACCCCGAGGGCCCGTGCGCGGTCGAGCACGGCGTCAAGGAGGGCCCGGCCGACGCCGTGACCACGGCAGGCAGGGTCGACGGCAAGCGTGCGGACCTCAGCCAGGTCCTCCCAGAGCACGTGCACCGCCGCACAGCCGACGACGCGCTGCTCGGTGCCCGTGCTGGTGCCCGTGCCGCCGGACGCCAAAGGGCCGGCGGTCTCGGCAACGACGAAGTCCGGCACCGTCTCGAACAGGGTGACGGTCGGCTTGGACAGCAGCAGCCGGTTGTCGCTGTACCCGTCGATGAGGGACCGCAGGGTCCACACGTCGGCGGTCCGTGCGGGGCGCACGGTGACTGCAGGCATGCACATCTCCTGCCCCGTGCGGTGGCTCCCGACCTCCTGCAGCCCGCTGTTCCTCGGTGACTCGCTCGACACCGAGCGCATCGAGGCCAGCTACGACTCCGGCGTGCTGGTGCTGCGGATCCCGGTAGCGGAGAAGGCCAAGCCGCGCAAGATCACCGTCAGCAGCAAGGACAACGGGGCCAAGACGATCGAAGCCGTGATCGTCACCGCCGGTACGGCGGACGGTTCGTCCGTCCGCCGCACCGCCATGTCCGGGCTCATGCACGCGCCAGGTGCCCCACCAGGACGTTCAGGCATGCTTCGTTCAGACGACAGTCGAAGGGCGAATGTGCAGACCATCGGCGTGCTGGGCGGGATGAGCGGGGTCGCCACCGGCGAGTACTACCGGCTGTTGAACGCGGGCGTCAACGCTCACCTCGGCGGTCACGCGTCGGCCGAGCTGGTCCTCTGCAGCGTCGACTTCGCGGTGATCGAGCGGTGCATCAGCACCGAGCGGTGGGACGATGCCGCGCAGTACCTGGCGGAGCGGGCACGGCGCCTCGAGCGAGCCGGCGCCGACTTCGTCATCCTGGCAACGAACACCCTGCACCGGGTCGCCCCCGAGCTGCAGGACGCCATCGGCATTCCTCTGGTTCACATCGTCGATGTGACCGCCGACGCCGCGCTCGCTGCAGACGCCGCCACCCTCGGCCTGCTCGGCACGGCTCCGGTCATGGAGGCCAACTTCTACCGGGCGCGCTTCGCTGAGCACGGCGTCGAGGTCATCGTGCCGGGGGAGCAGGAACGCGCTTTCGTGCACCGCGTCATCTTCGAGGAGCTGACTCGGGAGGTGATCGACGCGGGGTCTCGCCGCGAGTACCTGCGCATCATGCGCGAGCTGACCGACCGCGGTGCGGACGGCATCGTGCTGGGCTGCACGGAGATCAGCCTGCTGGTAACTCCCGGCGACGCACCCGGCGTGATGCTGTTCGACACCACGGCACTGCACGTCGAGCGGGCGGTGCGGCTCAGTCTCGGGCTGCCGGTTGCGGCAGCGCCGGAGCCCAGGCGATGACCGCGTAGTCCTGGGGGCCGAACAGACCCTTCGCGAGGGCTGCCGCGACCAGCTCGGTGTCGTGCGCCGAGACTCCGTCGAGCCGCAGCCCGGACAGGTCGACCGGCTCCTTCGGGTGCAATGGGCGCACCTCGATGTCGACGAAACCGGCGGCACTCACCAGGAACTCGGTCAGGGCGCCAGGCATCGGACGCTGGTGGGTCGGATCGAGGTAGAAATTGCACGCACCCATGACGATGTTGGACGGGTTGGGCGTCTCCAGCAGCAGCACCCCGCCCGGCGCCAGCGCCCCCCGGACGGCGAGCAGCAGCTCGACCAGCGCGTCGATCGGCAGGTGCTCGATCAGGTGGAAGGCGCTGACGGCGTCGAGCGACCCGGCGTCGAGCGTGCGGAGGTGCTCGACCGCGTCCGCGTGGACGACCCGCTGCCCCTTCGCCTGTGCCGCCGCCACGAATTGCGCGTCGGTGTCGACGCCGTAGCCCGTCACTCCGGCCTCGGCGACCAGCTCCAGCCACTCGCCGCGTCCCGGGCCGACGTCGAGCAGGGGTCGTCCACGAGCCGCGCGAGCGAGCTCAGGCAGGTAGATCGACAGGCGGCGGCGGATGTCTGCCGCGTCGCCGCGGAAGCGGTCCTCGAAAGCGGGGTAGACGGCGGCGAAGCCGCGAGGCTCCGGCGGCGCAGGTGACCCAGCCTGAGCGTCGAGCCGGGCTTGCAACTCGGCGACCTGCCGTACCAGCGCCCCTACCTTTGCGGACAGTCGGGCGAGCTCGACGGCTTGGACGGCATCGGCTACGGCGTCAGCGCTCACTCGGGCGGGGGCGGCTTGAGCTTCTTGACCGGCTTCGCCGGCGCGCCGGCGACGACGGTCAGCGGATCGACGTCACCGGTCACGAGAGCTCCCGCGGCGACGACGGCGTGCTCGCCGATCCGGCAGGGGCCGAGCACCGTCGCGTTGCTCGACACCCACACCCCGCGGCCGATGACGATGTCGCGCCCCGACTTGGGGACGGCCACCTGACGAACGGCGTCGAAGGTCGTGATGTCGTGCGTGCCGGTGAGCACCGAGACGTTGTGGCCGAAGAAGGCGTAGCGCTCAACCGTGATCTCACCGGAGGACAGGTTGAACAGCGCGTTGTTGATGACCGCCGTCGGGTCGATGTGCAGCTTCGCGCGGTCGCCGTAGACCATCGCGTGCTCGAGCAGGTCGTTGGGCGGTACATGCGGCTCAACCGCCCGGTGCTGCTCGACCGCCCGGCGCACCAGCGGATCCACGATGGGGGTAAGCAACGGGCTCAGCACACCGGATGCGGTGCGTCCTACCAGACCCAACGCATCACCCAGCAGCGACATGGCTCCTCCTCAGCCGCCCGGCGGCCCGGCCTGCTGCGGCGGGTCCGTCGTGCTCGTCGGGGCCTTCCCCGTCCGCGGGTCGGCCACGCGCCGCAAGCGCACGGGTCCGCGCGCGGAGCCGATGTCGACGACGACGCCGCGCTGGGTCACCTCCAGCTCGCCGGCCGCCGCCAGCGCAGCCGCCGCGGCCCGCACTTCCTCCATCCGGTCGCGCCAGGCGGCAGGGTCGAGGCGGCGGGCGACCTCGCTCGGGCATGCTGTCGCGGCTCCGCGGGTGGCGAGCACGGCTCGGATCTGCTGCACGGCAGCGTTGGACACAGTGCCGGTGCCGGTGCTGGCGGCGGTCATAAATTGCTCGTGGCCGGCACTCGGTGAGACGCCTCCTGCAAGACGGAGCCGCGCTCCTGAGCAAAGGCCTGCAGCGACTCGCGGAGCCGCTGCACGGCGAGGACGGCGGTCGGCAGCGAGCTCAGGTCCGAGACCAGCGCCTCGTCCCGCTCGGCCGGCAGCTCGGGCGGCGAGGACTCCGGCTGGCGCATCAGCGTCAGCACCTCTGCCACGGCGGTGCGTGCGGCTGCCAGGTCCGCCGGCGGTGGCAGGTCGGCATCGGCATGGCTGACGACGTTCGCCAGCAGCCGCGCCCACCATCTCGCGCCGCCGACAAGCAGCAGCTGGCGCCGGTGCGCCGCGGGCAGCGGACCCGGCAGGCCGGCGACGAGCGGGCGGGTGGCGGTCCGCAGATCCTGAAACGCCCGGTCGAGGTCGCGGACCCGGTCGCGCAGCAGCGCCGCCGACGGCCGCGGGTCGTCCTGAACCGTGGCAAGCAGGTCGTCCACCCGCTCCAGGGTCGCCACCACCGCGTCGTCGAAGGCGCCGCGTCCGGAGCTCGGCAGGATCAGCACGGCAACCGCCCCGCCGATGCCCGCGCCCACGAGGGTCATCTCGACCCGGAGCACAAGCACGTCGCCGCTGAGCGTCCCGAGTAGGGAGTAGAGCAGCGCGAGCACGACGGTGACGCACATGACCATGGCCGTGTAGGAGACCTGCAGCACCCAAAATGCTGCGAAGACCAGCACGATGATGAGAGCCAGCTCGATGCGGGAGTCGCCGCTGAGCCACTCCCCGAGCGCGAGGCCCGCCACAACGCCGAGTGCAGTGCCGAGGATGCGCGAGCCGGCTCGACGCAGGGTGTCCGCCCGGGTCTGCGTGTTGGTGAAGACGACGAAGGTGCCGATGACCGCCCAGTACCAACGCTGCATCGAGATGGCCTGCCCGACGGCAATCGCGAGGCTGCCGGCCACCAGCACCTGGACCGCCGTCCGATCGGTGGGGGAGAGCCGCTCGCGCAGTCCGCGCCCGTCCGGGGGCGCTGTGTCGTCGGGCGCGGAAACTTCCGCGTCGTTCGGCGGGGTGGCCGCGGCGTCGTCCGGCCCATCACCTCGGCCCGGCATCGCCGGTGCCGGGTGCCGCCGGACGTCGATGGTGGCGAGCGCATCCAGCTCACCGGCGAGCCGGGCGAGGGCCGCCCACACGTGGTGCTCAGGCTGTCGCGAGTCGCCCGGCTCCCGGGAAGCGATCGCGGTCAGGGCCTCCTGCCCGGGCGCGGGATGGCTGATCCGCAGGACCTGGGCCAGCCGCCGGGACGCCTCCGAGAGCTCGCGGATGGCGCCATCCGGCAGCTTGTCGGCGTCCTGCCCGACCGCCCGGGCGAAGTGCTGCGCCGCCATCTCCTCATCGAAGACGAGCCCGCGCACCTGCTCGGGATCGTCGACGAGCCGCTCGGCGTACTCACCGGTCAGCTGCTGCTCCACCAGCAGCGCGACCGCGTCGAGCTCGCGCACCGCGCGCCGCAGCCGCCGCCGACGGTCGTCGCTGATCGCACCGGCGTGCTCCAGGAGCTCGGCGGCCCGCTGCGTCACGACTGCCGTGTGACCTCGCGTCGCGGTCAGCAGCCGCCGCAGGTCCGGCCCCGGCCGCTCGGGCAGCAGCACGATCCGGACGAGCGCGGTCGACGCGGCACCGACGACCGCGGCGAGCCCGAGCCAGGGCACCTGATGGTCCGTCGCCCGAAGGAACAGGGCGAAGAAGAACGACATGAACGCGACCATGCCGAGGGCCGTCCCCCTGGGGCCGAAGCGACGCGCCCAGACCGCCGTCACCATGACCACCACGAAGGCGATGTCGGCCAGCACCTGGTGCTTGGACAGCGTGGCTGCCACCGTCACGGCTGCTGCGCTCGCCAGCGGGGCGAGGGCAATGGTCATCACCCGGCTGCGGTGGGTCTCGTCCTTGACCGAGTTCGACGTCACCATCCCGACCACGGCCTCGAGCATCGCCACCGAGAACGGCTGGCCGGCCGCGTGGGTCACGGCGGACATGACGGCCAGCGCCAGGACCAGCGAGAGGCTGGCCCGCGACCCGAGCCGCACCCGCTGGCGCGCGGGATCGGCCGCGATCACGCGGCTGCGCAGTTCGAGCGCCGCCTCGAGCAGCGCGTTCACCCTGGTGGGAGCTCCGCCCCGGTCCGCTCGGGCAGCCGCTCGGCGAGCACCTCGGCCAGGTGCCGACCGCGGACCCCGGCCAGCTGCTCCGCCTGCGTGCGGCAGGAGAAGCCGTCCGCCAGCAGAATAGTGCCGTCGGCGGCCTCGCGGAGTGCCGGTAGCAGCGCCGTCTCGGCCACGGCGACGGACACCTCGTAGTGGCCTCGCTCCATCCCGAAGTTGCCGGCCAACCCGCAGCAGCCCGCCAGGGTGCGGGTCGTGGCTCCGGCATCGGCGAGCAGGCGGGTGTCGGCATCGAAGCCGAGCACGGAGTGGTGGTGGCAGTGCGGCTGCACGACGGCCTCGAGGTCGGACAGGTCCGGCGGCGACCAGCCGTCGCCCTGGTCCTGCGACGAGCCCGCTGCTCGTTCCGGCGGCGCCCCGTGCGCGGCTGCCGGCCGCGCGCCGGTCAGCAGCTCGGCCAGCGTGCGGGTGGCTGCCGCGAGCCGGGCGGCGCGCGGGTCGTCGCCCACCAGCTCGACGAGGTCGCTTCGCAGCACAGCCGTGCAGGACGGCTCCAGACCGACTACCGGGAGCCCGGCCGCGACATACGGGCTGAGGGTGTCGAGGGTCTCGCGTAGCCGGCGCCGGGCGGCGTCGAGCTGGCCGGTGGAGATCCAGGTGAGCCCGCAGCACGACTTGCCTGGCGGGACGACGACGGTCCAGCCCGCATCCTCCAGCACCCGTACCGCGGCCCGGCCGACCTCGGGGGAGAAGGCGTCGGTGAACGAGTCGACCCACAGGACCACACTGCTGCCGACGACGATCGGGTCCGGCTCCCGGACGGGGCGAGCCGTCGCGGCCAGCCGCTGCGACCACCAGCGGCGGAAGGTCTGCCGGGCGAACGCGGGGGCACGGCGGCGGCTGTCGATCCCCGCCAGCCGGAAGGCCGCCGACCGAACCGGGGCCAGCCGCATCGCCGCGTTGGCCAGCTGTGGCACCGGCCGGGCGAGCCGGGCCCAGCGCGGCAGCCAGCCGAGGGCGTAGTGCGCGGCGGGCCGCAGGCGCCGGCGGTAGGCGCGATGCTGCACCTCGGCCTTGTACGTCGCCATATCGACCCCGGCTGGGCAGTCGCTGGCGCACGCCTTGCACGAAAGACACAGGTCGAGGGACTCGGCGACCTCGCGTGAGCGCGGCCCACCCGTAACCAGGGTGCCGTTCGCCATCTCCTGCAGCACCCGCGCGCGGCCGCGGGTGGAGTCCTTCTCGTCGCGGGTGGCCAGGTAGGACGGGCACATGAAGCCGCCGGCGGCCGACATGTCGGCGCGGCACTTGCCGACCCCGACGCAGCGGTGCACGGCTGTGGTGAGGTCGCCCGCATCGTGGTCGAACCGGTACCCGCCGCCGATGCGGGGCAGTGGCAGCGCAGCGGGGCGGCGCAGGTCGGCATCGACCGGGCGGGGGCGCACCAGCACGCCGGGGTTGAGCAAGTCGGATGGGTCGAGGCAGTGCTTGAAGCCGGCGAATGCGCGGAGCGCCTCGGGCGAGTACATGATCTCGAGCAGCTCGCTGCGGGCTCGCCCGTCGCCGTGCTCGCCGGACAGCGAGCCGCCGTGCGAGGCCACGAGGTGCGCGGCGTCGAGCAGGAACGGGCGCAGCCGTCGGGGATGCTCAGCCAGCGGCAGGTCGAGCCGGACGTGCACGCAGCCGTCGCCGAAGTGTCCGTACGCCAGCCCGTCGATGCCGTGCTCGCGCATGAGCTTCTCGAAGCTGCGCAGGTAGTCCCCGAGCTGCTCGGGCGGGACGGCGGCGTCCTCCCACCCTGGCCAGGCCTGGGCGCCGGATGCGGTGCGCCCCGCGAGCCCGGCGCCATCTTCCCGGATGCGCCACAGCGCCGCCGCCTCGGGGCCGGCAGGCACTACCCGCACGTCGGAGGTCTGGGCGTCACGGGCGAGGCCCTGCGCCGCCTCGAGCGCCGCCTCGCGGGTCGGGCCGCCCATCTCGACGAACAGCCAGCCGCCGCCGGCAGGCAACTCGGGAACGCGGTCGGCGCCGTGGTGCCGGCGCACCACGTCGACGAGCCGGGCGTCGATCCCCTCGACAGCGAGCGGTTGGTGGGGCAGCAGCGCCGGGACGGCATCGGCGGCCGTCGCCATGTCCGGGTAGCCGAGGACGACGAGGGCGATGGCGGGGGCGACCTCGACCAGGCGGACGTCGGCCTCGAGGACGAGCGCGCAGGTGCCCTCGGTGCCGACCAGAGCCTTGGCCAGGTCGGTGCCGCGCTCGGGCAGCAGGTGCTCGAGGGAGTAGCCGGAGACCTGCCGGCCGAACCGGCCGAGCTCGGTCCGCAACAGGGCCCGGTTGCCACGGACGAGGTCGGCGAGGCCGGGAACGGGGTCGAGGGCTCCGTCTCCCGATCCGGCGCGAAACCGGCGACCCTGCCCGTCGAGCACGTCGAGCGAGCGCACATTGTCGGCCGTCCGCCCGTAGGCGATGGCGTGGGCACCGCAGGCGTTGTTGCCGATCATCCCGCCGATCGTGCAGCGAGCGTGCGTCGAGGGGTCGGGGCCGAACCGCAGGCCGTGTGGCCGGGCCGCAGCCTGCAGGGTGTCGAGCAGCACGCCGGGCTGGACCCGAGCGGTCGAGGTGCCGGGATCGATGGCGAGGACCGCGTCGAGGTGGCGGGACAGGTCGAGCACCACGCCCGCCCCGACCGCGTTGCCCGCCACCGAGGTCCCGCCGCCGCGGGTGGTCAGGGGCGTGCCGGTCTCGCGGCAGACCTCGGCGGCCGCCAGCACGTCGTCGGTGGTGCGCGGGAAGGCGACGACCTGCGGGACGACGCGGTAGTTGGAGGCGTCGGTGGAGTACTCGGCGCGCCGGCGGGAGCTGGCGTCGACCTCACCCGCCATGCGGGCGCCCAGCAGCCGCACCAGGTGGTCTGCGACTGCTGCCTCGCCTGTCACGCCGGCCTCCAGCTGCCGTCCGGGATGCGCCCACCTGCGCCTGAGACGGCGCGAAGGGACGCCGTCCACGCTACTGGTGCCCGTCCGGCTGCCGCTCAGTCGGCCGGCTGCGAGCTGCTGGTCCACGGCACCGTCGCCTGCAGCGTGGCCTCGACCAGCGACTCGGTGCGAAAGTGGGTGACCTGCTGGTACTCGGGGTCGGCCACCATCTTGCTGAACGCCTCCCGGCTGGGGTAACGCACCAGCAGCACGGCGTCCCAGGCCTGGCCGTCGTCGGCGACCAGGGCGGTGGAGCCGTCGCCGGCGTAGAGGACCTCGCCGCCGTAGCGAGGCAGGTAGGTCTCGTCGAGGTGGCGGGCGTAGGTGTCGTAGCTCTCGCGGCCCTTCGGCGCGAACCGCAGCAGGTTGAGCATCACGACCGGGCCGCCCGGGTCGTCGGCGAGATAGCGCTTGAGGTCCGCTCCGCGGGGATCGATGGCCATGGACGCAGTCTGGCCCAGCGCCGCCGGCAGCAATTCCCGGGTATCGCTGCTCGAGAAGCACGCCTCCTGTCTCGAAGGGGCGTGCCTGCCCGGCGAGTCGCGCGCGACACGCCGGTGCTCGCTGGAGGAGGCGTGCTTTTCGTGCAGCCACCCGGCCGTTCAGACCAGGGGGATCAGGCCAGCGCGTCGACGAGCAGCCGGACCGAGTCGGAGTAGACGCCGTCGATGCCCCAGCTGACCAGCCGGTCGAGGAGCTCCCGCTGCTGCACGTCCCAGGCGAAGGCCAGCAGCCCCCGGGCGTGGACCTCGGCGACGTGCTCCGCCGTCCACTCCGGCCGGCGCAGGTTGACGACCTCACCGCCCGCGGCCGCGACCTCGTCGACGACAGGCCCGGCCGGGCCACGCCGCAGCTGCGTCGAGGCCACCAGGTGCACCTCGGGGTCGAGCCGGCGCCAGGCCCGCAACTCGTCGGTGCTGCCGCACAGCCAGAGGCGGCCGGCGGCGCCGGCGTCCTTCGCCACGCGGACGATGGCAGTGGCGGCTCCGATGTCCTTCACGTCCAGGCTGAGCTCGGCGCTGGTCCCGCACGTCTCGTACAGCTGCGCCAGAGTGGGCAGCCAGGGCGGCAGCTGGTCGGGGCCGAGCGCGCTGAGCATCCGGCGGCGGGGCCAGCGCCCCAGGTAGCCGTCGTGCACCAGCACGGGCGTTCCATACGCGGTCAGCCAGGCGTCGGACTCCAGGGCCGTGGCGCCCGCCTCCTGCGCAGCGCGGAAGGCCGGCAGGGTGTTCTCGCGCACTCCGGGGGCCGGCGCGCCGCGGTGGGCGAAGCCGATCACCCGCCGGCGCTGCCTCTCGCCCTGGGATGTAACGGTCAGCTCCGGGCCAGCCGGCGCACGACCTCGTCGTGCAGCAGGCCGTTGCTGCAGACGATGCTCTCGCCGTCGCAGGTCCTGGCGCCGTCGAGGTCGGAGAACCGGCCGCCCGCCTCCTCCACGACGACCTGCAGGGCGGCGATGTCCCAGTGCGACACCTCGGGTTCGGCGGAGACGTCGCAACCGCCCTCGGCGACGAGCATGTGCGACCAGAAGTCGCCGTACGCCCGGGTGCGCCACGCCGTTTGCCCGACGTCGAGGAAACCGTCGAGGCGGCCGTGCTCGCGCCAGCCCTCGAGCGAGGAGTACACGAAGAAGGCGTCCTGGAGCCGCGTCACACCCGACACCTGCAGGCGGCGTTTCGGCGCGGGCGCCTCCCGGACGAAGGCACCGGTCCCGCGGGAGGCCCACCACCGCCGACCGAGCGCCGGCGCGCTGACGACCCCCACCGTGACCTCGCCCGCGACTTCCAGGGCGATGAGCGTCGCCCATACCGGTACGCCCCGGATGAAGTTCTTGGTGCCGTCGATGGGGTCGACGACCCAGCGCCGCTCGGAGTCGCCGGACAGCCCCTGCTCCTCGCCCAGGACGGCGTCGTGCGATCGGTGCTGCTCGACCGCCCGCCGGATGGCGTCCTCGGCCGCGCGGTCGGCGTCGCTGACGGGCGTGGCGTCGGGCTTGGTGTCCACGAGCAGGTCGAGCGCTTGGTAGCGCTGAGTGGTGATCGCGTCCGCGTCGTCGGCGAGCAGCTGGGCGAGAGCGAGATCATCCACTCAGGGCAGCCTACGGTCGCCCCGCGCCGCATCCCCGGCGCCGCCCAGCGGAGCGTTAGACCTGGCCCGGGTTGAGCGGGTCGATAACGACGGTCTCCTTGTGCACGACGGGCTCCTCGGCGTGCAACGTCACCTCGTAGGTGTCCTCCTTCAACGGTTCGCCGGCCATCGCCTGAGCGCGGTTGGCGTCGGTGATCGGCTCGCTCTTGACCACCGGCTCCTCGTGGGTGACAGGCACGGTCTGCGTGACCGTCTCTGAGACGACGTTGATGCGCGGCTCGGCGGGCCTTGTGTCGACCTGCCGGACGCCGGTGGGCGCGGGCACCGGTGGCGGCACGGGCATGGGCACTGGCTTGGGCACCGGGGGGGCGCCGGTCGCAGTCGACCCCCGCCTGCTGAATGCGAGCAGGCCCGAGCCGGCCGCTACGGCGCCGGCTGCGAGCAGCGGCGTACGGCCCTGCCCGGCGGCCAGGGTCCCGATCCGCGACAGGGTGCCCTTGGCCTGCTGCGCCGGGCGGGCCAGCTCACCGTTGGCCGAGTGCACGACCCACGCCGAACCGGTCAACGCCGGGATCAGGAACTGCAGCACGTTCAGCTGCCGCTGAGCGCTCGCCTGCTCCGGCGCCGTCCCCGGACCCGGCTGCGTCGCGCCCACCACCGGCTGGTCACCACCACGCGCCACCCGCTGGCCCAGCACCTGCTGGTACACCGTGCCCGCCAGCGCCGCCCCCGTCAGCCCCGTCTTGATCGCCGACCCGCGGGCGAAGCCCTGCTGGGCCTTCAACCGCCCCTTGTCCTCACGCACCAGCACCGCCCCGCTGGCCAGGTGCGCCGCCACGCTGCTCAGCAACAACGGGCTGAACCTGCTCCACCCGGCGTTGGCAGCCCGGGACCGCTGCCGCGGGTCGGACAACTGCGCGGCAGCACCGTTGAGCCCCACGGCGCCCATCAGCTCACCGCCGAACCAGCTGGAAAGCGACACGTCATGCACGATGCGAGCGGCCAAGATGCGCGAGTTCACAGCTGCCTCCTCGAAGGCGTCGGGGTCAGTGCAGGGGTATGCCGGACGCGTCTGACGCCGGCAGCACGGAGCTAGGCGTCGAAGCGGGGGACCGACGGGCTCGGTGGGTCCGTCGGCAACGGCGTGCCGACGGCGCTGGTGCCGCCGGTGTCGGGCAGCACGACCGGAGGCGAGGTCGGCGACCCCACCATCGCCCTTGGGGGCGCCCCTGCGTCGGGTGCGCTGGTGCCGGTGCCCAGCTTCGACCGCAGGGCCTGCGGCAGCTGAGCGTTGATCTGCTGCACCTGCGGGTGCTCGGCAAGGCGCTGCACCTGCGGGTGCTGCACGAGCTTCTTCCCGGCGGCGGCTAGCTGCTCGTAGCGCTGGCGGCCGGCGCGGGTGCCGAGCACGTAACCGATACCGATCTTGGTTGCTGTACCGACCAGACCCATCGTGTGACCTCTCCTCGTGTCGCCCTGGCTTTCGAGGAAGGGTAGTGCCCGGTGGGAGGCGTCTCAGACGTTGTTCTTGGAGTAGCTGAGCCGTCCGCCGCCAACCCCGCCAACGCCTTGCTCTGCGTCGCAGCGAAATCGCACACTGTTACGAGTACAGCACCCAGAGACCGATGTAGTGGCAGACGGCGGCGACGACGGTGCAGGCGTGGAAGACCTCGTGGTAGCCGAAGGTCGAGGGGAACGGGTTGGGCCAGCGGGTGGCGTAGGCGACGGCTCCGAGCAGGTACAGCGCGCCGCCGGCGCAGAGCAGGGCCAGAGCGACCACCCCACCTCGGCGCAGCAGGTCGGGCAGCACGAAGACCGCGACCAGCCCCAGGGCGGCGTACGAAGGGGCGCTGAGCCATCGCGGCGCCGACGCCCACAGCACCTGAAGAGCGACGCCGCCGAAGGCGCCGGTCCAGACGATGGCCAGGATCAGGGTCGCCAGCGAGGGCGGTAGGGCGATCGCGCAGTAGGCGGTGTAGCCGCCCGCGATGGCAAGGAAGATCATCGAGTGGTCGAGCCGCTTCCACAGCCTGCATCCGGCCGCTGACCAGTGCCCCCGGTGGTACAGCGCGCTGGTGCTGAACATCGCGACGAGCGTGGCGGTGTAGATCGCCAGGGGGGTGCGGTAGCCGTCGGCGACCGACACCAGCACGATGCCCGCGACGAGGCTGAGCGGGGACGCCACGACGTGTAGCCAGCCGCGCAGCCGCGGAAGGATCAGATCACGCTCAGCGGTGTCGGTCGGTGCCTGCGACACCGGCGGGGTTGATGCGTCCGGCGCCCTCATGCGCTCATCACACCGCGGCGGTCTGGATTGTGGTCCGTTCGGTGCGGCTCACGCAGCGTCTCCCCTTTCCGCAAGGTTGGTATCGCCGGTCCGGGTCGAGGGTTGACAGCTCGACCCGCCCGGGCCAGTTTGGTCGAGTGACCAATCCCGCCCCGGTCTCGTCGAATGCGCGCACCGCGCTGCTCCGTGCAGCAGAGCAGCTGCTCGTCGAGCAAGGCCAGGCGGGCCTGTCGACCCGGCGCATCGCTGCCGCTGCCGGCGTTCACCACGGCCTGGTCCACTACTACTTCGGGTCGATGGACGAGCTCGTCCTGCAGGTGCTGGAGGGCTTCAGCGCGCAGCTGCTCGCCCGGCAGCGAGCGATGTACGCCCAGCAGGTGCCGTTCGTCGAGAAGTGGCGGCAGGCCATGCGCTACCTCGAGGAGGACGGCAGCTCCGGCTACCACAAGGTCCGCATGGAGCTGCAGGCACTGGCGTGGAACCGTCCCGAGCTGCGCGAGCGGCTGGCTGCGGTCAATGCCAGCTGGCGGCAGGTGCTCATGCACGCCTACGCCGAGGCGGTCGATGCCGGCGAGCTCGACGTTCACGGCTGGCCCTTGGAGGCGTTCGTGTCGCTGGTGATGACGGCCAACCAGGGGGTGGCCCTCGAGCGGCTCATCGGGGTGCGTGACGGGCACGACGCCCTGCTGGCCGCGGTCGACGCGACCCTCGGGGCGAGGAATGGGAGGCAGCCATGAGGGCACGGACGCCAGACACCGAGGGCTTCGTGGACCGCGACGGTGTCGCGGTCCACTACGAGGTGCACGGGGATGGCCCGCTGACCGTCGTCCTGCTTCCGACGTGGGCGGTGGCGCACGCCGGCATCTGGAAGGGTCAGGTGCCCTATCTGGCGCGCCGGGCGCGCGTGGTCGTGGTCGAGGGGCGCGGCAACGGTCGCTCCGGGCGCCCGCAGGACCCGGCGGCATACGACGAGCACGAGTACGCCGCCGACGCACTCGCGGTCATGGACGCCGTCGGCGTTGCCTCTGCTGTGCTGGTGTCGCTGTCCCGGGGCTCGCAGCGCGCGCTGCTGCTCGCCGCCGAGCACCCCGAGCGGATCGCCGGTGCCGTGTTCATCGCCCCTTCGCTGCCGACGGCGCCGCCCCTTCCCGAGCGGGCCGAGCACCGGTTCGACCTCCCGCTGGACACGACGGAGGGCTGGGCGAAGTTCAACGCCGCGTACTGGCAGCAGGACTACCGCGGCTTCCTGGAGTTCTTCGGCGACCGCTGCCTGCCCGAGCCGCACTCAACCAAGCTCAAGGAGGACGGGGTCGACTACGGCCTCGCCACCGACCCGCACACCTTGGCCGCCACCGTCCTCGCACCCCGCCTGCCGCGCACTGAGGTTCTCGACCTCATTTCGCGCGTGCGCTGCCCGGTGCTCGTCATCCACGGGGACCAGGACCAGATCAGCCCCTATGCAGCGGGGCTCGCCCTCGCGGAGCTCATTGGGGGCGACCTGCTCACCATGCAGGGATCTGGTCACCTCCCGCACGCCCGAGACCCCGTACCGGTCAACCTGGCCATCGCCGAGTTCCTCGAACGGCTGCGGCCTCCGGGCGGACGGCGCAGGACCTGGACGCGTGGCCGCAGCCGCCCCCGCCGCGCCCTGTACGTCTCCTCACCGATCGGGCTCGGGCACGCTCAGCGCGACGTCGCCATCGCACGAGGGCTGCGCGAGCGCCACCCCGACCTGCAGGTCGACTGGTTGGCCCAGCACCCCGTCACCCGGGTCCTCGACGATGCGGGGGAGCACGTGCACCCGGCGTCGCGTCTGCTCGCCAACGAAAGTCAGCACCTCGAGAGCGAGTCCGCCGAGCACGACCTGCACTGCTTCCAGGCCTTCCGGCGCATGGACGAGATCCTGCTCGCCAACTTCCACGTCCTCGACGACGTGGTCCGGGACGAGGACTACGACCTGCTGATCGGCGACGAGGCGTGGGAGCTCGACCACTTCCTGCACGAGAACCCCGAGCTCAAGCGCAGCCCCTATGCCTGGCTCACCGACTTCGTGGGCTTCCTGCCCGTGCCCGGAGCCGGCCCGGACGAAGCGCATCTCACCGCGGACTCCAACGCCGAGATGCTCGAGCACGTCGCCCGCTTCCCGCGGCTGCGCGACCGGTCGGTCTTCGTCGGCAACCCGGACGACGTCGTGCCGGGCAGCTTCGGCGGTGGCCTGCCGCAAATCAGGTCGTGGGTCGACGCGCACTACGACTACGGCGGCTACGTGACGGGCTTCGATCCCGCCGAGCTCGGGGACCGCGACCAGCTGCGTGCGGAACTGGGCTACCACCCGGACGAGCAGGTGTGCCTGGTCACCGTGGGCGGCTCGGGAGTCGGTGGCCACCTGCTGCGGCGGGTCATGGCGGCGTACCCAGCAGCCAAGGCGGCGCTCCCGGACCTGCGGATGGTCGTCGTAACCGGACCGCGCATCGAGCCGAGCGCGCTGCCCGTTCACCAGGGGTTGGAAGTGCGTCCCTACGTCCAGGGGCTCTACCGGCACCTCGCGGCGTGCGACCTCGCTGTGGTGCAGGGCGGGCTGACGACGTCGATGGAGCTCACCGCCAGCGGACGTCCCTTCCTGTTCTTCCCGCTGCAGCACCACTTCGAGCAGCAGGTGCACGTCCGGCACCGACTGGCCAACTACCGGGCAGGGCGGTGCATGGAGTACGCCACCTCGACGCCGGAGGACATCGCCGCGGCGCTGGTCGAGGAGATGGGCCGCGAAGTGCGGTACCGGCCGGTGGAGACCGACGGCGCGGCGCGCGTCGCCGACCTGCTCGCCGAGCTGCTCTGACGCGACCACACCACGTGCAGGGACAGCCAGCCAGGCCGCGAGTGCGGCGAGATCCACCAACAGGGAGGGCACGATGACCCAGAACAGCACAATCACCGAGAACAGCACGACCACAGAGAACAGCACGACCACGACGGCCGGCGGATTGTCGGTGTCGGCCGAGGGCGAGCCACCAGCTCGGCAGGTCGACGAGGAACGGCTCGGAGCCCTCCTCGGCCAGGTTGTGGGTGACCTCGGGGGCGCTGTCATCGTCCCGCTCGTACTGCTGGGGGACCGCCTGGGGCTGTTCACCACGCTGTCCACGGCAGGAGCGGTAACGGCGCGTGAGCTGGCGGAACTCACCGGCCTGTCCGAGCGGTACCTGCAGGAGTGGCTCCTCGCCATGGCAGCCTCGAGCTACGTCGATTACTCCGGCGGCGGCAGGTACGAACTGTCGCCCGAGCAGGCAGCGCTGCTGGTCCACGCGGACAGTCCGGCGTACGTCGTCGGCGGCTTCCAGAACATGACCGCCGCGGTCCGCTCGCTCGACCGCTTGACGGAGGCATTCCGCACGGGGGCCGGGATGGGCTGGCACGAGCACCATCCGGACTTGTTCGAGGGGACCGAGCGATTTTTCCGGCCGGGCTACCTCGTCAACCTGACCAGCTCGTGGATACCCGCGTTGACCGGCCTGGAGGAGCGGCTGGAGCACGGTGCGCGCGTGGCGGATGTCGGCTGTGGGCTGGGCGCCTCGACCAGGATCATGGCCGAGCGCTACCCGGCGACGACGCTCGTGGGCATCGACTACCACGAGGCGTCGATCCTGCTCGCCCGCGAGAAGGCCGCTGCCGCGGGGTTGTCGGATCGGGTCACCTTCACGGTGGCCGGTGCTCAGGAACTGACGGGCACATTCGACTTCGTCACGCTCTTCGACTGCCTGCACGACATGCCCGATCCGCTCGGCGCGCTGCGAGCCGTGCGTGCCTCGCTGCGCGACGACGGTTGGGTGATGCTGGTCGAGCCGGTCAGCGGTGATGCCGTCGAGGACACGCTCAATCCGGTCGGCCGGCTGTTCGCCGGTGCGTCGGTGTTCATCTGCCTGCCCAGTGGAATGTCCGCAGAGCCCGCAGTCGGGCTAGGCAACCAAGCCGGCCCCGCCAGGACACTCGCGCGCGCCCAGCAGGCCGGATTCAGCCGGGCCCGGGAGGCGGTGCGCGGGCCCTTCAACGTCATCTACGAGCTGCGGCCGTGACGTTGCCGCAACGCCGTCAATACGAACCGCCGCCTCTGTACCTTGCTGGGACGACGCCGACGAAGGAGCGGATGTGGTGTCTCAGCTTCGGCGGCGCGCGACGGCCTCGCGGCGAGCCGCGTTCGTCGGCGCTCTGCTGGTCGCCGTCGGGTGCGGGTCGGGGCACGCCACGACGAACCGGCCGGCCGCCGTTACACCGCGGCCGGCCGCGGTCGCCCCGCCTGCCCAGCCGCGCACTGGTGCGGCCTCAGCGTCGACGCCGGCACCGCAACAGCAGCCCACACCGCAGTCATTCACGATCGCCGCCACGGGTGACCTGCTCATCCATATGCCGGTGGCGAATCGCGCGAAGGTCGACGGGCAGGCGAGCGGCAAGAGTTACGACTTCAGCCCCATGCTGGCACGCGTGAGGGGCCAGCTGTCGAAGGCGGACCTGGCGGTCTGCCACGTCGAGACTCCGCTGTCGGCGGATGACACCAACATCTCCGGCTACCCCGTCTTCAACACCCCGCACGAGCTCGTCGACGCGATCAAGGCGACCGGCTGGGAGAGCTGCTCAACCGCGTCGAACCACTCCATCGACCATGGTGAGACCGGCGTGCGGGCGACCTTGGACTGGCTCGACAAGGTGGGCGTCGGCCACGCGGGCACGGCGCGCAGCGCGCAGGAGGCCCAGCGCGTAGAGATGCACACCGTCAACGGCGTGCGGGTGGGCCTGCTCGCGTACACCTACGGGACGAACGCGTTCCGGTACCCGCAGCCACACCGTGGTTGGTCAACCTCGTCAACGTCCCGAAGATCCTGGCCGACGCCCACGCCGCCCGACTGGCGGGCGCCCAGTTCGTCGCCGTGAGCATGCACTGGGGGCAGGAGAACCAGACGGCACCCACGGCGCTGCAGCGCTCGCAGGCCGCTGCCCTGCTGGCCTCTCCCGATGTCGACCTGATCATCGGCGACCACGTCCACGTCGTGCAGCCCATCGAGCGCATCGGGTCGAAATACGTGATCTACGGGTCAATGCCGGTGAATTAGACCTGGTCTCAGAACCTTTGGGCGTGTCGTTTCAGCCGTTCGACGCGGCCGTGGTTGATCGTTTCGGGTCATGTCGACGCGGGTTTCTTCCCCGCCGCGGCGACTGGTCG
>JAABUM010002364.1_pt1 | contig 25419 bp, 31 predicted proteins | sample 5559161 | NCBI WGS metagenome assembly JAABUM01 (sample SAMN10711868, study PRJNA513369) | rock metagenome | isolation source: Antarctica rocks | place: Antarctica: Victoria Land, Siegfried Peak nord
TCATCTCCGTCGGCGTCGCGGTGCTGATGCTGCACCAGGACTACGTCGGCGTGATCACCATCCTGATGATGGTGATGGAGATGGCCGTCATGGCCGTCTACATGGTGATGTTCATGGGCATGAACCCCGCGCTGATGCCGATGAGCATGGTCCACGACAACCGACGCGCCGCGGCCGCGGCGGCCGGGACGTTCGTGCTGCTCGCCTCCGGTGCCCTGCTGATCCCCTGGCCGTCCCGCCGAGGCGCCCCCGCGGCAGACACCACACGCGCCCTTGGGGAGGCGCTGATGGGACCGAACATGCTGGCGATGGTCGTGATCAGCCCAGTCATGGTGGCGACGATCGTGGCCGGCGTGGTCCTGGCCGCGCACCGCACTCGCTACGACCGCTTCGGCGACGACCTGCGGCACCGCCCGCCCGTCGATCCGCACGGTGGAGGCGTCGGCCGATGACGCTTCACGTCGTCCTGCTCATCGCGTCGGCGCTGTTCAGCGTCGGGCTCTACGGCGCCCTGTCCCAACAGGTCGTCGTCATGGTGATGATGGGTCTGGAGCTGATGCTCAACGGCGTGATCCTCGCCGCCGCCGGATTCTGGTGGTTCCTGGCCCCGGCACCCACCGGCCAGGTGCTCCTGCTGATCGTCCTGGCGGCGATGACCGTCGAGATGGCGATGGGGTTCGCGGTGGCAACCCTGCTCCACCGCGAGCACCGGACCGACATGACCGACATGGCCGGAGACCTGTCCCGATGAGCCCCGCGTCCTCCACTGCCGCGGCCGCGGCCCTGTGGGCGCTGGTGGTGCTGCCAGCTCTCGTCGGGGCAGTGCTCCTGCTGGTGCCACGGGCCGAACGCGCCGCCAACTCAGTGGGCGTGCTCACCGCCGGTGCAGGGATGGCGGCCGCAATTGTCGTGGCCGTGCTGCGCCCCCGCGTATCGGTCCCCTTCATGGCCGACACCGACTTCGCACTCGGCGTCGACGCGCTCTCGGCGGTCGTAGTGCCGACGGTGAGTGTGGTGACGCTGCTGGTGCTGTGCTTCGCCGTCAGAGACATCCGGCAGGGCCGGGCCAGGTTCCACGGGCTGATGCTGATCTTCGCCTCGGCAGCATCGCTCACCGCCACGGCGACGACGCTGCCGACGCTGCTGATGGCGTGGGAGGTCATGGGCGCGATGTCCTACGCCCTGATTGGTTTCTGGTGGCGCGACAGCGACCGCATGTCCGCTGGGCTCACCGCCTTCCTCACCACCCGGACAGCCGACCTGGGCATGTACGCCGCCGCCGGCGCGGCGCTGGCGGGAGGAGCCGGTATGGCGCTGGCGAACCTTCCCGACGCCGCCTCGCCGTGGCGGCAGGCCATGGCCGTCGGCGTTCTCGTGGCGGCACTGGGCAAGGCGGCCCAGCTGCCGTTCTCCTTCTGGCTGTCCCGTGCAATGGAGGGCCCCAGCCCGGTCAGCGCCCTGCTGCACTCGGCGGCGATGGTGGCGATGGGCGGCTACCTGCTGCTGCGCGTGGAGCCGTTGCTCGCGGGGTCCGGATGGGTGTCGGGGGGCGCAGCGTGGGCAGGGGCGCTGACTGCGGTGGCCTTGGGGGTGGTGGCGGTCGCGCAGCATGACCTCAAGCAGCTGTTGGCCGCCTCGACGGCAGCCCAGCTGGGGTTCGTGGTGCTCGCTGCCGGCCTGGGTGCGGTGGCAGGGGGTACCGCGCACCTGGTGGCGCACGCCGCCACCAAAGCGCTGCTGTTCCTCGCGGCGGGTGCCTGGCTCTCGGCGCTGGGCACCAAGCGCCTCGACGGCCTGGTGGGCGTCGCCCGGCGGTGGCCGGTGGTGGGCTGGGCGGCGACGGTTGGCGCAGTCGCGCTGGCCGGCATACCCCCGCTGTCGCTGTGGGCCACCAAGGATGCGGTGCTGGCTGCGGCCCTCGCGCAGTCGCCCTGGCTGTACGCGGTAGGGCTGCTGGCTTCGGCGCTGTCGGCGGGCTATGCGGGGCGCATCCTGGCGGTCATCTGGCGCAGCCAGCCGCGCGGTGGACGCGCTGCATCGTCCTTCTTCGACGAGGAGGAGAGGGGCACCCGCTCGGTGGACGCCTGGCAGCAGGCGCCACTGGTTGTGCTCGCCACGGGTGCCGCCCTGCTCGGGATCCTCGCGCTTCCGCCGGTCGGGAGCACGCTGGCGCGGGCGGTCGGCGACGACGGCGGGGGCGGGGCGTCGGTCCTCGAGCTCGCCGTGTCCGGGGGTCTTGCGCTGGTCGTGGTGATGGCGGTGTTTCGCTGGCCGGTCCCGCACCCGCGGTGGGCGGTGGGCTGGCTGGGCCTGGAGCGGGCGGCGCACGCTGGTGTCGTTCGTCCGACGTTGTGGCTCGGTGCCGCGCTGGCGCGCTTTGACGACCACATCCTCGACCGCGGCGTCGAGCGCCTGTCGCATGCCACGACCACGGCCGCCGCCCGCTGTGCCCGCGTCGACAGGCGGTGGGTGGACGGAGCCGTCGACGCGTTCGCCGCACGGGTGCGCCGCCTCGGCGAGGTCGCCCGGCGGCCGCAGACCGGGCAGCTGCACCAGTACTACCTCCAAGCCGTCGCCGTGCTCGCGGCCGGTCTCCTGCTCCTCGTCTCGGTGAGGTGACCGTGCTGTCCTTGATCGTCTTCCTTCCGTTGGTTGGGGCCTTGGTCCTGGCCGCTGCACCCCGACTGGGGGACTCGGTGGCCCGGTGGGCGTGGGTGGTCGTCGCCGCCCTCGACCTTGCGCTCGTGGTGGTCGCGTGGGTGCGGTACGAGTCCCCGGAGACCGGTGGGCTGGCGCTGGAGGAGAAGGTGCCGTGGATTCCGGGCGTCAATAGCAGCTACCACGTCGGAGTCGACGGGCTGTCCCTGCCGCTGGTGGCGATGACGGCGGTCATCTTCCTGGCCTGTGCGGTCTACGCGCTACGCGAACAGAACCGGCCGCGGTTGCAGGCCGCGCTGTTCCTGTTCCTTCAGAGCGTCAGCCTCGGGCTGTTCGTCTCGGCGGACCTGATCCTGTTCTTCGTGTTCTTCGACCTGTCCATCGTCGGCATGTACTTCGTCATCGCAGGCTGGGGGCACGAGAACGCCGCCCGCTCGGCGCTGAAGTTCTTCCTCTACACCTTCCTCGGCTCCCTGGCGCTGCTGGCCGGGTTCATCGGGCTGTACGTCACCGCAAGGCCGCACACCTTCGACATGGTCGAACTGACCCGGGCCATGCCGCTGTCGGGCAGCCCGGTAGCTGGCGGTCTGGTCCTGGCCGCGATCCTCCTCGGGCTGGCGGTCAAGACGCCGACCGTGCCCTTCCACACCTGGCTGCCACCCGCGCACACCGACGCCCCGGCCGTCGGTTCGGCCGTGCTCGCCGGCGTACTGCTCAAGATGGGGACCTACGGCTTTGTCCGCATCGCGATGCCGATGCTCCCCGACGCGTGGCGGTCCTGGGCGTGGGTCATCGTGGCCGTCGGTGTGGTCTCGGTGCTCTACGGGGCGCTGGTGGCGCTGGCCCAGAGCAACCTCAAGCGGATGGTCGCCTACACCTCGGTCAACCACATGGGCTACATCGTGCTCGCGGTCGGGGTGGCAGGCCTTGTCGCCGGCGACACCGCGCAGGCCCGGTCCATCGCAGTTGCCGGCGCCGTGACGCAGATGGTCAGCCACGGGCTGGTCACCGGCGCCCTGTTCCTGCTCGCCGGGGTCCTGCACGATCGTTCGGGCACCTACGAGATGGGGGAGTTCGGGGGTCTGGCTGGTCCCGCCCCACGGTTCGCGGCCCTCTTCGCCATCGGGTCGTTCGCCTCCCTCGGGCTGCCTGCGCTGTCCGGCTTCATCGCGGAGTTCCAGGTCTTCACCGGCAGCATCGCCGCCGCGCCCGTCACCGCGGTGGCGCTGCTCGGCATCCTCATCACCGCGGCTCTGTTCCTACGGGCGCTGCAGCGGATCTTCACCGGGGAGACAGCCGGCGCATCGGTCGGGTTCCGGGACCTCGGCAACGCGCAGACCTGGTCGGTCGGGGCGCTGCTGCTTCTCTCCCTGCTGATCGGTGTGCTGCCTCGCCCCCTGCTCGACGTCATCGAACCAGCGGCGCGGGCCACCGTGACGCTGGTGGGCAGGTAGTCCGTGGGCGCGCAGATGGCGATCCGCCCGCTCCTGATGCTGCCGGAGATGCTGCTGTTCGTCGGCGGGCTCGTGGCGCTGCTCGGCGGGTCGTTCGTGGCGCGCGAGCGGCAGTGGCTGATGCGGGTCGTCGCGGCGCTCGCCCTGGTCGCCAGCATCGTCGCCTCCGCCTTGGCGCTCGTGGAACCGCCGGCGGCTGCCTTCGACGGGACCTTCGCCGTCGACACCGGCACCGGCGTCGCGCGGATCGTCGCAGCCGCAGGAACCCTGCTCGTGCTCGGGCTCGCCGGCGACGAGGTCGCGGGCTCGCCCCGCGAGAGCGAGACCTACGCGCTCCTGCTGTTCTCGACGACCGGAACCCTCGTGCTGGCCGGGGCGCAGGACCTCATCGTCCTCGCGGCCGGCTTCCTGCTCGCCAGCATCCCGCTGTACGCCCTCGTCGGCCTGGCCCGCGGACCCCGGAGCTCGGAGGCCGCCATGAAGACCTATCTCATGGGCGCGCTGTTCGGGATCGTGCTCCTGCTCGGGGTGACGATCCTGTACGCCATGGCCGGAAGCACGATGTATCGGGACCTCGCGGTGATGCTGGCCAACGTACCCCCTGCCGCGCTGGCGGCCGGGCTGCTGGGCGTCCTCGCCGGGCTCATGTTCGAGGTCGGAGGTGTGCCCGCGCACTTCTGGGTGCCCGACGCCGCTCAAGGCGCCAGCGGAACGGTCGCCGCATTCCTCACCACCGTCCCCAAGATCGGCGCGCTCGTCGCGGCCTACCGGCTGGTCCTGACCATGCCCGACAGCCTCGCCTGGCCTCTGCTCGTCGCGCTCCTGGCCGTGGCGAGCATGACGCTGGGCAACCTCGCCGCCTACGGCCAGGACGACCCCCGCCGCCTGCTCGGCTGGTCGACCGTCAGCCAGGTCGGCTTCATGCTCGTCCCCGTGGCGGTTGCCGGGCGAACCGACCTCGCCCTTCCGTCGCTGCTGCTCTACCTGACCGGCTACACCGTGACCAACATCGCCGCCTTCGCCGTCACCACCGCCCTACCGCGAAGGCGAGAGCTCGCGGCATACCGTGGACTCTCCCGAGCTCATCCGTGGCTGGCTGTCTCCTTGGCGGTGCCGCTGCTCGGGCTCGTCGGCACGCCACCCACGGTGGTGTTCGTCGGCAAGCTCACCACGGCGACCGCGGCCTGGGACGGCGGAATGGCGTGGCTTGCGGTCGTGGTGTTCGTCAACACCCTCGTCAGCCTCTTCTACTACCTCCGGTGGATCGCGCCAGCATTCCGGACCGCCAACCGTGCCGACGATGCGGTGGCACAAGACGTGCGGGAAGTCGGGCCATGGTCGAGCCGGGTCGCCTGCGTGGCCGCGCTGCTCAGCATCATCCTCGGCGTCGGCGGTGGGGTGGTGTGGCAGGTCGTCGACGGGACCTTGCTGTCGTGAGCACAGACACCGCGCCGTCTGCACGGGGTCACGAGGTGAAGAGTCCGCGTAGGGTCACCGCAACCAGGCGGTCCACCGCCGCCCTTTGAGCCCACACCGCCTGCGGCCGCGAGGGCATGCACACAGTAGTTCGCCAGCTCACCGCTGGAGCCGTCGCGCAAACGACCCGTGGCTGCAACCTCGTCGAGCAGGTCCTGGAACAGGCGCCGGATCCGTCGCCGGTGGGCAGCTCGAAGGTCAGACGTGTCCTGGCGGATAGCGGCCACTTCGGCTTCGAGGCTGCCCGGTTGCTCGACTTTCGGTATGCCGCCGGGTCAGGCCCGGTACTTCAGGGCGATCATCATGCCGGCCTCGGCGTGGTAGATGTTGTGGCAGTGCGCGGCCCACTGGCCGGGGTTGTCGGCTTGGATTTCGACCGGCATCGACTCCATGGGTCGCAGCATGACGGTGTCTTTGCGCAGCCCGCTGCCTGCCAGTGCGAAGGTGTGTCCGTGCAGGTGCAGCGGGTGGGCCATCATCGTCATGTTGGTGACATCCAGCCGCAGCCGCTGTCCCTTGCCGACGGTGATGGGTTCGTTCTTGCCGAACGGTGCCCCGTTGATGCCCCACTGGTAGGGCGCCATCTGCCCGGTCAGCGTCAGGGGTGCGGTTGCGTCTACGGCTCTGGCGGGCAGACGGGCCTGGTCGGCGGGGAGCAGCTGCGACCCTTGCAGGATGGAGCCGGTGAGCTCCCTGGGGAGGGCGGGCGTTGTGGGGGCTGCACCAGCGCCGGTGCGCACGATGGCCATGGCCTGGCCTTCCTTGCCGAACGGTACGGCGACGAGCGGGAAGACGCCGTCGGTGAGGGTGACGGTGACGTCGTAGCGTTCCCCCATTCCGATGTAGAACGCGTCGGTCTCACGCGGCTGCACGGCGAACCCGTCGCTGTGGGTGACGGTCATCCGGTGCCCGCCCAGGGCGACGGTGAAGATCGTGTCGGCGGCGGCGTTGATGACGCGCAGGCGCACCCGCTGGCCCGGCTTGGCCGTGAAGGTGTTGGCGGCGGTCGGGATTCGGCCGTTGATGAGGTAGTGCGGGTAGGCGACGTCGCCGGCGTCGCCGAAGGGTTCGGCGCCCATGGCCATGCCGCCCATGCCGCCTGTTGCGGTGGAGGAGCCGGTGGCGGCGCCCATCGAGCCGTGGTCCATCCCCGGCATGCCGCCAGTCCCGTCAGCGGTCGAGCCGGGGCTGGAGGTGAGCGTCTTGAGGACGTCGTCGGGGGTACGGCCGGTGCCGTCGACCCAGTCGTCGAGCACAATGACCCACTCGGCGTCGTACCTGCCAGGTTCCCTGGGGTCATCGATGATCAGCGGTGCGTAGAGTCCGCGGTCCAGCTGCACCCCGACGTGGGGATGGTAGAAGTACGTGCCGGGGTCGGGCGCGGTGAACTCGTAGGTGTAGGCGGTACTCGGCCGGATCGGGTCCTGGGTGAGCCCGGGTACGCCGTCGGCCCGGTTGGGCAGGGCGATGCCGTGCCAGTGGATGGTGGTGTCGGCCGGCAGCTGGTTGTCGACCCGGACCCGGATCAGGTCGCCGGCGGTGGCCCGGATCAGTGGGCCGGGTGCGGAGTCGTCGTAGGCCCAGGTCTGCACGGTCGGGCCGCCGAGGTCGAGGGTGACCGGTTTGGCGGTAAGCGTCTTGGCGACGACTCGCTGCCCGGGGGTGGGGCTGACCGGCGGCGGGGTGCCGAACGTCCCGGGGGAGGCTGCGGTGGTCGGACCGGTGGAGGTGCCGGTGCAGGCGGCCAGTGCCCCCGTGCCGGCAAGACCAAGGCCGCCAAGCAGCAGTCGACGTCGGGTGAAGGTGTTCATGCGTGTTTCCTCTACGGATGGTTGGGGTGTGACCGGGAGCCCCCGGGGTGCGCACCGCCGCGGCCGGGATCGAACCGGCTGCGCGCTGTGCCGGCGTTGTCAGTGGCTCGAGGTGATCAGCCGACGCTTCTGCAGGTACTCGTCGGTGTCGATCTCGCTACGGGCGAGTCGTTCGTTCAGCACGCGTGTGGGATCGGGCGCTGCGGGAGTCTTCGGAGGGCGGGGGTCGATGACGGCCTGGATGGCCATCGCGACCATCACCCAGATGCCGAGGGTGCCGGCGATCATCAGCAGCCACGTCCACCGCGTCATCCCGTTCATCCACATCATGTGGCGATCCTCGCGACGGTGGATGGCGGCTTGACGCAGGAACCGTGAAGGTCTGACGAAGATCCCCTGATCAAGCCGCGGGGACGGGGCACCCGGGGCAGGAACCGGCCAGACTGCTGGGCGTGACCTCGAATCAGTCAGATGCCGTCGGTGCGGCGCGGGCGAAGGTGCTGGTGGTCGAAGACGAACGTGACCTGGCCCGGATGGTGCAGGCGTATCTGCTCCGGCCCGGCTACACGGTGACCTTGGCCCACACGGGACCCGAGGCTGTCGCCGCGGCCGGCGAACTCGATCCGGAGGTGATCATCCTCGGCCTTGGCCTTCCCGGCCTGGACGGGATCGAGGTATGCCGGCAGGTGCGGACCTTCTCCGACTGCTACATCCTTATGCTCACCGCTCGAGACGACGAGATCGACAAGCTGGTCGGCCTGTCGGTGGGCGCCGACGACTACATCACCAAGCCGTTCAGCCCACGCGAGCTGGTCGCCCGCGTGCAGGCGGTGCTGCGCCGGCCCCGCATCCCGCCCTCCGGATCGGCAGGCGGCGGGCAGGAGGCTCGCGAGTTCGGCGACCTGCGCATCGACGTCGACGGGCGCCAGGTGCAGGTCGCCGGGCAGCCGGTGGACCTGACGCGAACGGAGTTCGACATTCTCGCCGCGCTCTCGGCCCGCCCGAGACTGGCCTACTCACGCCGTCAGCTGATCGACGACGTGTGGGACGCGGCCTGGGTTGGTGACGAGCACATCGTCGACGTCCACGTGGGGCACCTGCGCCGCAAGCTCGGCGACGACCTCAACGCTCCCCGGTACGTCGAGACGGTCCGCGGCATCGGCTACCGGATGGGCCGCGGATGAGCGCCGTGACCGCCCGATCCGCTGGCGGCCGGGGCATCGCGTCCCGCCTGCTGCTCGCCCAGGGCCTGGTGCTCGTGGCCGGCATTCTGACCGCGGCCCTGGTGGCCGTCCTGGTCGGGCCGCCGCTGTTCCACCAGCACCTGCTGGAAGCGGGACACGCCCCCGACTCGCCGGAAATCGCCCACATCGAGAGGGCATACCAGGCCGCCAACATGGTCTCCCTCGGGGTGGCGATGGCCCTGGCGGTCACCTGCGCCCTGGCCGTCACCTGGCATCTCACCCGCCGCCTGCAGCGCCCCCTGACTCTGCTGACCCGCGCTGCCCGGGAGATGTCCCGCGGGCACTACCAGACCCGGGTCCCCGTCGCCGGTGCCGGTCCCGAGCTGGACACCCTCGCGGCCGCGTTCAACGCGATGGCCATTCGCCTGGAGACGAGCGAGCAAACCCGCCGCCGGCTACTGAGCGACCTGGCGCACGAGCTGCGGACCCCGATCGCGACGATCGGCGCCTACCTGGACGGCCTCGAGGACGGGGTCACCGAGTGGGGGCCGGCCACCGCTCGGGTCCTGCGCGACCAGGCCGACCGGCTGGCGCGGCTGGCCACGGACATCGACGAGGTCTCCCGGGCGGAGGAGGGCCGGATCGTCCTCCAGCGCACGACTGCGCCGGCCGGCGACCTGGTATGGGCCGCCGCCCAGACAGCCAGAGCGGCATACATGGACAAGGGCGTCAACCTCCTCACCGACTCCTCGGCGGCGGCGGGCGCCGTCGTCGACGTCGACCGCCAGCGGATAGCCCAGGTCCTGGGAAACCTGCTCACCAACGCCCTGCGGCACACCCCGCCTGGAGGCACCGTCACCGTGAGCGCCGCCGCGGCGGGCGACGAGGTGACCCTCAGCGTGGCCGACAACGGGGAGGGCATCGCCCCCGAGCAGCTGCCGCACGTGTTCGAACGCTTCTACCGCGGCGACAGTGCCCGCTCCCGCGACGCCCGCGGCGCCGGCATCGGACTGACCATCGCCAAGGCCCTCGTCGACGCCCACGCCGGAGCCGCCACCGCTGACAGCCCCGGACCGGGCCAGGGCGCCACCTTCGTGATCACCCTGCCGAAGGCCCGATCGCGCCGTTAGGTCTGGTAGCCACTGGCCCGGAATCCCGGGGGCCAGCCTTTCGCCGGCAGGTCCTGGCCCGGCACGTTGGTGAAGTCCCGGGCGTCCAGGCGGGGGATGCCAGCGGCGCCGCCGCGGTGGACGACAGCCTTCGCCAGTCGATGCTCAGATTCGCGTTCGACGGCGGGCAAAGCGGGTTCGGGTGGTGGCGGGCGAACCACCTTCAGGAACGTGCGAGAGCGAAGTCACCCAGAGCTGAAAGGGAAGGTGATCGACATTGCAGGACACCGAAATGCCAATCAACACGGCTTCGGGTTGGGAGCGCGAACCCGACGAGTCATCGTCCCTCGGTGATGGTTCGGCGGCGACTTGCGTACTCCTCGACGCCGATCTCGCCGCGGGCCAGCCGCTGGTCGAGGATGTTCAGGGCGGTCATCGCCGCGGCGTCCTGCGGCGTGGTTTGGCGGCCGGGGCCGCTGAAGATCAACGTCCGCGCGACCACTACCACCAGGACCCAGAACCCGACGGTCCCGACGGCCATGAGGAGCCACATCGCCCAGCCCATCTCGTTTCCCCACCCCATCATGGTGATCTCTCCTTCGCCTAGACCGTGCGTTTCATGGCCTCGCCCATGATCCCTGCGGAGTCTGGTGGTTCCACCGTTGTTGCGTGAAGATCCGACGAAGGTTGTCTTCGCCGCGCTCGCGGTAGTCAGCGATCTAGCGGGTCCGACGCCCGGGCGGCCCGGTGCCTGCCCTGGCTTGGCACGTCCCCGTCGAAGTCATCGATGCTCGATCCGCGACGTGGCCGGGCGAGGAGCCAGACAAGGACGGCGGCGCCGGCGAGGATGAGCAGGATGCTGAGCAGCTGGGTCCCGGTCAGACCGAGCAGGGGGCGTTCGTCGATGCCCCGGGTGAAGTCGAGGAGCAGGCGTTGGGTGCCGTAGAGCAGGCCGAAGGTGGCGATCAGGACCCCGGGGCGTAGGGCGCGGGTGGACAGAATCAGCAGCAGGACGGTCAGGAGCGTGGCGCCGAGCAGGTCGTAGCCGGCGGTGAGGTGGTAGCTGCAGCCTGCGTAGTAGGTCCCGAGGTCACTGCACGACTGGCCGCCCGCTGGGGTGACGGCGGGGCTGGGCGTGAATCCTGGTGCGAGCTGGGAGCCGGCGATGATCCGGTAGCCGATGCCGAAGCTGTCGCCGATCGGGCGACCGAGGTGGTCGGTCAGCAGCAGGTCGCCGGTCCGCCCGACCGCGATGGCAAGGGTGAACGCGGGTGCTGCGGCATCGAGGGAGGCGACCACGGGGGCCTGGTTGCGGAACAGGATGATCGCGGCGGTCGCGGTGCCGGCGATGAGTCCGCCGAACAGGGCCAGGCCGCCTCGCCACAGGGCGACCATTTCGCCGAGGGAGGAGAAGTCCTGCAGGTGGGAGATGACGTAGTCGACGCGGGCGCCGACGATGGCGGCCGCGACGCCCCAGGTCACCGCCTTGTATGCCGGGTCGACGGGTAAGCCGCGGGAGCGGAGCCGGTGGACGAGGAGCCAGAGTCCAGCGCCGATCCCGACCGCGGCGAGGAGGCCGTGTGGGCTGATCCCGAGCAGCTGCGGGATCGGTGGGTAGCTGATGTCGATGGATGCGGCGGGGGCGGCGGGGGTCATGGGTCACATCCCCGAGTAGGAGTGCATGCCGACGAAGTAGACGTTGACGACCATGTAGTTGACCAGGATGGCTGCGTAGCCGGCGCAGGCGATCAGGGCGGCGCGGGTGCGGGACCAGCCGCCGGTGGCGCGGGCATGCAGGTAGGCGGCGTAGACCACCCAGATGATGAAGGTCCACACCTCCTTGGGGTCCCACTGCCAGTACGCGCCCCAGGCTTGTTCGGCCCAGATCGCGCCGGCGATGAGGGTGAACGTCCACAGCGGGAAGGCGACGATGTGCAGGGCGTAGGAAGTGCGCTCGAGAGCCGCCGCGTCGGGGAGGGCCTCCATGAAGGTGGTGCGCGCCGGTGGCCGCGTCTCTCGTCGTGCCTTGATGAGGTAGACGACGGTGACGCTGAACGCGACGGTGAACACGGCGATGGACACGATGGCGACGCTGACGTGGATGACGAGCCAGACGCTGCGCAGGGCAGGCAGGAGCTGGCTGGCCTGGGTGTAGTAGACGGTCACGGCCAGTCCGAGGGTGAGCAGGGCCGGTCCGACGATGAACAGTCCGAGCCAGCGCAGATCTCGGCGCAGCCCGAGCAGGAGGTAGGCGGCGATGACGGCGGCCGCTCCGGTGGTGGCGAACTCGTACATGTTGCCCCACGGGACGCGGGTGACGGACAGCCCCCGCAGGACGACTCCGGCGACCGTGAGTGACCCGCCGAGCCAGGTCAGCGCCATCGCGACGCCGCTGGCTCGGCGGGTGCGAGGTGCCGGTGCGGCGGCGCCCGCCGTCGTCACTGGTGCTGCCGGTGCGGCGGCGCGGGCAAGATCGACGGTGAACGCGAGCATGGCCAGGGTGAGCACCGCCATCGCCGAGTACACCGCGACGTTGGAGTAGGAGGCGAGCAGCTGGTTGGTCATCGCATGGTGCCTAATCGGTCGGTGGTGGCGGTAAGAAGGGTTTCGACGAGCTCGGCGAGGGCGGGGTCGTCGTGGCGGGCGATCCCGGCGATCCGGACCAGGGACGTTAGGCCTGGTGATCCGTCGCCGGGGTGCACACGCAGGAAGATCCGTCGGCGGCGGACGGTCAGCGAGGTCATCAGGCCGGCGAGGGCGAGGAGCGATGCGGCCAGGGCAAGGCTCTTGCCGGGGTCGTGTCGGACCGAGATCCCGGCCCAGCGCCGCACCTCGCCGAGGCTGATACTGCCACGGCCGCCGGGCAGCTGGACGGTGGCGCCGGGGGTCAGCCAGACCCGCAGCGGTTGGCGGTTGGCCGTGGTGACCTGCGTCATTCCGGTGGTGTTGAGGCTGTACACGGACTGCGGCCGGCCGCCGGGGAAGAGGTTGCCCTCGTAGGCCGTGAGGACCAGCGCGGGCGACTTCAGGTCGGGGAAGACGGAGGTCGGGCCGAGGGTCGGGTCGATCGTCGCGGTCGGCAGGAAGAGGCCGCTGAAGCCGAGCTGCTGTGGTGCCGCTCCGGGCACCTTGATCGATCCGGTGGAGCGATAGTTGTTGTCCTGCGGCAGGAATGGGGTCGGCTCGTCGTAGACGACGCGGCCCTGGCCGTCGCGGACGGTCACCACCGGGGCGTAGCCGTTGCCGAGCAGGTATACGGACGCCCCGCCGAGGGTCAGCGGGTGGTTGGTGGACAGGACCTGGGCTCTGGGCGCGGCGGCGGCGTTCTCTCGGGTGGTGGCGTCGACGGTGAATTCGCGAGGGGCCCCGAACTGGGCGCCCTGCGCGTTCTCCTCGAAGGTCACGGTGAAGCGGTCCACCTTCAGGTCGAAGGTGGGCAGGGCGCTGGTGTCGACCCACGGCCCCGGGCTGAGCGTGTCGTAGGACGAGACGGAGCTGGCGAACGAGGCGCCGGCCGGCACGATGACGTCCCCGCGCCAGCCCAGGAGGTGTCCGATGGCCACGGCGAGGACGACCAGGGTCAGCGACAGGTGGAAGACGAGGTTGCCGCTCTCGCGCAGGTAGCCGCGTTCGGCGCTGATGCAGCCCGGCGCCGCGTCCCGTCGAACCCGGAAGCCGCGCCCGGACAGCACCGCCCGGGCCACGGTCAGGACCTGCTCCGGATCCGCGTCGACCTGCCGTTCGAGGTACACCGGGAGCCGTTCGAGGCGGCGCGGGGTCGCCGGGGGCTGAGCCCGGATGGCCCGCCAGTGCAGCCGGGTGCGGGGGATGACGCACCCGACCAGGGAGATCACCAGCAGCAGGTAGATGGCGGCGAACCAGGGCGAGCCGTACACGTCGAACAGCTGGAGCCGGTCCAGCCAGGGGCCGAGCGCCGGGTGTCGGGTCAGGTAGTCGGCCACCCGGGCGGCGTCGATGTTGCGCTGCGGCCAGATCGAACCCGGGACGGACGCGACCGCTAAGAGCAGCAGGAGGAACAGTGCGGTGCGCATGCTGGTCAGCTGCCGCCACGCCCACCGGGTCAGGCCGACCAGGCCGAGCTGGGGCAGTCTCGGCTCCTGAACGGCGCCCGGGGAAGGGGCCGGGTCGAGGATCGTCGGTGGATTCTCGGTCATAGGATGGTGATCCAGGTCGAGACCAGCCGGGTCTGCATCGTGCTGATCAGGCCCTCCCACGCCCCGCTGATGAGCAGAATCCCGACCGTGGCCAGCATCGCCGCCCCGATCAGCTGGATCCGCCGCTGGTGTCGAGAGAGCCAGCCCGAGAGCCGCTGCGCCCGGCCGAAACCGGCCGCGAGCAGGAGGAACGGGACGCCCAGGCCCAGGCTGTAGGCGGTGGCCAGGAGTAGCCCACGGGTCAGGGCGTCGCCGTCACCGGTGGCCGTGGCCAGGGTCAGTACCGCCGCGAGGGTTGGCCCCATGCAGGGCGCCCAACCGACGGAGAAGACCATCCCGAGTAGCGGCGCTCCCACCAGCCCAGCCTTGGGCCGCCACCGTACCTTGAGGGAGCGCTGCGGGCCGACACCCGCGAACACCAACGCCGACAGCAGGACGACGACCCCGCCGACGCGCATGAGCAGACCCTGGTGCTCACGCGCCGCCGCTCCGAGTGCGGACGCGGTGCTGGCCTCGAGGACGAAGACCGCCCCGAAGCCGAGGACGAACAGGGCTGCTCCGGCCATCGCGGGCGAGCGCCGGCCGTTCTGGCTGCTGCTGGTGAGATAGCCGAGGAACCCGGGAACCAGCGGCAGCACGCAGGGGGATGCGAAGGAAACCAGCCCGGCGGCGGCCGCCACCAGCAGGGCGATCGGTAGTGCGCCGGACGCGACGACTCCTTGGGAGATCGCGGTCATCCGCTCGACCCGTGGAAGTCCGGGGCCGGTTCTTGCGCGAGGATGTCGGTCACCAGGCCGGTCAGGGTCGCGGCATCGGTCTGTCCGAGGATCCGGCCGGCGATGCGTCGGGAGCGGTCCAGCACCAAGGTGGTCGGGACCGTCGGGGCCTGGCCCTGCAGTGCCTGGACCGGCCGCCCGCCGTCAAATGTGAGGGAGGGGTAGGTGACGCCGTAGCGGCGTTGGAACGCCAGGCCGGCGTCGGGGCCCTCCTTGAAGTCCAGGCCGAGGAACTGGACTGGAATGCCTCCCGTCGTCAGGTTGGTCCATGCCTTCTCCAGCTCGGGGGCCTCCGCCACACAGGGGCCGCACCAGGACCCCCACACATTGAGGACGACGACCTTCGTCGGGGGCACCGAGCTGAGGGCCCAGGGGCTGCCCTCGAGGGTGCTCCCTTCCAGGGTGATGGGCGCTCCGCGCCGGGCTGCGGGGATCTGCTGAACTGAGCCGTCGCCGGAGACGTAACCCTTCTGGTCGCCTGAGCGGGCTTGGCCGGCGATCGAGTTCGGATCGGTGCCGCACGCCGCGAGGAGGAGGGCGCTGAGGAGCCCGATCGCGGTGGCACCGGCTAGGCGGGCCACGGATCCCCGTCGGGCCCAGGCAGGGGTGCCCCGCCAGCCGCGCCGTCGAGGTGAGGCGAGCGCAGACTCCGCCGCTGCTGCGACGACGTTCACCGGTGAGCCTGCGGGTCGGTGCCTTTGTGGGCAAACGGGAACACCTGCTGGGCGCGGGTGCGGCTGGTGTGCGCGACGGCCAGCAGGCAGAGCAGCACGGTGAAGACCCAGATGGCGACGTCGAACGGATGAGTTCTCGCGGTTGGGTCCAGTTCGGGCCACAACGCTGCCGCGAGAGCCCACAGCATCGCCGCGGGCGCGACGGACAGGGGCAGTCGGCGCCGCTCGCTAGCTGCGGCGAACCCCATCGCCCCAGCCACCGCGACCGCGGCCGCCAGGAGGTGCACGGCTACTTAGGCGCGATGCGTCCGGCCAGGTACGCACCGCCCAAGAAGAGGAGGCCGGCAGCGGGATAGCCGACCAGGAGGTCCTCCCAGCCCGTCGGCTGGCTCCCGAAGGCCCCGAAATGGGCCAACAGGTGCACGACCGCCACGGCGCCCGCGACCAGCATCACGAGCTGACCGGTGCGGACTCCGCGTCGATAGCGGGCGTACCGGGACATCGGGTCGTCACCTCGTGGCGCACCGGACCCGGGCCGGGTCGGGGGCTTCTTGGCCAATGGGCGCTCCTCTCGGGTGGCGTGAACGGACGGACTACTAGTCGGGATAGTAGTCGAGTCTTCGGCGGCGATGAAATGGAGCGTCGTTCGGACGTGGGGCTTTGCTGCGGGGTGTCAGGAGGTTAACCACGCCGCAGCGCCTCGCCGCGCCTCAGGTCAGGACCGCTGGGTCGCCGGCACTGGCAAGCCAGACTGCCTTTCGGCTGTCGAGTAGTAACCTCGACCGAATATCGTTGGCGGTCAGGTGCACGCCCCGTCGCGTCGATTGACGGACAGGAGACAGGGGGGGGCTCGAGTGAAGGATCTGGGTGAGCTCGAGGCAGAGGTCATGGCTCGACTGTGGGACTGGGACCGCACCTGCACGGTCCGGGACATCCTCGAGGACCTGGCTCCGGACCGTCAGTTGGCGTACACCACCGTGATGACCGTCCTAGACAATCTGCACAAGAAGGGGTTCGTCACCCGAAAGGCGGTGGGCCGCGCCTACCACTACCAAAGCGTGAAGAGCCGGGAGGAGCACACCGCCGACCTCATCACGATCGCCCTGGCACGAAGCGACGACCGCCCGGCCAGCCTGCTGAGGTTCGTCGAACGCCTGGACCCCGAGGAACAGGCCGCCCTGCGAACGTCCCTCGAGCGGCTGCCCGAGCAGCGACCACGCTACGGCAGGAGCTGAGCGTGATCACCACCGTCCTACTGACGTATGCCGTGGTGGCCGGGTCCCTAGGGGTGCGGCTGCTCAGCCGCATGCGCTGGCTCAAGAGGTCGCCTGGCCTCGGGATCCTGGCCCGGCTGGTGGTCAACGCCACCATCCCACTGGCGCTGCTGGGCGCGGCGCTCAGCATCCTGACCGCGACATCGGCCGGGCATTCGGCGGTCGACCTCTTCCACGCCTGCATCATGGTGGTGCGCAGTACCTTCGCTGGCCCGCTGGCCCCGTCCTGGGCCGGCGTCCTCGGCCTGGTCCTGGTCCTGGTCGGGATCGTCCTTCGTGTGCCAGTGTTGTTCGTCGTCGACCTTCGCCGGGGCCACCTGGCCCGTCAGGCCCAACGATCGCAGCTGTGGCTGGTCGCCACCCGCCGGATCCGCGGCGACGACCTGCTGGTCGTCGACCATCCTCTTCCGCTCGCCTATTGCCTACCGGGTCGGGCGCGCACCATCATCGTCTCGACGTCGGCGGTGGCCAGCCTTACCCCGACCGAGCTGACGGCGGTCCTCGCCCACGAACGAGCCCACCTGCGCGGGCACCACCACCTGATCCTGGCGTGGGCGCGGGCGGTCGCCAGAGGGCTGTGGTTCCTGCCCGACCTGCGCCGGATCGTCACGGAACAAGCCCGGCTGCTCGAGATGGCGGCCGACGACCGCGCCGTGCGGGCGACATCCGCACCGGTGGTGGCGGCGGCTCTTCTGCGGCTGGTGAACGCCCCCACCGGTGAACATGCCCTGGGTGCCGTGGAGCACGCGGTCGCGGCCCGGATCGCCCGGTTGGCCTCTCCTGACCAGCCGATACGACGCATCACGACATCCGCGGCTCTCGCGGCGCTTACCCTGCTCGCAATCATGCCAGGGGTTTTCGTGTCCCTCGGCTGGGTCGTCGCAGGGGGCGCGGGTCACTGCCCCATCACGTGAAGCCTTGCACCAGCGCAGAGAAATCTTCGACGCCCTGAAGCCGCGCCGTCAATTGCTGGGAGTGACGGCGCACGGCTTGACCGCGCTGTCGGCGAGTGCTCGTCGCTCGCCAGGTAGGCGCGCCAGGTACCGTCGCCCTGCGCAGCGAGTCGGCACGATGCTGACCAGCCCTTAACGTCGAGTGCGTTGACCAGCTGGGGTCGCCGGCTAGAGCACCCCCATCTGCTCATCGCCCAGCTCGATGATCAGCGGCGACAGGGCCTTCTCGCAGCGCTCAGCTGCGAGAGATGTCTGCCTTGCACTGTAGGTACTGTTCCCGCGACAGCTCGCCTGCTGCGTATCGGCGATCCAGATCATCGGTCGGCTTTGATTGTGGCGCCTGCGGGACGTGGTCCTGCCGGTGTAGCGCCCTGACCATCCAGATGAGGGCGGTGCTGGCCAGTGCAAGCAGGACCAGGCCCAGGATCACCCAGAAGATGACGACGACGGCCATGCCCCCGCCCATCATGTCCATCATTACTCGGTCTCTCCTTTGATCATCTCAGCGTGGGTGCTGCGGGTAGGAGGCCCCGGGAGCTGGGAGACGCGGGTATTGAACGTTTGGATCAACTCGAGGCACCAGTGCGGGTGGGTGAAGGGCAGGTCATGGCCAGCGTCGTCTACCGTCAAGGAGGTGATGTTGGGGTGGGAACTCGCGAGGTCCTCGGCGCGCCCGGGTACCGGCACGGTGTCGGCGGCTCCAGCGGTGAGGGGGACGGGGACAGAGGCTTGGGTTAGCACGGTCAGCGAGTCGTACCAGCCGGTGTCGCGGACGAGCCCGTTGAGGGCTCCGGTGTAGGTGTCCCAGGTGTGCTGGACCCCGAAGCGGGCGACGGGTACCGGCAGGTCGGGGCGGTAGGCGACCGCGATCCAGGACGCGGCGGTGCGGTGCCGGCACATCCAGGCGCAGGCGGCGCGGGGCAGTGGACCGTCACCGGCGAGGAGGGCTTGCATCCTTCCCATCCCCGTGATGTGGGCATCGGCCTCGCCGCGGTTCCGGTACAGGGGGGCGCCGAACGTCACCACTGCACGGACGCGTTCGATCTGGGCGGCGGCCCAGCGCACCGCGAGGGCACCGCCCATGGAATGTCCGGCGACAACCGTGGGCCGGTGCTGCAACCCCAGTTCGGCCATAGCAGCATCAAGAGCCGCGATGTGCGCGGGTGCGTCGGTAGGTCCATCGTTGTCCATGGACCTACCGAATCCCAGTAGGTCAGGGACGACGACAGTGGCGCGGGCGGCGAGGGCGTCGTAGGCGGCTCCGTAGCTGTTCCCGGCACCGACCATCCCGTGCAGCAGCAGCACCACGGGCTCGCCGGTTCCCAGGATGCGCACGTGCAAGGGGCCAGCTCGCAGGGATGTTCCGTGCCCAGGCGCCCAGGCGGTCACGGCCGCTGAGTGCTGGTGACGCCACTTCCACCACCATGCCGCGCCTGCTGTTAGCCCGAGGGCGGCCGAGCCCATTCCGATGGGACCAGGCTGGTCGCCGTGACGGAGTCGTTGTGGGTGCGGGGAGCGGCGGTGAACCCAGGGGGTCGTCGAGGTCAGATCGCCGCGGCCCGGGACAAACTTGGTCAGCGGGCGGTCCACGTGGTTCCGGCGTCGCTGCCGGCGGAGATGCGAGCCGTGTCCTCGTCCAACGCGGCGGCGTAGAGGGTCTTGCCGTCAGCGGAGAACGTGGCCGCTGTGGTGGCTGTCGGCAGGGTGAGGTCGGTCCAGGTTCGGCCGCCGTCGCTGCTGATTGCCCCGCCGTTCATGCCGATGGCGACCAGCCGCTGGGTGTTGGTGGGGTCCCAGGCTGCGGCCATCGCCCCGCCGGGTCCGCCCAGCGACGTCCAGGTGGTGCCGCCGTCGCTGCTGGTGACGAGTCCGGACTGCATGTCCGGGGCGACCAGGCGCTGCGGGTTGGCCGGGTCGACCAGGATCGTGCCCATGAAGCTGCGCCCGGCGTCGGTCTTTCGTGGCTGCCAGGTCAGGCCACCATCGTCACTGGCCAACAGCCCGGCCTGCGGAGAGGCCAGGTAGGCGGTGCTTCCGGCCGCGCCGAGTGCGTGTACGTCACTGACCTGCCCGCGGCCACCAGCCTTGGTGAAGGTGGACCCGCCGTCGGTGGACCGGAACAGGCCCGGATGTCCTCCGGCGAAGGTACCGGCGGGGGTGACGGCCCAGCCCATCGCGTCCGCCCCGCGTAGCGACGTCACCGGTGACCAGTCCTGGCCGCCGTTGGTGGAGACGGCAACGCCGTCGTGGCCGCCCACGTACAGCCGGCCGTCCGCGACCGTGAGGGTGTGCAGGTCGCCGCCCACATAGGCCCCCGCAGCAGGGTTGGCGGCGCTGTCGCCACCGCGCCCGCTCACCCAGAACCCACCGGCGGCGAGCGCCAGGACTGCGGCGCCGGCAGCAACGGCGAGTCCCCACCGACGGCGGGGAGCCGGCGGCGGTGGGGCAGGTCGCCGGGGCGCGGGCTTGGGCTTACCGGCGCTCGAACGGGATGTAGCGCCGGCAGCGGGCTTACGGGTCGTGCTGGGCATCGAGGGGACTCCCATGTCGGGTTGATTCACCATATGGACGAGCAGCAGTGCCGGACGTGGCGGCCGGCCGATCTGCAGGTAGTCGCGGCGGCGGTCAGCGGCGGCGGTCGATCACCTTCATGACCTCGTCGTAGATCAGCGGGTCACCGCTGGTGATCGCGTCGGTGACGCACCGCTCGAGGTAGTTGCGGGTGATCACCCGCGCTGCCCCGTCCAGCGCCTTCTGCGCTGCCGAGATCTGGGTGAGCACGTCCACGCAGTACCGGCCGTCGTTGACCATCCGGGCCACGCCCTGTACCTGCCCGGCGGCCTTGGCCAGCCGTAACAGCACATCGGCCTGCCGCTCTGGATCCATCATCGGCCGGGCATCAGCAGTGCAGCCTGCCGAGGGGGCCGGCACGGGGACCGGCGTCGGCGCCGTCTGGCCTGGCATGGCATCGGTGAGCTGGCGCTGATCGGTCACTGGCGTTTCCCTCCTCAAGGAGCTGCAATCCGGCGGGTACCCCTCCAGGGTAGACCATGGGGAAGGATGCGGATACGCGTTCCAACTGCGGCCTTACGTTACCTGCAGCTCGCTACCCCCTCAGGGTAGACTACTATCGCCCACGTTGAAGCAGTCCTATGAGAGCACATGGAGGAACCGATGGCTGAGTCGTTGTACGCCCTGGCCTTCCTGGCCTGCCCGGTCGGGATGGGGCTGATGATGTGGATGATGATGCGCGGCAACAAGAACCAGCCGGACACCGACGAGGCGTCGATGCACAAGCAGGCCGAGCTGTCCCGGATGCAGGCGGAGATCGACCAGCTGCGAGCCGACAAGGAGCGCGCGGACGCCGCAGCGGTCCGGCGACCCGCACCGTGAGCGAGCTGTGGTTCCCCGGGGCTCTCGCGGTCGCCGTGCTGGCACTGACGTACCTGTTCTGCCTGCGGCCGATGCGCCGCGGACACGGCCCAGCCTGCGGTCCTCGTGCCGCAGCGCCCAACCGCACCGAGGGGCTGGACGGGGCTTTGGCCCAGGCGCATGCGGAGCTCACGCGGCTCCGAGGCGACCGCGAGTCAACCGTGGCCACCGGCGGCGCCCGCCCTGGGGTCGCTACCCGAAAGGAGAACTCCCGATGAGACTGACCCGCCGTGCCGGTGCCGCTGTTGGCGCCCTCGCCCTGGCCGCTGTGCTCGGCGGCGGGGTGGCCTTCGCAGCCACCCAGGTCACCGCCCCACCCGGCACCAGGGCCAGCGCCTCAACCACCGCGATGATGACCGGTGGCGGGATGGGCATGGGACGCTTCACCCAGGACACACCGTTCGACGCCCAGTTCCTGGACCAGATGATCGTCCACCACGAGGGCGCCGTCGCCTCCACCCAGGCGATGATCGCCGACTCCACGCGCCCGGTGCTGCGCGCCCTGGCCCGCGAGATCATCACCAGCCAACGAGCCCAGCTCGACCAGATGCGGACCTGGCGCGCCCGGTGGTACCCCGACCTCGCGCCGACCTTCGCCATGGGCAGCGGGATGATGTCCGGTCCCATGATGGGCACCCGACCCGCCGACGAGGACGGGATGATGGGCGGCTCGATGATGCCCGCGTCGATGATGGGCAAGTCGGGCACGGATCGGATGTACCTGCAGATGATGATTGCCCACCACCAGCTCGCCGTGGACATGGCCGAGCAGGCCCAGAAGCAAGGCAACCACCCTCAGCTTCGGGACATGGCTGCCACCATCGCCACCGAGCAGGCCGTGCAGATCACCCAGATGCGCGGCTACCTCACCGCCATGCCCGACTCAGGACCCGACTGAGGCGGTGACGCACCAGGACGCGCCCCCACCCGTGGACGCCGAGACCAGCCGGGTCCGCGGTATCTACGACGCGCTGGCACCCCGCTATGACCGAATGATCGCCATCGCGGAACGGCTGCTGTTCAGCGATGGTCGGTGGTGGTGTGCGCCCCAGCCGGCCGGGCGGGTCCTGGAGATCGCCGTCGGTACCGGCCGCAACTTGTCCTGCTACCCCGATGACGTACAGCTCACGGGCGTCGAGCTCAGCCCAAGCATGCTCACCCAGGCCCAAGTCCGCGCTGAGACGCTGCACCGGGCGGTCGACTACGGCTCGGTGACGCCCAGCACCTGAGCTTTCCCGACGCCACCTTCGACACCGTGGTGGCGACCCTCACCGTGCAGCATCCCCGATGACCGAGCGGCCGTGGCCGAGATGGCCCGGGTGCTGCGACCGGGCGGCCGGCTGATCCTGCTCGACCACGTCGCCAGTCCCCTTAGGTGGGTTCGCGCCGTGCATCCGGGACCCTGAACCGGGCACGCAGCCGGCCACCGGTTCGGTGGCCGGCGGCGTCCCTCGGTGTGGCCTGCTCAGCCGGTGATGGTGGGCAGCAGCTGGGTCCCGCCGCGATCTCCTTGTTCTGCGCCGTGATGATCTGCTGGGCCAGTGCCTTGGCGTCGCTGTTCTGGCCTTGCTGGGTCTCGGTGGTGGCCATGGTGACCGCACCTTGATGGTGCTTGGTCATCATCTGCAGCCACATCCGGTCGAACGCCGCCCCGGAGGCGGCCTGCAGCTGCTGCATCTCTGCCTCGCTCATCATCCCGTCCATGTCCCCCATCTGGGACATGTCGTGCCCGGCCGTCGGCGTCGGCACCGGCTGGCCCCAGGAGGTCAGCCAACCGCTCATGGTCTTGATCTCCGGGTCAGAGGATGACCAACCCGCTGGAGACCTCGACGAGGGAGTCGAGCCCGAACCCGATCAGGGCCACGGATCCTGCGCCGATGCCGGCGGTGATCGCGACGACGGCCTCGACCATGTTGTAGGTGACGCTGGCCCCGGCCAGCAGCTGCGCGCGCCGGCCCAGCAGGCGGCGCCGATCCGGGGACGCCGTGAGTGACAGATCCTGGACGGTCATCTCGGGCCCTTGTCGCCGTAGACGGGGCACAGCACCACGGCGTCACCGGTGGCCGCCAGGAGTTTCTCGGCGGAGGCGAGCAGGTCCATCAGCTCGGGCCGGGCCAGGGAGAACATCGAGGCGGCCGTGGGGTCGGGAGGCGACCAGGCCGCAGTCCTTCAGGCAGGCCAGGTGGGCTGAGACGGTGGACTGGGCCAGGCCCAGGTGCGCGGTCAGGTCGACTACCCGGTGCTCGCCCAGGGCGAGGTGCTGGATGATCGCGAGCCTGGTCGGGTCGCCCAGGCTGCGGACCATGCACGCCGCCGCGCTCAGCCCGGCCGTCTCGACCGGAGCAGTCGCAACGGCAATTGGCGTCATCATCGTCATAGAGCGATGCTAGCGGGTGTCGGTGCCCTGCGCGTTGCGTGGGTAGGCGTGGACGACGGCGCCGGTCAGCTTGGGCACGGCGTGGGTCAGCTCGTGCTCGGCGTCGTGGGCGAGGCTGTGTGCGTCGGCCAAGTTGGTGTGGGCGTCGATGTCCAGGTCGGCGTCGGCGTGGATCTCGTGGCCGATCCAGCGCATCCGGACGCTGCGAACGGTCACCACGCCCGGAATCGTCTGCAGGGTTCGTTCGGCGGTGTCGACCAGGGCGGGGTCGACGGCGTCCATGAGCCTGCGGAAGATGTCCCGGACCGCGGTGCGCAGGACCGCGAGGATCGCCACGGTGATGACCAGCCCGACGACTGGGTCGGCCAGCGGCCAGCCGGCCGCGACCCCGCCGGCCCCGACCAGGACCGCGAGCGAGGTCAGGCCGTCGGTGCGGGCGTGCAGGCCGTCGGCGACCAGGGCCGCCGACCCGATCCGTCGACCGACCCGGATCCGGTAGACAGCGACGGCCTCGTTGCCGAGGAAGCCGACCAGCCCGGCGGCGGCGACCCAGCCCAGGTGGGTCACCGTCGCCGGGTGCAGCAGCCGGTCGATCGCCTCGTAACCGGCGACCACTGCGGACAGCGCGATCATGGCGACGACGAACAGTCCTGCGAGGTCCTCTGCGCGGCCGTATCCGTAGGTGTAACGCCGGGTCGGCGCGCGCCTGCCGAGGGCGAAGGCCAGCCACAGCGGTAGCGCCGTCAGGGCGTCGGAGAAGTTGTGGATGGTATCTGCCAGTAGAGCCACGGACCCCGAGATGGCGACGACAGCCAGCTGGGCCAGTGACGTGGCTCCTAGTCCGAGGAGGCTGACCTTGACGGCGCGTATGCCGTCCACGCTGGCCTCGAGCGCGGCATCCACCGAGTCGGCGGCGTCGTGGGAGTGCGGACGCACCAGGTCCAGGAGCCGCCCACGCAGCGAGTGGACGTGCTCCGGGTAGCCAGGCTCGTGCTCGTGCCGCGCGTCGTTGGTGTCTTCCGGGTGGCGGTGGCTGTGGTCCCCATGCGGCTGGCGCTCGTCGGCGCGCTCGTGGGTCACGCTGTCGCCCCGCGCCGGGCAGGTCGCAGCTGCGCCGCGTCTCCGCGGTGGTGCTGCGGCAGGTCGGGTCCGGCGTGCTCGGCGTTGAAGACCGCGTCGCGGACCAGCCGGGCCACGTGGTCGTTCTCGATCCGGTAGAACACCTGGGTGCCCTCTCGCCGGGTGCGGACCAGTCGCGCCATCCGCAGCTTGGCCAGGTGCTGGGACACCGAGGGCCCGGGTTTGCCGACCACCTCGGCGAGCTCGTTCACCGGCAGCTCGACATCGAGCAGCGCCCAGAGCAGCCGCACCCGCGTGCTATCCGCGAGCATTCGGAACACCTCGGCGGCCAGCTCCGCCTGGTCGGCCAGCAGAACCCTCGAAGTCTCACTATCTGCGTGCATGCGCAGATACTAGCCGAGACGGCTATGTGTGGGAAGTCGAGTTCGTCTTGCCCGCGCGTTCCGGGCAAGACGAACGGGGGTGGCAAAACGTAGTCCGCTGCGCAGCCCGCAGGGAGGCTAGGCTGGCTGCTGCCTTGCGCGTCCAGCCCCAAGATCGTCGCCTTGCGCGTGCCGCAGTCGGCACGGCAAGGGACGCCGACAGGTTCGGTGCCGCTGGGAGGTCCCGGCTGGAGCCAGTACGTAGATAAGGAATCGTTGCGACACGCCGAAGTTGCATAAGGTCAGCTAATTACTGTAAGCGAGGCCCATTCTTACAGTTTTGAGTGCATCTCGAGACTCAGACCTCCTGAAGTAGTGGTGCGGATGCCCTGTGATCAGGGCTTTTTCTTTGCCCTCGACTATCGGAAAGGTGTTGAGATATGGTAGGGTGGTGTGGTGACTCAGGGCGAGTTGGACGGGATGCCGGAACCGGCGCGGCTGCGCCTGATGGTCAGCGACGGGCAGGTCCTGGTCACCTGCGGACGCTCGCTGGTGTACCGCTTCGAGGTGGGCGACCTCGGGATGCGCAACCTGGCGATCGTGGCGTTGACCGACGCCGACCGC
>JAABUM010002366.1_pt1 | contig 25402 bp, 21 predicted proteins | sample 5559161 | NCBI WGS metagenome assembly JAABUM01 (sample SAMN10711868, study PRJNA513369) | rock metagenome | isolation source: Antarctica rocks | place: Antarctica: Victoria Land, Siegfried Peak nord
GGAATTCCGTCCGCACGCTCAACACCTTGACCTCCAGCGTCATCACTGTGCAGGCCCGCGCCCGCGCCCGCCTAGCCAATGCACGCGCCCCCACGCCGACTATCATATTATGTTAAAGCCGACCCTCGTTAAAAGGCTCCTCCCCCTCCCCCTCGCCCGCGCACGGGAGAGGCTGGTCAGACCGTCTGCGGAGCCGAGGAGCTGGTCCACAGCGAAGCGCGGGGCGGGGGGTGAGGGCGAGCCCCCACTCGAACGAAACACACCCTAATCTTTTCCTAATCTATGGCGGCACGAACCATGGTCATGAACTCGTACACGCCGTTCGTCGCGCGCGGCGTATGCGCCGTGTGCGTGAAAGTGTGGCCGGGTTGGAAACCGGCGCGCTTGTAGACCTTGATGGCGCGGTCGTTGAAGGCGGCCACGGAGAGGCGGAACGACGCCGGATGGAAAGTCTCGCGCGCGAAGGCCAGCCCAGCATTCATGAAGTCGAGGCCGAGGCCGCGCCCCGTCAGGTCCGGGCGCATCCCCAGGCCAATGTCCAGGGTGTCGGGGTCGGCGTAGGCGCCGGCGAGCAGCCCGGAGAGCGTCTGCACGGCGGTCTTGAAGCACAGGAACCCGACCAACTCTCCGCGCTCGTCCGTTGCTCCGTAGTAGGGTGTGTCCTGGTCGAGCAACTCACGCAGGCCCTCCTCGTCGGTATCCATGTCGTAGAGGTCGTACGGCGGGTCGTAGCGCCAGGCGCCGATGGCGCGGGCCTGCTCCTCCGTGAGCGGGGCGAACTGGTAACGCATCGGGTCTCAATAATTAAGAATCCAAGATCCTCCTGTCAGTACACCACAAACGGCGTACACTAACTGCATGGTACGAGTAGCCGCGTGGGACCGGTTGAATACGTAGGTAGAAGGTATAACTTGATGCTTGATAACTATTGGGACGACGACGCATATACACGCATCATCGCTGTCACTCATGATCGTGAGCGCGATCAGCTCGCACTATCTTTCGCCGATGGTGACACGGTGACGGTAGCCACCTGGCGCCTGCTACGCTCGACAAACAGGTCACCGGATTGGGAGCATATGCATGTGGTTGACGATTACCATATCATCATTCCGGTCGCGTCGGGGACGGGTGATCTTGGCTCCGACGAGACCGATGTCCCCGGTTTTACCATTCGTTCAATGACCGATCCGCTCTTCGCTGCACATCTCGCGCGACATGCCGAGGAGGCGGCGCGGCGCGGCGGTGAGCGCCTGCGGGAGTTGCGGGAGCGGCGTGGGTTGACGATCGATGAGATAGCCAGTCGCACTGGCATGGCCGCGCGGCAGATCCTACGCATCGAGCAGGGCCGCTACACGGTGTCATTCACGAAGCGCGAAGAGATCGCGGCGGCGCTGGGCTATACGCTCGGGGATCTCTTGCCCATGGAGCCGGTAACGAGCGCGACCACGGCGTGACGCATAGCGCCCAACGAGGAGTACCAGGATGCCCACGGTTCGCGATGCGACGTTCGACCTGCTGCGCGCGCTGGGGATGACCACGGTCTTCGGCAACCCTGGCTCGACGGAGCTGCCCTTTCTCAAAGATTTCCCCGGCGACTTCTCCTATATACTGGGCCTGCAGGAGAGCATAGTGCTCGGCATGGCCGATGGCTACGCCCAGGCAAGGCGGCGAGCCGCGCTCGTCAACCTGCACACCTCGGCCGGACTCGGCAACGCCATGGGCGGGATCGTGACCGCCCACCACAACCGCGCTCCGCTGGTGATCACCGCCGGGCAGCAGGACCGCCGGCACCTGGCCCTGGAGCCCTTGCTCGCCGGCCGTCTGGTCGAGCTGGCCCGCCCCTACGTCAAGTGGAGCCACGAGCCGGCCCGCGCCGGGGATGTCCCCGCGGCCCTGGCCCGCGCCTACTACACGGCCATGCAGGAGCCGTGGGGGCCCGTCTTCGTGTCTATCCCCATGGACGATTGGGAGGCCGAGGCCGCGCCCTACCCTGTCGCAGCGCGCGAGGTCGCGCCCCGTGTCGCCCCCGACCCCGACGCCCTGGCGCGCGTCGCAGCCGCGCTGCGGGATAGCCGGCGTCCCGCCATCGTGGCGGGGGCGGGCGTCGACCGCGCCGGCGCCTGGGACAGCGTCGTGCGGCTGGCCGAGCGAACCCGGGCGGCGGTGTGGGCCGACCCCATCGGGGGGCGCGCCGGGTTCCCGCAGGACCACCCGCTCTTCCGCGGCCACCTCGCGCCAGCGCAGGCCCTGCTGGCCCACCAGTTCGCCGGCCACGACCACGTGCTCGTGCTGGGCGCGCCGGTCTTCCTCTATTACCCCTACGTACCCGGCCCGGTCGTGGGCGAGGGCGCGCGAGTCTTCCAAATCACGGACAACCCCGAGGAGGCGGCGCACGCGGCGACGGGCCTGAGCGTCGTCGGGGACATCTTGTTGGCGGCCCGGGGACTGCTCGACCTCCTGCCGGACGAGGCCACGGGTCGTCTCGCGCCCCCGCCCCTCCCGACCTATCCGCCCCCCGAGGCGACGGAGCCCCTCTCGGTCGACTACACGATGTATACCCTCTCGCAGCTGCTGCCGCCTGAGGCGGTGATCGTCGACGAGGCCATCTCGTCGGGGGCCAGGCTCAGACGCTACGTCCGCGTCAAGCGTCCCGGCGGCTACTACCTCGGCTCCAGCGGCGGCCTGGGCTTCGGCATGCCGGCGGCCGCGGGCGTGCAGCTGGCCGAGCCCGGCCGGCCGGTCGTCTGCGTAATCGGCGACGGCTCGAGCATGTACGCCATCCAGGCCCTGTGGAGCGCGGCGCGCTATCATGCCCCCGTTACCTACGTGGTGATCAACAACGGGCAGTACTCTATCCTCAAGGCCTTCGGCGAGATGATGGGCATCGGCAGAGGCGTACCGGGGCTCGACCTGCCGGGCATCGACCTCGTGGGGCTGGCGCATAGCCTCGGCTGCGCAGCCGAGGCTGTGTCGCGCCCCGACGAACTCGCCGCGGCGCTGCGGCGTGGCCTCGACGCCGGGCAACCCTACCTCGTCGACATCCACGTCGATCCGGCCGTTCCCCCTTTGATGGGATGATGTTGAGGCGCCTGTCAAGGGCGCGAAAGGTAGTGTGATGAAGATTTTATACACGGCGGAGGCCACGGCGACGGGCGGGCGCGCGGGTCGCGCGGCCTCGTCGGACGGCAATCTCGCGGTGTCGCTGGCCGTCCCCACGGAGATGGGTGGACCCGGCGGGGCGGGGACGAACCCCGAGCAGCTTTTCGCCGCGGGCTACGCCGCCTGCTTCGAGAACGCCTTGATGGGCGTGGCGCGCCGGCAGAAGGTGGCGCTGGGCGACGGCGTGTCGGTCACGGCGCGGGTCGGCATCGGCCCCGCTGAGGGCGGGACGTACGGGCTCGACGTCGAGCTGCGCATCACGCTGCCGGGCCTGGGGCGTCCCGAGGCCGAGGCGCTCGTCGAGGCCGGCCACCGCGTCTGCCCCTACTCGAACGCCACCCGCGGCAACATCGACGTGCGGCTGGTCATCGAAGAGCCGGTTATAGAGTAGAGTGCGGAGAGAAGGCAGCGCGACGATGAGCGACATCTATACTCCCCCACTCCCTCCTTCACCTATAGTCGTCTGGCCACCGGACGATACCGAGGAGAGCGTGGTGGGCACGGATCTACATCAGATGACCATCATGAACTTACGTTGGGGTATCAACGAGATCGCGCGCGCCGTGACCCCTCAGGGTGGGCCGGCGCCGTGGCAGGCGCTTAGCCAGACGGTTGTGACAGGCTTCCATCGACCGGATAATTCGCGGTACAAGACCATGCCCGATGTGTTCGTCTATCGTCACCCTATCGGCTCCCGCCGCGGGTCCGTCGCGACCTCGGACGAGGGGCCACCCGCGCTCATTATCGAGGTGCTCAGCGACTCGACCGCCGACGTCGACCTCGACATGAAAAAGGGCAAGGGCTACAGCTACGCCCGCGTGGGAGTCCAGGAGTACCTCACGATCGACCCTGCTGGTGATGTCTTGCCGGAGTTGGCGCGCGCATGGCGTCTGGATGGCGCAGCATATCGCCGCTGGGAGCCCGACTTCGATGGGCGCTGGCGCAGCGAGGCGATCGCGGTTGCGTTCGGGCTGGAGGGCCTGATGGCCGCGGTCTACACGCGCGACGGCGAGCGGCAGCTCCGCGAGGGTGAGGTGGCGGAGGAGCGCGCCCGTGCCCGCGCTGAACTGGCGCGCCGGGACGAGGAGTTGGCGCGCCGGGACGAGGAGTTGGCCGAGTTGCGGCGGCTCGTGGAGCAGTTGAGGCAAGGATAATGATGAAAAACGCCGGGCAGATGCATGTGCGCGACAAAATCTACATCGGCGGCCAGTGGGCGTCGTCGGCCGGGACGGGCGTGATCGACGTGGTCAACGCGACCACCGAGGAGGTGATGGGCTGCATCCCCGACGGCGTGCCCGCGGACGTCGACCGCGCTGTCGCGGCCGCCAAAGGAGCTTTCCCCGGTTGGTCGGGGATCTCTGTCGAGGAGCGCGCCATGTACCTGGAGCGCATTGCCGCAGCCTTGCAGGAGAACATGCAGGAGATCGGGGCGCTCGTGGCCCAAGAGATGGGCATGCCGATCAAGCTCGCCGTGGCCATCCAGGCCGGGCTGCCCACCACGACTTTCGGCTCGATGCCCGGCATCCTCCGGGAGTACACGTTCGAGGAGGTCGTCGGCACGTCGTTGGTGGTGCGCGAGCCGGTCGGCGTGGTCGGCTGCATCACGCCCTGGAACTACCCGCTGCACCAGATCGCCGCCAAGGTCGCGCCGGCCCTCGCCGCGGGCTGCACGGTCGTGCTCAAGCCCAGCGAGGTCGCCCCGCTCAACGCCTTCATGCTGGCCGATATCATCGACAAGGCCGGCCTGCCCGCCGGCGTCTTCAACCTTGTGTCGGGAACCGGGCCGGTCGTGGGTGAGGCCATCGCCGCGCACCCCGCCGTCGACATGGTCTCGTTCACCGGCTCCACGCGCGCGGGACGCCGCGTGAGCGAGTTGGCCTCCGGGACCGTCAAGCGCGTGGCGCTCGAGCTTGGCGGCAAGTCGCCCAACGTGCTCCTGGACGACCTCGACGGCGAGGGCCTGCAAAAGGCGGTCAAGGACGGCGTGGGCAAGTGTTTCCTCAACTCGGGCCAGACCTGCAGCGCGCTCACACGCATGCTCGTGCCGCGCGCGCGGCTGGCCGAGGCCGAGGAGATCGCGCGCACCGCGGCCGAGGGCTACAGGCCCGGCGACCCGTTCACCAAAGGAACCACGTTGGGTCCCCTGGTCTCGGGGACGCAGCGCGAGCGCGTGCGCGGCTATATCGATAAGGGGGTCGAGGAGGGCGCGCGGCTGCTGACCGGCGGGGCTGAGCCGCCCGAGGGGCTGGAGAGGGGCTACTTCGTGCGCCCGACGGTCTTCTCCGACGTGCGCCCCGGCATGACCATCGCCCAGGAAGAGATTTTCGGCCCCGTCCTGGTCATCATGCCCTACGAGGACGAGGAGGATGCGGTGCGCATCGCCAACGACACCGTCTACGGCCTCGCGGGCGGTGTGTGGTCGGGCGACCCCGCGCGGGCGCAGCGCGTGGCGCGGCGTATCCGCACCGGGCAGGTCGAGATCAACGGCGGCCAGTTCAACCCGCTGGCTCCCTTCGGCGGCTACAAGCAGTCCGGCCACGGCCGCGAGCTCGGCAAGTACGGCCTGGAGGAGTTTCTGGAGACCAAGGCGCTGCTGCTCACCCCGACGGACAGTGCCGCGCGCGAGGCCGCGTCTGCCGACGTGACGACGATGGACCCGGGTGAGCCGGAGCAGGCCGAGGCGACGATCGAGAAAGCCGCCGGCGTCCCCGGCGGCGTGCAGGGATACTAGTACTGATGGAACAGAGTATCCCGCTGGCGCGCAAGATGTATCAGACGCTCGAGCCCTACCACGCCATGATCTACTTCGTGCCCGAGGCCCCCCGAGCCTACGCCCGCGCGGGCCTGGAGGACCGTACCAGGGGCTACTTCGCCTCGCGCGCCGCGCCGCTGGGTCCCGTTTCGCCCGAGGTAGTCGTCGCCACTTTCTACAACTTCAGCCCGACGCTCGTGCGCAGCGTCATACCCGCCGCGTGGGAGCGCGCCGCGCCCGCGGCGCTCGTCGTCGCTCGCTTCGAGGCGGTCGACGAGGCGCTGCGGCGCATCCTGGGCGACGCGGTGGAGGGTCCCGAGGTGGCCGAGGCGTCGGGGTTGGCGCGCGAGGCGACGGCCGCCTGCACGCGCGAGGGCCGCCCCCTCTACGCGGGATACACTGCGCTCGCCTGGCCCGAGGCGCCGCATCTGGCGCTATGGCATGCCATCACGCTCTTGCGTGAGTACCGCGGCGACGGGCACATCGCGGCGCTGTTGGTCGAGGGTGCGGACGGCCTCGACGCGGCGATTATGTACAGCGCGATGGGACAGGCGCCGGTCGAGGCGCAACGCAAGACGCGCGGCTGGTCCTCGGAAGAGTGGGCCGCGGCCGAGGAGCGGTTGCGCGCGCGTGGCTGGCTCGACGGCGATGGCGCGCCTACCGAGGCTGGACGGGCGCACCGCGCCCTGGTCGAGGGGCGCACCGACGCGTTGGCCCGCGCGCCGTGGGAGCGCCTCGGCGAGGAGCGGTGCGCGCGGCTCCGCCAGCTGGTCCGGCCCTGGAGCAAGGCCATCGTCGACGCCGGCACGTTCCCGAGCGGCATAGGCGGGGGAGGGCAACGCGCGTGACGGGAACAAGGAGCGATACATAGTGGCCGAGGGGACGGAGGAGCGGCGCGCGAACTATCGACATTCCCTGGAGATTGTAACCCGCTGGATGGACAACGATGTCTACGGGCACGTCAACAACGTGGTCTACTATTCCTACTTCGACACGGTGGTCAACCGCTATCTGATCGACGCTGGCGATCTCGACATCCACGGCGGCGCGACGATCGGGCTGGCCGTCGAGTCGCAGTGCCGCTTCCATCGCTCGCTGGCCTTCCCAGATCGCGTCGACGCCTGCCTGCGCGCCGGCACGCTCGGCCGCACCAGCGTGCGCTACGAGATCGGTCTGTTCCCCCAGCGCGAAGAGGAGCCGGCCGCGACCGGCTATCTCGTGCACGTCTTCGTCGACCGCGAGACGCGGCGGCCGGCGCCCATCGCGGGACAGATGCGCGAGGCGCTGGAGCACCTCCTGATTAGTGAATAGGGAGCGATGATGAAAGCGTGGCGTGTCCACGAGCTGGGCGACCCGGCGGACGTGTTGGGGCTGGAGGACAGCGAGGAGCCGGTGGCCGGGCCGGGCGAGGCGCTGATCGAGGTCGGGGCGACATCCCTCAACTTCTTCGACATCTTGCTCTGCCAGGGTACCTACCAGGAGAAGCCGCCCCTGCCGTTCACGCCGGGAGCCGAGGTCGGGGGGACCGTGCTCGCCGTGGGGGACGGCGTCGACCTCGCGGTGGGCCAGCGCGTGGTGGCCTCGCCGCCCCTGCCGCGCGGCGGGCTGGCCCGCCGGGTCGTCGCGCCGCACGCGGCGGTCTTCGCCATCCCCGACGCCATGCCGTTCGACAAGGCGGCGGCGCATTTCATCGTCTACCAGACCGCCTACTTTGCGCTGCACCGGCGCGCGGGGCTACAGTCGGGCGAGGTCGTGCTCGTGCACGCCGGCGCGGGCGGCGTCGGCTCGGCCGCGATCCAATTAGCCGTGGCGGCGGGCGCCCGCGTCATCGCCACGGCGGGCGGCCCGGAGAAGGTCGCGGTCTGCCGCCGGCTGGGGGCCGAGGAGGCCATCGACTACCGCGCGGAGGACTTCGTGGAGAAGGTCAAGGAGTTGACGGGGGGGCGCGGGGCCGACGTCATCTTCGACCCGGTCGGCGGCGACATCTTTGATCGTTCGCGCCGTTGCGTCGCCTTCGAGGGCCGCCTCGTCGTCGTCGGGTTCGCGGGGGGGCGCATCGCCGAGGCGCCGACGAACCACGCTCTGGTCAAAAACTACTCGATCGTCGGGCTGCACTGGGGCTTGTACCGCAAGATGATGCCGCGGTTGATCGAGGAGACGCACCAGGAGCTGATGAAGCTGTACGAGGCGGGCAAGATCGACCCCTTGATCTACCGCGACGTCCCTTTCGGCGAGGTCCCCGCCGCGCTCGCGGAGTTGGGCAGCCGCTCCACCTGGGGCAAGCTCGTCACGCGGCCGAACGGCTAACCGCTTACGCACGGACCTATAGTCGTCCAGCTGCGACGTGGTTAGCAGCAGGTCGGGGCGGGGTGTATCGTAGCGCGTGAGGTAAATGCCGGTAGGGTCCGCCGCCGTGCTCCCGTGTGTCGGATCGGCCATGCCGGCGTAGCGTCCGCGCGGCGAGGGGGCGAGCGCGTGCCCGAAGGCCGATAGGCTGTCCAAAAACGAGATGCAGTGACTTTTTTGCGCATCCCGCCGAGCGGGACAAGGAGACCGATCGAAAAAGAGGAGGGGACTACCAGCATTGCCGGTAGTCCCCTCCTCAAGGTATGCGTTGCGTCTTACGCGGCGCTCGCGGTCGTAGCGTTCGCGCCTTACTTGCAGAAGGATGCGGAGGAAGCCGCGCCGCTGCAGAGTTGCGCCTTGGTCACGAAGCCGTCCTTGATCACGGTCTGGGCGATGTTGCTCTTGGTCACCGTGACCACCGGGAGCAGCACGCTCGGGATCTTGCCCGACCCGTTGTCGACCGTCGTGGTGAAGCTGGGCTTTTTGCCGTTGACGAGCGCGTCGGTGATCTTGGCGGCCGCGTTGGCCAAGTTCTTCAAGGGCTTGTAGATGGTCATGCTCTGGTTGCCCTCGATGATGGCCTGCAGGCCGGGGATCGTGGCGTCCTGGCCGGTCAGCAGGACCTTGTTGGTCAGCTTCTGGGCCTGAAGCGCGGCGGCCACGCCGGTGGCCATGCCGTCGTTGGCGCACAGGATCGCGTCGACCTTGTTCTTGTTCTGCGTCAGCGCCGAGGACGCCTCGGCCTGGGCCGAGTTCGGATCCCAATTCGGGGTGTACTTGTCGTAGACGATCTTGAAGCCGGCCGGCTTGAGCACGGACATGGCGCCGTCGTGAAACAGGTGCGCGTTGTTGTCGCCGTCGTTGCCGGCGATCGAAATAATTGTCGCGCCCTTCTTCAGGTGCTGTACGAGGTACTGCGCCTGCTGCTTGCCGACGGCAAAGCCGTCGAACGACACGTAGGCGTCGACCGGGGCCCCCTGAACCAGGCGGTCGTAGGAGATGACCGGGACGCGCGGCTTGTTGTTGTGCGCCAGGTTGACGATCTGCGCGGCCTGCTTCGAGTCGACCGGTACGTCGATGATCGCCTTGACGCCGCGTGTCAGCAACGACTGCGCCTGGGTTTGCTGGCGCGTCTGGTCGGCCTTGGCGTCTTGGATCGAGACCGTGAGGCCGGGGTCGGATGCCTTGAGCGCGCTCACGTAGTCGGCGCGGTCGATCTTCCAGCGATCAGAGGTCGTGAAGTCGGAGAAGAGGAAACCGACCGTGCCCGAGATGGCCGGCACGCGCGCCGCGCCGGCCCTCTGGATGTGATTCGCGAGCGGGGTGGCGGTGATGGTAAGAGCGACGCCGGCCGCGGCGACGATGCGTAGGCTCTTGGATTGCTTCATTGACATGCTCTCCTACAAGAAATAACAACAGAAAAGATCGCGTCGGACGATGGGTTTCGGCAGAACGGGGCCATGCCGTTCACGGCAAGTCTACTCTACGGTTGATACCCTCCTGGCGGCGGTCGACTGCGCCTCCCTCGATAAATTACCGCCCCTACATGAACACGACATGGCGGCCGGCGCCGGGCGTGAGACCGTGGCGGCCCGAAGCCTCCTCAACGCCGCACCGCGAGGCCGCCGCGACGTTTGCCCACGACATCGACGAGGATGGCGAGGAGCAGGATGCCTCCCTTGATAATATACACGGTGCTCGGGTCGATCGTACCCAGCAAGTTGAGCCCGCTGTCGACGCTGGCAATCACCAGGCCGCCGAGCAGGACGGCCCATACGGAGCCACGTCCGCCCGTCAGGGAAACGCCGCCAATGACGGCGATGGAGATGACGTCGAGGAGCAGGTCGGGGCCGGCGGCGTTGGGGCTAGCGGTGTGGCCGTACCCGGCCAGCATGATGCCGGCCACGCCGGCCATCAGGCCGGAGATCCCGAAGACGATCCAGCGGATCGCGGTCGTATCGATGCCGGCGCGTCGCGCCGCCTCCAGGTTGCCGCCCACGGCGTAGATGTGGCGGCCGAAGCGCGTGCGCCGAGCCATGAACCAGAGTACGACCGCGCAGGCCAGCAGGATTACCAGCGGGAGCGGGACGCCCTGATAGTTGTTCAGGAACAGGACGACGCCGATGAGCGCCGCGGCCATCAGGACGGTTGCCACGGCGAACTGCGCCAGGGACGAGTTCGATAGGCTGGCCCGCGCGCGGACGCGCCGGTCGTTGAGCCTGTAGAGGACGTAGAGGGCCAGCGCCATCAGCGCGCCGGCCAGGCCGAGCCAGGAAGGCAGGTAGTAGGAGCCGATGTTTTGCACGGACGCGTCAGAGATCGGGATCGAGGAGCCGGCCAGGATAAACAGCGACCCGCCCTCGAAGATGAGGAACCCCCCGAGCGTGACCACAAAGGCGGGCATGCGCACCCAGGCGATGAGGAAGCCCTGCGCCAGCCCCAGCGCCGTGCAGGCGAGGATCGCGCCGAGGATGGCCGCGCCGGACGGCCAGTTGTGCTGCAGGAGCACGGCCGCTACCGTGATCGAGAGCAAGGTCAGGTAGCCGAGCGATAGGTCGATCTCGCCGAGCAGCAGCACGAAGACGACGCCGAGCGCCAGCACCGGCTTGTAGGAGTACTCCTGGAACATGTCCGAGATGTTGCGCGAGCTGATGAAATCGCCGTTGGTCACGCGGTCGAAGAACAGCCACAGCAGGATCAGCGCGAGGTAGATCGGCACGGTCGTAAACAGCGTGTCGTACCCGATCTTGAGCCCGCCGAGCCTGAACGCCTCCTTCGAGCCGTCGGCGGCGACATCGGGCGCGGGGGGGAGGGTTACGTCGGCCGTGGCCGGCGCTGGCGTATCAGTACGCGTCGGTTCTATATTGGTCGTGCTCATTGTCCTCGTCCCTCTACGCCAACGCCGACGACGCGAAGGTGCGCGCCCCGGTGATGGCCGCCACGACATCCTCAGGCGTGCTCTCGCGCATGCGCAGCGTGGCCACGCGCTGCCCCAGGCGCATCACGATGGCCTTGTCGGCCACCTGGAAGACGTCCTGCATGTTGTGCGTGATCACGATCACGGCGAGGCCGCGCTCCCGCAGGCGCAGAATCAGGTCGAGCACCTGGCGCGTCTGCGCCACGCCGAGCGCGGCGGTCGGCTCGTCCAGGATCACGACCTTGGGCGACCACAGTACGGCCTTGGCCACGGCGATGCACTGGCGCTGGCCGCCCGAGAGCTGCGCCACGAGGTTGCGCACCGAGGGGATGTTGATGCGCAGCACCGAGAGCGCCTCCTTGGCGCGCTCCTCCATCTCTTCCTCGTTGATCGTGCGTAGGACGCCGGGGATCAGGGTGTGCACGCGCTCGCGGCCGAGGAAGAGGTTGGCCACCACGTCGAGATTGTCGCACAGCGCGAGATCCTGGTAGACCGTCTCGATGCCCGCACGGGTGGCGTCGCTCGGCGTGCGGAAGTGCTGCTCCTGCCCGTCGAGGACGATCTGCCCCCCGTCGGGGATGTGCGTGCCGGCAATGCACTTGATCAGGGTCGATTTGCCGGCGCCGTTGTCGCCGAGCAGCGCCGTCACCTCGCCGGCCGCGGCCTCGAAGTCGACGCCGCGCAGCACCTGCACCGCGCCGAAGCTTTTCGTGATCCCCGTGCACCGCAGTAAAGCCCCGGCCGCGTCAGCCCTCGCTGCTGCCGGGGCCATCTGCGGACTCGTCACGCTCATAGCATGCGCTCCCCACTAATCCTCTTGTTGGGCCAGCATACCAGTCTCATCGGCTAGGGATGTCTCGCAGGCCCATGACGCCACGTCGTCCACGTCGTCCACGTCGTCCACGTCGTATAGCGCCCCCGCTTTGACGTAGGTACACCTATGCGCCGCTATACGCATGGGCTACAGGGGCCGGGGCGGATTCGCTAGCACGCGCGGCTACACCAGAAAGAAGGCTTAACCGCATAGAGAGTGATAACACAGAGTTTCTCTGCTGTCAAACGGCGCCGCCCTTGCCCCAGGGCCATTTCATTCTCGGCCACGGCCCTTGGGGGAGGCGTAGGGGGCGTAGCGCATACGCCTGTGCGAGCCGAGGTATGTACTACGCCCCTACGAACATGACAATGAAATGGTCTTCGCCCTGCTCGGCAGCCGAGGGGGATAGGTGTGCATAACGCGACGACGGCGCGTGGTCCTGGCACGTCGATTGCACTATTGAATCTATTAGCACCGCCATGTAGCGCCGGCCATCACACCTTTCCGATACGCGGTTCGTAGACCGGCGCCCCTCGTCGCGGACTATGCGTTCGGCGCGATGGAGAGTATGCGGGTACCTATTTTAGGGGAGTAGACGTGACACTCGATAAACAGGGACAGGGGCGACGGCGCATGCCGAATCGAACACTATTGGTCGGCGAGCGGCGCCGCCCGCGCGCGATAGCGCCGGACCATAGCGCCGCCGACGAGGGCCAGCGCGCCCCCGCCGACGAGGGCCAGCGCGGCCGCGGGCGCGGGCGCGCTGGCCCTCGTCGGCGGGGGCGCGGATATAGCCGGGCCGGTGGCCGAGGTCGTAGAGGCCGAGGGCGCTGCCGTGCCCGCGCCTGTGAAGCCGGTGCAGGCCGAGCGCGCGGCGGTTAGCGCGCTGCTGTTCTGCCCGGACGCGGAGCCGCGCGAGGTCGCCCTGGCAGACCTGCCCGCCCTCGTCGCCGCCGACGACAACTTCGTATGGGTCGACCTGTCGGGCTACGACGAGGACGATCTGCGCGCGGTGGCGCGCCTGCTCGACCTGCATCCGCGCGCCGTCCAGACGACCATGTCGTCGTGGCAGCGGCCGCAGCTCAACGTGTTCAAGGACCATTTCTACGCCAGCGCCACGGTCGCCCGCCTCGATCCCGTCGCGTACAAGGTGCACGCCACCCAGCTCGACATGTTCGTCGGCAACAATTTCTTGGTGAGCGCGCACCGGCCGCCCGTGCCGTTCGCCGAGCGCATCCAGGTGCGCGCCCGCCAGAGCCCCGAGCTCGTGCAGTTCGACTCCACTTTCATGCTGTACATCATCACTCGACGAACTGCTGGCGCACTACGAGTCGCTCAACGAGCAGGTGCAGGGGCAGATCGAAACGGTGGAGGAGCGCGCGCTCATGGACACCTCCGAGGGCTTCCTATCGGACCTGCTGCGCTTCAAGCGCTACGTTTTCGCCCTCGGGCAACTGGCCGACCAGCACCGCGAGATATTCGCGGCTTTCCTGCGCCCGGACTTCCGCTGGGTTTCGGGCGACGAGGTGGAGGATTATTACTGCACCCTGGAGGCGAATCTAGTGCAGTTGCGCGACGTGCTGCTCGCCGCGCGCGAGTCCACCAACGGGGCCTTCGACATCTACGTGTCGCACGTTTCCCACCGCACCAACGCAGTCATCAAGGTCCTCACCATGGTCTCGGCCGTGCTCTTCTCTATGACCGTGATTATCGGCCTGTTCAGCACCAGCATCCAAGGCCTGCCGATCAACAAGCCGCTCGATTTCGTCCTGATGATCGGGCTCATGCTCGGCGTTTCGGGTACCATCCTGTTCGTATTCCATCGCAAAAACTGGTTTTAAACGGTGTAACGGTGTAACGGTGTAACGGTGTAACGGTGTAACGGTGTAACGGTGTAACGGTGTAACGGTGTAACGGTGTAACGGTGTAACGGTGTAACGGTGTAACGGTGTAACGGTGTAACGGTGTAACGGTGTAGGGGACTCCTCTAAGGCTTCTTGTGACGCCGTGTAACACTGTATGACGCGGTCTTTAACACACCTTTAACAGTCCTCGTGCTATGGTACAGGCGTGGCCGCCGCGGCGGCCACGCCTGTACCATAACGGATGGAGGGGAGCCTTTTATCATGGTCCGTCGCTCATATGTCGCCGCCGCGCGCCGCCTGCGGTTGAGCCTGGTAGCCGGCATCGTCGCCGCCGCGGTCGGGGGGGGCGCGCATCCTACCGCCCGCGCCGGCGCGGCGACGCCCGCGTCCACGACGGCGGCGTCCGCGCTGCGCATCTGGTACGCCACGGACGACCCGAGCGAGCCTACCTGGGTACAGGAGCTCGTGCGGCGCTACAATGTGACACATCGCGGGGCGCCGGCGACGCTGACGCCGTATAATCTCGACGACCTCAACAACAAGCTGGCGCTCGCCCTAACCGCCGGCGCAGGACCCGACCTCGTCTACACCACGCCGCGTGGCCCCGGCTTGCCGGCCTACGTGCGCGCTGGCAAGCTCCGCGACCTGACCGCCGCGTCGCGCGCGCACGGCTGGGCGACGGCGCTGCGTCCGGGGCTGCTCGCGGAGTACAACCGCTTGCTAGCGGCCAACGGCGGACGGCGCGCGGCGGGCCGCGTCTATGCCGTGCCTTACGCGCTGGCCGCGGTCGGCGTGCTCTACAACGAGGCCATCTTTCGTCGCCTGGGCCTGCGCGCGCCGCATACGCTCGGCGAGATGGAGGCGTCGCTGGCCCGCGTCAAGCGCGCCGGGTTGACGCCGCTCGGCCTCGGCAACGCCGACGGCTGGGTCGGCGACGACTGGTACCTCACGCTCGTCAACGCCCGCGTCGCGCCGTCGACGCTCGCGGCGGCCCTGCGGTTGAGCCCCTCGTTCTCGTTCGCCGGAGCACCGTACCGCGCCGCGGCGGCGACCCTGCAAAACTGGGCGCGGCAAGGGTACTTCACGCATGGCTTCGGCGGCCTCGACGCACAGGACAGCGTCGAGGCGTTCTTCGAGGGACATACGGCGATGCAACTTGTTTCGAGCAGCGAGAACGCGCAGATACTCACCCTGGTCAAAGAGAGCCGCGCGGATGTGGGCGTCTTCGCCTTTCCCAGCGCGCGGGCGGGTGCGGCGCCGGTGATGCCGCAGAGCGGATACGCGGGGTGGGCTGTGCCCAACGCGTCGCGCAATCCATCCGCCGCCGTCGACTTCATCACGTCGATAGTGTCGGGCGAGACGGCTTCGACCCTGCTCGCCCACGGTCTGCTGCCCGCCCGCCCGGTCTCGGTGGCGGCCGCGCGCGCGGCTGCCCCGTTCCAGCGCGACTACATCGCCGCGCTGGATGGCGCGACGCCGGGCGTCTACCTCGACAGCGCCCCGATTCCCAACATCAACGCCACGATGGAGGCGAACGTGCAGCTGCTGCTGCAGAACGTCGAGTCGCCGGATTTCCTGATTCATAGCCTGCAGGAGGTTTACGCCTCGCGCGGCGCCCGCGCCTCGGCGACCCGCACGGACGGCGAATTCTAGCGATGCGCAACCTGCCGGGAGCGCCGGCGCTCACTTCCGCGCTCTCCTGCCTGGCTCTGACCCTGTGGCCGCACCTGGGCGCGCTGGCCGCGCCCGCGGCGCCGGCGCGCGTCGCGGACCCCCTCCCCTCTTTGCACGGCCGCGTCGTCACTTTTGCCCGCAACGGCTACGAGCCGGACGGCGACCCGGTCGATCGCGTCATCATCGAGGCGCTGCTGCGCCAACAGGGCGGCCCCGCTGCGCGAGGCCCACTTTCAGCGCAGGACAGGCGCGTCGCACGCCTCCGCTTCGCCGGACAGGGTGGTTTCCCCGACATGACGCTGGTGCTCTCGACGTACCTGGAAAACTTTCAGACGGCCACTGTCCCTATCCTGCCCGACCTGCTGCGCAAGGACGTCACCGCCACGTCGCTGGGCGGCTTCATGCAAGGCAAGGCGGCGCTCGTGGATGGGGCGGGCCGGGTGCGTTACCGCGGGAGCGTGTTGGCCGAGGTCTTCCTCGACAACAGCATCCACATAGTGGCGGATCTGGACCCACAGGGCCTGCCGGCCGCGGCCGCGTCGCTGCGCCTGTCCGGCGCCGTTACGCTACGCAAGGACTTGACACTGGCCGGCTCGTTGCGCGCGTCGCGGGCGCCCCTCCCGGCCGAGGCCCTGGCGCTGCGCGCGGGGCGCCCACGCGCCGTGTCGTGGCGGGCCGTCGTGGCCGGTCTGCGCGTCCGCTACCCCAGGATGATGGGCACGAGCGGGGCGGGGGTCGTGCCGGGCGCGCCGCCGCCGTCCACACAATCGACGACACCAGCGACAGTGGCAACCGGGGGTCAGGCGCAAGGGCCTGCGCCGGCGCCGGTGGGGTCCGCCGTGTCGCGGCCCGCGGCCGCCGGCGCACAGCGCCAGCAGCCACGGGCGCAGGAGCCTAACAGGCTGTCCCTGGTCTGGCTGGGCGCGTTGGGCGCCGTTGCGCTCGCGCTGCTCGGGGCGGTCCTGTCCGTACGCGCCCGCGCAACTCGGAGGCGTCCCGCCTAATTTCGTACCATTAGACGAAGCGAGACGAAGCGGGGGACGGCTACACGTGCAGCCGCCCCCCGCTTCGCGCTCTCCCCTGTGTAGGCGTGTCGCGCTACGCCGTCTTCTTCGGCGTTGCGCGGCGGCGGCGGCGATAGAGCAGCGCGACCCCGAGCGGCACGATGCCGAGGGCGAGGGCCGAGGCGGAGCCAGGCTGGGAGGCCCCCGACACGGACGCGGCCTGCGTGGTGGATGCGGTGGATGCGGCCGGCGCCGTCACGGGGTTCGTGTAGGCGCCGCCGGTCGCGATCGCGGCCTGGCGCAGCAAGAGCTGGCCCTGTATCGTCAGCACCTTCGCGCGCCCGAAATCGGCGGCGAGGCGTGGATTGAACGGGTCGGCGCTCGCGCGGGTGAACGCCAGGCGGTCCAGCACGGCCGCCATGCGGCCGCCCAGCGTGTCGCGCTGGGCGCCCAGGCTCGTCAAGGTGGACTGGGCCTTGGTAAAGGCGCTGTCGTCGCCCGCGGACCCGCTCTCCAGGCCCTGCGTGGACAGGTTGAGCGTATTCAGGCCGAACTGTCCGACGGGGGCGTTCAACTGCTTGTACACTTGCCCTAGCTGCCTGTAGAGCGTGAGGCGCGCGCCACCGCGCAGAGCAGGCGGGAGCGCGTCGGGCGTGAAGTCCTCCACGAGCGGACGGCCGTCGTACGTAGTGTCGCCGCGCAGGCCGGCAAGGGACAGGATCGTCGGCACTGTGTCGGGATGGTCCGCGAAGGTCGTGTCGTCCTGGCCACGGTTCTGCACGCCCGGCCCGGCCAAACCGAGCCAGGCCGTGGTGATCTCCGGCTGCACGTCGCCGTGGTTCCAGTTGAAGGATGGATCTTGCCTCACGCAGCTCACGGCCGGATTGGCCCCACAGCTAGAGGGAACCGTCGTCGTATATGCGCCGGACAGGAAGTAGTAGTCGGGCTGCCCGAAGTCCACCACCGTTGGTGTCCGCAGCGGATCGGCTGTGAGCATGTGCAGGATCTTGAACTCCGTCGGGTCGGCCAGGTACTGCGTCGGGTTCTCGTTGGCGGGGACGCCGAGCGTCACCGAGAGCGGATTGGTGAGCGTAAGCTTGCCCAGGGCGCGCTCGAAGTTGCGGGTGGTGGGGTCGGCCGGCCCCGGGTTGCCGTTGAGGTAGAGATCGGGCGCGTCGTCCTGGTTCACCTGCACCGGTGTCGTGGTCCCCGTTTCGCCCTGCAGCAGGCCCTTCGTGTTGACGGAGAGCTCGCCCGATTGCTGGTACGTGCAGGGGACGGTGACGCCGTCGCAACCGCGCGGGCTGGGCAGCCCATTGATATGGTGGTCTTCCTCGTCGGTGGTGACCACGAACAAGGTGTTGCTCTTGTTGATGCCGTCGTTGGCCAGACGCTGGAAGAACTTGCCGAAGGCGTCGTTGTACTGCTGCAACTGGTCCACGTAGTGCGCCTCGCCGGGACTATAGTCGTTTCTGTCCTCGGGGTGACCGTACCCGTAGGGGTTGGCCGGGAGGGGGCGGTGCGCGGTGATGATGTAGGCGTAGGTGACGGGGATGCCGCGCTCCTGCATGTCGGCCACGTAGCCGAGCGAGTACTGCGGGGAGGTGCTGAAACCCGGGAAGCCGGGGGTCGTCGTGGTGACGCCGTTGCTGGTGAACTGGTCGACGATGGTGTTGCCGTTGATGTCTTGCAGCGGCGCGCCGCCGTTGATGGCCCTCGCCAACGGTTGGCTGCCGTAGAGGGCGCTGTAGCCCGTGTAGCCGGGGTCGCTGCCGTCGGGCGCGGGGGGCTCGTTGGGCAGCGTGTCGGGCGCGCCGCCGTTGGCCGAGGAGCAGAGCCCGTCGCCCTTGCCGCAGTGCACGGCGACGCCGATCTCGTTCGGGAAGTAGTTGGGATCGTTGTACTGCGGCGAACTCGTGCCGAAGGCCTGGCCGATGTCGCCTTTGCTCTCCAGCACAAGTCCGCTCATGGCCACCGCGCCGACGTTGCAGCCCGCGCGCGTGTAGGGGACCCAGGGCGCCGGGGCGTTGACCGGGCCAGTCGCCGTGCTCGTGGCGGGGCTGACGAAGTTGTACTGCCCGTCAGGGATCTTCGACGTCCAGTAGGTGAAGCCCGAGGTGCTGTTGGGGTTGCCGGCGCTGTCGTAGTAGAAATAGCTGTTCGCGGAGTTCGCCACGCCGTTGCGGCTCGGGTACAGGCCCGACTCCGACGAGGTAATGTCGTCCGAGGTGTGCGAGATCAGGGGCATGTGGTAGTTGGTGAGCAGCGTGCCGTTGCCCTTGATGAAGTTGAGCAGGTTCGGTATCTGCTCTAGATCGGACGGCACGTTCGTGGAGCCGTCGCGTGCGGCGTCGCGCTTACGGTGCACGTTGTCGAACTCGATGAAGATGACGTGCTTGATGGCGCCGCGCGCAGGGTCGAGCTGGCAGCCTGGCGAGGCGGCCACAGGGGCCGCGGTATGGCCGCCCGCCAGGGCCGAGAACGGGTGCAGGGCGGGCGCGATGCCCGCGCCCAGCAGCAGGGCCGTCGCGGCGATCAGGCGTTTCGTGCGGCGCTGGTAGCGTCGAAAAGTCCAGTCCACCGTTTATCCTCCTCCAACTACGAGAGCCGCCGCAAAGGGCAGCGCGATCGCAACCGGCACAATCGTATCACGGCGCGGGCGCCGCAGTCCACCGCTACAGTAACATGGGGCGCGTTAACCCGTTGTTAAGGGCGCGTTAAGGCTGCGTTAAACGTGGATAATACTGCTACTATTATATGGTGACGGGTGGCGCCGCGATACACGCGGACAGGAGGGCAGGGGGGACATGTCCGCGGGAATCGCACGGTTCCGGGTGTCGGGCGCCCGGCTCATCCTGGTGGGTCTTATAGGTTGTTGCCTGACGGCCGCCGGCGCGGCAGCGTCATCCGGCCGCACAGCCGGCCGCGCGGTCCGCGTCCACCCACCGGCCGCAGGGGTGTTGTCCCCGGGACAAGCTACCGACGCGGCGGCCGCCGTATCCCCGCGGTCTGCCGGCGTCGCGCGGCGTGGGGTGTGCTCGCCGCGGGAGCCGTTCGCCCCGCCGGTCGTGGCCAGGCTCGCACCGGCGGGCGTGCTGGTGCTGGACGGACGTCACGGACGCGTCATCGTGGTCTCCAGCGCGACGACCGCGCGCGCCACCACGCTCTCCGTCGCCGCCTACGACGCCGCGACCGGCGCGCTCATACGCTCACGACGCATCGCGTCCGGCCCCGTCATGCGGGCGACGGCCGCGGGCGCCCTGAGCGACGAACTCTCGGCCGCCATCGATGAGGCGAGCGGGCGCGTCTTCGTGCTGCACGCGCCCTACGGCGCTCGCCTCTACCCGCGCGGGCGTCTCGACGTGCTCGACGCGGATACCCTCGCCGTGGTGCGGCGCGTGCGAGTCGGCGCCGTGCCCCGCCCTCCTGTCGTGGCCGAGCGGGCAGGACGCGTCTATGTCGCCAACCAGCGCGACGGCACGCTGACCATGCTCGACGCGCGCAGCGGCCAGCCCCTGCGCACGATAGTCGCGGCGCGTGGCCCGCTCGGCCCGTCCGCGCCGCCGGTCGTCGACGAGGGGACGGGCCGCGTCTTCTTCGCCGCCGACGCGGAGCGGGACAACGTGGTCGTGCTCGACGCGCGCAGCGGCGCGGTCCTGCGCCGGGTCACGGCCGGGACGTACCCGCAGGCGCTCGGCGTGGACCGGCGCGACAACAGGGTCCTGGTGGCCGGGGGCGCCGGCGCGGTCCTGCTGGACGCGCGGAGCGGCGCGACCCTGCGCACGACAGGGCTGGTCGGGGTCCCGCGCAGGCTGCTCATCGACGAGCTGGGCCACCGCGCCTTCATCAGCTACGGCGACAACGTCGGCGTCAGCATGCTCGACACGGCCACGGGCTCCCTGTTGCGCACGACGCCGGTGCGCCTGGACCATACGCTGCCCGGGGTGCTCCCGGCGCCCGATCAGGCCGAGGCTGAGACGTACCCTCTGATCGAACGCGTGGACGAGCGGCGGCGCTGGGTGGTGGTGCGTGTGCCGCAGGTGATGGACGACGACGGGCCCGAGCAGGGTCCCTCGCAGATCGCCGTGCTGGACAGCCGTACCGCCACGCGCATCCACACAATCTTTTCGGAGCCGGTGTGGCCCGACGCGGTCGCCGTCGACGAGCGGCGCGGGCGCGCCTTCAGCGACGTCGGCGGGGCCATCGCCGTGTACGACATCTCGTGCCTCACCTCGTACTACATCTTCGGCGACATGGGCTAAATAGTTCGGGTGCGCGCCAGGGTTTCGCGCCGACTCGTCGTATTCACCGGGGGCGCCGGCTTCCAGCCGGCGCTCCCAGTAGAGCTGCCACGGACAGCGTTGATCGGCGCGACAAAGTGGCCCGCGCCCTGATTGCCCGGGTGCTGTTGCGCGACCATCACGCGCGTGCTACTATAGGCGCACAACCACCGCGCCCTCACGGCGCCCCTACGGCGCCCCACGGCGTCCCCACGGCGCCCCACGGCGTCCCCACGGCGCCTATCCCGCGCCCGGCGCACCCCATCCATGCATCTTTTCAGTAGTGCGACCCGTGTGCGTGCGCCGCCGAGTGCGCCTGCATGCAGCGGATAGTGGGACGAGCGTGCCATGACCGAATATAGATTGACCGTGCGCGAGTGGCCCGAGAGCGAGCGACCGCGCGAGAAGCTGGCTACCTATGGCGCCGAGGCCCTCTCGACGGTCGAGCTGCTCGCCATTATTCTGCGCACCGGAACGGCGCGCGAGGACGTGGTGTCGCTCGCACAGCGCCTGCTGGTCGAGCACGGCGGGATCGCCGGGCTAGCCGACTGCACTATGATCGAGTTGGCGGCCGAGCACGGGCTGGGCCTGGCCAAGGGCGCGCAGCTCAAGGCGGCGATGGAGTTGGGGCGGCGCCTGATGGTCACGGGGGCCGCGCGGGTGCAGATCCGCTCGCCGCGCGACGTGGCCGACCTGCTGATGCTCGAGATGGGGCTGCTGCAGCAGGAAGTGATGCGCACGGTGCTCCTGAACACCAAGAACCACGTGGTCGCCTCGCCGGTGATCTACCAGGGCTCGGCCAACACGGCGGTGCTGCGCGTCGGCGAGTTGTTCCGCGAGGCCGTCAAGCACAACGCGGTTTCGCTGATCCTGGTGCACAACCACCCCAGCGGCGACCCCACGCCCTCGCCCGAGGACGTCGCCGTCACGCGCGAGGTGGTCGCCGCCGGCAAGCTGCTCGACATCGACGTGCTCGACCACCTCGTGATCGGCCGCCAGCGCTTCGTCAGCCTCAAAGAGCGCGGCCTCGGCTTCGGACCGTAATGCTAGTGGTGGCGATCTCGCCCACGAGTTGAGTTCGCGTTAGCGGACCTGGACGACGTCGACCGCTCGGCCCCGTCACGCTCCCACCGACTCTCCGCCGCCACTGCCCGAGCTGCCGGTCGGTGGGCGGCCGGTGTAGGGTGGGAGCGTAGCTGCGAAGTCGGTAGCGAAGCGGCGGGCGTACTCGTCGAGCAGGGCCGCGATCCGCGCGGGGTCGTCGGACGCCAGGATGAGGCCCGCGTGGTGACGTTTGTCCAGCCTCAGGACGATTTCCTCATCTCTATAGGCCGAGGTGTCGGGGCGCTCCTGGCGGGCCAACGAAACGATGGCCCCCGCGTAGTCCCGGCGGTGGGCGGGCAGGCGATAGGGCTGATCCGGCGTTGCGAGCTCGATTGCAGCCCATTCGGCCCAGAGGTTGAGGCTGCTCGCCGCCTCGACCATGTCGGCAATGTAGGCCCCGCCGACGCGCGCCCGCCTCGAGGAAATACAGCTGGCCGTCGTCATCGCCCTTGATGAACTCCAGGTGGGTCGCCCCGCGCTCGAATGCGAGCGCGCGCAGCGCACGGCCGTTCAACGCGCGTAAAGCCCGGGCGTCGTCGGACTCGCGCGGCAGTGTGCGCGTCAGGAACACGCCGCCGTCGTGGTAGACGTTCAGCGGCGGCCGGCCGTACTCGTGTGTCTCCGCGAAGAGTACCTCGCCCTCGTCGACGAGGGAGTCGACGTGGTAGACGGTCCCGGGGATATAGCGCTCGATGAGATGGGAGGCGCGCCGGTCGCCGGCGGCGTCCAGGCGCGTCCAGACCTCCCGCGGGTCCTCTATCCGGGCGATGCCGATCGTCGAGACCTCCGCGCGCGGCTTGAGCACCCACGGCGGGGGCACGCGCGCGAGGTAGCCCTCCAGGGCAGCGTCGTTGGCGACGGGCGCGAAGTCGGGCACGAGCAGGCCGGCGTCGCGCGCCCTCACGCGCATGGTCAGCTTGTCGCGCACCGCGCGGGCCGCGGTCGCGCCCATTCCGGGGAGGCAGAGGCGCTCGCGCAGGGCGGCGGCGGTCTCCACGTCGTAGTCGTCCAGGGCCACAATACGGTCGATGGCCCGCGAGCGGGCCAGGTAGTCCACGCCGCGCCGCACCGCGTCCACGTCGGAGAGGTCGGGCATGTAAAATATGTCGTCGAGGCTCTCGCGCGGCCATGCGGCCCCTTCCAGGGCCGTCACCGTCAGCAGCAGCGCGTGGCAGCCCCGGCGCTTGCACGCGCGGATAAACTCGCCGCCCTTCTCATAGCTGGCGAGGCAGAGTACCGTCGTGGGATTGATTTCGTCCATCGTACTCCTCCCCGATCGGTCGCGCACCCACATTCGCCCTGCCCCTGTCGGACCATCACTAACAGTGCGCCGGGGCTTGCGCGACGCCTCCACGCCTCGCCTCCCCCGCGATGGTCGTGGCCGAGAATAGAATGGCCCTGCTAGCGACAGGGTAGCACAGGCGCCGCGTCGCGTGGCAAGTGGTAAAATAAAGATGGTCTACCGTCACCCTGTCACCCAAGTCAAGGACAAGTCACCCATGCCATTCCTCATTTTCGATCCGCGCTACTTCTTGTTCGCACTGCCCGCACTGGCGCTCGTTATGTTTGCGCAGGCGCGCGTGCGCTCGGCCTACGGCCGGTACTCGCAGGTGCGCAACGCCTACGGCCTCACCGGCGCCGAGGCGGCGCGCCGCCTGCTCGACCGCGCCGGGTTGCCCCACGTCTCCGTGCGCGTCGTGCCAGGCGAGCTCTCCGACAACTATGACCCGCGAGAGAAGTCGCTCAACCTCTCGCAGGGCGTGGCCAACGCGCCCTCGGTCGCCGCGCTCGGCATCGCCGCGCACGAGATCGGCCACGCGATGCAGGACGCGCAGGCCTACGCGCCGCTGCGCTTCCGCTCTTCGCTGGTCCCGGTGACCAACATCGGCTCGCAGCTCGGGTTCTACATCTTTTTCGCCGGCCTGCTCATCCATCCGCTGGCCTGGGTCGGCATCGGCCTCTTCTCGCTGGCCACGCTCTTCACACTGGTGACCCTACCGGTCGAGCTCAACGCCAGCCGCCGCGGCCGCCAGTTGTTGGCCTCGAGCGGCATCATCACAGGGACCGAGATGGGCGGCGTCAGCGCTGTCCTCAACGCGGCGGCGCTCACCTACGTGGCCGCCCTCGCGCAGGCCCTGGCCACGCTGCTCTACTTGCTCGACGTCATGGGCGTGTTCTCGTCGAATGACCGCCGCTAACATGATATTGCTTTCTGATCTCAACCAGGACGAGTTGGTGGCCTGGGCCGTCGAGCGCGGCTTGCCCGCCTACCGCGGGCGCCAGCTCTATAAGGCTGTGTTCGGCCGCCTCGTTACCTCGCTGGACGAAGTGACCGACCTGCCGGGCGCCCTGCGCGCCGCGCTCGAAGGCGAGATCGCGGTGACGCCGCTCGTAGTGCAGGAGAGCCGCTATCACGCCGAGGCGGAGACGGAGAAGGCCCTTTTCCGCATGGCTGACGGCGCGCTCATTGAGGGCGTGCTGATGGACTACCCCAAAGAGCGTGGGGGGGGACGCCACACCGTCTGCCTCTCTACACAGGTCGGCTGCGCGCTGGCCTGCCGCTTCTGCGCCACGGGCCTGCAAGGCTTCACACGCCACCTAAGTCCGGGCGAGATCGTGTCGCAGGTGCTGCACTTCGAGCGCGCGCTGCGCCAGCGGGGCCAACATGTGACCAACGTGGTGTACATGGGCATGGGCGAGCCGTTGGCCAACTACGACAACACCATGAAGTCGGTGCGCTTGCTGACCGACCCGCGCGGCTTCGGCCTAGGCCAGCGCCACATCACCATCTCGACTGCGGGGGTCGTGCCGGGCATCCGCCGCCTCACGCGCGAGGGGCTGCAGATCGGCCTGGCCATCAGCATCCACGCCGCGACCGACGAGGCGCGCTCGGCCCTGATGCCGATCAACCGCCGCTACCCCCTCGACGAGCTGCTCGACGCCTGTCACGAGTACGTCGACGCCACGCACCGGCGCGTCACCTTCGAGTACACTTTGATGAGCGGCGTCAACGACGGTCCGGGCGACGCCCGCGCTCTGGCCGCGCGCTTGCGCGGGCTGCTCTGCCACGTCAACATCATCCCCTGGAACGCCGTCGAAGGCATCCCTTTCCACCCTTCCTCGCGCAACCGCGTCGAGGCCTTCCGCCGGGTCCTGGCCGACGCCGGGCTGCCCGTCACGGTGCGCGACACCAAGGGCAGCGCGATCCAGGCCGCCTGCGGCCAACTCAAGACCGCGGCCACACGCGAGCGCAAGATGCCGCTGCGCCCCTTGCCGGTCGCCGTTGGCTAACGGGTCTGTGACGGCCTTCCCGCATGCGGGAAGGCCGTCACAGACCCAGCGCTCATCAAACTATCTCCACGGAGGGTCGGCTTTAACATAATATGATAGTCGGCGTGGGGGCGCGTGCATTGGCTAGGCGGGCGCGGGCGCGGGCCTGCACAGTGATGACGCTGGAGGTCAAGGTGTTGAGCGTGCGGACGGA
>JAABUM010002367.1_pt1 | contig 25371 bp, 50 predicted proteins | sample 5559161 | NCBI WGS metagenome assembly JAABUM01 (sample SAMN10711868, study PRJNA513369) | rock metagenome | isolation source: Antarctica rocks | place: Antarctica: Victoria Land, Siegfried Peak nord
CCGGCGCGTCGTGGTGGTGCCCTCTGCGCTTGTGCAACTGCTGCGCCATGAGACAGCTGAGTTTCCAAGTCGAAAGGCGGGTAGGTAGTAGGCGATTGCAAGGGCGGCGCACCGACGGCCCAGTCGTCGTGGTGGTGCTCCGTCAGCTTGTACAGCTGCTGCAGCGTGAGGCCCGGCGCTGTCGCCCGAAGTGCGGTCAGCACCTCCCCGCCGCGCTCCGCGATGCGCGCCACCTCGTCCTTGCCCTAATGCCAGATAAGTATATGTGCGAGTCGTATCTGTGGACATCACCTCGGGCGGTTTGCAGCAGCAGCACCTCCCCGCCGCGCTCGGCAATGCGCAGCAGTCATCCCTGCGCTGCAGTTTCTCCCGGCACATGAACTGGCATGCCGAACCACAATGTGATGCATCGTCGCCGATGTCCCGCAGCGCAGCACCTTGCTCCGCGTTGTGCGACGCAAGCCACTCCAACATCATATCCTGCGGCATCATGCAGCTGCTGGGCTCGCCGACAGTTGCGAGAACGCAAAAGCTCTCACCTGCAGCAGGTAGGCGACGGCCTGCTGGCTGTGGTGCAGGCAGGCGGTGATATCGGCAGGCGAGCCGCACCACATTCGCCCGATGTGCCCCAGCCACGCCTTCACCACCGCCAGCCCCGCCTGCGTGTGAGTGGGGAGGGAAATCGACTTCACACGTAGCGATAGATACCCAATCACTCGACTGTGAAAACAGAGCCGCAGTCGCGGCGCAGCACAAGCGGGTGGAGCAGCTCCGCATCCAGGTAGGACAAGACAGTAAAGGGTTTAGGGTTTAGGGTTAAAGCTGAATCTCGCGTGTTTGCTACAGTCGTCTCTTGTGGCGTGAAAACCAGGATCGCCTGCAGCGCCTTGACCGCCGACACGGAGCAGCAGTCGCGGCGCAGGACGAGCGCGTTCAGCAGCTCCGCGTCCAGGTAGCACAGCGCGCCCGCCACGACCGCGCGCACAGCCGTCGGCGGCGCGCCCTCCCCGCGCATCACCTCGATCACGTTGCTCAGTCCCCCCAGAAGGCCCTGCGCAGCAGAGGGTTTAGGGTTTAGGGTTTAGGGTTTAGGGTTTAGGGTTTAGGAAGACATACCGCGGTTGAGGATACCTCTGTGGGCAGAGCGCCAGCAAGCCCGCGGCGCAGTTCTGACGGAATGCGCAGCAGGCGACACATTTGAGCACCGTTTCCAGCAGCGTTGCAGGCCGCGATTCGACGCAGCCAGCCGGCGAGCAGTGCCGGTGGCGCGACATCCACTGCCGGGCAATGAGGTCACACTCACACCACAGGGCCCCGCACACCTTCCAGGGCGAGTTCATGAGGTTCTCGAAGGTGAGGGCCTCCTTGCCGCCCTCCGCCGCGCGCTTGTCATCCCGCTTCTTGTCTGCGGCATCAGAGCGACAGTGAAGCGTCAGTCTCACACCTCCTAGAGAAGGCTCAGGATGCTGCAACGACCTGCGCTGCGACTGTTTACACCTGGCAGGGGCCGCCCTCTGCCGCCCGGCTGTCCTCCCGCTTCTCGCCTGCAGCCCCCGAGCCAGACCAGGTGTCGGCGGCGAGTGCGACAGCAGCGGTGCCTCTGTGAGTAAGTGCCCGTGTGGTCGACACCTGGAGGGCTGGTGACCGCACCGTCTCAGCAGGCAGTTGACAGTGACATGAACCTTTTGACCTTTAGGCCACTTTTGGGGCTTCCCGCATTTGAGAACAACACTGCCTCTGGCATATGACTACCACGTCGGGAGCGACCGCACAGGTTGGCCCGAGGTCACAACTCCGACCTTGTGAGAGCACGCAAGGAGTTACCTGCACATCTGCACCCGAAGGCCGGCCGCACCCGCACGAACACTTGAGACGACACCACAATGCATCAGATTCTAATTCAGAGGACAAGCTGAGCTCCATACCGGCTGGCTGCGGCCCCGGGCGCGCTGGCCGCTTTATGGCTGACCTCGCGGCGCGATCAGAGACGCAGCGCAAGGGAGCGGCATGCAGACTTACCTGTTTAGGCCGCAGAAACATCGAATCAATGACCTCGCCCGACTGCGCCCTGCGCCGCCAGGCTGCTCCACCGGGCTTCGAGCTGAAAGGCACCCGCTGCTGTCGTGGCAAAATGTGGCCCACCAAGGCAGCGCCTGCCTACGAAAGCGCGGTCCCGCTGCTTGCTTGCCGTCCTACTGGCTGTAAAGTGGACGGCTGCAGCTGCTGTGGGATCGCTGCTGAGGCGGCAACCGCCAGTGCCAGCAGTTGAGTATTGGAAGCTGTAAGGGATTGGTCCCTGTCAGAGTTCGGCGGGTGCACGCGCGATGCAATACTCAGAAGGCCGCCGATGATATTGCACGAACACCTCTGTTGCCGATTGACACTTGAACGCCGGGCCGCTAACCCAGACCAAATGATCCAAAAGCTTCCACGACCAAAATGTTTACCAAGGATCTCTGTGACGTGGCGCGCAGAGAAGCTCCCTGCTGATATCTGGGCCTTCCACGACTGTGCTGTTATTGCCTCACCGCTTCTGTCTGGCACTTGGTGACGACGCGACGGTGACGTTTCATATCAGGATATACGACACACACCATCTCAGTATAGACACGTAAAGTCAAATGGTGGTCTGCCTGCCGCCGCGGCGTGCAGCATGACAAGCCCCCCAAACATATCCTCAGCCATCACCCAGCTCAGATAATAACTGGAAAGTGATCAGATATCATTCATAATGACGCAAACAGAAAGATCTAGCAACTGGGACAAAGGCATGCACCTGCCCTGCGCACTGCTGAACGTGGGGCTTGAGTTGAACACCAGACTCTGACCGCGGCAACTGCTGGCCACGGTGCACATTTTCGGCACCCGCCAGCCTGTGGCGTGGCGGCAGCCACGCAGCGCCAGATCAAGAGAACTGTGGCAGCTACATCTGCTCGTTGTGTCCTTTCTTTGTTCTGGTCACTTCCGCCGGGCCGCGGCGTCCCCCAGCTGCGCCAGCAGCTCGCGGATGCCGTAAGACGTCTCCTCGTCCACGTCGTCCGTGTCCAGCACCTGCAGATTTAGGGTTTTGGGTCCTGGGTTTAGGATCTGGTAATAGGAGGCGCCGGAACAACATGGCGCGTGCCCAGAGGTGGTGCACGGCCACGACGTCGCCGCCCCTGTTGAGCGGCGCCGCAATCCTGGTCTGTGGCCTTGCATAGCACATGCAATGGTGCTTGCCTACGACATGCTTGGGGCATGCTCATCAAGCCGTGGACTCTGCACCCATCGCAACAGCATCCGAGCACATAGCGTCGCGCACCAGCATCAGGAGGAGGGGTGCCTCCGACAGCAGCATGGCCATCCACAGAGCCTGAACCCTAAATCCACGCTCGCACCACCGTTGTTTGACATCAAGCTGCGCACCAGCATCAGGATGAGGGGCGCCTCTGACAACAGCATGGCCATCTCTAAACCCCAGATTCGAAGCACAGTACCGCGTTTTCCTGTGTATTTTCCATTGCAAATACCAGGCTGCGCACCAGCACGTGAATGAGGGGCGCCTACCAGCATGAGACTGAGAGGCGCCTCCGACAGCAGCATGGCCAGCTCCCCCGGCGGCACCTTGGCCAGCCGCAGCAGCGCCGAGATCACCTCCCGCTTGGTGCCTGCGCACATTGGAACCAGCTGCGTCTGAAGGTGCACACCATTTTGGCCATGTGAGCATGTTGATCTCTCAGTCACTCTCAGTCAGCTGGCGTCGCCGGCGCGATTGCTCGGAGCGTCCAGGCGGCTGGCCCTAGGAGCAGCTGTTGCAAGCAGCAGACAGCACAACGACCGAGCAGCACCAGTGCCGCTCCCGCCTCCTTGGTCTTGCGCAGCACGTCCAGCGGCTTGGGCACACGGACTGATTCCCACGCTGCCCCCCACACCCTGCACTACAGCCGAATGTCGCGACACCCACCCACGTCCTTGGTCTGTCGCAGCAGGTTCAGCAGCTTGGGCACGGCCTCGCCCTCGATGGCGGATAGGGCGCCGGCGTCCGACAGCGCGGCAATCGCCGAGAGCCGCTGCGCGCCCGCCTTCTGCAGGAACGGCGACTCCGCAGACAGCAGCTGCAGCGCGCTTTCCACCGTGCCCAAGCCTGCTCGGCACGAAAACATGACATGATATTTGCTCATACGCATCAGCGCGTCGATCGCCAACAGCCCCCTGCGCGCCCGCCTTCTGCAGGAACGGCGATTCCGCGGACAGCAGCTGCGGCACGCTGCTTACCGTGCCCAGGATTGTGTGGTTCGGGAAAGCATCACGAAAGTGACTACGAAACAAACCAGAGTCTAGCTCCGAACGAATGCTCTGCACCTCCGCCCAGCAGCTGCAGCGCACTTCCCACCGCACCCCCTGTGTAGTAATGTTGTCACAGACACTCCAGTGGAAATTTGGTACCTCAGTAGTGTCGGACGAACGAGGGGCGATGGCCTGGAGAAGTCAGAGCTTGCGCTGATAAATTGGTTGCGGATTGGAGCAAGAATTTGAGCTTGACAGCACTTGAAGAGCGCACCCATGTAGGGCATGACACGCACAGTCAGCACGATGATCATGCCAATTACCAGGTACTTGACGACCTTGACCGCCGTCACCTCGCTGATGCCTGCAGGCGATGCAGTACAGGTCATTTACCTGGAATATCAAGACGCCCAAACAGCACGGCAGCAGGGCTCGCGAGCCAGAGTCCAGATCAATTGGCTGGTCATGGCAACATCGTCGCCCGTGGAACATGGTCCAAGCGCTGCCGGCGCACAAGAATGCGTGTGTGTCGAGCCATGCACTCAAGGCAATGAGCTGTGGTGACCTGCAAAGAGGCACCTCGCTGCTGCTCCGGTGGCGCCTCCTGCTGCTGCGCCTCGGCCTGCTTGGCAGCCGGTGCCCGTGTGGCGGTCGGGGCCTGTCTGGCAGGCGGCGCCTGTCTGGCGGCCTTGGCGAGCTGGCGGAACGACATGTGGCGTGCTGCCGCCGCTGCTGCCGCTGCACCGGATCCGCCGGGCCATAGCGCGCTGGCCGCCATAGTCGCAGAGTGACCGCTGGTCGCCGCCGCCGCCGCCGCCGTGTGCACGCCGCGCAGGGACAATCCCAGCGAGGCTGCGTCACTGTTGGCCATCATGTGGGGGTGCTGAAACCACGCCAGGCTGATGATGGCTGGTGCGGTCGGTCCCGTGCATTCTATCAGCGGCGCACACAGGGACACGGCCTCCTGGCAGCGCGTCATCGACAGGCTCAATTGCATGACGCTGCTGCATCCGCGCACAGCCAGGCCGTGCCGAACCAGGCTGGCGAGGGAAGCCGGCAGCTGCCGCATGCTGCGCTCGGCTTACTGATCGGTGGACTATTACGAACGGAGGTGCACTCGTGTCGATCAAGGGCTCTGAAAGCATTGATAGCGATCGATTCAGGGCTGCCGAGAGTTGCTATGGCGCGCCAAAAGGCTCCGGAAGTGTCAATGTGCAAGAGTCTTGGCTTGCCCAAGAGTGGTCTCAGAGTGTGCTTGCGATTTTATGGCACACACTTGAGACTGTCAAAGGGTGAGATGTTGTCGCTGTGACGCGCATCGACCGTGCATGTATGTGTACAAACGAGCGGACCCCGTTGGTGCTGTCATGTGCAGATCCCCTTTGTCAACAGTCAGCTGTTCCTGACTGACACCCTGCTGGTTTCCTGCAAGAGAGTCGGACCAAAGACCGCTCATTTGGGCTTTAATGATATTACCTTGTGGGTGGGTACCTCTGTGTCGCTGAGAACGGCGCCTGGCGGCAGAGTGGGCAGCTTCCGGTACATCATCAGTGCTGTGTTTCACAGTGTCTCTGGATTAGCAGTTCTCATTCATCAATGCTGGCAATGTAATCGTTGTGTAGCGCATGAAATGTCCATGAACAGGAACGAAAGCCACGAAACCGAGTTGTCGTCTGAACGCGGGCTCATGCATCCAGCCATACAGCGCGGCGGCGGCGGCGGCAGCAGGTGTCATGCTTGATGCACCCGCTGCCGGCCTGCCGTCTAGATGGCCGGACATAAGACTACCCGGCATCACAGACAGCTAAAATGAAAGGAGACGCTACGCTACCCCGGTGCCCCCTGCCGCAGCGCCCTCTAAGAAGATGTGTAAACCACGTGCGAAATCACAACTCCCGCTGACGGCCATGAAATCGGAAGTAGCGAAGATCAAAGGTCGGAGACGTGCCGAAGCGGCCGGCCGCCCATCGGTTGCCGCCGCCTGGAAGGGCCGGCGCGTGCGGCCGCCAGGGCTGCCGTCCCCAAAAAGATGACGGGATTTCTCGCCAGGGTTCTCTCAGGGTGACAAGTGTGTGGCCGCTCCACGCTGCTCTGGCTCACATGGGTGTAGAGGGCATCGACTCCTCACGCAAGTGCTGCGAGCTCGTGTCCTGCACGCGGAAAGGCTGAAGCTTTCAGGTCGGCTGAGGGACGCAAAGGAACACTTCTGAGACCTAGGAAGAAAGGCATGTCACAGTGGCACCAACACTGGTTCTGCATGCGGCACAGCATCAAGCTGCGGTCCACAGTTATCCAGCTGGGAGGGCGGGGCCGTGCCATCGCCCGGGACATCACATGCGTGATGTCGTCAGAGGTGTGGCTGGAGACCAATGCGGGGGCGAGCGGAACATGAACTGCACTCAGGTCTGACAGCGAGGTGGTGACTTGTGCATGTGCCTCGTGCGTGTGTCGTACCCGTGACATGGAGTGCTTCAGGTCGCCGGAGGAGTGGCTGGGCACAAAGTGATGCGGGCTGTCCGCGGCGTGCCAGCCGTGCGGCGTGGAGCAGCCACTGCCGCCCAGCCCCGCCGCCGCCGCCGCCAGGCCTGCGCCCGCAATCATCACTGGTGTCAGCAAAGTGTCATTGGATCAGCTTGTTGGTCACACCAGCCGTGCGGTGTGGAGCAGCCACTGCCGCCCAGGCCCGCCGCGGCCGCCGCCAGGCCTGCGACCGTCACCATCATTGCGCAAGAAGCAGCTTTTCATTTACAGCAGCTCACCACTCACAGAGGCTTGCACAGTGTATGCCGTGCATATTCAGCCAACATATCGCTTGTGCTGCACGCTGCAAGTAGCCTGAAGCGCCAACAATGCCGAGCACAGCGCCTGCGCTCGGCACTCAGATTATGGCATCGTGGTATCCAAGAGCTCATTACATGACTCACCTGACTGCTCGGGCGCCTCCAGGCGCAGATGCCAGCCGCGCGTGGAGAAGGCCCAGCGGTGTACTGTCGTCAGCACGCCGATGACATCGTAGACCAGCTGCAACCCCGGGTCGCCTAGCGGGTACCTGCGGAAGGAGTGTTGGAAACAGAAAGGGGTTGAATTTTGTGGTTGCTTGTTGATGATATTGTGCATTAGCTGCAGCCCCGGATCGCCCAATGGGTACCTGCACAGCGAAGCAGTCTATGAAGATTTGCAATCTAGATCGAGCAAGATTGAGCAAGAATGGGTTAAGCTGGATCCAAGCGGGTACCAAGGGAAGAAGCTGTCTTCGATGCATCGATTGGGGTAGCTTGTTGATAAGGCTGTGCTGGTAAGGCTGTGCGCGTGCCGCAGGTGTGGGGCAGCAGCTGGCCGGCACAAGCATGCAAGAAGGCATAGCATTTGTACAGAGACACGGCAACTTGTATTGGAAATAAAGGAGAAAAGGCAACAGGAGATCTGATTAAAGTGAAAGATAGAAGGAGAGAGGAAAGGTCGATCGTCCCTCCTGATGCAATGCTTCTCACCTGGAGGGGTCGGACGTCTGGAAGGCGTTCTGGCACAGCGCCACCTCCAGCGGGCTCATGCCCGCCCAGTGGCACAACAGCAGCTTCTCCATGGCGCCCTCGCACATCGCCTGCAGCAGGCAGGGTGGCTGTCATCCATATGTCCCCGGCAAGATCCATCCCCGGCAAACAGCGTCAGGAGCTCTTCTTCCCATACTCTTCGAGCATCAGCCTAACGACGTGCTGATCGCACTAGGGAATGATGTCCCTTTATCTGCAACGCGTATAGGCGCGTCTTCTTCAGGCAGATGACGCTAAGTGAGTCTCGGTTGGTTGGCAACTGCAGCGCCGGCGAACGATTTCTGAACCATCTTATGGACCCTGTCGACGGTTCTTGCACCTGCAGCGCTGCCAGCTGGGCGGCGGGCGTGCCATCCAGACGGCCAGCGGCGAACAGTGCCGGCAGCCGCGCCGCCTCCGACGGCTCGCCGAGCTTCCGAGCATGGTCCTCCGCCATGTGCGACAGCCTGCTGCGCTCCTGCAGACCAGCATATGCTTGTACTAGTAAACTCATGGTATGTGATGACAGCTCTGGCTTTCCGGAAATGGACACCTTCCGCGTGGGGTCCTCCGCTATGTGCGACAGCCTGCTGCGCTCCTGCAGGGCAGGCATGTGCTTGTCGTTTCGAATTGAAGTTTGTTGCATCCTTTGAGAAAAGGACAACTTCTGCGCATGGTCCTCCGCCCATGTGCGACAGCCTGCTATGCTCCTACAGATGGAACTTCCGGACTTTTCAGGAGGTACAACCACAAACAATTAGTGCTGTCTGTACAATCACAGCTGTCTGCGCCCAATGTGCATGTCACTGGCTGCTTCATGCCCCTGCGCTGGTGACCTCAGCACGGTGAGTGGCACACTAGATGCTGATTTCAGCAGTGCAGACATCCATGAGGCGCGCTCCAGGCTGAGGTGAACGAAATGGAACGCACCAGGCTGAGGGTGAACAGCGTCAGCACTGTCCCTTTTCCATGCAGCATGCGTGTTACTGAGCGTGGGGAGCGCACCTGGCTAAGGGTGAACAGCGTGAACACTGTCTTTTGTGCATGCGGCATGCGTGTTACTGAGCGTGAGGAGCGCACCAGGCTGAGGGTGAACAGCATGTTGCGGTCGACCATGTCGCGCACAAAGCGGCGCGCGTCAAAGTGCCCCGTGCCCGGGTGCACCGACGTGATGGATGCCCACCGCACCAGGCGCTCCACCGGCGTCGGCTGGCTGGGCAGCACCGGCAGCCTGCTGGCGGCAGGGGGTCACATAATCGCTTCTGGACGTCATGGAGCGCTTACAGCCTGTGGTCGGAGGACCGCATGAGGCATGCAGCAGGAAGGGGTCCGCCTGATGCACGCACTATTCAAACATGCTGCAGTCTGCCATTCGCGATCGAGCAGCTGCGGAGGCTACAAGGCCGAGACGGCGGCCAAGGCGCATGGCGTCGGCGGCAGTTGAGTTGCGCAAGGTTGCAGATTGCAGAGAGCGAGCGTCTTGCAACACAGAAAGATACAGCAAGCGCACCCCACAATGACGTAGTCTTTGCCGTGACCCAGGCCCTCGCATGAGCAGCTCCAGACTGCAACACACAATTTCACATGTGTCACCGTCAACGCCTTGCCAGCATGCGGCTTATGCACGTCTGACCTTGCATCAGCTCCTCACAACAGCCTGAATCAGGCATGCAGATCGCACAGATGGTGATCAACCTAAAGTCTGATGCTGCGATGCTGCCAAATGTAGGAGACCGACAACCGAATGCATGACCTGGCTGGCAGCGAACACATGGCATCTCACCGGGGCAGAGGCAGTGGCCACAGTGAAAGTTCGGGCTCTCGATCGGTGGGAACACGATCTGGCTGCCGCTGGCCTGCATGATCACGGACCGCCCCGGCAACCGTCGCCCCGGCTGCCGGCAACCACTACGACGCAGCTAGCGGGCGCGCAGGCTGATGCTGATCAAGAGCTGTCGTATTGCGCAATGAAGGGGCTGCAGTTGCCAATCAGGGATCGCTAGGATTGGCGCCGAGCCCGTGCTGTGAGACGGGACGCCCACAGATCACCGGCACCGGGTTGGACCAAGCGTCGTTGCGCCCGCCTGCTGCCCGGTCGGCAGATGCGATGAAACAGCGCCGTAGATCGATCGTTCGGGGCAGCACACAGCCGATCAAAGAGGATAAGCTGCTTCCAGGGAGAGAGATACATGTCACCCAAGAACAGGACCGCAGGACGACGACAGTTGGGGACCCATGTCGGTATGGCGATGGTCCCTGCACGACACACGCTTGAAATCGAGCACTGCCCAATTGCAGCTTTCGCCTTGCCCTGTCGCCTTCAGGCCGTATTAAACACGGTGGGAAAGTCCCTTGATTGCGGAGCGCATTGGGAACTCTGGAGTCTGTGAGGATATTATCACCCAGACTTTGGCACAATTACAGTTGTGGCATTGGAACACAAGCGCTTTCATCAGTGAAGACAACAGCACTGCTTCAGTACCTTTCGTTGCTGCGCAACTACAGATTTTGCAGTCCGGTTTGCTCTGAAGGAGTCATAAGTCTGAGGTGCAGCTAGCTTGGCAGCCCACATTGTTCAGCAAATTTGTGACCCAGCAACGGGAAATAAACTCTGAGGGTGGAGTCGCGGCTCAAGCGCGCCTTACATGCACGCCACAATGATGCCCAAAGCAGCGGCAATTCCTTCCGCCCTTCACTGCACCCAGAGGTGACAAATGCGTCCGTCGCAGATGCCTGGGGTAGTTGTAGTAGCGTCTATGTCCAGAAACTCTACATCTAATTCATGTAGTGTGAAGCACCCTTGCATGAACATTTGTGCTGACCCAGAGCCGCTCGTGTCACGCTGACCGAAAGCCGTCCGTACAAGCGCAGAAGCCTGCTGACCGCACCGCGGCCATTCCGAATAAGATGCTCGGCGCGGCTCGGAGTGACGGCAGCCGACTTCAAAACTGCTGGCCTGGTGTTTCGTCAAGCGACGGACGCAGACCTGCCGGCGATCTCCAAGGCCGTGCTACGAGAAGCGTGCGCCACCCTCCACCGACAATGCAGTTGTTACATACATCACCATTTCAAGTGCAGCTGCGGAATTCTCCATCATTACCGCTGTCAGCTGCAGTAGGCAATGCCTGCTGACACGACCGAACCGAGGCTTGTGGATGGATGCACCACTTGTACTTCTGCTCCGTGAGCGGGCTTTGAGGCATGTGCGCACGTCTGCCTGCGCAGCATGAACCCGCTGAGCTTGAAGCCGGAGCGCTTCGTGGTGGCGGCGCATGAGGCGGACGGCGCGGTGCAGGGCTTTGGGCAGCTGGCGCCGCTGGGTGGCGCGCCGCAGGGCGGCCCGCCGTGGCTGGAGCTGCGCTCCCTCATCGTCGACCCTGACCACAGGTGGGCACCGGCAGTGTGGCGAATGGGTATTTCAATGCTCGACGTGTGCACCTTGGGGCTGCAGTTGCAACCTTGCCAGAAAAGGCGTGCCAGGCCATGTAGCAGCAAACAAACGCTGCTCCAGCAGATTTGCATCTGTATTGGAGTGGACCTGGCATGTGCTGAACTGGTCCGCTGACGCAGAAACCTCCTGATGTGCATCTTCAATGCCGCAAGCTCACTGGTTCCATCATTCGCAGGGGCGGCGGAATTGGGCACCGGCTGCTGGCGGAGCTGGTCCGCCGCGCGGCGGACGCAGACCTGTTCCTGACGACGCTGGACAGCATGACCCGCTTCTACAGCCCGCAGGGCTTCCGAACGCTGCAGCCATCAGACATTCCCAGGTGCAGGCCACAGCTGAGGTGCAGCCCTTCTTAGTGGGGGCCAGTCATCCCAACAATGCAAGCGCGACAACTGCAGATGCATACCTGGCTCAGCGTAGAGCTGCGCTGGGCCAATGAAGATGACGTAGATGGGCGCAGATCTGGCGGAGATTTCGGAGAACTGTCTCCTCGCTGTCTCAAGGCCCTATGTGCGTCATGCAGGTCGCTGCTGTTCGAGTATTGGGCGGGCACCGTCATCGCGCGCATAGCGGCCAATGACAAGCTGGTTGTCATGAGGCGGCCGGCAGGAGAGAGCTGAGGCGCAGCCAACAGAGATTCCGACGATGTTGACCTTGGGCAGGAATGGGTTGGCGAGGTTGGGAGCGGCGAATATGGGGGCATGAGGATTGGTGAAACAGGTGATTTTCGATTTCGGCACCATCTGTTCAATGGCAATTTGAGGAGCGCAGACTTGCCGCGCCGCCAGGCATTTGGGGCGTTTGAGGTGGCACCTCAAACACATGTGCATGCAGGAGGCTGCTGCATTGTTAGCAGAGCTTTTGTTTTCGGCGGCAGCAACGTGATGTTGCTGTGAGCCATTGCATGCATTGCACGGTGGCCATACGCAGCATGGTTTTCGCGCCCTGGCTGGGCTCAGGGAGGCGAGTTCTGGCAGCTGGAGTTGTCGGCGCCGCAGCTGCGCGCTGTGCAGAGGCTCCGCTTGGGGTCGCACTCGCTGCCGGTCGAGACCGGCAAGTTTGCAAAGATAGGAAGGCAGGACCGCTGCTGCATATTTTGTGACGGTGGCGCGGTCGGGAACGAGAAGCATTTGCTGATGGAATGTCCTGCGACAGATTTTGTCCGGCAGCGCTTTTCTTGCCTGTTTGATCTGGCGGTGCCGCCATGCATGCGTCAGCTGGTGTGGGGAGGGACAGAATGATTGTTGCCGAATTCATGTTGGCATGCTTGGGGGAGGTGGGTCTCATCCGCTCATCTGCTCAGTGAGTGTCATCAACACTTTGCGACATGATGACACATGATGGTTTATTGGTGATTTGATGCCTTCTCAGCCTGAGTGAGGCTGCCCCGGTGTAACCTATGTATCTTGGACCCTGCCCAGAACTCGTGCAACAAGCTGCGCGGCTGTGCGAATGAATAAGCTTCAGCCCTTTTAACAAATCGACACGACGAGCGCACTAATGGAGACCAGCTTGGCTCGATGTTGCGCCCTGCTCCTGTTGACGGCGGCAATTTCGGCGGGGCCTGCCGAGGCCCGGCCCATGCTCCGTGGAGCCTGTGTCGCTGCGAAGGGTGTCGGCCAGACGCCTCAAGGTGAACATTTGCGCTGAGTTTCAATTGGCATTAAGAAGGTATGCACCGCACAGATCTGACGGAGCGGAAGATTGCTTCTTTGTGCACCCACGACAACCTCGTCACCACCCTCGCTGCCTACATCTGCATCTGCACACGCGGCATCGACGCTCAACCTGTGTCTTCCTCTGCCCAGGACCTCATGTTGAGCTCGCTCACCCTTTTGGCTGGGGCAGCGACGCCGCTGCCAGCGCCAAGGCTGGCGGTCTGCCGCACCTGCATCCGTTCCGCAGGGTTCCGGCTGCAGTCCACGAATCAAGCAGCGGCAGCAGTGCTGGCTCGGGCTTCTTTCTGCATCTGATTTCCAGCCGCACAAATGTCACAGCGGCAGCAGACTGTGGCGGCCAGCAGCCGCCGAAGAGCGGCATCTTCAGCGGTCTGCCTGCCTCAGCAGCGGAATGGCCAGCGCGCCTCGAACAGCTGGCCGCAAAGCTGACCGCAAACTTGGCACATGGCAGGGCAGAAACCGCAGCCGCCGCTCACGGCTTCACGCCTTCGGCGGTGGCGTTCAATGCTCAAGGCCCTCAGGAATCGCCAGGACTACCATTTGCCGACAGCAGCGTGGGCGCCGATGGCCCCGACTTCATCCGTGGAGCCAAAGACTTTGCCGGAGACACCGAGGTTGCCGCTGCTGAATGGCTGAAGAGCCACGCGCCCTCAACACAAGAAGGGTGCGGCATTTCCAATGAAGTGTCGATGGTGTTGCACAGCTCCTCCTCTCAGGGGGCTGCAGCACTGCGAGCAGATACTCCGTCACATATCACATGCAGCAGTCCATTCGCAGTGTGCTGAACATCGCTCACAGCCGCACCTTTATTTCCTTCAAGTGCAGTTTGATTTTGTTCAGGCAGTCGATGATGATCGCCACAGACCCGAGTATCGCTGATCTGCCGCCTGAGCAGGATGCATTCATGAAAGGCGCAGCTGACATCATCATTGCGCTAAATTGGGCCGAAACAGTGTGGTTTCATGACCATATGCCTGGGTGACTGTCTTTGGCCTCCAGCACATGTGCCTTGCTGGTCAATTCATTAAAAACTCTGCACACTGCTGCGTGTTCCTTGTTCAGATGTCGTCTGACCAGCCGCCCAGGAGTCCCCCTCTGAGCTTAAGCGTGACGACATGCAGGCCGAGTCTCAGTGACATGTATTTTTTCGGGGGCGGAATGTCCATGCAAACAGAAGTAGGCTTCAAGATGTTGGAGTGGGCGCACAATCATCCTTGTAGCCAAGCCAGGTGTGTGTGTGTGTGTGTGCTAACAATGATGTCTGGCAAGGGAAGCCTCAGCCACCTCAGTAGTCAATTGTGAGCAGGGGCGCACTGTGACTGCCAGCATGGCAGTGCCCACGCCAGCGCCTCCAGTGCTAAGCCAAAAACACCTGCAAACATCTGAATATTGATTGACACACCACTGATGGCGCTGCCGGGTGTCTGCAGACCGGCACATGATGTTTCCTCACCTCTTGCAATTGCCGCCAGGGGCAAGCAGCCGTTCTATGAGGGCGGCGTCAGCGTGTGGAAAGCCGCGGAACAAGGCATCAGCGACTGGTTTGACAAGCACCATGTTTCGCGTCTGCTGCCGTCACAGCCGTCAGCGCACCACAGGTAATTCATGGGCAATGTCTGCACACGAGTCTTTTGTCGGGGCTGGGGTGAGCTGTGCCCAAGCAGCGGGGGAAAACCCATTGGCACCTCAGAGCTTCCGCCTTATCTGTTCTACCTTGCCGCTGGGTTCTGGAAGGTTGCTGAACCTGTTTCGTGGACGCTGGATTGATCAGGCAGCTGAAGGCGCTGCGCGCTGGCGATGAGGCGGCAGCGCAGCATGATGCGGCGCAGCACCAGCAGGGGCTGTGGGACCCACTGCAGCTGCGGCAGGTACACCCTTTGATTCCCTCTGGAGCTATCGATCTTGCAGAGGGACTCAGGGCTGTGCGGCTGAAACATCAGAAGCGGAACCAACAGCAGCAAAAGGCCACTGCAAATGCTTGTGGGTTTTGTGGTGCATTCCCGCCCTGCGGCGTCAGTGTTGACGCTGTACTTGCTGTGCTCTGCATGTGGGCAATCCTCCTGGATGCCTGTGGTGCACGAGGACAATCAGTGTGGGTGGAGTGACACGGCACTGTCCTCGGTCATGTCACTGTCCCCAGTGCTGGCCCTGCAGCAATTTAGAAAGGTATCGTCTCCCACTGCAGGTGGTGGTGCCGCCACGGCCGAAGCGTCACAGGGCTGACGCCAGCGGCAACAAGGCTGTGGTGAATGCAGCCGCCGCCGGCGCAAACGCAGGCGTTGCTGCGGCTCACATTTCCGAGACCTTCAGCCGCAGCGCCAACGAGGCCAGCTCTGCCGCCGCGATGCTCAAATCCCTGGAGCGCCTGAACCGCGGCGGGGCGGCCCTGAGCGGCGGCGCCGCAGCTGTTTCCGACGGCGGCGGCGACGGCGCAGATTCTGCCCTCGGCGCTGACGCCCCGCCGTCTGTGCTGCTGCCGGCGTCAGCGCCTTTCCAGCCAGGCGACTTTTACGTGTTCGACGAGCGCCGCTTCCGCTATGCGCACCACCGCCCGCTGAACTCGGCGCCGTTAACCGACCTGCAGCTGCTGGCGGAGGCCACCCTGCAGTCGGCAAAAGTGGGCCACGGGCCCTACCTAGTGGGCCCGCTCAACAAGAAGCGCTGGCTGTTCCCTGCTGCTTGAAGACGGCAGCCGGTGCCTGCTGCCGCATCTGTTCAGCACGACTTTAGTATCTTCAGCAGGTATCTCTGCACAAACCCAGATGTAACTCTAGGTTGGATTGAGGTAGCGCCTCCCTTTGATGTGTGTGTACATGTTGTGTCCATTGTGCCAGGGGAGGTTGCATATAATTTCGCCAGTTGATCGTGTGTTTCATGTCAAGAAATTCGAGATTGGAGCCGAGCCCACGTCACCTGCCCAACCCTTACTGAAAGCAAGCTTTGCGCTCACCCTCAGAAGTCCACATTGCCACAACTCAATTCATTATATTGCTGCTCTACAAGCGACAGCTTCGCTTTCTTCCAAGATCGCCATGAATCAAGGTGCCAACGCGACACAGCCTGCAGCGCAGCAGCGCTGGTTCCACCTCCTGACACTGCCGTTGCTAGACACAGTCGGTATTCTGCTGAAGCTCGAGGGGTGCGGCTCCAGGATGGGCAGCTCACGCATGCGCTGAGTGACACTTACGTGGCCTGCCAGCTGCCAGGCAGCACGAGTGCGGCGTCAGGCATCGCCACCAGGAGCGGCTCGGTTGACGGGCGGCAGCCGCCGCCGGTCCATGGCCACTGACAAAACGACACCAGCAGAAACTGCCTCCCCTCAAGCGGCGCCGCCGCCAGGCCGTGGCGCGGTCGGCAGCCGCCGCCGGCGCATGGCCACCAGCGCGGCGGCGGCGATGCAGCCAGACAGCGTGAACCAGGTGGCCGCGTAGTTGAGGTGGCCCTGCGGCATGACGTGGAAGCGCAGCAGCTCCTCCCGCGTCTGCGCGGCGGCCGAGGGGCAAAAAGTCAGATCATGCTGAGGGTTTCAGTCTCTGCCTCGTGTAGGCCCTGCTCACAAGGTTGGCTGGTTGCAACTTGTGCGGCAACATTGCGGCTGACCGCCAGCAGCAGGGCTCGGCGGAACCTTGAGCCAGAGTTGTTGCAAAAGGGGCTACAGGGGGCCGCACCCGGGGCTCGGGGTAGGTGACGCGGGCATTGCCGAGGCTGGTGGTGCGGCCGCCCAGAACCTCCATCGCGCTTGGCGCCGCGTCCCTGCGTGGCAGCATGTTATGAATTTTGAAATTCCACTTCCGGACAACGAAATCGCACCGGGCATGCTCGTCGACAACGGCCGCCATGAGTGGCGTGTCTGGCGGCAGCCCCGCGGCGCGCACGGCAAAGTTGTGATCACGAAACGAAAACCGTGTAAATTTATTACTGGCGGGCTCGTCAACTGGCTATTTGCATGTTCTTTGGCCAGTATACTCGTGTCTCATGCCGTTCAAGTAGCCCACCTGGCATGCTCGTCGACAACGGCCTCCATAAGCGGCGTGTCTGGCGGCAGCCCCGCCGCGCGTGCGAGCGCCGGGCCCTCCAGCCAGTACCAGTGCGCGCCCGGGTCGGCCGGCCCGGCGCCAGGCACGTTGTCCGGCACAAAGCCGCCACGAGCCTCGCTGGTCCGCGTCACCCCCTCAATGCGCACCTGCAGAAGGCATCCAATCATGAAGTCGCCGCGCGCTTCGCTGGTTTAAGTCGCCCTTGACGCGCACATGTGTCAGAAATAGAGTGTGTAGAGCTTGATAGAAATGGTGCGGCTCGCTGTTTGTTGTAGGACATGCCGCTGCAGTGCGGTCCGGCTGCTGTTTGGTGGGCACCCAGCCGCGCACCACGAGTGTGGCCGGCGCAGTGGCGGCTGTTGGGTTGTTAGGAGTGTCAGACTCACCCATTCCGCCGGCGCAGCGCGGTCGGGCTGCCAGTCGGCGGGCGCCCAGCCGCGCACCACGAGTGCGGCCGCGCCGCGCGACGCATCCCGGAGCGGCATCACTACCATGTTGCCGGCGATGGTGCCGCCCATGGCCGACCGCGGACGGGGTCCTGCAGCACAGCCAAGGGTAAAGTGCTGATGACATAAGACATGTTGCAGTTCTCCAGACAAACACAACCCTCAGACGGCCAAGGTGCACGGTGTGATGGATGAAAGCCCATAGAGCACACTGACATGACAGTGAGACCAGGCCACTGCAGATGGCAAGTTCTGCAGCCGGGTTGGGCCTTGAATTTCGCAAAGCATTGGACGCAGCCAAGCGCACCAACGAATACAGTGTTGGCCTCATCGAACTCGCCCTCAGCGGCCACCGGCGAGAACTCCGGCAGCCGCTCTGTGGTGGCGAAGATGTCCACCGGCTCCGCCTGCGGCCAGCCGCGAATTAAGTTGGTGACGTCTGGATCTATAGAACACATACGAAACAGCAGTCATGGCGGTTGCGGACACTAGAGTGTGTGAGCCCAGGGGGTGATGTGCTGTGCTGTGATGTCAGAGTACTGCCTTGCTGATTGTTATCAGCAGGAGCTGCGGGTGCAGGGCATCCAGGCAACGAGCAGCCCTGAAGGCTGACTTGGCAATGGCACCAACATCATGCTCGTGGTATTGGCATGGAATGTGCCAACACTGAAACCTAGTGGAAGAGGCCCCCACCCGCATCGCAGTCAGCCGGTCGTCCAGCTGCTGCACCTTGTCGGAGCGCCGCGCCAGCTGCCAAGCGCCCAGCCCCGCGGCCACGCCTGCCGGCAGCAGCAGCACCGGCCCCATGCTGCGCCCGCCGCCGCCGCCACCACCGCCGCCGCCGCCGCCCGTCCTGCCGCCGGCAGGCTGGGCTGGTACCTGCGGCGGCGGCGCGGCCTGCGCGCCTTTGACCGCGGCAGCGGCTGATGCGGCGATGCCGCGCGCATAATGCAGCCCAGTTGTGGATGGCTGCGCTGCCACGGAATTCAAGCGGCTGTGACCCCCGCGCAGCAGCAGGGAGCTCAGGCGCTTCAAGGCTGCGCCCCTGTCCATCACTGCCGCGCCGAGCTGCGCGGGCCGTTGCCGCCGACCGTGGAGCGCTCTGCAAAAATGTGAAAGGCCTCTTTGCAGCCGCTGCGAGCGTTGCAGAATGGACAGATGATGCTTGATGCTCGAAGGCACGCAAGAGGACACAAATCAGAAGCCTTCCGCAATGTGCACCTACTGGTGTGGGCTAGATTGGTGCTGGAACTGACTACTGAGACCGGGCTCGCAGCGGAGCAGGCCGCAGAGGTTCCCTGCGAACACGCTTAGCTGGCAATGTCTAGTTGCAAAAAGTCTGGCATCCCCAGAGAAGGCTGGATTGTTGCTGACCAGCCAAGGGTTTTATATCAAAAGCGAACGGGGCATATCCAAACTCGCGAGAACTGCAGCTGTCAACGACAAGGGCGCAACCTTCCACTCTCTTGACGAGGCTCTCAGCAGCATTGCAGCCTGCTCAGCCTGCTCCCACCGCTGGTCAGCGCGAGCAGCGTCATAAAGCTACATTTTTTGTAGAGATCCCTAGAGGGCCACGTGCCAGGAAGCTGACGATAAGCTGCAAATTCGCAGCTGCAAGCTGTCCGACCGTCACAACCTCTCATCCGGGGTGCAATGCTTGCCGGAACACACGAAGCTTGCCGTGTCTCGCGCATGAATTTCAATTAATCACTTGAACCACCTACATCCGAAGCGGCTGAGCCCGTCCGCGCTGCTGCACCTCTCAACGACCTGTACCGGTTCCAACCGAACTCCGCCGCAGCAGCTGACGAAGTGCTAGTTTTGGCCGATAATACTGGCGATCAGGTTGTAGGTGCAGCAATAAACATGCAGAGAGCTCCCTGCGGCAGGGCTGCGGCCCTGCTGCTGTTGCTCGTGGTGTTTGCAGCAGCGGCATCAGCACGGCATGCCGCCTCGCCGCAGAGCATGCGTCGCTCGCTGACCGGCCGCCGCATGCTCGCTCAGCCCGATGTGTCACAGACGCGGCCGACCATCGACGTCGGCAACAAGCTCGCGCCAACTGACGCTCAGTTTGCACCAACAAGTGCGGCGTCTCCAACTACCGAGTTGAGGGCGATCACATTCAACGGCGTCACCATCCCTGCCAACCAGCAGCAGGTGTGCATCGATCCAACAAGCGATCTATCTCTGCAGGTGCAACATTGCGACGGCGCGTTTCACCAGATCGGCTTGTGAGAAAGCCGGGCTGTCATGCATCGTCTGGAGCTGCTGCAGTGGCAGCACCAGCGGTCAGATCTCGTGCACACTCTTCACAGCGCAATGGATCAACATCATGAGCGGCATTAAGGTGGCACCGTCGTGTCAGTGGACGTCTGTGGGAACTTCGGCAGGCTCGATGTGATATGATCGGCAGCATGCATTGTGGACTACTTGGTCAGACTTGGTCCCCTGGTGCAAGCATGAATCTTGGCATACGCCCCTCAAGCAGCTGCAGTCGAGTGCTCGAGATGAGACCAGCCGCTTCATGGACGACTCCGCCTGTCCTTTTGGTCGGCTCAACGGAGGCCACATCAGCCGCCGAACTGTGCATGCTCCAAAGGCCTCGAAGTACACGCAACATCTGCCTGCTCACAGGTCGGCTTCGGCGGAGGGCCGAAGACTGAGTTCCGCCAGCTGCCTCCGGTGGCCACCGCCGGGTCAAAACCAGACGGCGCCAACTTTCGCCTGCTGGTGAGTGCATTGCATGCTTTCGCAGCGCACACTGCAATCATACTATGCGGATTGCGCAGCTGGGTTCATCTTCCTCCACTAGATGGAGAAAGATGCTCTCCTTTCTCCCGGCTCACTTCCTGATGCTCCTTCATGCACCTGCAGGTGACCAACCCAATGTGCGAGGCATCCGTCAAGGTGTGCCACTTTCTGACTTCAAAAGCGTCATGCTTGCGTTGATGCAAGGCCCTGCCAGCCTTGCCGACCAGGCCCCAGGACCTGTACAACGGCAGCATGTCCATGACTTGACTGGCGGCCGCCCATCTATGCCGCTATGCCGCCGCCCATGCCTTGTCAGCTCGTGCTGCCTGCAGATGCGAAATCCAAGACCGCCCCATCTATCAAATCGGCTATTTGGCGCTCCGCAGGTGACGCAGCCATGGTTGTGCGGCTACCTTGCGGACGGCACGACCAAGTCCTTCTGCAGCACCGTCTCCCTTTACTTCAAGAACTGGTGCGGGCAGAGACACACCGGTGTGTGCACGCCCTCTGCCCCACATGCAGGGGGTTGCGAGGCAATGCGGAGTTTTGTATCACACCGCAGCGCAGAGCACAGCTCCACGATACCGAACATGCACGACCCCAGCGCAGCCGTCGTAACTGCCTTCTCTGCAGAAACGCTCCTGCAAAGCGCCTCAAACATACGCTCGCAGGGCTGACATAGTGGTTCCGGCACCCTGGGCCCTGCACCTGGACAACCCCACCTACGTCAGCGCCCGCGAGCTGTGGAACTGGAACCTCACTTCCGCGTCCAGCGGCAACATTGACGGTGCAGTTCAAAGCCGCCCCTTGCAGCCGTGCCCTGGGCTGCGCCAAGTGTGCTGACCTTAGCGCATTCCGTGCACTTTCCTGTCGTGGCTGGTGTATATGGTTGACTGACCTACATCCTAAAAAGCAGAGCCCTGCGGTTCAAACCTCGCCCTTGCACACACTGGCAGCTATCAGTGCCTCTCGACACCCTCTCAAACTTCCTGCCGCCCCGTGCAGGCACCGTGAGCAACAGCTGGCAGGCGCTGCAGCCCGGCGGCGTTGCCATACCCTCCCTCGGCGGCATCTTCACCGGCACGGTGGGCACCTCCACCGCCTTTGTGCCCGCCAACGTCGCCGTCAACGGCATCCGCTGCTCCATCGTGGTGCTGTCCGGCCAGGGCTCGCCCGCCAACGAGGCGCCGCCGATTATCTCGGAGAACCTGTCGCCGCCGCCGCCCGCGGTGCACATTCTTTTCCAAGACTTTTCATCTGCACCTGGTTTCTGCCCCTTGATTGCCGCCGAGCTTCTCGGAGAACCGCCGCCGCCGCCCGTCGTGTGCTCACCTGCCCAAGTCTTGCGGCTTTGATTGCTGACCTGAAGAACTGGCCATCTGCAGCATTCCACGATCAGTAACCTCTGCCAGGGATGAGCAGCGGTGACCATCTGCAGTGCTTGACGAGGGTGGGCCAGCCAATCAACGGGTGACGTTCTTGTCTGGCAGTCGCCTGACGAGGCAGGAGCTTCACTTGTGCCTAGGTCGCACGCTACAAGATCAGTAGACTGAACTGTTTTTGCTGTGCCTCTGACCGCACAGTCCCCACCGAGCCCGCCGCCATCGCCCCCGCCGCCGCCCGCGTCCAGCCCACCGCCAGCACCGCCCGCGCCGCCCGCTCCCCCGCCGCCGCCACCCAGCCCCCCGATGTCCGGCTACGCCTTCACAGTCCCGGCCATCACCCAGCCAATCTCCATCAACGGTGCGCGCCTCTTCACCTCTGCGTTACCATTCTCAGGAAGACTCGTGTTGAATAGGCTGCTGTCTGCGCCAAGCCACCCACATCACTCCCTGCTTCGGTCTCCACTCTTGACAAAGGGTGGCAGACATGTGCCTTTGGGATACGTCGCCAAACGGAGTGCTCTGCGCTGTCTGTCTTACCCAGCTGCGCACGCCAACCTGTACAGGCACCGGCCTCGTGGGCGTCGACGGGCAGCCGATCGTCCTGAAGGGCATCAACTGGTTCGGCTACGAGGTGTGTGTCTCCTCTGCCATGAAGACACACAAACAAAAGACGTTTCATCAGCCAACGGCTGTGACTGTCCTCATGAAGACGGGTACCCGTGTCAGTTGCCACACTGCGTGGTTCCCACTGCACCATGGTCCCAGCCACATCATCCTGCCTCCGTATGCAGGACGCCAACACCGCGCCCGACGGCATCTGGGCGGGGCAGACGGCGATGTCGCGCGATGTCGCCACCATCGTGCGCCGCATGAAGCTCCTCGGCTTCAATGCCGTCCGGCTGCCCTTCTCCTTCGTCGACCTGTGAGCCCTTCATCTCTGTCTTATTTCCTGCTTTTCCCCATGGATCCAGACTGCATCATGGCACATGCACTCCTGACTGACACCTCTCCGCAGTCAAGTCCACCCGATGGAAGCAGATGCTGAGATGCTGGTGATGCCTGACGAGCAACACAACTCGGACGTCCAGGACTTGTTGGTATGAGCTGTGCACTTCCATGTCGCAGGTTCACGCTGACACCAAAGAACTTCAACTGGCAGTGCGCTGAGGTGTCGGACACCCAGTTGCTCAATGCAACCACCGACCCCAGCTTCACCATCCCAGCGGGTGCGTCTCGGCTTCAAGGAAGACACCTGACGGCCATGATGCTCTGCCAAGCTTGATTTGGTGTGGGCTTGCAAGCTTTCATAGCTACACCTGAAATGTCGTGGCTGCATCCGCGCGAGCTGTGCGCGCCTTGGCGGAAGATGTTCACCAGACCCCGCGTATTTCGAAGTTATCTGAGATGGGCTCCTCATTGCTGGAGTCTCCTTTGTGTTTACGACGCCTACTTGTGTTGGCTTGGCAGGCCTGCAGGTCAACTCCACGCTGCCGTTCAGCCCCGGCCACATCGCCGGCTCCTGCGACGACTACCTGCCATCCGACTCTACCTTTAACCGTTTCCTGTGGAATGTGCACACGCTGGCCGCCAACGGCATGTATGTCGTCATTGACAACCACAGCAACTTTGACAAAACCATTGTGACTGACTACAGCGCCTGGCTGCTGGTGCGTCACTTCCCCCTGCTGACATGCATGAGACTATGCCTGCATTCTGCATTCTGCGCTACAGCTGCAGTCATGCTTGATCTCCGCAGCACCTCACGTCCGCCCTGAGACACACCGCTTACACCTGGCGCATCTGAAACCCGCTCCTCCTCCGACTATCATCATCTCCTCCAAAAATCGAACGCTGAGGCTGATCCTGCTGCCTGTCCCCGTGTACCGCAAGGGCTGGAAGCGCTTAATGGCAAATCTTGCACTGGACCCGGTATCGCGCGCGTACGTGCTGTACGACATCCTCAACGAGCCCGACGGCCTGAACTACGGCTGGGACCGCATGACGGACGCATACCTGGACGTCATCGAGCAGGGCCAGGCCATCAACCGGGGTGCGCCGTTTCCTAATTAAGAGTTGAATTTCAGACATACCACAGGTGTGGGACAACATGACGGACGCCTACCTGGATTTCATCGGACAAAGGCAGGCCATCAACCCCGGTACGCATTCTCAGGGCTTCAGCAATAACGATGTAAGCGGCAGCCCGTTCTGCTGGGCAACATCTTTCCAGTAGTGTTCTGTGGACATCGAAAGGCCATACCTCCTGTCCATGAGGATTGGTGAAATCAGACTGTGATTCATAGTCCTTCTATTCGCCTTGCCCAATCTGCATGGCGACGACACAGTGTACCTACAGCCGTGGGCAGCGGCGGCGGCGGTGTTTCACTGTTAGGGTTTTTCCAAAATCATGTGCCAGACTCACTGCGGCAGGCCTGCTTTGGGATCCCCTGCACAGGACCACCCACGACTGCTGATGTTGACCTGCTGAGCGTTTGCAAACCTCTTCGCCTGACATCGTGACGCAGATGCGGTGTACCTGGTGGAGGGCTGCGGGCAGGGCGCCCTGGGCGCCAACTGGGGCGATGGCTTTGCGACGGACGTCGCGCTCATCACCCCCGGCTCCTCCAACGACCCCACCCGCTTCTTCACCACCGTCGTCAACGCCGGCTACAAGTGCGTGTTTTTCCTCTATTGCCGAGGCTCAGTGGTCAGGACAACAATGCTTGTTCAACAGGGCGATGTGCAGCGGGCACGAATGGAGGGAGGGGACTGGCGCCTACAGCTTGCACGTGTTGTAGCAACTACTGCTCGCTCCCTGAGACTGCAGGTCTCGGACCCGCTGTGTCTCGGAATTGGTCCTCTTTGAACTGCCTTGTGTTCGAGCCGTCCGCACACACAGCAAAACATTGCCGGCAATGGCAGTGCCGCCGCATATTCTCACACGACGAACGCCTGTACCGCATGCAGGGTTGTGGTGTCGCCGCATGTGTACCCGCCAAGCATCACGCGCGCGCAGTCCGCCTACACGGGCACAGCGCTGTACACCCGCCTGTCCTACTCGCACGGCTACCTCAACCAGGTGCGGCTCCCAGGGTTTGTAATCAGCGTTGGCTGTCAGCGCCTGAGATCGTAAACTCGAGATGGTCTCCAAGCCAGCCTTGCCGTGTCAATTTGTCTGCCATTTGTAGTCTTCAACACAACAGGAATGCTGCCTGCCTATACTTGAGCTGATTTATTTCTGGCTGTTTCTGGTGCAGGCAGGCTTCTGCACCGCCCCTGGCGTGTGCAAGACCTTCCCCATCGTCATCGGCGAGTTTGGCTCGCGCCTCACCGACCCCCGCGACCTCGACGTGCGCACATTCACACATGCTCCTTTTTGCCATGGCACCATCTGTCTCGCTGGCGCGCGTCCATTTGGGACTTTGTGGATATACGCACAGCAGTTGGCAGGGAGACAGCAAATGGCATGTTGTTTACTGTGGCAGATTGCCAAAGCTCTGCTCCTGCCCTGTGCAGCATTCGTGGCTTGACAAACCCTGCATCCTAAACGCTGAACCCCCAATTCCTTCCTTTACGCAGTGCCTGAAGGACTACGCGCAGTACCTGCTGAACAACGGCTCGGCGGTGGACGGGCAGCACGCCGCCTCGCCGTCCTGGTTCTGGTGGGCCTGGAACGCCAACTCCGGCGACACCGGCGGCATCGTGAGTGCCTCCTAGCTTCTCTGCTGCAACAATGATGGCGTGTACGCCTGCTTAGGTGTCAGGTCTGCTATCATCACCTGGGCTTGCATGCCAGTCCGCCACGCCCGCCCCTCTGAGAATTGTATAT
>JAABUM010002368.1_pt1 | contig 25369 bp, 19 predicted proteins | sample 5559161 | NCBI WGS metagenome assembly JAABUM01 (sample SAMN10711868, study PRJNA513369) | rock metagenome | isolation source: Antarctica rocks | place: Antarctica: Victoria Land, Siegfried Peak nord
CCAGGGCAACTCCCAAGAGTATCAACAACTCCATCAACAGCAGCTTGTTCTCTTTGACGACCCTTGACAACCACCGTAGACTCCTTCATTCAAATACCCCGTAGCTTGCTGCGGGGATTTTTTATTCGCCTGACTTCCAAAACACGCTCTGACAGGGTTTTCAGGGGAAACACGCTTTGTTTTGTTTTATGAATCATTCACGTCTCTTTTCGAGGTTTCGTCCTGCCGCCAGCCTTTTGGCGGGCGCGCTTGTGTGCGGTGTTCTGGCGGGGCGTCCGGCGCTTGGAGTCGAAAAGTTCTCCTATGATGCGCCCAATCAAGGCAGTCACGTCGCGTCGTTGGCTGTGAATCGGGACGGTTCGCTTTGGGTGGGAATGCAGGATTGGGCGGTGTGGCATCGCACTGTGGATGCCGGGGGCACGCAGCACTGGCGCCAGTTCACGATCAAAGATGGGCTGGGCGACAACGATGCTTATGCCGTCGCGTGCGACCATCGGGGGCGCGTGTGGGTCGGGCATCTCAATCACGGAGTTCGGTGTGGAACGGCGCGTCGTGGAAGAATTACGGCCCGCTCGAAGGGCCGCTGGGCGAGCGCGTCTTCGACATCGCGGTGTGTCCAACCGATGGCGATGTCTGGATCGCTTCCGATGCGGGGCTGGCTCGTTATTCGGATTTGGGCGACAAATGGTCGTATTTTTCGCGCGCCAACGGGATGTCGGCGGATCAGGTCAGCGGCATCGCCTTTGACAAAGACGGCAACATCTACTGCGCGACGCAGGCCGATGGAGTCACGATGGCGCGCGCCGCCAGCAAATACACCAAATGGACGAACGTGCGCGCGAGCGCCCCGATGCCCCGGAGCGCGTCGGGCGCGGGGTTGCCCTCGAACATCGTCAACGATGTGTTGGTCGCGCACGGCACGTCCGATGGCAAAGGCGCGGGCGTGGTTTATGCCGCGACCGACAACGGCCTCGCGTGGAGCGCCGACCAGGGCGCGACGTGGCGATTTGTGCGCGGCGCCGATTGGCGAGCCAACCTCGCGGGCCTCGCCAAAAGGGTGCCTGCCGTCGAAGTTTCGGTCGCTGAAGACGAGTTGCTCGTCCAGGATTTGTCGACCTGCCTGGCCGAGGATCGCTCTGGACTTGTGTGGGTTGGCCACCTGCGCAAAGGCTGTGAAGCGCGCGACCCACGCACCATGCGCACGACCTACGCCAGTTCCGACACGCCTCTGGTCGAAGGGGACGATGATTTCGTGCGCGCGATGGTCGATGCGCCAGGCACCGGTCTTCTCATCGGGCGCTACGGCAACCCGACCAACTCCGGCGTTTCGGCTTTTGGCCAGGACGATCCTTCGCCCGCTCAAATCGCCGCGCTCGCTCAAGGCAGCACCGGGCCGACGCCGCGTTTTCCCTCACCCGCCGCCCCGCCAGGCGCCGCTCAGTTGAGGGCCATGACCGCGCGCTTGAAGGCGCTTTCGACCCGGCTCAAGCCGGGCGAGGGCGCGTTTTTAGGCGACGACTGGGCAACGCAGGGCGATTGGGTCGGGCGCTACGGGCGCGGACAGGCGACTCTGGCCGCGATGGATGGCGGCAACCGCGAACAGTTCACGCGTTTGAGTCGAGGAACCGACCATGTGCTCGTCAACACGCCCGGTTATGCCGTCAGCGCGCGCAACGGGCCGCACGACAAAATGGGCATCGAGCCTTGGGTGACGTGGGCCAATCCCCAAACGCGCAACGCGCTGTATGATCCGCTCGTGGGCCATCGCCGCCACGCCGAGTGGACGGATGTGAGCAACTTTTTGAACCTCTATCCTTGGGCGTGGGAAGGGCCGGATGTCTGGGTCACGGTCAAAGTTCCCGCGGGAGTGCACCGCGTGAGCCTGTATTGCTACAACAAAGACGGGCAAAACGGCGCCAACCGTTTCCGCGACCAACCGATTGAACTGCACCGCGTGCCTTCTGGCCCGCCGCGCCCCGATGCGGTGCTTGTGCGTTTGCAGCAGCAACGGGCCGCGCTCCAGAAACGGCGCCTCACCGCGCTCAAAACGCTCGCCCCGGCCAGCCAGCAAGTCAGAGTTCTCAACAGACAAATCGCAGCGCTTGGTTATCAACTCAGCAGGTATGCAGCGTCCGCCGATCTCGTCCGCGTGAACGAGACGCCCATTTTGGCGCGGGCGCGCGTGACCGATTTCTGGGACGGCGTTTACAAGCAGTTCGCGCTGTGCGGCCCGGCGACTTTTGCGTTCAAAGTCGCGCGCGACCACTCCTTCGGCGTCCTCGTGTCGGGCGTTTTCTTCGACCCGATGACCGACCCGCTCAAACCCGCGCCCGCGCCGCGAGCGTTGTCGTGGATGAACGGCGTGCTTTACGATGCGCCTGTAATCGAAGAGCCTTTGCCCGTTCGTGGCCCTGTGGATCCGAAAGCGGACGCCGCCGCGACTGCGCAAAAGGTTCAAACCCTCGCCGCCGCGCGCGCTTTGTGGGCGCAACTCGATGTCGCGGCGGGCGAAAAAGGCGGCCAGGTGGTGCAACGTTCGATGCGCCTGCAAGCCCTGCGCGCGGCGATTGCTGCGGGCGCTTCGCCGTCGCTGATTGCGAACTGGCGCTGGCAATTGCAACTGTGGAACGACGCCGAGGGCGCGCAATGGCGAGAAATGATGGCGCGCGCTTTTCTGTATAGCAAGTAGCGAGTCGCGTTCAAAACCAAACTCACTTTCAGAGTCACCCTAAAAAGCTGCAAGTGCCGGTTTGTCAAACTTCAAAAGTCCGTTGATGTGTCCCTGTTGATAAAGCTAAAGAAGTTCCCGGCCATAAATGACCGGGCACCGCGTTGAAACGCCAACCACTGGCTACCTTTCGTGGCCAAACGCAGCGTGAGTTGCCCGCGAAGGCGGGCGGTGGAACGCGCAACGTTCGTGTAGCCCGGTCATTTATGGCCAGGAACTCAGTTCAACCCCAACGTCTTGCCCGTATATCCCCGGATGCGCTCGCACAGCGCCGCGTCCGTTGCCAGAGATTGGCCGTAGGAGGGGATCATCTCTTTCAATTTTTCTTGCCAGGCGCTTGACTTGAACTCGTCTTTGAAGCAGCGTTCCAAAAGCGTGAGCATGATCGAAATGGTGGTCGAGGCGCCTGGCGATGCGCCGAGCAGAGCCGCCAAAGAGCCGTCGGTGGCGCTCACGACTTCGGTTCCAAATTCGAGGACGCCGCCGCGTTTCGGGTCTTTTTTGATGACCTGCACGCGTTGCCCCGCGATTTCAAGCTCCCAATCTTCGCGTTTGGCGCCGGGGTAAAATTCGCGCAGTGCCTTGATGCGGTCGTCGGGCGATTGGCGCACCTGATCGACCAGGTATTTGGTGAGCGCGAGGTTGTCTTTGCCTACCGCCATCATCGGAATCATGTTGCTGGGCCGCAAAGACGTGGGCAAATCCATCAGCGAACCCTGTTTCAAGAACTTGGTCGAAAACTCAGCGTATGGCCCGAACAGCAAGGCTTTTTTGCCATCGATGATGCGCGTGTCGAGGTGGGGCACCGACATCGGCGGCGCGCCGAGCGAGGCTTTACCATACACCTTGGCCCCGTGCTGTTCGATGACTTCGGGATTGATGCACTTGAGCCACTGCCCCGAAACGGGAAAGCCACCGAACCCTTTGCCTTCGGGAATGCCGGATTTGAGCAAGAGCGGCAACGACCCGCCGCCCGCGCCGATGAAAACGAATTTGGCGCGGATCGTTCGCGTTTTGCCACTCGAACGCTCGCGGATCTCGACGCGCCAGCGACCATCGGCTTCTCGTTTGAGGCTCCCGACTTCTTCGCCGAAATGAAGCGACACGCCGGACATCGTTTTCAATTTGTTCATCATCTCGCGCGTAAGCGCCCCGAAGTTGATGTCTGTGCCAATGTCCATGCGCGTCGCCGCGACCGGTTGCGCGGGATCGCGCCCTTCCATCACGAGCGGCATCCATTCGCGCAGTTGCTTGGGATCGGACGAGAATTTCATGCCCGCGAACAGCGGATACTTTTGCATCGCGTCGAAGCGCTTGCGCAGGTATTCGACGTTTTCCGCGCCCCACACAAACGACAAATGCGGCGTCTGGCGAATGAAATTCTGCGGCGCAGAAAGCACGCCCTGTTCGACTAAGAACGACCAGAACTGGCGCGACACTTCGAACGATTCGGAAATGGCGACGGCTTTGGAAACCTCGACTGTTCCATCCGGTTTTTCCGGCGTGTAGTTGAGTTCGCAAAACGCCGCGTGTCCGGTGCCCGCGTTGTTCCACGCGTCGGTGCTTTCGCCCGCCGCGCCTTCCAAGCGCTCGACCAGTTGAATTGTGGTTGCGGGCTGAAGTTCTTTGAGCAGCATTCCCAAAGTTGCGCTCATAATGCCCGCGCCAATCAGCAGCACGTCGGGAGAAGACAAAGAATCGTTGGAATTCATAATGCAAAAGAGGAGCAGAAAGGACGCTTGGCTCCCTGCTTCAAGTCAAAACAGTTTGGACGCGCGCGACGGGAAGTGCCCAAAGCGCGGTTCAGAAGAGGAGCCACGCGATGAAGGCACGCCTATCCAGATGAACCGCTATGGTGTCGGGAAAGCCTCGACTTCTGCTTTCTGCGCGCCTCAGAATATCCGGGCAACCTCATTTTGCCCGGCGTTTTGGACATTTCTGGCCGCGCTTTGCTGGAAGACATGCAGGTCAACGCCAAGGTGATGCTGCTCTGGGGATGCCATACCCTCGACATCGAGGGCGTCAACTACATGAACGACCGCTCGCTGCAAGATTCCTCCTTGCTTACGCCGCAAAACAAGGCGCTGGCTTTGGTTGGCAACTCGAAGTCCATCTGTTTGGAAGACCTGCCGTTTTTGATGCGCTCGCTTCAAAGCAAACCGCTTTTTGAAGCGTGGTTGCCCTACGCCAACCACGTGTGTTCCAAAGCCTTTTTACATCCCTGGCTGGGTTCTCGAAACGCGTGGGAAAAAGAGCGCGGGCACTTCAACTGGGGCTACATCCTTTGCGGCAACCCCTTCACCAAAGTCGGTTGACCCTCGTTTCGCCTTCCAAAAACGCTTGGAGGTGAAGAACGCATCGAGCAAAACCATGAGCACAAACGGCCTTGCTCCATCTGACAAAACGAGGAGATATGGCAAAAGCGAAGTTGCCTGTGCAACTTCGCTTTTCAAGGGTTCAATTTTGGGCGCACCTGGATTCGAACCAGGGACCTCCACATTATCAGTGTGGCGCTCTAACCAACTGAGCTATGCGCCCGCGCCTGTGGCTTTCGCCAAAACGGGCAACGGAAAATTCTAACGCGTTTTGATTCAAAGCGCAACTTTATTTTCGCCGTTCGGGTCGCACTTCGCGCACCAGATGGGCGATTTCCGGCACGATCAGTTTTTCCATCGCCAACCGAACCGCGTTCGTCGAGCCTGGCAAAACGAAAACGAGGGTTCGTCCGGCGACTCCGGCAAACGCACGGGACAGCATCGTGGCGGCACCGACTTCTTCAAAACTCAGCACGCGAAACACTTCGCCAAAGCCGGGGAGTTCGCGTGTCAGCATCGGGCGAATCGCTTCGGGCGTTACGTCGCGCGGGCCGATGCCTGAGCCGCCCGTTAGAATCACGACTTCGACATCACTGCCTATGGCATCTGAAGCGGCGCCTTTGATGGACTCGACTTCGTCGCGCACGATCTGGCGAAGCGTGATCTCGTGGCCCGCCGCTTCCAGAAGTTGTTCGACCAGCAGACCGCCCCGATCCGAATCGAGCGTGCGCGTGTCGGACACAACAATCACCGCCACGCGCACCGATTCCGGCGCCTGCGCCCGGTGCTCTTGCGTGGACTGCGAACGGTCGTCTGAGCGCAAGGTTTCGTGCGCCTGCGGTTGATTGAGAGCCTGATTATCGGGATGTTGCGCCATTTTCTAAGCATAACCTGTGAAGAGGCGTTTCGGCGCGTTGGGCGCGTTCACCCGTTGGCGTTCACCCGTTGGCGTTCATCCGTTCGGCGAATTGGGGTGCGGGCAAAGAACCTTCGCTCCGCGCTGTTTCGTCGCCTTCGGGGGTCATCCACACAAATGAGGGGAGCACGCGGATGTTGTAGCGCCGCGCCAGGTCGGGCCGCGCGTCGGAGTTGACTTTGACCATCTCGACACCCGGCGCCTGGGCCAGCACTTCGGGCCGCGTGTAAACATTGGCGTCCATCCAACGGCACGAGGAACACCAGTCGGCAGTGAAAGCGACCAACATCTTTTTGCCGCTTGTGCGGGCGCGACTCTGGCCTTCCTCGAAGCCAGAAGTCCAGGCAAACGCCGGCACAGACGTGGGTTGTGCTTCCACCAACGGCGCCACTGAAGGTGCTGTGAGGGCAGTTGGGGCGAGCGGACGGGCACGGCCCAACGACCATCCCGAACACGCCCAGGCACGCGGCGCAACTGAAGGCGAACGCGACAAACACGCCCGCCGAAGGGTTCGCCCGTCGACCGCTCAGTTCGGCTTCGACTTGTTGCACGATCTCTCTGTCGCTTGGCCCAGAGCGCGAGTCTTGAGTTGGCGCTGGAGCGTCTTGAGTTGGCGCTGGATCGTGCGACATGCTTCCGTTGGATTCAAACATGGCCGCTCGCTTTCGCGGTTTTGGCCATTGTTGAATTGACCAATTCACTGCTTAAAGCAGGCGAGAGCGGCGCTCCTCGCTTGAAAGCCCATTGTCGCCGCGATTTGGCTGTCGTAGCGCCTCACGAGTAGAGGCACCATCGTGTCCCCGTGGTGTTTCTCACCAGCATCCGGCTTCACCAAAGCGTCCGCGAGGATACGAAGCACAGTTGCAGCGCGTCCGGCCTTTGCACTTGGCGAAGCCGGATGCCGGGGACATCAACCAAAGAAACCACTGGTTTGGGAGCACCGGAATATCATTAGCCACTTGTGCTTTAGGCGCTATAAAACTCTAGAGGGTGTTAGTGACTTGAATGGCGTTCAATGGCTTTTTCTCAGCGCTTTTTGATTGGAAGAGGTCGTCAGACCCGCTACTTCGCGCTAAAGCGGGTCTGACGACCTCTTCCAATCGAGATTTCACGCTCAAATGAGTTCCTAACACACTCTAACTTTGCAGCAACTTTTGCAGCTAAGTTTCAAGGTGAGAGCAGGGCGAGAAGCAGTTATCGCCCGAATACAACGCGCCAAAAGCGATTCCAGAACGGGGGCATCGTCTCATCCGGTTGATACGAGTTCAAGTTCTCTGCGCACGTGTGGAAGAAGCCGTGTTGGGTTCGTCGGGCGAGTAGGGATACAGTCGCGGGAGCCAGCAACGAACCGCTTGTTTGTAGTTCTGAAACTGAACGCCAAAGCGCGCTTCCATGTCGGCTTCTTCCCACGGTCTGGCGAGGGTGTTCCACATCAGGGCGCCGCAAAGCACGTAAAGCAAAACAAGCGGCGAACCCAGCGCCAGACCTACAGCGACTCCTTGAATCAGCGAAGCGCACGCCATGGGATTGCGAATCCAGCGATACGGGCCGCGCACAACCAACCGGTTCGTCGCGTCAAGCGGCAGGGGCGTGCCTTGTCCCCAGCGAATCAAAACCCACGCGCTACTCCACGCGACCAGCCAGCCCCCGCAAAATAGCGAGACGCACCCCACCAGAGGAACTCCAAAACGAGGAACCGGCCAGCCTCCCAAGCGCAACTTCGACTCGACTTCGAAAGCACAAAACGGCCCGACTCCCAAAAAGACGAGCCACAGTAGCCCCGACTGAACGAGGGTTTTGAAGGTATTGAAAATCACGCTGGCGGGGCGGGCGCGGCGCGCGGGAATGGCGAAATAAAAACCTTTTAATCGCTGCCAACCGCTTTCCAGCCCAAAAACGCGCCACATGACGCGCAAAGTGTCATCAAAATCGCCGCGTCACGCGCCTCTCCCGAAAGCAGGGTTTGACCGATACAAAACAGCGCCGCATAAAGCGAGGCGCCGATGTGAAGCGCTAAGGGCACGCGCGCTCTGGCCGGGTTTTGAAGGAGCAACAGCGCCGACCACGCTCCCATTCCCAGGAACAAAACGGCGTCGGGCAAAAATAACGCGAACAGCGTGGGATCCGGCAGTTGTTGTGGTCGAAAAAGCGGGCGCAGACGCGGCTCCAACCAGATCAGCCCCCACCAAATCGTCGCGCACACCGTTTGAAACGCGAAGTAGAACGCGGCGACGTATTGCCAGAAAGCGCGGGGGATCATTCGCTGGTTTGCGGGAAGCGGGATTGGGATGGGCCAAGCAACTCGGCCATTGAAAGCGTCAACCCAGGGAACAGCGCGGGCGAAAACGGCTCGTCCTCGCCCAGAACGGCCTCGTCGCGGAAGCGCCCGCCTTCCGATTCAAACGCTTGCAAAATGCGGTCGCGCGGGTCGATGATCCAGTAACAGCGCACGCCGAACTCGGCGTAGCGGCGGAATTTGAGCACGCGGTCGCGGCTCGCTGTCGAAGGCGACAAAATCTCCACCACCAGATCGGGCGCAACGCGCAACCGTTTCGGGTCGCGCTCGACTTCGCCGCTCGCCATCTTCTCGCGCCCGTAAAAACACAAATCGGGAATGAACACGCGGCGCGGCGACACGACCAGATCGACCGGCGACAAAAACGCTTTGCCGCCGTGTTGCATCGCCCATTGCGTTAGAAAAAGCGCCAGGCGCAAAATGATGTCTTGATGTTGAAGCGTAGGTGAAGGCATCTCGAAAAAGGTGTTGTCGTCCAGCTCGCGGCGCACATCGTCAGCGAACGATTCCAAGTCCTCGACTGTCGATTCGCGCCTCGCTATTGTAATTGGATTAGCAGCCATTGTTTTGTCTCTTGTGTTTAAATCATTTCTGCTCGCTCAGTTTCCACTCGCTCTTTGAAACGCAATAAGCCCGGTTTGTCCGCTTGAAAACGTCTTCATCCGGCAGCGAACACTTTCTCCCGTTTGAAATTCCCACACTTCATCTTGATTAAAATCAACGATCAGATAAACATCGTCGCGTTGGTGTTTCGCTTTCACCGGACGCCAGTAAGCGACACCTTCTTCGAGTAGAGCGATATAAATGTGTTTCATCGCATCGCATATTCGCGCTCGAACTTTTTGTGCAATTCGTAAGTCGAAATCTTGATGAGGATCGGTTGACCATGCGGACAAATACTTGGGTTAGGCAACTCAACTAAGTCATCGACCAAGCCCTGCATTTGTTCCTGGCCTAATGGGTCGCCCGCTTTGATGGCGTTTTTGCAACTCAGCATGGTCAGCAGGGCGCGGCGCCGTTCTTCCAGATTGCGCCCGGCGTGACCGGAAATCAGTTCATCGAGCAAGTCGGAAAACGCGCGCTCGTAATCGGTTTTAGCGACCAGAATCGGAACGGCGCGAACGAGCAGCGAATTGCCGCCAAAGCTTTCGACTTCAAAACCAAGTTCGGTTAAAAGCGCGCCGTGTTCTTCAACTGAAGCGAGGGCGCGTGGGCCGCACTCAACAGAAAAGGGGATGACGAGTCGCTGCGATTCGACCCGTTCGCGCTCGGCGCGGGCAATGGCGCGGTCGGCCAGAATGCGTTCGTGGGCGCGGTGTTGATTGACGATATACAACCCGTCTTCGCCTTCGCACAGGATGTAGGCATTTTGGGAAATTTGCGCGAGCGGGCGCAAGTGCAACTTGGGCGGCGCTTCGTCGGGAAACAAGTCGCGGTCAAAGCCGGTTTTTCCTTCGCGGATGTCGTTCAAGTGCTGGCGAAATCGCTCGTTGGCATCATCGGTTGGCGCGGGTGTCAAGGGCCGCGAAAATTCATCAGGCGCTGACTCGAAGCGCGCGTAGTTTGGCGTGGGCGTTGCCAAACCGAAGCGCGACGAGTTGGGCGCGGGCGAGTCGAGTTTGGCGCCGCCAAAAGGCGCATACAAACCGCCGTCGCGCTCGCCTTCCAGGTTCCACGAAGGCGCGAGTTGCGCTCCGACCAAGGTGTCCCGGATGGCCACGCGTAGCGCGTGATGCGCTTCGTTTTCGCGCGCGAAACGCACTTCCGATTTGGTCGGATGCACGTTGACATCGACCGCGCCCGGTGCCACTTGCAGGAAAATCAGGCCAACCGGAAAGCGGTCGCGCCCGTGAATGAGGCCTTCATAAGCCGCGCCAAACGCGTGTTGCAAAGTGCGACTGGTCACGGCGCGCCCGTTGACGAACACCAGTTGCCCTTTGCGATTGGCTCTTGTCAGTTGCGGGCGCCCCGCGAAGCCCGTCACCTTCATGTTCGGAAACTCTTCCGAAGTGGAAATCGGCATCATGCCCTTGGCCGTGTCGCGGCCCCACACCGAAACAAGCGCGTTAAAGGCATCGCCCCCGGCTTCGACGCGCACCGTTTCGTTACCGTTGTGCTTGAGCACAAACGCCACGCCCGGATAAGCCAGCGCCATGTGCCCGACCATTTCAGCGATGCGCGCGGCCTCAGCGGAGTCCGATTTCAAGAACTTGAAGCGCGCGGGCGTGTTGAAAAACAGGCCGCGCACGCACACTTCGGTTCCCGGCGCACAGCCGACTTCTTCCACGCCCAGCACTTCGCCGCCCTCGACAACGAGGCGCGTGCCGACTTCGGAGTTTTCTTCGCGCGTGGTGATTTCCAAGCGCGACACCGCCGCCAGACTTGGCATCGCTTCGCCCCGAAAACCCAATGTCGAGATGCGCCACAAATCGTCGGCTTCCTGAATTTTTGAAGTCGCGTGGCGCTGCAAGCAGAGCACGGCGTCTTGGGCGCTCATGCCCGTTCCGTCGTCGCGCACGCGGATCAGCTTTTTGCCGCCTTCTTCGATGTCGATAGTGATGCGCCGCGCCCCGGCGTCGAGGGCGTTTTCGACGAGTTCTTTGACGGCGTTGGCGGGCCGCTCCACGACCTCGCCCGCCGCGATTTTGTTCGCCACGTCGGGCGGCAATTGCCGGATGCGTTGACTCATAATCTTTTGTCCTTCAGTTTAACGCTCCGTTTCACTCGGTTTGATGAAAAAGCGGTTCAAGCGTCTTCGCCCGTTCCCTGACGCGCGGGGCCACAATCGGGCGGCAGTTGCGCGGCGATGAAAGCTATGGCGTCTTCGAGGCTGCCTTGAAACTCGACGCCTTTGTAACGGGCTTGTTGGCGATGATGGACAGCGTAAACCCCGTCTTCTTCTGTTGGACAAATACCTGAGCAGGGGATGTCGAACGGGTAGCCCGTGCAACGGCTGAAGTGAAGCGTGCAAATCGAAGTGAAGGGATACAATACGCCCAGTTGGGGATGATCGCACGCCGCGAGCAACGCCGGATAAAGCTGTTTAAGGCTTTCATAACGGGAATCGCCCAACCCTTCTAATGAGTGCCATTGAAAGTCGGTGTAGGCTTTGGCTCCGCCGAAAAAAGCGCGTGCGCGGTCGTCCAAACGGAGCCACGAAAACTGCTCCTGCAATTCCAAAGGATTCTGGCGAAGCACAATGAGTTGGTGCAAAGCGAGCGCGACCTCTTCGGGTGTGGGCCGCGACTGACTTCCCAGAGACACGCCATCGAGCCACAAATCATTGAAGCGAAACAGCCGCTTTTCTGGATCGGCGCAGATGCGAGAAGAGCCGCCTTCGACTCGAACGCGCGCAAAGTCGATGTGCTTTCGTCGAACATCCTGACACCGAAGCGGCGAGCCGAGTTCGGCGAAGAAGAAGTCCAACAAAGGCGCCAAACCGCCCGCTTGCTCGACATCGGGATAAAGCGGCAAAGGTGAACCCGGCTTTTGAATTTCCATCGAACCCCAGTTTGTCTTTTAAACTGGGCGCGCTTCCAACTTCATTTCCATGCCCGAAAAACTCGCCGCTTCTTCCTCGCCCGCTCTGGCGCCGCAATCCGATGAACTCGCGCCCTCTTCGCCGCGCGGCTCCTCTTCCACAACGCCAGAATACGCGCTCGAACGGCGCGCGGCGCGCAGTGCGGGCGTGCGCTGGCGCCGCGCGTCGCGTTGGACGGGGCTGCTGATTTTCGCCCTCGGTGTCGCGCTGTTGGCGTATGTGTTTTCCAAGGCGCTTCACGCGCTGGGGCAGTTTTCGCAGCCCGATTATCTCAGCCAGCAGTTCAACCGCATCGCGGGCGATAGCATCCAAAGCTCGATTCAAGCGGCGGTCGTTGTGTTCGGCTCGGAATTTTTGCGCGTGTTGTATTTGCTGATTCTGGGCTTTATCGCGTCGGCTTTGGCAGCGCGCGGCATTCAATTCTTCGCCGCGAGTGAATCAGTGATAGATGAAGCCGTTGTGCCGGAAGACTAGCTTCCAGAAGAGGAGAAGGGGAGCGAAGGAGAAGGGGGGACAGGCCCAGTTGAAGTGAGAAATTTCAACTTGTCGCCCACTAAGTCCTCTTCTCCTCCGTTCCTCTTCTTTGTTTTATGCGTCGTATTTTTTTACTTTTCCTGCTTTGCTTGGTGGCGGTTTCGGCTCGTGCTGATTTTCCGATTTTAGATCCGAACGCAACAGCGTTTCCGCGCGCATCCCTCGCCGATTTTTCCGACCGGGTGCCCGCGCCTGCGGGAGCGAAGGGGTTTTTGAAAACGGTGGGCGCGCACTTCGAGTGGGGCGATGGAACGAGGGCACGGTTTTGGGGCATCAACGTCGCCAACACAAGTCTTCAAGAATCGGATGCCGACATCACGGCGATGTTGCGCAATTTTCGCGCGGCGGGGTTCAACCTGGTTCGTTTGCATCACTTCGACGAGCGCGGCGGCATCATCGACCAGACGCGCGCGGATTCGCGGCACTTCGACGCGGCGCGCTTGAAAAAACTGGATTTTTGGATAGCCAAAGCGCGCGAAAACGGGCTTTACGTGTATCTCGATTTGCTCGATTATCGCCAGTTCAAAGCGGGCGATGGCGTTGAAAACGCGCAGGCAATCGGCAGAAGCGCCAAGCCGTATGCCGTGTTCGATCCCAAATTGCTGGAGTTGCAAAAAGAATACGCGCGCGCCTTGATGCGCACCCATCGCAACGCTTACACGGGCGTGTGTTACGCCGACGATCCAACGGTTGCGATGCTGGAAATCTACGACGAAAACGGCCTGTTCATGCGGCGCGGTTTGTGGCGTTCGATGCCTCAGCCCTATGCCACGCGCTTTCAAGCGTTGTGGAACAACTGGCTGCGTTCGACTTACGGGAGCGACGAAAAACTGCGCGCGGCGTGGACGAAAAACGGGAAATCGGCACTGTTACCCCGCGAATTGCTGCAAAACGGAAGCGTGGGGTTGCCCGCGATGACGTGGACGCCGGATCAACTCAAGCCCGCCGACCGGCCTTTCGCCCAAAGCGCGCGTAAGTTCGATGGGGCACGTTTCGCTTACGATGTCCATCGCCGCTATTTCGCGGAGATGAAGCACTTTTTGCGCGATGATTTGAAGATTCGCATCCCGCTGTGTGCGACGGGGCGCTACGACGATTTGCCGGATTTGGCGAGTCAGGGCGAAGAACTCGACTTCATCGGCTGCAACTTTTACTACGATCATCCCTACTGGAGCACGGGCCGCGCGCCGTGGAAGTTGCCGTCCTATTATCACGGCAAAAACCCGTTGGGTGACTTGGGCGAACAGTCGATGGCGGCAACTCTTGGATTGGCGCGCGTAGGCGGCAAGCCGTTTGTGGTGCGCGAATGGAACTACTGCTGGCCCAACACCAACCGCGCGGCGGGAATGCTGGAAGCCGCGACTTTTGGCGCTATGCAGGATGTGGACGCGATGATCTTGTTCGTCTATGAAACGGACAAATCGCCGCGCTTGGGCTATTTCAACGTGCGCTCTGATCCGGCGCGTTGGGGCATGGCGGCGATGGGCGGGCGCATTTTCATGGAAGGCGCCGTATCGCCGCTTCGCAACCGCGTGGTTGTGCCCTATGGGCGCGTCGATTTGTTCACCTACGAAAAGCCGGGTAGCCCGTTTTACACCCTCGGCTGGACGAGCCGCATCGAAAACGCGTTTTACAGCGGCGAGCGGTTTCGGGCGCGGCGCGGCACCGACTTGATTTTGCCGCCGGGCCGAAGCGCGCTGGGCCGCTTTTCCGGCGCGCCGATGCTGCTTTATGGCCGCGATTTGCGTTTCGATGGCGCGGGCAATCAAGTGATCCTGCCCAGTTTCTGGCGCGACTTCGGTTTAGAGCCGCGCGCTCCAATCGTGGAGCCGCCGTTCCCTTCGGGCGACTTGGCGGGCATCGCGGCATCGACAAGCGCTGCGACGAAAATCGCGGCAACGAAAATCGCGGCAACGATGGGCGTTCTAACTACGAGTGGGAGCGCAGCAAGCGCTGCAACCCTCTCGACCGGAGCAAGTGCGATGGCTCTTGATGCGGGCCAGTTGCGCTCGCGTGGCTGGACGCCTGCGAACTTGAGCGCTGATGGCAAAACGGCGCGCGGTTTGTGGGATAGCGGCAACAGGCGCTTGGCGTTCACCGCTTTGGAAGGAAGTGAAGTCGTGGAAGCGGCGCTTTCGGCGCTGCGATTGTCGAACAAAATCAAGGGCGACCCGCGCGAAACCGAGCGCGGTTTTTATCGCTCGGACACGGGACAGGTGCGGCGCGATGCCGCAAAAGGGCGCTTCGATGTGCTTTCCGGGGGCGTGCAAGTTTTGGCGGGCAACCTTGAAGGCGCACGCGGTTTTGAGGGCGGGCTGCAATTAAGCGATGCGGGTGAAGGCGCGATTGTGGCGCTGTCACTCGATGGGCGCCCGCTCGCGTCGAGTCAGCGATTCGTTGTCAAAATGGCGGCGGACGCGCACAACCGCGACGAAGTGGCGGGCCGCGATCCGCGCTTTCAAAACGGCCAGTTCCGGCTCGATTCCATTGGCATCGGGCCGGTCGTGTCCAATGCCAAGGCAACTCAAGATCCGCTCGAAGTGCGCTTGGGAGCGACGCGTTTGCTACGCTTGTGGCAAGGCGGCGGCTCGTGGGAACTTCTGGTCGAAGACAAAAAGATGACGTTCTGGTGCGACACGCCGGGCGCGAAATTTTGGCTGGGCAACGAAAAATCGCCTTTGCCCTGGCGCCTCATCGGAGGTGGAAAGGGTGTCCAACTTTCCAATGCGCCGCTTTATCCTGCGGGCGCTCTCGCCGTAGAAAGTGGGTTTTGAACCGATCTCTCGCGTGTTTGTTTGGGTGACGCCGAAAAAAGTTTTTGGCGACAACGGCGTTTTTTGGCGAAGGTGGAAAGTTGTAGGGACATGACTTGCCATGTCCGCCCGTTCACGTCTGCCTCTGCCGTTCACGTCTGCCTATGAGCTTGGCCTGGCGGACATGGCCGGCCATGTTTTTATAATCTTGCTATAAGAGCAGCCGGTCTGGTCGTTCGAGGGCGCTTCGCTTGATGGTTGGGGAGATCGCGCATCCGAGCTATTGGCGAGCGGCTCAAACAACGCGACTTTCGGGCGAGGCGAGATGCAGGAAGGCGCCCAAAAATGGAAACTGCGCCACGTGCGGCGCCCGAAATTGGCGCGCCGCGCGACAGACTTTCAAGAAACGGCTAAAATTGACCGAACCAACGATGAAACATTCAGTTCTTCGCTTTGCTCTTGTGGGCGCGGCTTTGTTTGCCCCGGTTGCTCTGGCCTCGTCGCGCTCTGGCGCACGCCGCGCCAAGGTGCTCAAGATCCAGGCTGCCAAACGCCAAGCCGCTAAACGCGCGATTCTGCGCGCCGCGATGATGCCCAGCCCGCTTGACCAAGCGACGTTGCCCCGCTACGTTCCCCTGAGCACCATCCAGCGTCTTCAACGCGAATACCGGGCTGAGCCGCTTCCGGCGCTGCAACCGTTTTGGAAAGGTCAGGCCCTCAAGCGTCCGATGAGCAACTTGCTCACCGGCCCCACGCTCGACCTACCGCCCGCGCCTGTGGCTAGATCCAAAGGGAAAGCGTTGAGCAGTCAAAAACGCGAACTGCTGCGCTTTGCTCAAGGCTTTCCGCGTCCGATTCCGCCAGCGGCTGTGCCTTCGGGTCGCTACTCGGCGACAGGTCGCCGGGGATCGCGCGCCGTTGTGCCCAACTGGGTGCGTTACCCGCTCGAATTCCAGTTGTGCGGCATTGGGCTGGGCACCAAAGCCGTCGATAAAGACCGCTTCAACCGTATCGACCGCTACGGCTTGTTCGCTCTGCACGGCAACCCGACAGCGGTTGTCATTCCCATCGTGTTAGCGGGCGGTGGCGCGGGCGGTGGCTCCGGTGGCGGAAGCGGTGCTCCAGGCGGTGGAAGCGGTGCTCCAGGCGGCCCGCCTCCTGGAGCGGGCGGGCCAGGTGGCCCCGATGCAAGTGGGGCAGCGACCACGACGACCACCACAACCAATTTGACCTTGCGGCAAACGCCGCCCGGCGTGACGGCGCTGTTTCCGCAGTCGCAGTTGGGCGGTTTGCCCGATTGGGCGCTTGCGGTGACGGTCGATTTGAAACCCGGCGAAGTCGAGTGGCTGTATAAGCGCGACACCTTTGCGATGGGTTTCGTGGTGGACAAACTCGGTTACTGCGAGGCCATCATCGCGGCTGGCCCGCAATCGCCTATCGCGCGCACCCAGCAGGAAGACCCACTTCACACCGTGAAATTGGGCGACGATTTCCGCAAAGTGCTGTTTCGCTACGGCTATCCCGATGACACCGTGCCTCTTGGCCCCGACCCAGTCGCAGCCGCCAACTCGCAAACTGGAACTCCCGGCGGCGCTGGAGCAACGGGCGCGGGCGGCGCTTCTGGTGGCGGTTCCGGCCCCGCTGGTGGTGGCCTCGCCGGTGGTGCTCCTGGCCCTACCACAACGGGTGGCGCAGGAGCCGGTGGCCCCGGTGCGATTGCGGCGGGTGTGCCCACCAACGGCGCGTTTCGCACCTACGATTTGCGCTACGACCAGACCTACAACACCGTCTTCACCGTGCGCAACAACCGCGTGGTGCGCATCGTCATCTTCGGCGATCCCGACTTTTTCACCGACGCGCGCCGCAACTCGCTTCGCACCCGGTATTAATCTTCGAAGCAATTGGCAAAAGCTAAGAGGCAGTGGAAGTCAGGGTTGAACCGCTGCTACTGCCCCTTGTCTTTCGCCAATTGCCTTAAAATCAAAAGCGATGAATGACAAACCATTGGCCGGAAAAGTGGGCCTTGTTTTTGGTGTGGCGAACAAGCGCTCCATCGCGTGGGCCATCGCCCAGGCGTGGCACGAAGCGGGCGCGACCTTGATTTTCAACTATCAGGGCGAACGGTTGAAAGAAAACGTCGAAGAACTGGCCGCGACTTTTGGCGGCGAAGTGATGATGGCGCCGTGTGATGTGTCCAGCGACGAAGAACTCGACTCGTTTTTCGAATACGTCCGCACCAAAACCGGCCGCGTCGATCTCGTGCTTCACGCCGTGGCTTTTGCGCCCAGAGAAGCCCTCGCCCAGCCGTTTTCGCAGACTTCGCGCGAAGCGTTTCGCGTGGCGCTCGATATCTCGACTTACTCTCTGGTGGCGATGGCCGGGCGCGCCCTGCCGCTCATGACCGAAGGCGGCTCGATTGTGGCGATGACCTACCTTGGCAGCGAGAAAGTTGTGCCCAACTACAACGTGATGGGCGTGGCCAAAGCCGGACTGGAGTCCACTGCGCGCTATCTGGCATTTGAACTGGGCGCGAAAAACATCCGCGTCAATTGTATTTCGGCGGGGCCAACCAAAACTCTCGCGGGCGCGGGCATCGCCGGATTCAAAACGATGGTGTCCTACGTTCAGGAGAAAGCGCCTTTGCCCTGGCCCGCCGAAGCTTCCGCGCTGGGCGGAACCGGATTGTTCCTCGCCTGCGACGCCTCGAAACACATGACCGGACAAGTGCTTTACGTGGATGGCGGCTACCAAATCCTGGGGATGTAACTTCGCCCGTGTTCACCCATCGGCTTGAACTCTTCGTTCTCAAGGCCGCGCTTTCACAGCGCGGCCTTTTTTGGTGTTCCTGTAGCGGGGCTTGCGCCAGAGCTAATCTTCAGATTCAACGACGGAATTAGCTTTTCAAAACTGACTTTTTGACTCTTTATAAAGCCGGTGTTGCATAGATTGACGACTGGCTTTGTCGGGCCTTTATCCGCGTTCTTGCCCGGTCCGCAAACGCAAGCGGGGCACAAACTTCACGTATCAGATGCGCTCGTAACGGTTTTTGTTGGGTTGAAGAAGCCGGGATTTAGAAAAACATAAGTCCTCCTGTGTCGCATACTGATTCACAGGAATTGGGCGAGGCCGGAATTGTGCAAAGCCAACTTTTGGGTCGCGCTTTTGCGTGTCAGCCTCCTACTTTCACTGAGCCGACATGAACTCTTCCCCCTTGAATTCTCCGGTGCCTGTGCAGCACGAGAATCTTTCTTTGGTTGCAGAGGTCGCGGCACTGGACAAAGTTTCCCGGTCGCGCGAAGACGGCGAATGCTTGCTACGAATTTGGGGTGCAAGCGAAGAGGAAGTGTCCCTTCTGCGCGATTTGATCGAACGCATGCAAGCGCTTTCACCTCTTGCACTGCGCTTTCAACTCGTGCCCGCTTCCCCTCAACCCGATGCGAGCACGAGAGAAAAGTCGATGCGCGCGCGCGAAGTGCTGCTCGTTGTAGCGGATGGTGCGTCCCAGGCCGCAGACAAAGGGCGGCAACTGAACACCTCCTTTTTGGCCATTTTGCGCGGCACCCATGTGCCCGTCGCGTCCGCTCGTTTTTTGCTCGAAGCGGGTGCGGATGATTGCTTGAGCTGGAACGAGTTGAGCGCGCCGTTGTTGGAACGCGCCCTGCGATTGGCGCTTCAAAACGTGCGCCCGTTGGAACAGCAGAACGAGAATGAACCCTCCAGCGAATTGGCTTTTCCTGGCGAGCGAGGTGTTTTGTCGGGCGCGCTTGCGTTGGGCGGGCAATTGGGAGCGCTTGAACATTTGTCGCTGGGCGTGATGATGTGCGGGCCGCTCTGCGATGATTGCCCGATTTTGTGGGTCAACCCGGCGATGGAAGCCATCACCGGGTTTTCTCCCAGCGAGATGCTGGGCCGCAACCCACGACTTCTGGGCGGCGAGGGCACCGACCCTCTCGCTCTCGAAACCTTGCGCCTGGCGGTGCGCGAAGGCCGCTCGCTTCGGGTGACGTTGCTCAATTACCGGCGCGACCAAACGCCGTTTTGGAACGAAGTCAACCTGTCGCCCTTGCGCAACCCCTCTGGCGAAGTCACCGGGTGGATCGGCACCACGAGCGACGTGACGGTGCGTGTTCAGGGTGAGCAGGCGCTCCGTGAATCCCGGCGCGACCTGGAGTTTTCGCAGCGCCTGTCTCGCCTCGGTTCGTGGTGGATCGCGCTGGGGCAGGGCGTCCAATTGTGGCAGGCCAAGGCTTCCTGGTCGGACGAAACTTTTCGACTTCTGGATTTGGAGCCGGGAGACATCGAATCTTCGCCAGTCGAATGGGACGCTTTTGTTCATCCCGACGACCGGGCGCGAGCACGAGCCTTCATGGAAGACTTGGAAAATCCAGTGCCGGACGAGGACGCGCGAATGGGCAAAACCGCGGAGCAAAAGCTGTCTTCCATCGAATACCGGCTGCGTTTGCGCGATGGAAGCGAAAAGTGGGTGCAGTGCAACGCCCAGATCGAACGCGACGCGCAGGGGCGAAAAACGCGCGTCCTGGGCACTCTCCTCGACATTTCCGAGCGGGTGCGCGACGCCGAAGCGTTACGCGAATCGCAGCGCCGCACGCGCGCCCTGTTGAAAAACGCGCCGCTGCTTTTGTGGGGTCTTGATGCGCACGGGGTGTTCACTTCGGTTCAAGGGCAGGCGCTCTCGTCGGTTCAGTTGCATTCTTCCGATGTGGTCGGGCGCTCGATTTTCGAGGTGATGGCGGACGATGCCGCGGTTGTTGAACTGGCGCGGCGTGCGCTGGCAGGCGAGGAATGCCAAGGCTCGATGTGGTTCAACGACCGCTATTTGGTCATCCGCTACGCGCCGCTGACCGAAGGCGGCGCGCTCGGCGTGGGAGTGGACATGACCGACACCGAACGCGCGCGCCAAGAAGGGCGCGAATCGCAGCACCGTTTTGAAAGCATCGCGGCCAATGTGCCGGGCGTGGTTTATCGCTTCACTCGAGGCGCCCAGGGCCAACTCGCGTTCGAGTTCGCCTCGCCGCGCGCGCGGGAGTTCTGGGGGGGTGACCTCGACTGGGACGACGACGTGCTGGGACACCTCGCGCAGCGAATGCCGCCCGAAGACCATCGTTTGTTGCTGTCATCTATCGAAGAATCGGCGCGGACTTTGTCGCCCTGGTCGTGGCGAGGGCGCTTGTTCGGTGGCCCCGGATCCGAAAACGTGCGGTGGATGCACGCCTTGTCGCAACCGTTTCGGCGCGAAGACGGCACGATCGTGTGGGACGGCCTCATTTTGGATGAAACCGAGTCGATTCACGCTCGCCTGGAACTTGAACGCTCGCAGGCGGCCCTTGAAGAAGCGCAAACAGTTGCGCGCGTCGGCTCGTTCGATTGGAACCTCAAAACCGGCCAGATCAGTTGGTCGCCGATGATGTTCCGCATTTTCGGCTTTGAACCGAACGAGTTCACGCCCGACATCGACTGGGTGCGCGGCCATATGCACCCAGATGACGTTTCCCCTGTTAATGCGATGCTTGGCGCCCGCCCGCTCAAAGAAGTGGCGTTTGCCACGACTAACAGCTCGTATCTGGTGCGCATCCGGCGCAAAGACGGGCAGGAACGCTTTCTTCAAACCCATTCGCACCTCGAACCCGACGGAGGAGGTCAACCCTCTCGTCTGGTGGGATTGTCGCAGGATGTGACCGAGCAAATTCTGGCTCAGCGCGCGCTTCGGGAAAGCGAAGAACGTTACGCCCTGGCCGCAATGGGCGCCAACGATGGATTGTGGGACTGGGATCTGGAGCGCGACACGGTTTACGCTTCGTTGCGTTGGCGAGACATGATCGGTTGCGCCCATTTCCCAGAAATTGGGCCGCCAGAGCAGTGGGGCGAGCGCATTCATCCCGACGACCGCGCAGGTCTCGAAGAAAGTTTGCAAGTGCATCTGAGCGGGCAAAACCCGCACTTTGAAGCCGAATACCGTTTGCGCCACGAAAATGGCGAGTGGCTCTGGATGCTGGGACGCGGCCTCGCCGTGCGTGACGGAAACGGGCGCGCCACGCGCATCGCCGGAAGTCAGACCGAAATTTCGAGCCGCAAACACTTTGAATCGCAGCTCGCGCGTTCGGCATTCTATGACGCGCTCACCGGACTTCCCAACCGCGTTTTGTTCCACAAGCAACTCGAACGCTCGCTCGCTCGCGCCTCGCGCGAACCCGACCATTTGTTCGCGGTGCTGTTTCTCGACCTCGACCGTTTTAAAAACATCAACGATTCCCTCGGCCACATCGCGGGCGATCAAGTTTTAGTCGAAGCCGGGCGGCGCTTCGCTTCCTGCCTTCGCCCCGGCGACACCGTGGCCCGTTTGGGCGGCGACGAATTCGCGGTTTTGCTCGACGGCGTAGCTGACAGCGGCACAATCGAGACCATCGCCACGCGCATGAGCGCCGAATTGGAAAAGCCTTTTGTGCTGGGCGGGCGCGAAGTGTTCATCACCGTTTCCATAGGCGTGGCTCCCTTTCAAGGTCACGACACGCGCGCCGTCGATTTGCTGCGCAACGCCGATACCGCGATGTATCGCGCCAAAGGAACGGGCCGCGCGCGCCACGCGCTGTTCGATAAAACGATGCACCAGAGCGCTGTGCGTTTACTGGAACTTGAATCCGATTTATGGCGCGCCCTCGAACGCGACGAACTGCGCTTGCATTATCAGCCCATCGTCGCCCTTGAAAGCGGGCGGGTTCATGGCCTCGAGGCGCTTGTGCGCTGGCAACATCCCCAACGCGGCCTGGTGTCGCCCGGCGAGTTCATCCCTTTGGCCGAAGAAACGGGCTTGATCATCCCGATTGGCTGGTGGGTCTTGGAAAACGCCTGCCGCCAAGGAGCCAAGTGGAACAGCGAGTCGAATCGTCCCTTGGCGATGGCGGTCAACCTGTCGAGTCAGGGGTTTTCGCAAAACGATTTCGTCGAAGGCGTGCAAGATGTGTTGGAGCGCACCGGCTTCGATCCGCGCTTGCTTACGCTTGAAATCACCGAATCGGTTTTGATGAAAAATACCGAATCGGCTTCAGCGATGCTCCGGCGTCTGCGCGCCCTGGGCATCACCTTGGCGATGGACGATTTTGGCACCGGCTATTCGAGCCTATCCTATTTGCACCGCTTCGCGCTTGATGTTCTCAAAGTGGATCGCTCGTTTGTGGCTCAACTAAGTGTGGGCGGCAAAAACGAGCAGATCGTGGACACCATTCTGCATCTCGCGCGCGGCTTGGGAATGCGCGCCGTCGCCGAGGGAATCGAAAGCGAGGAACAACTGCGGCTGCTCCGCGCTTTGGGTTGCCCCTTCGCGCAGGGGTTTTACTTCGCCCGGCCGCTCACGCCCGAAGGCATCGAAGCGTTGGTAGCACAGAATCCGTGTTGGTGATTGGGTTCGGGTCGGCAAAGGGGCTTCGACATTGACTACGCCTTTTTCTTTTCCCTTTTGCCTGAGTGTCACTTGGAAAGAAATTGTGCGCCCTCGTTTCCAACGTCTGTAATTGGGGATAACACAATGCACTAGAACACGGTGTCGGCGTTTGTTCTGGTCGTAAGAACAACCCGTGAGATTGCACTGGCTGGCCCCACCATTCCGGTTTCTTTCCTGCCGGATAATCTAACCAAAGGATCATCTGGACATTGCGCTCTGCCATATTTGGCGACAAGCTGTTGTTGATTACCTTTGATACAACCAGTGGCACAAGTTGAACCTGGTTTAGATAAAAAGCCCGACCGCCTAAAACAATCACGGGTAGACAAAGCAGGGCGATTGTAAGTGCAGATGTTTTTCCTCGATGCGGCATGATTGACGAGGTTAACAAAAAGGCGAAGCGTCGAAACGCTTCGCCTTTTTGACTCACAACGAGATTATTTTCCGTTTTTCATCATGTTCATGTTAAATCCCATTTTTAAACCTTGCGCGCCGTAGTTGACAGCATCTTTGGCTTTGTCAACAACAGCGCCCATGCCGAAGAACTCGTGCGTCACGCCGGGAAACAAACGGTAGCGCACGGGAACGCCCAAACGTTGCAATTTGCGCGCGAAAATCAAGCCTTCCGAGCGCAAGGGATCGAGTTCCGCTGCGACGATAGTCGTCGGTGGCAAGCCCTTCAGCATCGCGTTGGAAGCGTAAAGCGGTTGCGCCAACGGGTTGCTGGCGAAGGCTTTGTTGGGCGCGGCATAGTTCAAAAACCAGGGGATGTCGGGCGTCGAAAGCGGCGCTTGACGAGTGAACTGTTTGTGCGATGGGTAAATCGTTTTGGCGTTGATGAACGGATAAACCAGCAGTTCGTAAACCGGCTTTTTGCCGCCGCGCATTTGCGCCATCAAGCTCATGTCGATGGCGAGGTTGCCGCCCGCGCTTTCGCCTGCAACGGCCACTTTGGACGAATCGCCGCCGAACGCTTCAGCGCCGCCGTTGATCATCTTTTGCGTCACGGCGTAGCACTGCTCGTGAGCTGTTGGCAAACGGCGTTCGGGCGCCAAAGAGTAAGCGACTGCCGCAACGAGTGCGCCCGACGAGTTGGCGAGCGCGCGGCACGACGAGTCATAAGCTGTAACCGAGGCGATGACGAAACCGCCGCCGTGAAAATAAACGATGACCGGCAACTTGTCCGTGCCCGCACCCTTCGGGCGATACAAACGCACTGTGACGGCTCCGCGCGGCGTGTTCACTTTGACATCGCGCACAGAATCTACGGCTTCGGGCGTGGTCGAGCGGCCCTGTTGCTGCAACACCGCTTTCACCGCGTCGGGCGGGCCGGGTTGAAGGCGCGCCTGTTTGTAGTTGAGCGTGTGAAGCGGCTTGGCACCCAATCCTTTGAGCGCGTTTAGCACCGCTTTCATCTGCGGGTCAGGCCGGCCCGTTTGACGAGGAAGCGGCTCGATTTGGGCTTGAGCTACCGAGGCACCCAAAGAAAGCGCGAGAAAACCGGAGAGAATGCTCCGGTGCATTTGGGTTGAAACCATATCAAGGCGCGCGTTTTCCGCAATTAGAAGGCCACCTTTCCAAATAGAGCGATTCTTTGGCTTCGATTGCTTTCAATATCGCGCAACACTTGGGTCATGAACATCGCCGAATTAGGAGATAAAACATTCGACGCGCTACGCGAGTTCGATCAAAATGTGAGGCCGTTTGGTTTGTATGCCGCTCGTGATGTGCTTTTGCAACCCAGGCCAGGCGAAGTCGTGCGCCCTTTCCTCGACCAAATGAAGACGCGAGAAGATTACCAAGGCATCAAAGAGTTCTACTTGAACTTTGCTGATGTCCAACGGTGGAGCAAGTTGAACACGTCCCGCTTCTTTTTCCTTGTTCCAGACTTTGGTTCGGTGTCGTTGCGAATGGCGCGCACTTCAAAAATTAAGGTGCGACAATACGGGTCGCGGTATCATCTCGACAAACACGAGAACCCCAAGGAGCGATGGCGGGAATTGCAACTGGACGAAGCCATTCCCAAGTTATGCCGCCAACAGGCGGATAACGATTGGCAAATGTTGCTGTTCGTCGGCTTCGACAAAACGCAGCGTCCCTTTGAACGGGAACTGAGCGAACTCAAGGCTCATCAAACACGCGCATCGCACGGCATCGAGTTCTTCGAGCGAACGTGGGACGATTCCATCGGGCGCGGCTTTAAGGTGAAAACGGCGCTGTGGGCGCATCAACTAAAATGAAGCCATGTTTTCGCGTTGTGTTCCTCTCGTTGCTCTGGCTCTGGTTTGTGGCGCCCTTCGATGTGAAGCGGCGCCTTCGCTTTCGTTCAACGGCGTGAAGTTGGGGCAGAAGTGGGACGCCGTTTTGAAGGCGCATCCCAAAGCGAAAGTGTTCTCAATTCCATTCGACAACGTGCCGATGCCCAAGGCTCAACGATTAAAAGTCGAGGCAAAAACAAAGACACGTTATTGTTTGAAGCGCAAGGAAAAGAGCCGCTAAGCGGAGCAGGTTACTTTTTCCAAAATCACCGTTTGACTAAGGTAGATTTCTCCACTGACTTCCTCACGCTGGGTTTCGTTTCCAAAGGCTTAGTTGAGTTGAAACCATCGCTGCAAAAGATGCTGGACGAACTGGGGCCACCAACATCTCAAGGAGTGAGCAAACCAAGACTTGCGAAGTGGCGGCAGTCGCTATTGGTTTGGAAAACACCAACGCAATGTGCTTAGAGCGTGTTAGGAACTCACTTGAGCGTGAAATCTCGATTGGAAGAGGTCGTCAGACCCGCTACTTCGCGCCAAAGTGGGTCTGACGACCTCTTCCAATCAAAAAG
>JAABUM010002369.1_pt1 | contig 25356 bp, 21 predicted proteins | sample 5559161 | NCBI WGS metagenome assembly JAABUM01 (sample SAMN10711868, study PRJNA513369) | rock metagenome | isolation source: Antarctica rocks | place: Antarctica: Victoria Land, Siegfried Peak nord
GGCCGAAACCAGCCGCCCGTCGATGATCGTGCTGCGGACCATCATCGGCTGGCCCGCCCCCACCAAGGCCAACACCGGCAAGGCGCACGGCTCAGCTTTGGGCGCCGATGAAGTTGCCGCCACCAAGACGCTGCTCGGTTTCGACCCGCAGGAAAGCTTCACCGTCGAGGAACAGGTCCTTACCCACACCCGGCTGGCGGTCGAACGAGGCCGCGCCGCCCACCAGCAGTGGCAGCCGGCGTATGCGGCGTGGCGGGCCGGCAACCCGCACCGGGCAGCGCTGCTGGACCGGCTGCAGGCCCAACAACTGCCCGAGGGGTGGACCGAGGTCCTGCCCAGCTTTCCGGCCGACGCCAAGGGGATGGCTACCCGCACCGCCTCGGGCAAGGTGCTGAACGCGCTGTCGCCGGTGCTGCCCGAACTGTGGGGCGGGTCGGCGGACCTGGCGGAGAGCAACAACACCACCATGGCCGGTGAGCCCTCGTTCATCCCCGTCTCCCGGCAGACCGCGGCGTGGAAAGGCGACCCGTACGGCCGGACGCTGCACTTCGGGATCCGCGAGCATGCGATGGGTTCGATCCTGAACGGGATCGCGCTGGCGAGCCTGACCCGCCCGTACGGCGGGACGTTCCTGTGTTTCAGCGACTACATGCGTCCCGCGGTGCGGCTCGCCGCGTTGATGCAGCTACCCGCGACCTACGTCTGGACCCACGACTCGATCGGCCTGGGCGAGGACGGCCCGACCCACCAGCCGGTCGAGCAGCTCGCCGCGCTGCGCGCCATCCCCGGCCTGGACGTGGTCCGCCCCGGGGATGCGAACGAGACGGCGGTCTGCTGGCGGACCATCATCGAACACACCGACCGCCCCGCCGGGCTGATCCTGACCCGGCAGAACCTGCCGGTGCTGGACCGCTCGACAGGTACGTACGCCCCGGCAGAGGGCGCAGCCCACGGGGGCTATGTTCTGGCCGACAGCCCCGGTGTCGACACCTCGGGCGCCCTGTGCGACGTCATCGTGGTCGCGACCGGCTCGGAGGTGCAGATCGCCCTTGACGCCGCCGGCCTGCTCGCCGCCGAGGGGCTGCTGGTGCGGGTGGTGTCGATGCCGTGTCGGGAGTGGTTCGCCGCCCAGCCGCCCTCCTACCAGGACCAGGTGCTGCCACCGACGGTGCGGGCCAGGGTCAGCGTCGAAGCCGCGATCGGGCTGGGCTGGCGGGAGGTCGTCGGTGACGCCGGCCGGATCGTCAGCCTGGAACACTTCGGTGCCTCGGCGGACTACCAGCGGCTCTACCGCGAGTTCGGGATCACCCCGCAGGCTGTCGCCGCAGCCGCCCGGGACAGCATCCGCGACGCCGCCGAGCCGCCGCGCCCGGGCGGACATCAACAGACATCCGCCCCCACCACCGGCGGCACCGGAGACCGCCCAGCCTGAACCCGCCCAGCCTGAGCCCGCACCGCATCGACAACCCCAGCTCTTCTTCCCGTCCCCCTGGCTGCTCCGGAGGTTCCCGTGACCGACCCGTCCGCCCGTGACCCGCTTGCCGAGCTCTCCGCTGCCGGGGTGTCGGTCTGGCTCGATGACCTGTCCCGCGAACTGCTCGCCGGCGGCGAGCTGGAGTCGCTGATCGCCGGCAAGCACGTCGTCGGGGTCACCACCAACCCGACGATCTTCGCCTCGGCGTTGTCCAAAGGCGACCGCTACACCAACCAGCTGCGCCAGCTCGCCGACGTCGGCACCAGCCTGGACGACGCCGTGTTCGCCATCACCACCACCGACGTCCGTTCCGGCTGCGGTGTGCTGCGCGGCGTCTACGACGCGACCGGCGGCGTGGACGGCCGGGTCTCGATCGAGGTCGACCCCCGGCTGGCCCGCGACACCGACGCCACCGTGGCCCAGGCCCGGGCACTGTGGGCGGCTGTCGACGCTCCCAACCTGCTGGTCAAGATCCCGGCGACCAGCGAGGGCCTGGCGGCGATCACGGCGGTGACCGGTGCCGGGATCAGCGTCAACGTCACCCTGATCTTCGCCCTGGACCGCTACGCCCAGGTGATGGACGCCTACCTGACCGGCCTGGAACAGGCCCGCAGCGCCGGCCGGGACCTGTCGGCGATCCACTCCGTCGCGTCGTTCTTCGTCTCCCGGGTCGACACCGACATCGACGCCCGGCTGGACGCGATCGGCACCGGTGAGGCGCTTTCCCTCAAAGGCAAGGCGGCGGTGGCGAACGCCCGCCTCGCCTACCAGGCCTACGAGCAGATGATCGCCTCCGACCGGTGGCAGGGGTTGGCTGCCGCGGGGGCACGTCCGCAGCGCCCGCTGTGGGCCTCCACCGGCGTCAAAGACCCGGCCTATCCCGACACCATGTACGTCACCGACCTGGTGGTGGCTGGCACGGTGAACACCATGCCCGGCACCACCCTTGCCGCTTTCGCCGACCACGGGAAAATCAGCGGTGACACCATGCACGGCAGCTACCCCGCCGCCCGCGCTCATCTGGACAGCCTCAAGCGGCTCGGCATCGACTACCAGCAGGTCACCGAGAGCCTCGAACGCGAAGGCCTGACCAAGTTCGAAAACAGCTGGGACGAACTCGGCGGCACCGTCTCCCACGAACTGCACGCCGCCGGCCGGCAACCGGGGGATCATCCAAGCGACGGCGACACCATTCCAGCTCCATAGACGCCGCGGGACGGGGATCATGCCGGTTGCCGGTTGCCGGTTGCGGGCGATGGTGAGAAAGCACAATGGACCAGACATACCTGTCTGACTGCTGTTGGGAACCACGATGCGCAACCAGGCGATGCTCTACCGGCGGATGCCGTGCTGCCACCGACCGGAATGTCCCAGCGCTCAGGACTCTGCTCATGGCGCGGCCCGGGTGGTGGCCAGCCATCCGGAGCAGGGCTGGGTGCTGCTGTGCAACGGGGTGGTCGCTTTTGATGACACCGGCGAGCTCCTTCCCGACGGCCGGGCTGTCCCGCCGCACCGTCCCGGTTGCCGGAACTGGCGACCGGTCGGCCATGCCGCCTGACCTCCGATAGCCGGCCGCCGCCGTGCCGTTCCACCCCGGTTAATGCGTCTCTAGCGCTTGCCGCCGGGTCGCCGCGCCAGCTGCGCCGCTTGGTTCGGTCAGGGGTTGATGGCGATCCACAAGCCGATGTAGTGGCAGGTCGCGGCGATCAGGGTGCCGGCGTGGAAGACCTCGTGGTAGCCGAAGGTCGACGGGTAGGGGTTGGGCCAGCGGGTGGCGTAGGTGAGTGCGCCGAGTAGGTACACCGCGCCACCGGCGCACAGCAGGGTCAGGGCGACTGTCCCGGCCTGATCGGTCAGCTCGGGCAGCACGGACACGGCGACCAGGCCCAGGGCGGCGTAGGACGGGGCGCTGAGCCAGCGGGGGGCGGCTGGCCACAGCAGCTGCAGGCAGACACCCGCGAGGGCGCCGGTCCAGACGATGACCAGGATGACGGTGGCCAGCGTGGGGGGTAGGGCGATGGCGCAGTAGGCTGTGTAGCCACCAGCGATGGCAAGGAAGATCATCGAGTGGTCGAGCCGCTTCCACACCCGGCGGCCGGCTGGCGACCAGCGTCCCCGGTGGTAGAGCGCGCTGGTGGTGAACATCGCAACCAGGGTGGCAGCGTAGACCGCCAACGGTGTGCGGTAGCCGTCGGCGACAGCAATGAGCACGATGCCGGCGATGAGGCTGACGGGTGCCGCCACGGCATGCAGCCAGCCGCGCAGCCGCGGGCGGAGCAAATCACGCGGATGCGGCAGGGGCAGCGGCAGGGGCGAGGTGGAGGGCGCTGCGTCCTCCGCCATGTCCGGCAGGCTCATTGGTCTTCCCTACCTCAAGGGCCAAGCTTAGGTGCTCTCGTTTCCCTTCGGGGACAGTGCCGCCGGCCGGCTTGTTGTGCGCCCTGCTAGGGGGGCGGTTGCACCCGCTGGCGACGTAGTGCGTCAGCTGACAGGCGCTTCGCGGGGCTGAAGTTAAGCCTTTGCGCGTGGTCGGCGCCGAGTTCGACGATCTCGGACAGTTCGCGGGCGGTCTGGACTCCTTCTGAGGTGACGGTCAGGTCCAAGACGTGGCTGAGGTCGATTATCGCCCCGACGATGGAGCGGATGATCTTTTCGGTCGGGTGGCTGTGGTGAAGCTTTGGTCTATCTCGACGTCGTCGACGGGAACTGGCGCGGCGGCTCATCGAGGATTGGCCGGTCCCGAAGTCGTCTAGGGAAAAGCCGGACGCCGAGGTCTTTTGACCTCCTGCATGACGGCGAGGGCGCGTGGCGCGTCGGCCAGGAACAACGCTTTCGCTAAGTTCCAGGCAGATCGTGCGGGGATCGGGCCGATGTCGCGCTGACTCGACACGGCGGACGATCAGCCTGTCTCAGATCCTAGGAAGCGGGACGGGTGCTCTGGCCGTGTGCGCGCACCATCACCGCAACCGCGACGTCTGCAGGCTTGCGCGCTGCGGCGATCCTGTCGGTCACCGGCGAGTGGGGTCTATGGCACCCGATTCAGGCCCGCAACGAAGGCGGCCACATCGCCCAGGGCGGCGGCGAGCTGCTCGCGGCGAACGGGTTTGCTGAGGTAGCCGTCCATGCCGGCATCGGCGGCTGCTTTCTGGTCGGCGACGAGAACGTTGGCGGTCATCGCCACGATCCTCGGCTGGCGGTCGGCGGGTAGCTCGGCGCGGATCAGCTGGGTAGCGGCGAGCCCGTCCATGACGGGCATCTGCACGTCCATGAGCACCAGGTCGTAGGTCTGCTGGCGGACCGCTTGGACCGCCTGCAGACCGTTGCTGACGCCGGCGGCCTGATAGCCGAGCTTGGCCAGCATCAGCTGGGCGACCTTCTGGTTGACCGGGTTGTCCTCGGCGAGCAGCACCCGCAACGGCCGGGGGCCGGCGGGGGGTTGGTTTAGGCGGTGGGCGCTGCCGATGGGTTCGGCGGCGGCTGCAGCACAGGTGGGGGCAAGGGCAGCCAACAGCTCGTCGCGCAGCAGACTGCTCTTGGCCGGTTTGGTCAGCGCGGCAGCGAACAGCGCCTCGTCGTCGGGCGCCAGGCAACGCTGCAGGCTGGACAGCAAGACCAATGGCAGCCGCCGGCAGCCGGGCAGCGCTCGAATCGCGCGGGCGAGCGCCACACCGTCCATGCCGGGCATGTCGAGGTCAAGGACGGCGACGTCAACACGGCCACCGGCGTCGAGCAGCTCGAGTGCGGCGGCCGGTGCGTCAACCTGGGTGCAGCTCATCCCCCACCCGTTGAGCAGCAGTGCCAGTACCCGGCGGTTGGTGGCGTTGTCGTCCACGACCAGTGCCGCCGTGCCGGCCAGCGAACTGGCGGGGGTGCGGGGCAGCGGCAGTCGCCGGCCGGTGCAGGTTTGCAGCACGGCGGTGAAGGTGAACGTCGACCCGGTCCCGGGCTGGCTGGTGGCCTGCACAGTTCCGCCCTGGGCCTCGGCGAGCCGCCGGGAGATCACCAACCCGAGGCCGGTGCCTTGGTAGCTGCGGCTGGTGGAGCTGTCGACCTGGCTGAACGCCCGAAACAGCCGGTCCATCTTCTCGGCGGGGATGCCGATGCCGGTATCGCGCACCGCCACCGTCAGCAGCACCGGACCGGCGGCATCCCCCGTTGGTTGGGTCGCCGTGACAGTGACGACGACTTCACCGCTGACGGTGAACTTGACCGCGTTGGACACCAGATTGGTGATCACCTGGCGGAACCGGGTGACGTCGCCGACGACAAGCTGCGGGCAGGCATTGTCGATGTCGGCAACAAGCTCGATTCCCTTGCCGGCGGCGGTGAGGGCGAGTGTCGCAAGGACGCTCTCGACGCCCTCACGCAGTTCGAAGGGGTGCGTGTCCAGCTCCAGGCCACCGGACTCGATCTTTGAGAAGTCCAGGATGTCGTTGATGATGACCAGCAGCGCCTCACCGCTGTCACGCACCGTTCGTGCGAACTCGCTCTGCACCGGGTCCAGGTCGGTGTCCAGCAGTAACCCGGTCATCCCGATCACAGCGTTCATCGGGGTGCGGATCTCATGGCTCATCGTGGCCAGGAACGTCGACTTGGCGGTGCTGGCGGCGACCGCGGTGTCGTGTGCCTGGGTAACGACGTCGACCGCGGCGTTGACCGCGGCTGCCATCTGCGCCAGCTCGACCGGGCGGTAGACCTTGGCCGGGACGCTGAAGTCGCCGGCGCTGATTCGCCGGGCGGCGGCGGTGACCTGCCGCACCGGTCCGGTGATCGTCCGGGTCACCAGGTAGGCGACCAGACCTACGGCCAGTGCGCCCAGTAGCGATCTCCACAGGATCAGCCGCTGGACGCCGGCACCGCGGCTGGCACTGGCAGCCAGCCGGGTGGTGAGCAGCTGGTTCTGCTCGGTCGACATCTGCCCTAGTAGGCGCCGGATGGTGCTCATGTCCCGGGCGCCGCGGTTGGGTCAGTACCACCGTCTGAGCGGCGGCGAAGCCCTTGGTTCGGCGCAGGTCGATGGTCTTGGCCAGCTCGGCGAGTTTGTCGGCCACCGGAGCCCGCAGCTGCGCCAGGGCCGCCTGCTGGCGCGGGTCGCCTGCGGTCAGCTCGCCCAGTGCTGCCAGGTCCGCGTCGATGGCCGGTACGGACTGCTCATAAGGGGCCAGGTAGGCCTGCTGTCCGGTGATGACATAGCCCCGCTGACCGGTCTCAGCGTCCGTGAGCAGGCTCAGCACCCCGTTGATGCGTTCCAGCACCTGCCCGGTGCCAGCCATCGCCGCCCGGTCCCGGCCCTGGCTGCGAATCTGCCCATAAGAACAGCGCCGACCACCAGAAGCGTGATGACCGCCAGCACAAACCCTGCCGTGAGCAGCCGGCCGACTGTCCACCGGCGTGCAGGCTGCCGCCCCTTCGAACGCTGCGCAGGGTTCGCCGCCGCACCGTGGGGGCGGGTGTCGTCGGCGGTCGTTGGCAACCCGTCCGCCCTTCATCTGCGGCTACCCGCGCAGCCGCGGTCGCTGGTCGCCGGTCGCCCGACCCGGGTGACAGCTCGTAGGTGTCCTTCGCGCACACCGCCGCGTCAGACAGTCATCGAACGCCGCCGACGCACACTTGAGCCGACCAGCCATCCCAGACGCAGACGCGGACGTGGACCCGACAGCGCGCTATCTGATGGCTGCACATCTACAACGATCACGGTTACCACCGGGCCGTCGGCGGCCGCGGTCGGCGCGCACCCGGCGACCCAACCCGGCGACCGTCGGGTCGGCCCGGTAGCCGGCGGCTCAGCGCCGCAGCGTGCGCACCCCAAACCCGCAGTGCTCGGCCAGCCGGGTCAGCGGCACGCCGTCGAGGTGCCGGCGCAGCAGCGCTGCCTTTGCCTCCCGGGGCCAGCCGCACGACCATCGCCGGACCCGCGGCTAGACCCAACAGCCTCGGTGAACGTCCGCAGAAGGCCGCGACGACGGCCACTCGTGCTTGCTGTCGTCCCAAGCGGGCCTGCTGTTGCATCGCCGCTGACCACATCTAGCGTCCCCCGTCCTAAGGGTCGCCGCTCGGGCTGCCGATGCTGCGCTAACGCTTTGTGGCTACAGACGGTGACAACGGTCCGGGGGTTCGGGCCCTGAGCAGACAAGGCGAGGCGCAGGTGGACGTTCGGCCGCACGCGCAGGAGGCTGACCGGCTTGCGTCGCTGGCGTCCTACCGGGTGCTCGACACCGAGCCGGACGACGCCTTCGACGCGTTGACCCGGCTAGCTGCCGCGATCTGCCAGGTGCCGACCTCGCTGATCAGCCTGGTCGACGCCGACCGGCAGTGGTTCTTGGGCCGGCACGGCACCGATGCCACGCAGACGGCACGCAGCGACTCTGTGTGTTCCGATGTGGTTGCCGCAGCAGACGCGCTGGTCGTGGGTGACCTGACCAGCACCCCCCGCTACTCCGAGCTGGCCGCGCAGAACGGGCTGGCCGCCTATGCCGGGGTGCCGCTGATCGGCCGGGACGGGCTGCCACTGGGCGCCCTGTGCGTGCTTGACAGCACCCCCCGCACCTTCACCCCGGGTCAGCTGTCCGCCCTGTCTGACCTAGCCGCCCAGGCTGTCACCGCCCTGGAGCTGCGGCGCTACGACCTGAGCAGCGGGCTGAACTCCGAGGCGCTGGTAGCCGAGGCCCGGCTCCCCGTCGTGCTGCGCGCCGCCCTCGACAACGGCGAGTTCATCGCTCACTTCCAGCCGATCACCGACATGCGCGACGGCACCGTGCGCGGGCTGGAAGCACTCGTGCGCTGGGCGCACCCCACCTTGGGGCTGCTCACCCCGGCCGCGTTCCTGCCAGGACTCGAAACCGGCACCTTGCTGGGTGCGACAGGACGGGTGATGCTGGAAGCGGCCTGCACCCTGATGGCCGAGCTCCAAGCCCGCGGACTCGCCCTGTCCCACGGCGTTGCCATCAACCTCACCGGCCGGCAGCTGACCAAGACGGGGGTGGCCGTCACGGCACTAGCCACGCTGGCCCGCTACGGGCTGCCCGGCGGGGCGCTCACCGTCGAGATCACCGAAACAGCCGAGATCACCGACGTCACCCTCGCCCGCGGGGAGCTGCAGACACTGCTCGACGCCGGCGTGCACGTCGTCGCAGACGACTTCGGTGTCGGCTGGTCCAACCTGACCCGACTGCTGCAGCTGCCGCTGAGCGGCCTGAAAATCGACCGGGAGCTGGTGATCGGGCTGGTCGGTGACCCGGTCCGCGAGCACATGGTCGCCTCAGCCATCGCTCTCGGCGCCGCCATGGGCCTAGACGTCGTCGCCGAAGGGGTGGAGACCGAAGCGGTCCGCGACCGGCTGCTCGAGCTCGGCTGCCATCACGGGCAGGGCTGGCTGTACAACAAAGCCATACCAGCCGCCGACGTCCCCGCCCTGCTCGAGCGCAGCGGAGTCGAGCCGAGCGCCAGCTGCAACCGCGGAACCGATTCCGGGAAGGCAGCCACCGGCGAGGACGGGGGCACCCTGCAGACCGGCGACACCCTGAGGGTGCTGCTCGACAGCACGCGGATGCTGCTGCGCATGGACTCCGCTGAGCAGGCCGTCGGGGTGCTGATGCAAGCAGTCACCGAGCTAGGCGGCAGCACCGTCCCGGCGGCCAGGGCGCCTGCCGACGCGTTGCCGATCGACATCAGCCTGGGCGAGGCAGATCCGGTGCTGCCACTCGCACCGCCCGGCAGTGCTGCCCGCAGGAATCTTGAGCGGCTGCTGCCTGCCTTGGTGGAGGCCGCCAGAACGGCGGCGGACCGAGCCGGGTGCCTTTCTCGGTTGTCCGGCCAGGTGGACACCGATCCATTGACCGGGCTGGGCAACCGGCGCGGGCTTTCTCGCCGCCGGGCGGCCGTGCTGGGCCACGACTCGGTCGCGATGCTCGACCTGGACCACTTCAAGCAGGTCAACGACACCGCCGGCCACGAGGGCGGCGACCGGGTGCTGGTGGCATTCTCCCGGGCGCTGCGCCAACACCTGCGCTCAACCGACCTCGTGTACCGCCTGGGCGGCGAGGAGTTCCTGGTCGTCATGGCCGGCACGCCCCCCGAAACTGTGCTCACCGCCCTGGAGCACCTGCGCCGGATGTGGGAAGCCGAACGTCCGCTGCCAGTCACCTTCAGCGCCGGAGTCGCAGCCGTCGACCAGGGTGATCTCGACGGGGCCATGCTCGCGGCGGACGCTGCGCTCTACGCCGCCAAGCAAGCAGGACGTGACCGGTTCATTCTCGCCAGCACCAGCACCAGCACCAGCACCAGCACCAGCACCAGCACCAGCGCCTTGCCGCACCCCCGACCGCCGGCCCGCGCCGACAGCCAGGCGCGGTTGTGAGCAGCCCGAGCAGCATGCCCCCGCCGGCGCCACCCGCCCCGGGCGCGCTGGTGGTCGTGAGCTCACTGCTGGCTCCCCCGGCAGGGGTCGGCCCGTTGGAGCGGGCCTTCCTGGACCGGCTCGGCGCCGTCGACGGCTGGGATGCCTACCGCGGCCTGCAGGTGTGGCGCGATCTGCACGGCCCCGGCCGTTACGTCATGGCCTCCTGGTGGGCGGACAAGACCAGCTTCGCCCGCTACATGCGAAGCAGCGACCACCAGGCCTCCCACCGCCGGATCCCGCAGGGCGATCAGGCACCAGTCCTGGAAAGCCTGCACAGGTATGAGGTGCTCTGCACATGAGCCTGCCCCTGGCCGACGAGCTGCTGCTGCACCTGGTGACCCCTGACCGGCGGGCAGCGGCACAGCACTGCGCTGGCTTGGTCGGCTCCGGCGTCTCGCTGGAGCATCTGGTCGAGGCTGGACTGGCGCCGGCGATGGCGCAGGTGGGGGCGTTGTGGGAAGCGGCGGTGTGGTCGGTGGCCGACGAGCACGTTGCCACCGCCGTGGCCGAAGCAGCGCTGTCCGCGGCAGCGGCCGAGTGCGCCCCCCCGCCGGGCAAAGGTGAGGTCGTCGTCGCCTGCGTCGAAGGCGACTGGCACAGCCTGCCCTCTCGGATGCTCGCCGAAGTACTGGTGTCGCACGGCTGGTCCGTGCGCTTCCTCGGCGCCTCGCACCCCACGAACCTGCTGGTCGAGCACATCGCCCGGCACCGGCCGCAGGCTGTGCTGCTCAGCTGCGCCGTCCCGATGGCGCTGCCCAGTCTTGTCGATGCCGTGCAAGCGATCCATGATCTGGATGTGCCGGTGTACGTCGGCGGCGGGGCTCTGGGGCAGAGCCCCCGACGTGCTGAAAGGGCCGGTGCCGACGGCTGGGCCTTGCGCGCCGGTGACGCTCCACGCCTGCTCGCCGACCCCGCTGCACCTGGTACTAACGGCACACGAGACACCAGCGATATCTGCAGCCGGCTCGTTCAGTACCGAGCCCGACAGGCAGAGATGCCTGGTTGGACCCAACGAGCTATGGGGGTCCTCGAGACGGCGATGCCGGCCGTGGCCAGGTTCCCCCCCAGGTCCGGGACCGGACACGTGCCGACCTGCTGCACCTGCTGGACACGGCCAGCCTCACCCTGCTATTCGATGACCCGACGCTCATCGACGAGCAGTGCGCCTGGCTCGCCGACGTCCTGGCCGCCCGCAGCGTCCCCCCCGATGCCCTACCCCACGGGCTGCGGGCATTGCGCGAAGCCCGACCACCCGGGGATGACTGCGCCGGGATCGACATCGTCCTCAGCCAAGCCCTGGTCAACCTCCCCCCGCCTGCACCAGCTGCGCAGGAGGCGGGGACCGGCGTGCGGGCGCCCGCGACGAGTACACACTGAACGAGCCGAAGACCAGCTAGCCTGCCGTCAGGCCAAGCAACGGGAGGGCGAACACCGTGGCGCGAGTATTGATCGGTGGACGGCGTGGTGTGGTGATCGGCGGCGGCGGCGTCGGCGGCATGGTCCTCGGGATCGTCCTCGGCGGGTCCTGCGCCGCCGGGCCCAGCAGTTCTAAAGCGCGAGGCGCTGACCGCCGGCTGCGTACGGGTGTCTTGCGATCAGCTGTCCGGGATGCGGGAGGACCGGCCAGGCCTGGCCGCGTTGCTCGACTAGGCGCGGGCCGGAGATGTGGTCGTCGTCGCACTCCAGCCGCCCGCCACGGCTGTCCACCGACCAGGGCCGCCAGGTGCGGTCCCTACACGCCGGTGGCGAGACGATCGCCGACCTGGTCCGCGATTCGCTATCACTCCCGCGCCACCATCTACCGGGCGCTGCAGCCCGACGCGCCATGAGCCGGCGGCGGCATCCCAACAAGGACGTCGAGGCCGCGTTGCGCTACGCCAAGCTGCTGGTCCGACCGTGCTCGAGGTGCACCGGTCGCACCGGTGGGGACAGCTACGCTGCCCGGCCGGGACTCATCAGGTGGTGGTGCCGTCGACGCCCCGCGACGCTGGAATCACCGGTCGGCGTATCCGTGAGACCGAGATCGATCCCGACAGTCGGAGGAGCTGATGACCGTCCAGTCGTTGCGGGTAACCCTCGCCGGGGTCGACTTCACCGACGCCAGCGACGATGCCGATCGAGTGTTCGAGGTCTGCCACGACGTCCTGCTCAGTCGTGAACCGGCCGGCGATGCCGCGATCTTCGACCGGGAGGGGGCGAGCTTCGCGGCCGCGGTCGGCAGCGCGCTGGCCGACCTCGAGCGAGCCCTACCGCACGCACAGGTCCTGCGCGTCGAACCGGCGGCGCTGGCTGGAGAGCTGTCGGTCGCCAGCTGAACCGGCGCGACCGCGAACGACGGTATGGGCGGGCGGGGATCCCGCAGCCGCAAAACGAGTCCTAGCCATAACGCCAAGCGGGGCCGTGAAGCGTCCGCTCAACGGGACAGATCACCGGAGCAGTCTTACGGCACAACCCCCACCTGCTGTTTCTCGAAGTCCCGGGCGGAGGAAGGTGTGCCGGTGGAGTTTCCGAACTGCTGGTCGAGGCAACCAGCTCCTCGCTGACCAACCTCGGCGCGGCCGTCAACAAGGCCGCCAGACTCGGCGCTACGGTGATCTCCAACAGCTACGGCGCCTCGGAGTCCGTCCGCTGACTCCAGCTACCAACCACCACCCCGGCATCACGATCACCGCCAGCTCGGGAGACAGCGGCCACGGCGCCCACTACCCGGCAGCGTCGCAGTACGTCACCGCCGCCGGCGCCACCACCCTCAGCCGGGCCAGCACCACCACCCGCGGCTGGAGCGAGACGGCGCCGGATCAGCTGCTCGGCCTACGACGCCAAGCCGTCCTGGCAGACCGACGCAGGCTGCAGCAAGCGCACCGTCGCTGACGTGGCAGCCGTCGCCGACCCGAACACCGGGGTCGCGGTCCGACAGCTACAGCTACCAGGGAGCGTCTGGCTGGCTCGTGTTCGGCGGCACCAGCGTGGCGGCACCGGTCATCGGCTCGGTGTACGCCATGGCAGGCGACGCTGCAACCGTCGCCTACGGCATCTGCCCCTACTCTCAGCCAAGCTCGCTCAACGACGTGACCTCGGGCAGCAACGGCTCATGTGGCGGCAGCTGCCTGTGCACCGCAGGCCCCGGCTACGACGGCCCGACCGGCCTGGGGACGCCCAACAGCACGGCTGGCTTCTAGTTCGCGTGCCCGGGTGGCGGTGGCGGGCTCGGCCAGGTGCCGATAGATCGTCGGGCGGGACACCCCGAACGTGTCGGCGATCTGCACCTGCGGGCCGGGGACACCCTGGTGATCACCAAGCTGGACCGGCTCGGCCGGTCGGTCGGTCGGCAACCTCAAGGCGCTCGTTGGTGAGCTGCAGTCCCGGCAGGTGGGGCTGCGGGTCCTGTCCCAGGGGATCGACACCACCACCCCCGGCGGCCGGTTGTTCTTCCACATGCTCGCCGCGATCGCCGAGTTCGAGCACGACCTGATCGTCGAGCGGACCGTCGACGGGCTCGCCGCGGCCAGCCCAGCGCCTGCTCCAGCGCGGTCCGCTTGGCCAGCGTCCCCGACGCCCAGTAGCGCCTCGTCCGCTTGCCGTTGTCGGTGAGTCGTGCGTCTTCCAGGGCTCCGCCGCATCGCTCGATCACGTGCTGTGAGGCGCAGTTGCCGTCGTCGCACGTGACAGGACCCGCTCGACGCCTTCGCCGCGCGCGACGACCAGCGCTTGGCGGAGGACCTCGGTGGCGTGGCCGCGGCGCCGGAACTGCGGTCGTACCGCGTAGCCGATGTGGCCGCCGAACTCGGCCAGGAAGTCGTTGAGCTCATGGCGGATGGACACCCGCCAACGAGGTCCCCGCCGACCCGGGCGGCCAGAAACGTCGCGGGCACGTGGTCCGGCTCCAGCTCGAGGCCGTGGCGGTGCTGCTGCAGCAGGCGCAGGTACTGCGGCCACGTCCGCTGGGGGCTCCAACCCGGCAGGAAGGTGAAGTCCTCCGCGGCCAGCTCACGGTGCGCCAGCGGGGCCTGCCCCTCGTCGGATTCGGTAAGGGAAAGCAGGACCCGGCGCTCAGGCGCGGTCAGAGGACGTGTCCGGTGGTGCTGTCGTCGCCAACGTCGACCTGTCGAGGAGATTGTCTGGCCCGTCGGCTGACAACTGCTACTGCGCCAACTTCTCGGCGTGGTGACGGGAGGCTTCGAACAGTGCGGCGACCGGTTCGACCGCGTCGAGCGACTCGCCGCGGCGATGCGCCTGGCGTTCGGGGTGGGTGCGAAGGTGGCGTAGAGACAGGTCCGTCCTGGTGCTTCATGATCGTGTCTGGTTTGTGGCGTGGTTGTGGTCCCGGCCGCTGCGCGACCGGGACCACGGTGTGAGGTTGGCTGTCCGTCCGGCCCGCGAAATGGGTGCGCCGTTCGGGCGCGGGCGCCGCGCGGTGTGCGTCAGACGCTCGGTGGTGGAACGTGCGGGCGGGGCGAACTGTCGCCTTGTAGAGGACGAACCACGTGGGGCGGTCACCTGCCTTTTCTGTGCTCGGTTGTGGCTGGCGCGGGCGGGGGTGCGCGTTGCCGGGTCCAGCCGCCGACGCGTGGGTGGCGTGGCCGGCTTGGCAGTGCCGGGGTGCTGGCTGCGCGACGCAGCCGGGCTGGGCGTGGGCGTCGCTCGGCGCCGGCGCCACGGTCTGGGTCGGCCGGCGGCGGGCTGGGCCATTCCGCGGCGATGATCGCGTCGAACTCTGCCCGCAGCAGGTCCTCGTCGGCGCAAACCAACTCCAGGAACTGCTCGTCCGTGCCGCGTGTCGCTGCCGAGCCGCCGGTTCGCGTCATCTCGGGCATTCCTGTCACCCCCCGGGGTTCAGGTGGTGATGGCCTGCCGGTCATCGCCTTGGCTGGTGATGGAGATCTTGCGGGGCTTGGCCTGCTCGGCGACCGGGATCTGCAAGATGAGCACTCCGCTGTGGTAGCTGGCGGCGATGTGCTCGGTGTCGAGGTTGTCGCCCAGGATCAGCTGCCGGCTGAACACCCCGCGGGGGCGTTCGGCGGCGATCGCTTCGGCGTCGCTGGCGCGCGGCGGTCGTTCGGCTTTGACGGTGACGACGTTGCGTTCGACGTCCAGATCGATCGAGTCCGGGTTGACCCCGGGCAGGTCGAACTCGACGTGGAAGGTCTCGCCGGCGCGCCAGGCGTCCATCGGCATTACCGACGGGTGAGCCAGGGTGCCGTTGGTGCCCAGCACCTGTTGGGTGAGTCGGTCCAGTTCACGGAATGGGTCGGTGCGCATCAGCATCGTGTCCACCTCCATCGTGCTGTTCCCTGATGCTCCTAGTTGGGCCACCGATCGCGGCTGCGATCTGTGGTGAGCGCCGTATATTTCTTGTAGTACCCGTGGCACACTGGTGCAAGAGGCAACCGTGGAGAAGTTTTCGAGCAGGGATGGATGTGCTGCGGTGGGTGTGGCCGGGCCGGAGCGCGAGCGGGGTGTGTACGGCATCTCTGTGGCGGCCGAGCTGGTCGGCATGGGGGCGGCGAACCTGCGCTCATATGAGGCGCGTGGGTTGCTCGAGCCCGGACGCAGCGAGGGCGGGACGCGCCGCTACAGCGCTGATGATCTGGATCGGCTGCGCCGCATCGGCGACCTGCTCGAAGCCGGGCTGAACCTGGCCGGCATCGGCATGGTCCTCGATCTGGAAGCGCAGAACACCGAACTGCGAGCCGAGAAGGAGGAGCAGCAGTGGCCCAAGACCGCATCGACCCGGGCGGGCAGATCCCCGAAGCGGACTTCCTCGAGCAACAAGCCCCGCTCGACCCGCAGTCGCTGACCGACGCCGAAACGGTGCCGGCCATCCACGACACACCCAGCGACGCGGTCGAGGAGGCGGACCGGTTGGAGCAGCACGCGGCGGTGATCGGCGACGACGAGGACGACTACCCACACGAAACCCACAGAGCCGGCTGGTGGTGATACAGACCCGCTCGTCGACGTGGCGGTGCGCGTACTTGCCGATCACGCCGAACACGCCACCCTGGCAGAAGTCCTCGCCGTCATCGCCCGGTGTCGCACCGACTTGGACACACCCAGTTCCGCAGCGCTTCCAGAACTCGTCGAACGACAAGCCCGGCAACGGCTCGCCGACCGGATCGAACAGCCGCCCCCAGCCGCCGGGTAAGACCACCGTGGATCAACGAGCCCCGTCGGCTCGTCCCGGTTGCCGATCGTCTGCTGGCTACATTCCGGGCGCGGACCGCGCTAGCGTGCTCGGGGTGTCAATGATGACTCCTGGTCGCGGAGCCGCGGTCAGGCAGGCCTTGGCGGTCGATGTTTACCTGCACGGGCGCCGGTTCATCGTCGCCGAGTTCACCGCCTTCGCGGCGCTGTTCGCCGGGTTGTCGGTCGCGATCGTGGCCGCTGCGCTCCGTCGTGCGGCAGATGGAGGGGTGGCACTCCTGGGCTGGTTGTTGCTGCGGCGTTCGTGATCCTCTTCGCTGGGTGGACGACCAACTGTGGGTGGCGCTCCGGTTAGCCCGCTGCTTGGCTCCGACGCCGCCGTCGGATGACGTCAGCTTGTGGCGCCTGACTACCCGGCTGGTCGCCACGCTGCTGATTCCCTTCGCCGCAACCCGGCGCTGACCCCGGGTGACCCAGAGCGCGCGCCGACGCGGCGTCCGAGCGACCCGGCCAGCCCGGAGGGCCAAGGGTCAGTAGACGATCGACGATCGGGGCACCTGCGGGACCTCGGCCACGAGCAGGTTTGGTGGCAGGCTGCACGGCATGACCGAGTTCGAGCCGAAGGCGGACTTGCAGCGCTACCTGCAAACCGCCAGAGAGGCACTGCTCTGGAACTGGAGGGCCTCGACGAGTACGCCGTCCGCCGCCTGCTGACCCCACGGGCACGAACCTGCTGGGACTGGTCAAGCACGCGGCTGGCATCGAGGTGGGGACTTCGGAGACTGCTTCCAGCGCCCGTTCGACCAGGTGCTGCCCTGGCGGCGGGATGACGCGTAGCCCAACGCGGACATGTGGGCCACCGCCGAAGACCTACACGAGGACGCGTCGAGCCCTACCGCCGGGTGTGGGGGAACTCTGAACCGTCCGGTCTGGGAGCGGGTCCGAGCCTAGAGAGCAGCCGTCGGGCTGGCTGAGCTGGACGCCTCTCAGCTCAGCCAGCACCGCCGACGATAGCGAGGGGCCTTGGGGCGACTGTGGCGCCTCGGACCACCCTGGCATCTGGCCACTGGTGCTCGGTCGGTGGAGTCCGCCGGACGCCGTGGCACGTGCCGAGCGCGTACCGGTAGGTGGGGTCAACCCGCCGGGCCGGCGGCCGAAAGATGGCGCCGGCCGGCGGATCCCTGGCGACGGCTGCGGACGTGGATCGCCTGCGGCTTGGCCCCTTCGTGGGAATCAGGGCCACGCCGGGACGACGTCTCGGTGTGCGACGGGCATGGATCGTCGCCCTGGCAGGCAGTGGCCCGGTGGCAGAGTCAGGTCCCTGAATGGGTGAGGAGTCCTTCATGGCCACACGACCCACCCCGGTTGCCCGCAGCGCGGACGGCAGACCGTTTGAGCGCGACAAGTACGCGGCGATGCTCGCCGAGCAGGCCGACCCCTCGGCGCCGGGTGAGGGGGATCGGGTGCGGCTGAGCTACGACGACGGCGACACTGTTACCGGCCGGTGGGAGTTCATCGGCGGTGGTGTGAACGCCTTCGGGTTGCTCGCGGACGACGGCCGGGTGCACACCGACGTCACTAGCGGGGTCCGCCGCGAGGTGATCGAGCGGGCCGAGCGTCCCAGGCTGGCGCTGCTGAGCCGGGATGAGGCCCTGGTCGTCGCACGCCTGCTGGAAGAGCTGGCCGGGGTCTATGAGGATGAGCAGCTTGGCCTGCTGGCCCGGCGGATGGCAAACCGGGTCTACGGCCGGCTCGACAGCTGAGCAAGCACCCCCCGGGAGAGCTCATGGCGACCACCACCGGCGTGGGCCACGATCACAGACCGCGCCCGTCGCGTGATGCGATTTCAAACCCCCGCGGCCTCGCTTCCACTGGTGGACAACCAGGAGCATGCTGGGGTTCGGCGCCATTCGGCACGAACGCCTCCGTCGATGTCAGGCAGGAGACCGGTTGCCCTACATACCGCCGTCGGGGTGGATCGAGCAGCTCAAACCAGTTCCGGAGTCGCGGGGCCAAGTTGAACGGTTTCACCTGCGGGCTAACTGCCCGGCAATCCATCCGGACACCATCCTGGCCACGTCGGACAAGCCCTACAGCGCAGCGCTCTGCCCAGCGTGCGCAAAGTAGCTGCCCGCGGTCGGCACGGCGGTGACGTCAGCTGCAGAGGTCCCGTATGCGGCGGTTGCTCAGGGGACGACGGTGACCGGGCAAGGTCCCGTACGCACCAGCCGGGTCGCCGGCGACCCGGCGCGACGGTGCCCGGACTCGGATGCGCCGGCGGCGACCAGCTCGGCGCGGAGCTGTCGGCGATCCGGCTCAGCTCAGTGAAGGGGTCGCCGAAGGCGACGACGAACTCGGCACGTGATGTCGGCAGGGGCTGCGCCTTGGGCCACCCCAGGTGCGCAGCTCGTCGGAGAGGTTCCGTCCGCTGCGGTGAGCACGGCTGCGCTCCCGGAAGCCGTGCCGGCTAGCCCGGCCAGGGGATGCTGCCGGTCCCGTGCGCTACCACGAGCCCGGTTCGCTGCCGGACGCAACCCGAGCAGGCGCCGACCTCTCGATGGCGGTCAACCACGCGCTAATGATCATCGGGTTCTTCGAGCTTCCCGAGGACGAGCAGCCGCCGGCAACGATCTGGCACCGCGAGGAGGCGCTCGGGGAGTGGTTCGAGCAGGTCGATGAGCGGCGCAAGCCCACCTCCGGGGGAGATCGGGTCGAGACCGTGCCGATGGATGACAACGAGAGCCGGCCACCCGCGCTCGTCGACGACCTGGACGTCGAGCAGGGTGTGGTCGGCCTGCCACTCTCATGGGGCCGGGTCGCTGTCCGGCGGTAGACAATCTCGAACTGGTCGCGGTAGGCGGCGTCGCCGCCCAGGGCCAGGGTGCGCAGGCCCGGGTCGATCGCGGTGATGATGCCGCGCACGGTCGAGTAGCTCGGCTCGGGCAGCCCGCGATCACGGGCCAGGTCGACGACCCGGCGGTGGGTGAACGCCGTCGTCGGCACCGGCCGGGTCAGCGCCAGCCCCTCGATCGCGGTGACCAGGTCCTCGGACAGCCGGCGGCGGCCGCGGTCGGCGGGCACCCGTCGACTCAGCCCGGCGACCGTCGGGTCGGCCCGGCGACCGTCGGGTCGGCCCGGTAGCCGGTGGCCCAGCGCCGCAGCGTGCGCACCCCAATCCCGCAGTGCTCGGCGAGCCGGACCAGCGGCACGCCGTCGTCGAGGTGCCGGCGCAGCAGCGCGGCCTTCGCCTCCGGGGGCAGCCGCGCAGAAACCATGACTGGCCCCGGGACTACCTTTCCGATCCGGCCGTGGTGCGCTCGCCCAGGTGCCGGTAGATCGTCGGGCGAGACACCTCGAACGTGTCGGCGATCTGCTGCACGGTGTGCTGCCCGGCGTCGTACATCGACCGGGCCTGAGCGATCCTGGTCGAGGTCATCTTGAACCTCGGCCCGCCCATGCGGCCCCGGGCGCGGGCAGCGGCGAGGCCGTCGACGGTACGTTCGACGATCAGGTCGTGCTCGAACTCGGCGATCGCTGCGAGCATGTGGAAGAACAGCCGGCCGCCGGGGGTGGTGGTGTCGATCCCCCCTGGGACAGGGCGCGCAGCCCCACCTGCCGGGACTGCAGCTCAGCGAGCGCTTTGAGGTTTCGCACCGACCGGCCGAGCCGGTCCAGCTTGGTGATCACCAGGGTGTCGCCGGCCCGCAGGTAGCCCAGCGCTTCGTCCAGCGCGCTGCGCTTGGCCAGGATCCCCGACGCGTGGTCGACGAAGAGCTTCTCGCACCCCGCTGCGGACAGGGCGTCGGTCTGCACCGGGTGGCGGTGCGGCATGGCTACGGGCCGGGGCCAGTGACGTGGGTGGCGGGACGGTGCCCTTTCAGTGGCCGCGGGTGCGGTCTCCGGATTGTTCCGGGGGGCTGCCGCTCGCCTCCTACGAGTTGTTCAGCTCCGCCGGACGGCTCGGGCGGTTGGCGATGGAGCAGATGCTCCCCGGGCTGTCGACCCGCCGATACCGGTCGGACTCGAGCCGGGCGGCGACAAGGTGTCTGAGCGGGCCGCCAGCAGCAGCATGTCAGCGGTGTCCCGGCGGTCCGTTGCGCACACCGAGAGGCGCTGGCGGAGCTGCTGGCCGCAAACCTGCCGGGGCTGGATCTGGTGGCGTTCATGGTCGACGGGGTGCACTGCGCCGAGGATCAGTACCCGCTACCGGCTTCGACGTGGGCGATGACGGTGCATGCGCCTTCGGGCGTCCTCCTGGCTGACCAGGTGTACGAAGGGCTCGCCCGTCATGGCCACCCCAGGCACCAGGACGTCGAAGTCGAGGTCGCGGATCAGCCGGGGCTGACGCTGATGTTCATGGCCGCGGTCGCCCGGCTCCCGCTGGGCACCGCGAGCGCGCTGGAGTTCCTCGGGCCGCTCGCGGTCGCTATCAGCCGTGGCCGCAGCCGGATCTGGCCGGCGCTGGCGGCAGCCGGGGTGCTGCTGCTGACCGAACCCTGGCGCAGCGGCACCGACCCGGCCGGGATCGCCTTCGCGATCGGCGCTGCGCTGTGCTGGGGAACCTACATCCTGCTCACCCAACGTGCCGGCGACCAGGTCGCCGGACTGCGAGCGCTGGCCGTATCGATGCCTGTCGCCGGCCTGGTCGCGACAGCAGTCGCCGGGCCGTCTGTGTTCGGCCGGCTGGACTGGGAGCTGATGGCAGTGGGGCTGGGCCTGGCCGTGCTGCTGCCGGTCGTGCCGTTCAGTCTGGAGCTGCTGGCGCTGCGCCGGCTCACCACCGCCGCGTTCGGCACGCTGATGAGTTGGGAACCCGCGATCGCCCTGCTCATCGGCCTGCTCGCGCTGCACCAGGTTCCCAATCTGACGGCAGTGGCCGGTATCGGCTTCGTCGTCGCCGCCGGCGTGGGCGGGGAACGCTCCGGAAGCCGTCACCCCGCCGAAGCAAGCCTCACGACGGGGCCACCGTGAGCGCCTCGGCCCTGCCCACGCGGGGAGCGGCGGGCATCGCGACGCGGCTATGGACATAAGCTGCCGCACCGGGTGGTCGCTTCGGCCACCGTGGCAAACCGCTCAGGGGGCCGTCATCACAGATGGGGGTCGGTCGCGCTGGATGCTGGACCTGCCGCTGCAGGACGGTGTCACCGGACGCTCGGGCCTGTTGGTTCTGGCTGCACCTGGGCTTGAGCGGCTTGGTGGGGTTGGGGGTTCTTGGGCAGGGCTTGCTCGGCTTCTGTGTCGGGCGTTTGTGTGCGGCCGGGCAGCATGAGGCTCAGGACGAGGGCGGCGGCCGTGAAGCCGACTGCCCACCAGAACGCTTGGTTGAAGGCGGCGGCGGCGTGTGCGGCTGTGCGCGGGTGCGTGTCGAGGTTGCGCAGAGCGGCGTCGAGGATGACGGCGAGGACAGCGGCACCGAAGGATCCGCCGACCTGCTGGGCGATGCGGGTGATGATGCCGGCGTGCGGGATCTCGTCACGTCGCAGGCCGATGAACCCGGCCGCTGACAGGGGGATCGTCACGGCGGCGAGTCCGAAGCCGCGCACCAGTAGTGCCGCCATCAGGAGCCACTGGTTGGTGGTCGACGAGGCGAGCGCGAACGGCACGGTCGCGAGCCCGACGATGGCGAAGTCGGTGAACGCGACCCACCTGGCCCCGATCTTGTCGCTGAGTCCGCCGGCCAGCGGGCGACTCAGGAGTGCGCCGATGCCCTGGGGCGCGAGCAGCAGCCCGGCGCGGAGCGCGTCGGCTCCGCGTACAAACTGATTGTGATGCCGCAGCAGCGGTAGCCGACGTCGCCGTCTCTGCCCAGCGCAGGAAGGGAACGTGAGCGGGCACCACCCCGGCCCGCCCCGGCGGTGGGACGATCTGGGCGTGTCGTGGTGGTCGTCAGTGAACGCTACGCGACCTCGGCGACGCCGCTGCGCTACTGTGGTGTTCCACTGCCCGGCGGCGCTGTTCGGTTCGGTGAAGGTGGGCCGGGCGTACGGCCGGACGGTGACCGGGGCGCACGGCAAGAGCGTGGGGCGGCTGGTGCCGCGGCGGCGGGTGGTCGGGAACATGGGTTATGACGTGTCGTTCACGCTGCCCAAGTCGCACAGCCTGCTGCTGGCGTTCGCCGACGAGACCACCGCCGCGGCGGTCGAGCGGCTCTACACCGCGGGGGTGGGGGCGACGTTTGACTGGCTGGAGGCTCAGACGGCGTACGGGATGCGCGGCCACCACGGCGAGGGCAAATCCGCCCAGACCGTGCGGGGGTCGGGGTTTCTGGGCTGGTCGATCGTGCACCGCGCCGCCCGCCCGGTCGGCGACCGGGCGGGCGGCGACCCGCACTGGCATGTGCACGTCACGATCGCGAACATGACCCGCGGCAGCGACAGCGGCTGGTCGACGGTCGCAGCGGGCGGGCGGGACCTGATGCGGCACGCCCCGGCGGCTGATCATGTGCTCAAGGCGCTGGTCCGCCGCCGGCTCATTGTCGAGTTCGGGGTGACCTTCGCCCGGTCGGAGCGGACCGGGGCGTGGGAGGTCGCTACCATCCCCGACGCGACGCTGCGGGCGTTCTCCAAACGGGGCGCGAGCATCGAGGCGATGCTGCGCGACCTGGGGTTCGACCCGGCTTTGGCGACCCGGCGGGCGGAGGACCTGGCGGCGGCGCAGACCCGGCACGACAAGACCGAGCACACCGCGGCACCGGATGCCACGCTGCGGTCGATCTGGCAGGCCGAAGCCCGCACCCACGGGGTCGACCCCGACCGGCTCGCCGCCGCCCTGCCCCTGGCACAGCGGCCGATGCAGCAGGGAGACTCCGGGCGTCCGGCGCAGGACCAGGAGCGGCTGCTCGCCGACGTCGTCGGGCGGCTGACCGATCCCGAGCACGGGTTGACCTCCGTGCGGCGCCGGTTCACCCGCGTCGACGCGCTCGCCGCCGTGGCCGACGCGCTTTCCGGCGGCGCCGCCGACGTGACCGAGATCGAGCAGCTCTGCGACCGGGCGCTGGCCACGGCGGGGATCGTGCCGCTGCCCGACCCACCCGGCACCGGGCGGACGGTTGCACCGGCGTCCGGGCTCGAGCCGGCCGCCGGACAGCAGCAGGCGCAAGACCAGGCCGGCCAGGTGCTGGCAGCGGCGGGGAACGCCGCGCGGCGGCAGATTGGCGCCGGGCACGTGGCGAATGCGGCCCGTTCACCACCGCCGACGTGATCGCAGCCGAACGGGTCATCCTCACCGCGGCCGCGGCCGCGGCCGCGGCCGCGGCCCGACGCCGAACCCGAGCTGGTCGCGGGGCTACGGGCGGCGCAGGAGCAACGCCGAAGGATCGTCGGAGCCGGTAGCTACGGACGGGCGTAAGTAAGTCCGCGCTCAACCTCGTCGGCGACGTAAGGCGACATGTTGCCGCGGGCAGACTCACTGGCACCGTGATGGATCTTCTGTCTGAAGGTTGGCGGGACGGCGGCCAGCGAGCGGTGTAGGCGAGCCCTCCGAGCAGCTCCAACTGCGGCTTAGTCCATGCCTCACAGCGTGGCCGAACAGCCATCACCCCAGCCGTGCGCGTCGCCGTCGCCATCGACGTTGTCGATGACCATCATCGCCACATTGGGCTTCCCGTGAGTGACCTGCGTCTCTACGGTTGGAGAACGAGACTCCACCTATATGGGCGACTCCAGGCATGCTGCTTGGCCTGGCACCCGCTGGCGTGCCGTGAGGCGGCGAGCAGGAGAGCTCGGCAGGCAGAGGACCGGACGATTCAGCTCAGACGAGGAGCAGCCCATGCGTCACCCCAATGAGCAAGAGGGTCTCGGGCCGCAGCCAGCTATCGGGCGACCGGGCACTCCCTCACGCCGCGCCCTGCTAAGCGGAGGAGCCGGCGTTGCCGCCGGGGCGCTCCTGGCCGGCGGCCTGGATTTGGTCGCAGCGCCGGCGGCGAGCGCGCAAGAAGTCACTGGCGACAGGATCGTCATGCTCGGCGTCAGCGGGGGGCCGCTGCTGCTGGGTCCGCACTTCCAGCCCGCGGTCGCCCTCGTCGTCAGCGGACACACCTACCTCGTCGACTGCGGCGCTGACACCGCTCGGCAGATCACCCGCGCCGGTTTGGGTTTCGCTGCCCTGCAGCATGTCTTCTTGACCCACCGGCACCCGGACCACACCGCCGGTCTGCCCGCGCTTCGTCTGCTTGGCTGGTCCTACACGCCATCACACCTGGCTGCGTTGACCGTCTGGGGGCCGCCACCGACCCAGAACACGATTCACGAGGTTGAGGAAGCGTTCGCCGAGGAGGTCGCTCTTTTCGAAGCGATCGGTTCACCGGCGATCCCAGTGGTCGGCCGCACGCTGCGCTATCCCGCAGGACGAGACGGGATCTACCGGGTCATGGAGGATGAGCGAGTCATCGTCGACCTGACCCGCGTGTTCCACGGACCGGAAGCTCCCTACGCCTACGCCTACCGATTCACCATCAAGGCCACTGGGAAGAAGGTCGTCTTCTCCGGGGACACGACAGCCCCGAACGCCAACCTGATCCGACTTTCTCACGACGTCGACGTCCTGGTGCATGAGGTCATGGATGTCGACGCGATCGCAGCGATCATCGGGGTAGCGCCGCCAGCACAGCAGGGTCCGCTGCGAGCTCACCTGCTCAACTCGCATGCCGACGTCAGGAAAGTCCCAGTCGTGGCCAAGGCCGCCAACGCGCGGCGTGTCGTCATGTGCCACTACATCCCGGCACCAGTGCCTCCGGACGTCTATCTCGCTCAGGCCCAGCTTGCCGCAGCACAGATTGGCTACACGGGGGCCATCGTTGCTCCTACGGATCTCGACGTGATCGCCATCTAGCGAGACCGCTGCTCGGCGCAGCGTGGGGTGGCTGCGTGGGCGGCCCCGGGCAGTGACGTCGGCTTCTTGCGGTGGGGAGGGTTTCGGCTGCTGCTCTCCGGCATGCTCACCGAACTGGGATCGTAATCACTAGCGCCGTTCAGCCACTGACCGGCGCATCGCGCTGCGAAACCCGGGACAACTTCCCGCTGGAAATTACATCCTGTTCGTCGGTGAATACTCGGGCATGACTGAGCTTCAGTTTGCTCACCCGGTCAGTCTGTGCCACTGTGCCCCGGTCAACGGCACGGCACTCCGAACCAGCCATCCGGGGAGTGGTTCGACCAGCGCCGGTGGGGGTTCAATGCTCCTATGAGTGTCAAGGCGTGGGAGCAAGATCTTCTGGCTGCTTCACGGGTTGGAGGGCGTTGTAGAGCTCGCGGGCGACGTAGCGCTTGAGGCAGCGGATGATCTCGGGCTTGGATAGGCCTTCGGTGGTGCGCCGGGCGGCGTAGGCGCGGGTGCGTGGGTC
>JAABUM010002373.1_pt1 | contig 25312 bp, 45 predicted proteins | sample 5559161 | NCBI WGS metagenome assembly JAABUM01 (sample SAMN10711868, study PRJNA513369) | rock metagenome | isolation source: Antarctica rocks | place: Antarctica: Victoria Land, Siegfried Peak nord
ACTCAAAACGCACTCACCTGCCTCACGTTCTCACCACTGCAACGTAAACAGCTGCGGCACACGCGACGGCGTTCCCTCGTCGCTGCTGCTGCCAGCCTCGTCCACCATTTCCGGCTGCAAACCTCAGGGGGGTTCAAAAGCCCCTCTATGAGCCAGTGCTCAGAGCGCTAAGTGTATTGGATGGTGGCCGCATGATTTGAGGCGGTGTAATGTTTTGAGGTGACACACAAGAAGGGGTTTCGCACAACCACTTCCCTGTGGATTACTCAGGACGCACGTCACACGCTACAGTCATCAAAACATAAGCCTCGCCGCGGGAGTGCCCAAATCTCAACATGTGAAGTCAACTGCGACGTCTGGTCGCCTGCTTGCCGTTCCACAGCTGCAGCACACGAGATCATGTACCCGTTCCCCGATGTGTTGCTCGCCGGATCCCTGGCCGATCTGCGACGATCAAGCGCCCCAACATCGCGGCCGCGCCATGGTCGCCGGCGCGCCAAGCTCATCGCGGGCCTTCGTAGCCGATGCCCATGCAGACGAACTTGATCTGCAGCGCCGGAACGATCACAGGATCAGCGCCGAACACACGCATCACGCTGCGCCGGGAGGCTTGTGTGTGGGTTTAGGGTTTAGGGTTTGTGCACAGCTCCCGCTGCGCAGGAGCAGCGTGCCAGCGGCTCACGGCTGGCAGCGGTGCCGCCTGCTGCCGCGGGATTAGCAGCACCGGGGACTACCACGCCTGTTCCCGACGCCATGGGGCGCGCTGTCAGTGAGTCGGCACAGAATGCTCCCACCTGACACGGAAACAACCGCTGCCTTGGCAAACAAACAGGCCATCCCCTTCCCTCCTATGGACCCTGGGTGTGCCGGACAGGCCGTCGCACCTCCAGGAACTCGGCGATGCCGTACTTGGACTGCTCGCGGCCGAGGCCCGACTCCTTGATGCCGCCGAAGGGCGCCGCCGGGTCGGTGATCGACGTCTCGTTGCAGCCGATCATGCCGTAGTCCAGCGCCTCCGCGACCCGCCACGTGCGCGCCAGATCCTGTGTGGCGCACATGACATCATGTCGGAACGACTGGTTGCAGCGAGCGTTGCCTCGGTAGACTGAGATCGAACATGCCGTGGTCCACCGCCTCCGCCACACGCCGCGCGCGCGCCAGGTCCTGTCCATTGCGCCGCGATGAATCAGCAGCGGAAACGTCAAGGATGCGCCCGTTTCTGGCACAGGTCGTGCCGTAGTCCGCCGCCGCCGCCGCCGCCTGCCAAGTGCGCGCCAAGCCCTGTTTCAGTTTTGAGGCACCAGTATCAGTGGGAACAACGTAGATGAGAGAAAATGCTGAAATTGTGAATTGGGGTGCACATCATGCCGTGGTCCAGCGCCTCCGCCACCCGCCACGTGCACGCCAAGCTTAGTTTTGTCATGCGTGATTATGTGATCTCAGACTTTAGAGGCGCGCGCCTTGGTGTAGTAGTAGGCGGCGAGGCCGTACTCGGTGTCGTTGGCCAGCTTGATCGCCTCGTCCTCCGTTTCGAACTTGAAGATGGGCACCTGCGGCAGCGCATGGGCAGGGGTCACTCAGCGCTCAGCGCCGCAAGTCGATTCGAATGGACCGCATATTCGGGGACACGCATCACAGTAGCACAGCGAGAAGGTCCGGGCGGATGCGCAGAAATGTAAGCCGGAAGAGCAGAAGAAGAGCAGGCCTCACCGCGGGGCCAAAGGTCTCCTCGCGGAAGATCTTCATGTCGATGGTGGCGTCACGCAGCACCGTCGGCTCGTAGAAGTTGCCCTTGGCCAGGCCGCCCGGCATGCTGGGCCGCTTGCCGCCCGTGATCGCCTTGGCGCCCTTTGCCACCGCGTCGTCCACGTGGCCCGCCACCTGGGGATAAAAAAAATTGTTTTTTGTAAAATTTTGTAAAATTGTTTTTTGTAATTTTTTTTTTGTAAAATTGAGGCGCGAGGAATGAACAATCGAGATCCGCGTTGTCGTGGAGACCGACAGATGGCAGGCAGGTGGTCATCTGCTATGGCGGAGTGCCCTTGGCGACCGGCTTGCCGCAGTCGTGCGTGTCGGCGCAGTCGTACATGTCGGCTTGCGGCAGTCGTGCATGTCGGCGCCTCAGCGCCAGCCAGTCATCGCTCACCATGCTCGTGTGCTTCGAGGCAAGCGTTTGACGGGGGCTCTTGACCTTGCTGAGAAAGGCTCCCGGAATTTGATCTGCAGTATCATCACTCGACGACAAAGGCGGCAGCTGTTGGGGGCCACGCTCGCGGTGCCGTTCACCAGCACGCCGCAGGCTTCGGCACGAGCGCGGTCTATGCGGCAAAAGTTGGACGGCAATGCAGCTTCGTTACATCCACATGGGTGACGGCGAAAAAGGAGGTGCGGGACTCCATGGTAGTGCCGTCCGCCAGCCTGTCGCTGTCGACTTCAATCGAGTGGGCAGCATTGGAGCGTGTTGCGCTGATGACGGCAGAATGAGAAGCCCACCCGGCCGACGACGGCAGGGGAGACGAGTTGGCCCATAGTGGTGCCCGTCCACCAGCCCGTTGCGCTCGAGCTCCCGATTGGACCTTTTTTTTGAGATTGAAGCGTTCACTGGCGTCTTAAGAGGGGGATGAGGAGCACACCCGGTCGACGGCGGCAGGGGAGATAAGTGGGCCCATGGTGGTGCCGTCCACCAGCCCATCGCCGACCTTGAACTTTTCGACTGCCTCCTTCACCGCGTCGCAGAATCGGTCGTAGATGGCCGCCTGCGCGCGGGGTACTGGAGTTCAAAAATTCAAATTTCAAAATTTCAAAAGTTCAAAATTCGATAATTCAGGCTTTGCACTGCAGCGCTGCCACGAGAAGAACTGCGTCAGGCCGCTGCAGAACCTGAATGTGGATACGCGCCTGCTCGCGACAGCTTTCAGTACATGTCGAACGAATGGTGGACTGTGTGTGACATTGACGCGTGCACAGCAGGGGCGTATGCTCTGCCTTCAGCCCAAAGCAGGCAGCAGGCATGCGGATGATAGTCGTGCTGGCCGCAGCAAGCAAGTGTCAAGCGCGCCAGAGTTGGTGCCATGTACGCAAACACCAGCAACACACATGCCACACTGCCGCAGTGGCGTGCAACGGCAGCCACATGCAGCAAGAGCTGGACTGGCTCCTCAACAGCTCCATGAGAGCGCCGCACCGCAACGTACGAGGCTACCACACAGTCTACTTCTGCACCCTTCCCAGATCCTCAGCCCTACGCATGAGACCCTGAACACAGCCCTGACCCCACCTGCACGAAGGTGCGGTTGGCGCAGATGCAGGTCTGGCCGGCGTTCCGGAAAGCGGAGGCGACGACGCCCTTCGCCGCCAGCTCCACATCCGCGTCGTCAAACACGATGAACGGCGCGTTGCCGCCCAGCTCCAGGCTCACCTGGTGCGCAAGGAGAGAACAGGCCGTTCAGGATAGAAAGAGAAGATGATACAATGGGATGCAAAGAAAGAAGATGATTCTTGCATCCTTATGGCCCGGATGCGCAGCTTGACAGCAGGGTTTACCAGGGAGGCCTCCCAGCAGTCATTGCAAGCGCTGAGGCACTCCCGACCAGCTTCGCAATCTCGCAATCAAACCCTTCTCGGCTCCAACGGCTTTGCAGGAAGGAGGAAGCAGGGCGTATTCACCTTCTTGACGGTGTCGGCGGCCTGCTTCATGAGGATCTTGCCGACGGCAGTGGAGCCTGTAAACCCTATCTTGCGCACATCATCGCTCTTCATCACTGTCTCCGCTGCGAGGAGGAGGCGAAGTCAGTGTCAGCATCCAGACCATGCCCTCAAGGAGAGCAGTCGGCGCTGCTCCAGGGTGGGACCAGACGGATCGCAGGCTCAGCCAGCCGCCCGCCGGTGCTGTGAAACAAGCTGCCGCAGGCCAGGTAGAACAGTCCTCCGGACTCCTGACACGCAGAGTGGACAGGCGACGCCAGGCCAGGTGAAGCGGCGAGACTCGCGGGTGATCAAATGCCAAAGGCGCACTGATGATTTTGGAGTCGCCAGTGAGCACATTGAGCACGCCGCCGGGCACCCCTGCGCGGCGGGCCAGCTCCGCCAGCGCAAACGCTGTCAGCGGCGTCGACTCCGCCGGCTTCAGGATCACCTGCGTAGGGTTTATGATTCAGGATTTAGGGCAGCGCGTCTGTTCGTGCAAGGGCGCTCATGATGCAGGGCTCACCTACTGCGAGTGTCGCGTGGACACGAGAGCGAACAGAAGTCTCTGGCGCTGGTTTGACACAGGGATCCGGCACCAGCAACAGGAGGCACAATAAATGTAAGCGTATGGAGCCACACACCGCCAGCATCTGGCAGCGGAGTGCGCGCGTCAGTTTTGTTCAAATTGTCAGTTTTGTTTGGTCTGAAGCGCGCCGGGCAGCCGGCGGCGATGGCGGGCGACGCCTTGCGCGTAATCATGGACATGGGGAAGTTCCAGGGGGTGACCGCGTACACGACGCCCACCGGGTCCTTGATCACCACGAACTTCTTGTCGCTGCTCGGCGCCTGCGGGCGCCGCGCGAAAGGGACGAGACTGTCAGCCTGGGCAGGCTATTGGATGGGGGTTAGGGTTTAGGGTTTAGGGTATGTGTACCCTACATGTGCCCACGGCTGGCTCGTGACCGCGCCACAGCAGCGCTCGACTGAAGCCTGTGCCAGCTTCGCCGTGGCGCGACGCCGGCAGCACGCATTTGCCTGCTCAGGTGGCGGGGTCAGCTGACGTGCATGCACTTCTCAAGCGCTAAACCCTAAAACCCTTATAGCGCACCGGAATGATGTCGCCGTAGATTCGCTTGGCCTCCTCAGCGAACCATTCGATGGAGCCCGCCCTGCGCACAGCCAGTCAGGCGCCTCACATGGTGCTGAATTAGGAGTGCTTTTCCACCAGCGCGCTTGGCTCCCCCAGCTGCACCATTGATGCGTAGCGAGGCGCAGCCGCGTTGCCGGTCTCAGGTGAGGACAAACACTGTTGGCACGCGGTTTGTCGTCGCACGCACCCGCCGGTGGCCTCCGCCTTGGCCTCCTTGACCGGCTTGCCAGCTTCCGCGGACATGATGATGGCGATGTCGTCGAGGTTGTCCATCACCAGCTGGTGCCACCTGCGCGCAGTGCGACAGGTCAGCTCGTGATGCGCATGAGGTGCTGTGCCAGAAATCCAGGGTGTTCGCACGCTGTGCGCCAGCGGATGCGCCCAGCAGCCGCCTGCCGCGGGTTTCGAAGGTGTGACACGCATCTGGCGTGATAGATCCCACACACCTTGCAGCGAGCCTGAGGTCCCGCAAATATCCAGACGGGCAGCAGGTTTTTGGTCAGCCGTAGTGCCGGAAGATGTGTCGCACAGTGATCGTGACCTGTTCAGAATAGCTGATCCACTTGGAGCTGACACATTGCAGAATAGAGAGCAATGTGACATAACGCACTTCTTCATGACGTCGGCGCGCTTCTTCGCGGGCTGCGACTTCCACATCGGGAACACCGCATTTGCCTCAGCAATGGCGGCGCGCGTCTCAGCGGCGCCAGCCTTCGGCACCTTGGCCAGTACCTCCTGGGTCGCCGGGTTGAGCACCTGCGATGCATTGGTGTGTGAAAACGCTCACATGCTGCTGCCAGGGCATGCTGCGCATCGCCAGTCTGGCACACCCTCGCATAGCTATTGTGGCTCGCCGAGGCCCGAATGCCGCAATGGTATGGGTTCAATGGGTTCTGAATCATGCAATTTTCAGTTTCAGTCACGGCACCCGCATTATATCAGGTTTGTGCACCACTCACGAGGGCTGACTGTGCATGATTCCGAAACAACACAGGTGCACTCACATCAACGGTCTCGCCGCTGGCGGCATCGATCCACTGGCCTCCCACGAAGATCTGCTGCTTCAGCAGCTCGGGGTCCTTCAACCTCGCTTTCAGGGCCTCCATCGCGGGTGTGCTTGCTGCAGCAAAGCAGCGAAAATCAGATACCCGGAACGCTGTGTCCGGCAGGAAGCTGGCCGAGAAGACGTTACTGCTGTCAATGAAGCTGTAGCGCAATGCGTGCGGCGCGAAGGCGCGACCTAAGCGACACAAGCTGCTGACATGCATCAAGTGCACAGGTGCGGGAGAGCTCCTTTTGACATGCGATGTGCGGCGAGGGCACGAATAAAGACGTGCTTGCGGTGTAGCATAAGCTGGCATGGCGTGGGCTTGAAATCTTATTACGCCGGTAGTCGTAACTTTGAAGCAGCTGCTTACGTGGAATCTGGATTGCCGGGAAAAGGGTGGACAAGCGGATTGTAGACAAACATGCAGGGGTGCCTGTTACGTTCAGTTGTTTTTGCACAGCACCCGACACCCTGACTGCTTCACGGACTATACTCAGCCATTGAGAGCCGCACGGCCGCGCCGAAGCGTCAGGAGCCGCAGACTTTGTTGACAGACAACACACTCTGAGTGCAGTGCAGCTGAGTTGCAGAGCACGCAGCAGCGGCCCAGCCCCTTGGCACCGAGCTCGAGCCGCCTTGCGCGGCAGCTGGTGGCGTCAGCCAGTCAACGGCGAGACAGCAAGCAGTAAGTTGTAGCGAGGTTCGAAAGCGCAGTGGCGGCAGCAGCTGCGGCAGCCGGGCACGCCAAGCCAAGTCACGATGGCGGCCCACTACGACGAGATTGAGATCGAGGATATGGAGTGGAACGAGGAGCTGGACGCCTTCACGTACAGCTGCCCCTGCGGCGACCTCTTCCAAATCACCATGGTGCGACGCGCTCACATTGCGGGCAGATCGCAGCTGCTGTTGGGTTATGTGGCTGCTGTCATTGCGCACGCTCCATTGATGAAATCAGGGCCACGGAATTCTGTCAGAGTGCAGGACCGCGTTACTGTCCAAAAAGCGATCGACTGGGCAAGCAACATCCTGCGGTGCAAGGCGTCCTGTCGTTGCGCTGCACAGCTGCAGAGTCACGTCAGCCAACGTTCACAACGAGGTGCATGCGCAGGAGGAGCTGGCGCGTGGCGAGGAGATCGCACACTGCCCCAGCTGCTCGCTGACCATTGTGGTCATATATAACTCGGTGCGCTGTTGCTGTCGCTACATCATCGAATAGATGCGACCTGCTGCGTGTGTGTGTCTTGCGATATACTGCATGTGTGTGTCTCACACCGAGAGAACGCTGGCTCGATTGTGATGTGGTATCTGGACCAGAAACTATTGCTGAACATCTAATGTACGCATTTTGCAGGAGGACTTCCAGGATGCGGCGCCGCCAGCAGCGGACACCACCACGCCGCCACCCATGATCGCGGCGGCGTGAATGACAGCGGCGGTAGAGCTGCCAGCGCCACGCTGGCACCCATCACGGCGGCGGCATGAAAAGCAGCGGTGGCTTGAGCAGCAGTCACGGCGGCGGCCTGCACCGCGGCGGCGGCGGTGTGAGCTGCCATCACGGTCGCGGCGTGAACTGCAGCGACGGCTTGTTCGGCTGCGTCGGCCGAAAACAGCTGCGGCTCTAGCTACCTCGGCGGCTTTGAGACCCCGCTGTAGCGGCTCAAGTGCCGTGACGGGGGCGCGGCCCTGCGGCGTCATCACCAGGCGTGCGGCAGATCCGGCGTGAATGCGCCCGGTCGTGGCAGGGTCTGCAAGCGGCTGCCGGTCTTCTCGGGCAGGGGGTTGCACAGAGAGATGCTGGTTTGCATCTTGCACGCAATGACCTCCCAGATTCAGACGAGCAGAGGAGCAAGGAAGTGATTTGGCGCTGGTGTGACGATGCGGCGCAAGGAAGCAAGAGCGGCTGCTCTCGTTGTTGCTTTCGCCGCTGGATGTGTATCAGACTTCTGCCCTGCTGATTTGGACGAATTTGCAGGAATGAGGCATGCTCATGGGCACACCCTGGAACCTCATACCGAAGCTGCCTCGAATTTGCCAGGGATTCAACCCTGGTCTCAACACAGGGAGGTGGGAAACCAATGTCGGATGAGAATGCCTATCAAATCTTAATGGACGTGGCTGCACTCCAACGACTTTCACATAATCTGTGGAGTGACACAAGATCTGCAGCTGCGACCATGCGCCACCTCTGCTAGCCACCCACGGCCAGAAGTTGTTTTCAACCAATGGTGCACGTCATCCCCGCAGCACGCCGCCCCAATTGCAGCGTTTCAGCCGCACTCCTGGTCTGCACCAAAGCGCTGGCGGCGCGCCGGACATCCGGGCCGCGGCGGTCCTCTGACACTGCAGCAGCGTTCGCGGCCCCGCCCTTCCTTTCACTTGTGTCTCTCAGGCTGCAGCGGCGGCCTTGCAGGCCTCGACGCGGTCGATGAGGCGCTGCGCGCGGACGACCGCCGCCTTGCGAGCGGCACGCACCGCAGCGGGCGTCTCGCCACCGTCAGGCGCCCGCACGCCGTCCAGCGTCAGCATCACCTGCCGTGGCAGCTCTGCAGCGTTGAGGCGTTCTCTCGCGTGCAACGATGACATGCGATGCCGACGCAATTGCACAGCAAGCAAGCTGCGACACTCCTCAGCCAGAGGGGGGGGGGGGGGGGCCGCCCCTCCCCCCCGCCCCGCCCCCCCCCCCCCCCCCCCCCCCCCCCCGCCCCCCCCCCCCCCGGGGGGGGGGGGGGGCCCCCCCCCAGCAGCCAGCGGGCAGGCGTGACGCAGGCAGCGCCGTCCAGACACGACACGAAGAAAAGTGCTCACCCGCGTGAGCAGCTCCAGCAGGAGGAGCGACTGCTTGTGCGCCGCAGAGGCGCCGGCCTGCCCCGCGTTATTCGCCTCGCCGCCGGGTGTGAGCTCGTCCACCTGGAGAACCGGGCATTTTCGGCTGTGAGACAGCACGCAGACTGTGATCCAACTTCGTGTGCAGCTTGATCTACACCTCGATCTACACAGGGTAAGCAAGGAGCATACATGGTGCACAGTTGTGTCGTCCACTCTCGGCCCGGATTGAGTTACACCATAGTCCGAGCTCGTGGAGGTACAGACTGTTGGGTGGGGCGGGCTTCATGTGAAAAGCGGTACAAGGTGCAATGCACACCTGGCTGGCGAGGCTGTCCAGCTCCTTTTGCACGGCGTCTACCTTGCCCACTAGCTGCTGCTGCAACGATTCCGCGGGGTGTGTTGGCGGCGCCTGTTGCGGCGCCGGCTGCGGCCCGATAGGCACCGATCGCGCCTGCGCATCAGTTGGGAAACTCGCTCAGCGAGAGCGTGAGAACAGCCCTGCACTTTTGCACCAACAGCCTGCTGCCGTAAGCTCACCGGGACACTATCAACGCAGTCAGAATCGGGGGCCGGTGAACATGGCTTGCGGCATAGGAAAGCGCAGACGTCGGCTCAGAGTTACCTGCCGGACAGGCATTGGCTGGGGACTGATGGGCTGCTGCCGCTGTGGCGACAACCGCGGCGGCTGCTGCGTCGTGGCGCCTGGCGCGGCATCGGCGGGGGGCTTGGGTGGCGGGAACGATGGGTCAAATCGCTCCCGCACCTGTGCCGACGACTGCTGTTGCCGGTGCTGGGGCGCGACCCCCGGCGGCGTGCCGGCGGCGCCAGACGGCGGGAAGGACGGATTCCATGCCGCTGCAGCTGGGCCGCTGTGTCCGCCGGCGTGCGCGCTCGCAGTGGGGCCGGGCTGCTGGGACTGCTTGGCGCGCTTGAGGCCGGCAAGTGTAGCCCTCACCTGGTCCTGCAGGCGAGGCAAATGGCTGCGGTCTGCTGAGGTCGGGACAGAAAGCCGCTGGCGGAGCTGATTGGCAAATGCGGGCTTCGGCCGCCCAGCAGCCGGTCATCTCAACCCTGTACACTCCGTTTCAAAACACAACCCGCATGTTGGACACGGTCCGACCCGCCAGCCATGCACCCCGAGAACCTGGTTCAGCATCAGATGCATGGCAGCGTTGAACCGCTGCGCTTATTCACAGCAAACAGAGGCAAACCTGATAGGCGGCGGTTTCCTGGACCACTACCATGGACCCGTTCTTGAGCCCAGCCAGCACCAGTGAGCCGCTGTCCTGCTGCGGCCGGCCGCGGAAGCTGCGCAGGCAAGCGACGGCTGTTCAGGGTGCTGTATTGCCACTATCTGGTGTGGGGCAACGCAGGTGGGGAGGCGGGATGGAAGACACACTGCTGCTGCCGCTTGAGTGCTCCAGCAATGTGCAAAAAACAAGCCAAGGGGGCTCACAGCAGGTTGAAGGCGTCCATGGGCAACCCCGTGCTCGCCTTGGCTTCATACTGCAGTGCAACACAGAGGCGTTGCGTGATCATGACAAGTGACAAGTGCATTTCAACATGCACTTCCCACAGCATGCACCACGGCGCTATCGCTGACAAGGTTCCAGCACGACATTCTCTTTGCACAGCCGGTGTCGTGCTGCGGCATCAGCTTAGTCCTGCTCTACGAGCTTCATTTGAGGCCGACTCATGCACAACGGGTTAGTTCAGGGCAGGTGCGCACCCGAAGTTCGCCGAAAGTGGCATTCGGGTCGACGTGTACATCAAACTCCGTCCGCTTGTGCACCAGCCGCACGTGCAGCGCCGGCGGGTCGCCATTGACGAACATGGCGCCAGGGACGGGCGCAAACATGCAGCACCCGAGCCTGCTGGTGGCCTACTCCGGCGCCGAGCGCTGCGCCTGTAGTAGTGTCTGGCAGCCTCAAAGCAGTGCTGCCGCGGCTGTTGACTCCAATGGCCCACCTGGCACGCTTCCGTGCTCGGAGCGAGTCTGCGGGACAGGTTGGAGCCACAGTCGAGCAATATTTGCGTAGCAAATTCGCGAGACAGGCCACTAGTTCATCGTTCCTATCGAGTCAAGGTCTGCCATACATTAAACCCACCTTGCACAGGTCTATTTGCGGGGGAGCAGCGCGCGGATGAGGTGAGCGAGCAACAGTTTGCCGAATGAGGCAATATGATTGAGGAGTGCTGCTGGCAAGCGGTGTGAAATGACGAGAGTGCTTCCAGATTGGCGGAGAAGATTCGGACCAAGGTCGCGAGAAGCAGCGAGAAGCGCTGTCTGCCAATAAAGGAATTCAACACAGGAGTTGAATAAGTGGTGACACTGCAGAATACTGCAAGGGGTGAATTGGCGTGTGCAATACTAAGCAGCAGCAGGCTGTCTTCACGCGCTGGTGAAGACCTACCGGAGTTTTCGCCACTTGCCGTGCAGCAAGCACTTGCACAACGCAGTTCATATCTGCTCAGACACTCAGCGTTGAAAAGCACCTTTCGTTTGGTTTTCGTGTAGCGACCGCCCGTTCTTGACTTGCTGGAAGCCAAAGCAGTTGCCTCATCCTGATCTCCGACACCAGCTGCTGCTTACCTGACGTCGTTCCAGCACAGCGGCTCTCACGGCAGCTGCCGTATATTTCAAGGACCTGCCTGCGCCGAACAGCTCGTCACCATGTCAAGTGTCTCGGTGGAAGTGCATGGTGAGGCTCTGCACTGCTGGCGCAGATTGTTTTACGGAATGAAAGCCCTCCTTTACAGCCGCATTCTCTGACCAGTCCTCGAATCATACATCATAGTAGGAGCACGCATGCACTACGTCCAATTTCATGTGCGCACAGGGTCCCAGAAGCGCCGCACAGAGGCCCTGGCCCAAAGTACATCTGCATGTTCGCTCGCCAGCCGAGCTGGAAGTGGCGGCGATGCAACGGTTGTTACAATCGTGTCGTGCGACTGTCACCCGCAGGCAAGCGTCACACGGTGCGTGTGTCGCCCATGGCACCGCTCTCGGCGGTCATCGAGGCTGCGCTGTCGGCCGAGGGCGTGACCGCCAACACCGCCGCATGCAGACTCCTGCACGGCACGAAGGCCCTGGACGCGGCGACGCCGCTGCGTTTCGCCAACCTGCCAGCCGCCGCCAAGCTGGAGCTGATCACAGGTCGATCCTTTTGTGCGAGCGGTCCCATCCTGGTGTGCGCCAGCATCATACAGACTATCTGCGCATGGCAGTCTGTTGACGTCAGGCAGAAGCTGAGCTGCACATCACTGCGCCCGCAGCAGCGCACTGATGCGTGTAAGTTCTAAAGGGGCTGGTGATCACTCAGCACTCACTTTCGACTCAAGCGTCAAGTTGAGTGCCAAGTCATCATTCCATACATCATTTATATCATAGCACACTGGTGCCCCAGGGGACGCTACCCAGCTGTCATCGTGCTCATCATTGCGGTCGATATCCATACAGGGCAGGAGCGGCACCTGGGCATGGAACAGCCCATCAATGCGCCGTGCCACCGAAAACCTGCTCTATCGCTTCTAATACCCAGCTGTCTTAAACTGAAACGAAACTCATCAACCCGTAAAGAGGTTTCGATGTGGTATGTACACAGGGCAGGAGCGGCATCTGGGCATGGACCAGCCCATCAGCGCGCCTCGCCTCCCCGCCTCCCCCCGCAGGGCGGCGTCCTCGCCGCGCGGTGCTGCCTCGCCGCACTGCACATCCGCCAGCGCTGCAAGCGCTGCGGGCTCGCCCTTCACGGCGGCAGCTGCGCCGGCCGCCGGCCCGCAGCAGCAGCCTGGCAGCAGCGGTGGCGCAGCTCCCTTCGGCAGCCGGTCGCAAGCAGCCACTGCAGACCCTCCGCAGCAGGCTGGCGCCCAGGCGCAGCCGCAGGAGCAGCAGCAGCAGCAGCAGCAGCAGCTGCGTGCCGAGCCGGGAACTGCAGGCGACGGCGAAGGCGCTGCTCCTGCGAGCGGCGGCGACGGCGCGGGCCCCGCAGCGGGCTCGACGGAGCCGGCGGTAGCCGTGGGCGGGCCAGGAGACCGCCTGCGGGAGCTGCTGGGCCGAGAGGCCTCCGTCTTCAGCCGCGCACAGGAAGCTGAAGCTGCTGCTGCCAGGTGTGGTCACAGCCAGCTGTGGATTTCAACTGGGCGTTCAGGACGACAGCTGAGGCTGACGGCGGACCGAGGCGCCTCGCGTGCATGCAGACTGCAGGACAACAGCAGGACAACAGTATAACAGTGGTGACTAAACCCTGCACAAGCTATCGCCCTTGCCCTGCACTTGCAGCCGACAGCGCAGTTCCACACAGCGTGTGGAACTGGCCGCCATCAAGTATGTTGCACATCACACGCTTTCCTCCCCCCAGACCGGTGTGCTTTGCGGTGACATTTGTCTTCCACGCGTGCAGCGCCAGCGGCGAGGACCTGCCGGACTCCTTCTACGAGTTCACCGGGGACGACTACGCGCGCGTCGCCCGCGGATGGGGGGCCAACTTCGCCGGCCCGCCGGCGGCGGCGCACCTGAAGACGGCCAAGATGCGCGCGGCGGAGGCGGCGGCCGCGGCTCGGCTGGCGCCTCCGATCCCCGTGCGCGTCATGTTCCCGAACGCCATGGTGCTGCAGGCGACGTTCGTTGCGTCCGACACCGTCTCAGCGCTGCAGGTGCAAAGAACAAATCTCATCTGGCTGATGCAGGGCTGTGCATGACGCAGGGCTGGGTGGGCCTGTGCCGCATGCGAGGGTAGTGTTGTGCCATTCCTTGAAGACCGCGCCATGTGCACTTGCTGATGTGCGCGCCACCGCCCCGTACACCTGCAGCTGGCCGTGCCGTCTGGTACCACCCCGACAATGTTTGAATCCACCGCAGGAGTTCGTGACACGCGCCGTGGTGCCCGGCAGCCCAGGCCTGCACCTGTACACTGCGCCGCCAAAGGCGGTGCTGCAGCAGCCCAAGGTGTGAGCGTGCGGCAAACGCTGTTTCTCCTGAATTGGTTGATGGCGTTCGCACGCCATTCGTAGCATCTGCTTGTTTGCCTGATACTTTCGGGGTGCATGCAGCGAGGCCACTTTCTGCCGGCGGGCTGCAAGCTCGATTCCGTGGTCGAACCTGCAAATCTGTGACCCTCGTGTAGTGTCCACTTCATCAGTTGAGCCGGTGACTGCTGTGGCAGGTGACGGTGTACGAGGCCGGGCTGGCGCCCGCGGCCGTGGTGTATGCGGGCTGCAAGGGCGATGCGGGGCCCGCGCTGCGCCCGGAGGTGCTGGCGCTGCAGGTGTGGACCCCATCCGCCAGGTTGTACTAGAGTGGACTCTGCAGTCACCCAGCTCGGCATCCGCGCCGCACAACAGCACGCTTGCCAGGGATTCAGAATGCGGCGTTGAGCTCCAGGCGAGGCGCTCGAAGGCTGCGGATGTGAGGCCTCCTGCGCAACCCCGTCCACAGCGACTGATGCACCTGGGCTCAGAAGGAATTATGCATTTTGGACACAGGGCTCGCCGCCGTCGCGCTCGCGCCGCGGCGATGACGGCGGCAAAGGCAACAGCCGGCAGGGGCAGCCGGCCGCCGCAGCGGCGGCGGCGACGGACGCCGATGCGCCGGCAGAGGGCGGGGCGTCGGCAGTCCCGTCCAGCCGCTCGCTGGGCGGCGCCCGGCTGCCAAAGTGGCTGAAAACAAGCAAGTAGTGGGACAACCGGCAGCGCCTGCGGCAGCGCAGCCGTTCGGCGCTGAGACTTGCAGGGGACAGGGATCAGGCGTGCAGCGCATGTTGGTTTTGCCTACGGCGTATTGGCCCAAGGGCTGTAGACCCGTGGGACATGGTCGATTCGGTCGATCGTGGGCAGACCGGCAGGGCCAAATCTGCGCTACATATTTTGATCAAGGTTGTACGAAGCTTTGATGGAGACAATTGACGACCCTGACTCTGAGTTTGCGAGTGCCAACTGTACACAACTTCTGCGAATCGAAGCGGCCCGGTGCAAGATTGACATGGGACACAGCTGCAGCAATTGCGCTTGATTCAAACCCATTGCCTCGGAGCGCCTTGAGCAGCCCGGACCTGACGCAGACACACTTCGCCGGCGAGGCCACGGCCAAGTCCTCCACACTCCGAGGCAGCTCTGGCGGTTTGGCCGCTGGCTCACGCTGCAGCAGGTCCTATCGATAGGCTCGCAGGCAACTCGCGGGCGCGCCCAGCCTTCAGCAGTCTCGAGAGGCACCGAGCTTGAGGCTCGCCCACGAGATGACGTGACCTCGGAGTCTTCTGCGGCACCGGGTGCCTGTCAGCCACGGAGGGCGGAGCTGGACCTCTAGATCTCTTGCTGAGCAGCAGCAGGCGCTGCGGGCCGCGGGCGCCGAGCTTGCGGTAAGTTTTGTCGCCACATCCGACAGCTTGATGTTGCCGTGCCTGACGGCCTCAAGCCATATTCTTTGACAAAACTACACGGTCACACTGGCAACCTGGTCGTGTACTCAGGTGACTGCTGAATCGCAACCGCCTTTCTGTGAGGCGACTCAAAAGCAACGCAGACACTCGTGCGAGACGCCTGTTCCTCCGGCTCTTCACGCAGCAGACTTGCTCACGTACACTTAAAACACCCCGCAGGTGTCCATCGAGCTGCCACCGCGCGGCGCGACCTGGGAATCGCAGGGCGGAGGCATTTCGGCCATTAAGCACAGCATGCTCTCAGCATCCAGCAGCACATGATCAGCCAAGGCGGGCGGTTTGCCCCGCTGCGCAGCCTTCGATTGCATGGGGAGTGGTGGACCTCGCCGCTGCTGCAGCTGTGCCTGCTTTCCTGGCTGCTGGCGGGGGGATCAGCGCAGAGCGGCGCTGATGCCGCAGCGCCTGCGCCAGCAGATGCACTGCTGGCAGCGGCATCGACAGCCGCGGCTGAACGTGAGTCGCTGAGCTTCTACTCCTGGCATGCACTGGTATGCCTGCATGGCACAAGGCTGGCATCTAGTGTGGTGCTTCAAGGCATTGCCTTGCGGAACGGCAGACCCCGGCACACAGCCTCGATGTGTGCCTGCCACAGGGAATGTGCTGCTGAACTTCACCAGCCAGGTGGAAAACTGGGAGTCGTACATAAACGCAAACAGCATAGTCGGCTGGACGTCGGGCGGCAATGCCTCGGCGTGCGATTGGCAACACGTCAGCTGCAATGCCGCCGGGCAGATCTCCATCATGTGAGGCCCCGCGTCGCTTGCTACTTGCCACCGTCACTTGCGTTCGCCGGAATATACGTGCGCAAGCATTGCCACCCAGTCATGTTCTCAGGCAAAACCTCAGCTCAGCGTCCCGGCATGCCGTGGATGTGCCCGCAATGACCCCGGCACCTTTCCGCCCCGCAGCGACCTGAGCTGCGGCACGTGCTCGAGGCAGCTGGAGGGCACGCTGCCGGCAACGCTGCAGGACCTCACAGCGCTCAGCCGCCTGAGCCTTGCCGGCAACAGCCTGCGGGGGTCGCTGCCGCCGTCGTGGGCAACTGCAGGCTCCTTTCCGGCGCTCTCGCGTCTGGACCTGTCGTCCAACGCGCTGGGCGGGTCGTTGCCAGCGGGCTGGGGTGGCGCCGACGCGCTGCCGGCGCTGAGAGCGCTGAACCTGAGCTTCAACGGCATCGCTGGCGCGATCCCGGACGCCTGGCTTGCTGCAGGCGCCCTGCCCAAGCTCGCCAGCCTGTGAGTGGCCCTTTCTTTGACGCAAGTTCAGCTCTTTTGGGCATTTCGACCCCTTCGTCCTGTGTCTGCCCGTGCATGGGCCGGCTTTGCACAGCTGGTTGAGCCGTGCATGGGCCGGCTTTGCACATCTGGATGTGCACATGGTTGAGCCGTCATGTGCTGGGTGCTGAGGACCGACAGCATCGTTGCAGCACAGGCCACCGCCTGCCCTGCAAAGCACATATCAAGTAAGCCCTACTGCAACTTTCATCATGCTGAACGCCGCTGCCCCACCCTGTGCAGGGACCTGGCCTCCAACAACATTTCTGGCGTGCTGCCAGACGCCTGGGCCAACCCGCAGGCGCTGCCGCAGCTGAGCCTGCTGTCGCTGGCGGGCAACAGCCTGGAGGGGGAGCTGCCGCTGCTGTGGGCGGAGGCCGACGCATTCGGCAAGCTCACGGAGCTGGACCTCAGCCGCAACAACTTCAACAGCTCGCTGCCGGACGACTGGGGCCTGCCCGGCGCCTTCCCCAACCTGACCGCACTGTGAGTCACAGTTCTGAGAGAAGACACCCTGAACTTCAACTTTGCCGTGCAATACCCTGGCAGTGTCACCTTGACGCCTGCCCGGCGCCTTCCCCAACCTGACTGCGCTGTGAGTCGACACATTGGGACGAAGCAACAGCCTGGGTATCAATCTTGCTGTGAAGTTCCTGCTCGTGTCACGGCTGTGCCTGCCCGGCGCCTTGCCCCAGCCTGATAGCGCTGCGATTGCTCGCTGCCGCTGCTATGAGCAGGCTTATACCGTGATAGTTCTCCGCCACCAGCATCTGTGCAGCGAGCTGGAGTTTCTCAACAACGGTTCTCAACAACGAAGTGCAACACACTGCAACATAAAGTGTCAGAGCTTTCCTGTTCCCACCGCAGCTCGCTGTACGCGAACCAGCTGGCGGGCACCCTGCCGCCAAGCTGGGGGCAGGGCGGCAGCTTCCCGCTTTTGCGCTCGCTGTACCTCGATACAAACTTCGTCACCGGGTCGCTGCCGCCGGAGTGGGGCGTCGACCCCCAGTCCTGGCCGCAGCTGCGCTTCCTGTGCGTCTTTCCACCTCCGCCTCCCTCAGCCGAAGATGCTCAAGCACTGCTGCAGCATTGCCGTGTGGTTTATGCGGCTGACCGGATGAGGGTGCAGGCTGCCTGCACCGGCACACGCATCTGAATTTGCATCCGACGCATTAGTCACACTTCATGAAACAAGCGACTGCTGTGCCTAGAGAACTGCCCTGTCGATCCTCATATGCCCGGGCTCACCTGCCGTGTGCATCCGCGTGCAGGGGCCTCAGCTCGTGCGAGCTGTCGGGGGAGCTTCCGCCGGGGTGGGGCAGCAACGGCAGCCTGCCGCGCCTGGAGCAGCTGTTCCTATCCTACAACAAGCTGTCCGGCACCTTGCCCGCCTCCTGGGCCGGCCTCACCTCCCTGCAGGACCTGTGCGCGCCCTCGAAGCCTCATAAGAGCCCCCCCTGAAGCGCTCGTATTCGACACAATGACGAACGCGATTGTTTGTGAGGTTGCGCCACCTGTGCACACTGCCCTGATTGCATCTGCTGAATCAACACGATGCACACTTCATCAGCTGCCAGCATGGGCTGTTGGCACCTGTGCGGCGGCCGGGCCCCAATGCCGGCGTCCGGTTGTGAACTTCCTACATCCGGTTGTGAATCCTGTGAGCTTCCTACATCCTGTGCAGGTGGCTGCGACCGCAGAACAGGCAGCTGTGCGGCGACCTGCCATCTGGCCTGAACTTCACGGTGTGCGAGATCGTCGGCTCCACCTGTAACCCCGTCACCGCCTCCAACTTCACCAGCCTCTGCGGTGCGGATTCCCCGCGCTCAGAGCTGTGCTGTGCAAACGTCGGCTGTCTGAGCTCGTCGTGCCAGCGCACTCAGCTGTGTGCCCTGTGACAGCGGCGGCCCTCTGCGGCGGGCTGCGGCCTGATTGGGGCTAGCGCACGCCAGCGGTCTTGGCGGTGGCGTTCCTCTTCTCTGGAGCCGCTGCCCCGCTGCGGTTCAGCATGAACAAGCCCCCTTTTGAATGCCCGTGCATCTGCCCTGCTATCACAGGCGACCCCAATGTGGATGCGAGCAAGGTGGAGGTGGTGGTGCGCCTGATTGCTGCCAGACGCCAGCTAAAACCTGATATCGCATTTCGAAACTGTGAACCTGCCCCCGCAGGCGACCCCAATGTGGACGCGAGCAAGGTGGAGGTAGTAGTCCGCCTGATAGGCTACAATCTGGTGCCTTTCGACAACACGCAGCAGGCGGCGCTGCAGGCCGCCCTCGTTGCCATCGTGCCCTCCATATCCGCGCCGGTGCGTATCCTCCGTTTGGCATTCTGCATGGTTTTTACATGTTGGCCGAGCACTGACACATCGTCGGCACACACCGTCTGCACAGCCGGCTACATTGGCATGTGGCCCAACGTTAACAGGAGCAGGCAGCATGTGCAGTTGCACATGCCATGTTGCCCAATGGCCCCAATGCAGCTGCAGGCAACGCCAATATCGCGCTGACCCTCAGTGAGTGTTGCGCTATGCACATCGCAGGCGAACATCACCATTCTCAACGTGCAGCAGGCGCTAGACCCGGTCATCAACGTTGCGCAGCCGCTCTCAGACAGCGATGGCAACAGCGCCGCAGCGAGCGGCGCGCCGCCGACGGGGCCCGGCGCGGCGGCCTCCGGCCTCAACGACTCTGCCGTTGCAGCCTCCGCCGCGGCGACGGGGCGGCGCCGCCTTGCGGGTCGGTCGCCCTTCGGCGAACACGGTATATCTGGCGCCAGCAGCGGGCGCCCGCTGGCGCGGCGGCTGCTGCGGGCGGGCCGGGCGCTGCAGCAGGCCATCCCCGCGGCGGAGATGTTTGCCGCCAGCGACACGCCGCTGCAGGCGGTGGACGTGACCATGAACCTGCAGGGCTCGTCGGGGGAGCAGGTGCGGCGCACAAGCAGCTATGCGGTCCCCGAAACAGCATCCCAATCCTTCCTACAGACACCAACATGGGCAAGGACTGAGCTGGGGCTGCATGCCATGTCCGCAGGCGAGGCGCCTCGGCACATTGCAGCTGGCCTGACACCTTTCAGCAACTCTGTGCAGCGACATGGCTCGTCGCCAGAGCCTCTCGACATGCCTCTGCGCAGGCCCTGCGGGTTGCGAGCGACCTGCAGTTTGTGGTGGCCAACAGCACGCAGCTGCAGGAGGCGCTGGCTGCGCGCGGCGTCAACGCCACTGAGACGCAGCTCCTGTTCTCCTCGTCCGGCGGAGGTGCCGCCCTTGCCCTGTTCTTGTCAATCCACAGATGCACTAGCCAGCGTCATGCGCATCCCCGAGCGTTGCCTTGTGCATGTTGCATTGCAATGTGGCTTGTTCCGGCTGTCACAAGGCCGCTGTCTTCATGGCGTGTGGACCATGTCAGCCTGTGTGTGTTCATGTGGAAGGAGCTGTCCTGGACTATGGCCAGCAATGTTACTGCCACGCTGCCGTGCAGTTTCCGGAACCTCGAGCACGGCAGGCACAGCGCCAACAACCTCCCGTGGTCGAACCATCCCCTCCGACAGCGTGCGCATGCGCTGGCTCTGCGTGTATGCACTCCTCGTGTGTGTGACTGCCAGCCGCTTCGTCTGCAACATCTGCCGTTTGCTGAGTTGTTTCATGAGACAGCGTGGATCTGCATGACCCCCGATGCATCTGGGCGAATGAATCGGCAGTGGTCAGACCCGACAGGCGACCGAATGGATGTTTTCTCGACGCCTCCTGCCCTGGCATGCTGCAGGGCGGCGGAAACAGCCGCGCGGTGGAGCTCACCATCGGCATCGTGTCGGGTACCGTGGTGGCGTTGCTGCTGGCGGTGCTGGCGGGGCTGTGCCTGCTGTGGCGTCGTGCGCGCCGCCGCGCCGCCGCCGGCATCACCGAACCCAATGGCACCCGCTGGTCCAAGAGTGAGGCCCTTGCTGCTTTGTTGATGTCAAAGCGTACATGAGTCTTCACTTTCAGTCTCCACTGGCAGGCGGCGTCACACAGGGCCCGCGGCCAGTCGTTCTGCTGAGTCTCCTGCAGCAGGGTGCACCCACAAGGCGGTGTGCTGCACCACAGAGCCCAAAGGATTGCCGGGCCAGTGCCGGCAACTGCCGATGCCCCCACTGCTGAACTTTTGCCACTGCCGCCATGCAGTGGCGTCCATGTTTGGCGCCAACGGCAGCAACCGCAGCACAGGCAGCGGCGGTGACAGCGGCGCGGAAACGCCGCAGGGCAGCGGCGGCCGCGGCCTCGTCTTCCCGCCGTTGAACATCGCGGAGACCGGCATCGACATCGACATGGACAACCTGTTCCGCAGGCGCGCAGGCGTTTGCATTGCTGCCAACGGCATCGCCGGGTTGTCGACGCTGGCGCCTGAGCTGCAGCCCTGTCTCTGCCATCGTTCTGCTCTCGCTCCTTTTGCTCCTTGCCTGCGCATGTTCACATAATTGTGCGGTCCTGTTAGTGCTGCAAAGGACCGTCCTGAAACGCTGTGTCACACTCCTGCGTTGCAGCGCGGGCGCGAACAGCGAGCCGGAGCTGGATGCGTGCGCGGCAGGAGACGTGGTGGAGCTCCCTCGGGTACCCTTCTCCGACTGGGAGCTGCGGCCGCAGGACATCAAGATCTGCATGCGCCCCGACGGCCGGAAGTGGGAGATCGGCAGCGGCGCCTTTGGCCAGGTGTGCGGAATTACCACAAGCGCCCCGGTTCCCCTGCCGCTGCTGCTGCTGACAACAACCAATCGACGTGTCGAGTATGCCACGCATCCGACAGCGTCCCACACAGTGTCTGATGCATTTGCGCGTCCCCCCTCAGCGGCTGTGCCATTCGGGGGGTGGCAACATCATCATGGTGCTCCCTCACCATTAGGTCAATAAGCTGCGGGTGGGCGCTGTCATGGCAGCGGGATCTGCACCGCCTGTGGAACTGCTCCTGGCCCCACCAGCGATCTCGTCGCAGGCGGCAGGTGCTAGTTAGCGAGTTAGCTAATTAGCTAGTTTGTGCCTGAAGGTGTGCCTCAAGGCACAGATGCGCCGTCATCAGATTCCGGCATAGTGAGCTCAGCATCACTTCCCACTCGTTGCAGGTGTACAAGGCGGTGCTGGGCGGCGTGCAGACGGTGGCAGTCAAGATGCTGAGCGGGCGGCAGGATCCCGCGGCGCAGGCCAAGTTCTGCCGCGAGGTCGCCATCCTGCGCAGCTGCCGGTGCACTTTCCTTTGCGGTTCCACCACCGTGCCTCCCATTCCATTCCTTCGATTGCCTGGCCGCCAGCCATGTGCAGTGCTTTCCTCCAGCATCCACGCATTGCCTTCGCAGGTGCCTGTCGCCGGTCTGCTCGTCGCTTGTGAATCGTGACCTAGTCATGGTGTGCCATCGCGGCATGCCAGTGTGCTGCAGTCCCAATCACGTCCTGAACCCTAAATCCTAAACCCTAAACACTAAACCCACTGTTTCCCGGGGAGCAGGGCGTCGAACGTGGTGCAGTTCCAGGGCGCGTGCGTCGCAGAGGGCTCCACCATGCTCGTCACCGAGTTCATGGAGGTTTGCTGTTGTGAGCTGCGCTGCATGGCAACACATCACAGTCCGTGTGCCGCTGCGGCCACTGGTTTGCAGTCTTGGTATCGTCATCGAAAAGTAGTGCGGCAACACAAACAGTTGCAGCAGCGCTGCCACAGAGCATGTCCGCCTTACGAGCCAGGCATGTATTTCCCCCCCTGTAGCATGGTCTCCTTTTGCAGACGTATACCCTGATCAGTGACGCACCTTTATGCTGCAGGGTGGCGACCTGTGGCGCATCATGGCGAGGGATAAGGACCGCGCTGTGTTTGGCTGGTACCGCAGGTGCGACAAATGCACAGTCGCAACGTGCTTGAGCAGTAGTGAAGCTCAAGTTTCGTCGACCGAGGTGATCAAACCCGGCTCAGGCGATCAGTCGTGTATGGGTGGTCTCGAGCTCAGATCTTCTGCATCCAGGGGCAAGCAGGTGGCACTGGACGTGGCCTGCGGCCTTCACTGGCTGCACACCCACAGGATCGTGCACTTCGACCTAAAGGTGTGGCATCAACTCAGTGGATTGTTGCCTGGCACAGCCGCATTCCCTCCTGCCGCAGCGGCCTGTTCATTCCTGGCCTGACAGCACTGGCGGTCCCGAGCCACGTTGACTGTGCGTGGCTTCACCGTTCTGAGGCATGGCGATTCGCTGGTCTCAAAATGCTCTGTTGCAACCCCATGCAGAGCCAGAACATCCTGCTGGCGCGCGATGGCACAGCCAAGATCGCGGATGTCGGGCTCGCCCGCATCCTCAACAGGTGCCGCCCGCCGCCTCTTTCGACGCTCTGAATGCTCTGGTCTCCTGCCCACCTGTTTTTCTTTCGCTGCCCATCACTGTGATCACACCTGTCGCGTCGCTCGCCAGCGATCTTTGAAGCAGTGGCAAGAGTACAGCGGAAACTGCGTGCTGCGGCAACGACCGTTTGACTGAAAGTTCAGGTCCAAGCATATCTGTTGAAGTTGACGCCTGCGCGCCCTGCAGGGACTATGTGACGAGCTTGGACATGGCGGGCACATTTGCATGGGCCGCTCCGGAGCTTCTGCTGGGCGCCCGCTGCACCGAAAAAGTGGATGTGCGTCGTGTGCTCCAGCAGCAACTCGGTGTTTCGAGTCCCTGCCTGCTGCACTGCTGCAGCTCTGCAATGCTTTGGATGCCCCTTCTCACCCTGCTCACCCTGCAGCGCAAGGATTGCTATTTTGTTGCATCTCTGCTCTCTCTGCCACGGGTACCTCGCAGCTACTGATGCTTCGAATGTTTGCCCTGCCGCAGATCTTCAGCTTTGGTGTGGTGCTGTGGGAGATCGTGACCGGCGAGCGCCCTCTGCGCGGCCAGACCCGCGAGCTGCGGTGTGCCTCTGCCGATTCCTGTTTTGACTGACACCTGCTTGACCTGCTTGATGTTTCTGCTTGCCCTGCTGGGTACTGCTTGCTGCTTGCTGCTTGTTCCCCTCTGGTCTGCAGCGCAGCTTCTGTCGCCTGGACTTTGGGCCACTGCGGCTGGCGCGACATGTCAACAAGCATGCATGCCGCTGCTCGGACTGGTCCGACTGTTGTATGTTTCTCATCACAGTGTGCCCGAGGAGTGCCCGCCGGAGGTGGACCACTTGATCGCGCGGTGTATGCACGCGGACCCCGCAGAGCGGCCCTCGGCCAAGGAGATCCACGAAGCCCTGGTCGACATTCAATACTCACCCGCGCTGCCGCGCGCGCCCTCCCTGCCCCCTGCCAGATCCGGCGGCGGCAGCGCGGGCGGCGGATCAGCCGCGGCCGGCGGCGGTGCGGCTCCCGCCACGGCGCCTGGCGGCAGAGCAGCGGGTGCCGGTGCTGCTGCGGCAGCGCAGCAGCCCGGCGGGCTGAGTCCCGTGCAGTCGGCTGCCGGCGGCAGCGGCGCACAGCAAGACAGCGCCAGCCCAGCCGTTGCCGTTGTAGCGGGGCCGGCGCGTCCTGTGCCGTTTGATGGCATCTCCGCGCCGGCGGTCGCCGCTGACGGCAGGTCAGCAAGCGGCAGCGCAGCCGGCGCAGGCAGCGTCAGCGCCGCGCCAGCAGCTGACGAGCCTGCGCATTTTTGGAGGTGGGTCGGCGCCGGCGTTAACCCCTTCGCCGAACGGGATCAGCAGCAGCAAGGCGAAGTGTCAGCTTCAGCACCGCGAGCAGCTGCGACTGCGGAGGACGGGCCGCCGAGGCAGGACCGCAGCAGCGGTGGCGCCGCTCCTGCTATCGCAGCAGCGCCCAACGTAGCTGCTCAGCCCGGCAAGGCCTCGGCGCCGCCGGCGGGCGGCTGCTCCGGCCGCATGGCGTCACCCTTTGCGATCTAGGCTGTGGGCCGGGAGGCCGGGTGCAGCAAAGCGCTGCAGCCCGCGGCGGCGGTGCCTCGGTAACAGAGGGTGTTGAAGCAATGGAACGTGCGCGCTCCCACACGGCATGCAGGGAGCGCGGTCTGGCCTGCACCGTGGGGGCGTCGTTGCAGCGAGGGCGCTTTGCAAAGTAATCAGAAGTATTCTGTGTGTCAGAGGCTTTGAGGTTCAGATTTGGGGGCGCAGCGAGCGGCGCGAAGTACCCGAAGTAAACCCCTCATCTCTTATCAAGTTCGAAAAACTCGTCTGCAGCCAGCGAAGGCTGCCTTGTGCCTGCTGAGGACCTGAAGCGGCCGTCCTCGGTTTCATGGCGTGAAGTCAAGACGGGATTATTTGTTCACCTGATCGATTCGTTCGCAGTTGAAAACAGTAGGCTGGAGTGTTTCAAAACTGAATTGCAATTCAATATGTCCAGTTTCATGCATCCCATCTCGGTGTGTGCAAATTAACGCCTGGCAATTGTGCGCGCAGTTCTATCATGCGGTGGCACTGTATTATGCGGTTCTGGGTGTTGCGCCACTGCCTCATGGCACATGTAGAGTGTGAACCTGTTTGAGGTCGGCCTCCTGACGATAAGTACCTACGTTGTTGGCGATTACAGCGAAACCTACCTGCCTGGATGCGCATGACTCGACGCTGCCAGACAGTGGCAACACAGATCTCCACCGAAAATTAAAAGTGCAGACAAATTCGGAATCTAGGCCTCGCCCAGACCCCAGACCTCGATGTTGCCTGATAAAACATTGCATCTCGTTCACTCCGGAGTGACGCTGCCAGAATTGAACCGGATTCGACCAGAGACTGCGCCATGCTCGCTGTGTGCCAACCCGCGACCCACGGGGGCAGCAGGCCTAGCAGGCTGCTGTCTGCCGGCAGCATCATGCGGCTGCCAGCCCGTCTGCTGGCATCAGGTCCAACTTCAAGGAGCTCTTTGCGCCAGATTCCCAGTAGGAGGCACAGCAGGCGACTGATTTCGGCCT
>JAABUM010002375.1_pt1 | contig 25302 bp, 22 predicted proteins | sample 5559161 | NCBI WGS metagenome assembly JAABUM01 (sample SAMN10711868, study PRJNA513369) | rock metagenome | isolation source: Antarctica rocks | place: Antarctica: Victoria Land, Siegfried Peak nord
CCAATTGCTCCTCTGGCATCGCCACGAACACGGCCTCGCCCTTCGCGTCGGCCTCAAACCCGCCCTCAAAGCGGCCTGACGATTTATGACCACGCCTCAATTAATCAGGCCAAAAATCATATCGCTGGCAAGGCCGAAAACCATGCGGTACAGTGATCATCGAAGTGGAAAGGTACGGGATAATTCTGCGCTACCCATTCGTTGGCAGGTCGTGAATGATCGGGCGGTGGCGCATCGTGGATGAGATAGCCTGACGGTGGCGGGTGCTGTCAGGCGGTACGGTGGGGTTGGTTTTGTGTCAGCTCGCACAGCGGACGAGGATGTGAGGTGGTCGCGATCGCGGGAGGCGGCGACGACGGTGGAGGTCACGTTTCGACCGACGCAACGCGCCGATGGCCCGGCGCTCCTCGCCCTCTTGCCCGATCTCTACTTTCGCGCCCGAGGACGTTCGCGCCAACCCCCCCGCGTTCGAGCGAGGCGAGGCGATTTTCGAGCAGATGCTGCGGCACGGGAATGTGCCGCTCGTCCTCGCCTGCCTCGCCGCGACCGGTGCGGTGGTCGGCTTGTGTAGGGTCGTGATCGCGCCGAACCTCACCTGTTGGCGACCATGGGCGATCGTCGAGAACGTGGTGATCGCCGCGATACAGCAGCGTCAGTGGAGCGGTGCCGCGCTGCTGGCCTACGCCTTCGACCGTGCTGGCAGGGCAGGGCTGCTACAAGGCGCAACTCCCGAGCGGCCCGGACGAGCGCCAGCTCCGCTCCTATCGGAAGGTTGGCATGGATGATAGCCATCGCCACGGCTTCAGGCAATGGCTCATAGAACCCTGATCGCGACGAGGGAGGTGCCGCGTTTGAGTACGGTGAATCGGCAAGTCTGCTGGACCCCTGGGCTGGTCCCGGCCTGGAACATCTGCGCCTGACCGAGGACGCCGCCGGTGTGCTGGCCGATGGGCTGGTCATCGGCGTCGCGGAGGATGGGCCGTTTCGCGCGCGGTACCGGGTCCGCTGCGACGCGGCGTGGCGGGTCCGTGAGGTGACGGTGGATCCGCTCGACGGGCGCGCGCCGCTCCAACTGCGCGCCGATGGGGCCGGTGCATGGACCGACGGGGCCGGGGCGGCGCTCCCCGATTTCGCGGGCTGCATCGACATCGATCTCGCCGTCTCGCCCTTCACCAACACCCTGCCGATCCGCCGCCTCGCTTTCGCCGAGGACGAGGCGCACGTCCTGACGATGGCCTATATCCGCGCGCCGGAATTAACGACCGAGCCATTGCGGCAGCGTTATACTCGCCTCGCCGCCGACCGTTATCGCTACGAGCATGTCGATGGCGATTTCACGGCCGAACTGCCGCTCGATGCCAACGGCCTGGTGCTCGATTACCCCGGCCTCTTCCGGCGGAGCTGGCCCGACTGAGCGGTCGACTCTTGGGTCCGTCCTCGTCCGCCGCCGCCGCCTCGCCCGCCCCGGAATACTCCGATCGCGGCCAGAACACGGCGGAAACAAGGAAGAACGTACGCCTTTTTGGTAAAATTGTTCGAGAAGGTTACGTCGTCGATACGGTGTGGCACAGACGTTGACCCACGCCGCATTGCCCTGTGCGAACGGTGTCACCAGGCGAAAGCTGCTCCGCCGGTCCCCCGTTACTTGCGCGTGAGCAGCGCCACCATCCCGCCGAACCGGCGACACGAATCTGAAATCTGAAAACGGAAAGAGTGAGCGCCGATGAGTGCCGACCTGTCGAATCCCGCCATCGCCCAACGCCTCAGCGCCCTGGTGGACGCCGACCCGTCGCGCGTCCTCAGCCTGCCGACCGCCGCCGCGCGCTGGGAGGCGTTCGCTTGCCTGCGCGGGCTCGGCGATCTGCGCGGCGCGGCGGCGGTGCTGGACGCGATCGCCGAGGTGAGCGGGCCGCTGGCGAAGGTTTTGGACGCGCAGGCGCAGCTCTGGCCCCTGCTCGGGCGGAACGAGGAGGCGATCGCGGCGGCGCGGGACCGCGTGGAGCGTTTCCCCTCGGCCTCCGGCGAGGTGGCGCTGGCCCGCGCCTACATCGCGACCGAGCAGTTGGAGGAGGCGAACGCCATCGCCGAGCGGCTGCGCGAGCGCGAGCCGCAGAACCCGACCGCCGTGCAACTGCTGGCGCGCATCGCCCTCGAACAGGGGGATGGCGAGGGGGCGATCGCCTGGTACGACGAGTTAGGGGCGCTCAATCCCGACGGTGGCGAGGCGCAACTCGGCCCGGCGCGCGCCCGCGTGGCCCTCGGCGAGGACGAAGAGGCCGAACGCGCCCTGCAATCTTTCACCGCGCGGAGCGCGACGGTGACGCAGCCCGGCACGCTGACCGCCTGGGCCGAACTCGCGGACGATCTCGGCGATGCGGAGGCGGGCGCGCGCCTGCGCGAGCGCGCCGTCGGCCTCTGGGCCGAGCGCACCGCCGCCCTCCTCCCCGATCTCGCCGCCACGCCAGTCTCCCGGGAGAAGGATCCCGAGGTCGATCTGCCGGAGGAGATCGCCGATCCCGATCTCGCCGCCGCCGATGCCGCACCGATCGCGGCGTCGCCGGAGGTGCTGGCCGCCGCGCGCGATCTCTTCGGTTACGACCGCCTGCGCCCCGGTCAGACGCGCGTGATCGATCAGACGATGCGCGGGGTCGATACGCTGGCGACGATGCCGACCGGCGCGGGTAAATCGCTCTGCTACCAGTTGCCCGCGATGCTCCTGCCCGGCGTCACGCTGGTGATCTCGCCGCTGATCGCGCTGATGCAGGATCAGCTCGCCTCGCTCCCGGCGGCGGTCGCGGCGCGGACCACGCTGATCAACAGCTCGATCGGCGCGGCAGAGAATCGCCGCCGCCAGGAGGGGATCGCGCGCGGTGAGTACAAGCTGGTCTACGCCGCGCCCGAGCGCCTGCGTCAGGCCCCCTTCCTGCGCGCCCTCGCCCAGGCGGGGGTCGCCCGGTTGGTGATCGACGAGGCGCACTGTATCAGCCTCTGGGGGCACGACTTTCGCCCCGACTACCTGATCGTGCCCCAGGTGTTGCCCGCGCTCGGCGAGCCTCCGGTGCTGGCCCTCACCGCGACCGCGACGCCGGAGATGGCGCGCGAGATCGCCGGGCGGCTCGGGCGCAAGCTCGATCTGGTCCGCGTCAGCCTCTTTCGTCCGAACCTCTACTATGAAGTGCGGCGGCCCGATAACCGCGAGGCGAAGATGCGCGCGGCCGTCGATATCTGTCGCGCAGAGGGGGGCAACGGGATCGTCTACGTCACCTCGCGCGATGGCTGCGAGCAACTCGCGACCCTCCTCAACCGCGAGTTGAAGAAGAGCCGCTATGATCCAGACGTCGCCCTCGCCTATCACGCCGGCTTCGGCCCCGCCGACCGCGCCGAGCGGATGCGCCGTTTCATGGACGGCGACGTGCGAATCATGGTCGCCACCGTCGCTTTCGGCATGGGCGTTGATAAGTCCGATGTCCGCTTCATCGTCCACCTCAGCCCGCCAAAGTCGCTCGAAGCCTACTCGCAGGAGTCGGGGCGCGCGGGGCGCGATGGCGCACCGGCGCGCTGCACCCTCCTCTACGCCAACGCCGATAACACCACGCTGCGGAAGCGCGCCAAATCCGACGAATTCGAGATCGAGACGTTGCGGAGCGCCTATTCCCAGTTGCGCCGTGTCCTCGGGCGCGGGTGGGGGGTCATTGCGCCGGATGCGATCACCCTTGGGGGTGGGGATGGCGATCAGGATCTGCGCGTCGCCCTCGGCATCCTCGAACGGGCGGGCCTGATCGAGCGCCACCCCGACGCCCCGCGCGCGATCGACGTGACGATGCGCCGCGCGCCCGGCCCGGAGGGGGACGACCGCTGGGGCCGGTTCCTCGACGCGACCAGCCTGCGCCCCGGCGACATCGATCAGCTCGACACGGTGGCGATCGCCGCCGCGCTCGATTGCTCCCCCGCCGAACTGGAGGGGTTGCTGCTCGGGTGGGCCGAAGAAACCGGCGCGCTGGTCGTCAACATCGGGCGGCGCGATCTCTGCCTGCGCCTCGTCATGCCGCCCCCGCCCGATGCGGCGGCGGCCCTGCCGCGCCTGCTGGACGATGTGCGCCGCGAGAACGAGAAGCGCGTCGCGCGGATGGTCGCCTACGCCACCGGGCGCAGCTGCCGCCACGCGATGCTCGCCGCGCACCTCGGGGAGCGCCTCGCGCCGTGCGAAACCGCCTGCGATGTCTGCACCGGGCGGGTCGCCAGCGCCCCGGCGAAGGGGCGCGAGGCGGGCGCGCGGGCGGCGAGCGGCGTACCGGCCACCCCCACGAAACCGGCCCCGAGTTCGGACGCGGAGGCGGCGCGGATCGTGTTGACGGTGCTGCCGCAGATCCCGTTCAATGTCGGCAAGACCGGACTGATTAAGATCCTCGCCGGCTCGATCACCGCCTCGATCAAGGAAGATCGCCTGCCCCTCTTCGGCGCGCTCGGCGCGTGGTCCCAGGGGCGGATCGATGCGCTGATCGAGCGCCTGATCGCCGACGATCTGATCGCGCGCGGCGACGGCGAGTACCGCCCCCTCTCCCTCACCCCCGCAGGGCAGGGGGCCGGGTCGGGCGAACTCGCCGCCTACGCCGCACCGGCGCGGGGGGGGCACGCCGCCGCCGCGAAGCTGACGACCGGCACCGCCCGCCCCCTGACCGAGGACGGCGAGGATGGTGCGGACGCACTCGACGCGGAGGGTGCGGCGCTACTCGAACGCTTGAAGGCGTGGCGGACTGCGGAGGCGCGCGAGCGCGCGGTGCCGCCCTACATCATCGCGAAGGATTCGCTGCTGCGCGATGTGGCGACCCAACTCCCCGCGACCCCGGAGGAGTTGCAGGCGATCAAGGGCTTCGGCCCGGCCAAGGTCGATACCTTCGGCGAGGCGATCCTCGCGCTCGTCAACGAGGGCTGAGGCGGCGGTGTGAGGGGTAGGACGGCATGACGACGACCGGACCGTCTGCTGCGGGCGATTCCACGCCGGGGTCCGTCCGCGCCCGCGTCGTGCTCGTGCGGGATGGCGCGATCGCGCTGATCGAGCGCCGCCGCGACGGTCGGGTCTACTACGCCTTTCCCGGTGGCGGGGTGGAACCGGGCGAGACGGCGGAGGTCGCCGCCGCGCGCGAGGCATACGAGGAGTTGGGGCTGCGCGTCGCCGTCGGCGCGTGTATCGCCGAGCTGGTTGTCGGGGACACGCGCCAGCGCTTCTTCCTGGCGGCGCCGATCGGTGGCACGCCGGGGGCAGGGCGTGGTGCCGAGATGATGGGCGAGTACCCGCCCGCGCGGCACCTATCGCGCCGTCTGGTTGCCGCTCGCCGCGCTCTCAGAGGTGACGGTGTATCCCTCGGTCGTCGCCGCGCTGGTCGGCGCGAGTGCCGCGCGGGGCTGGCCGACCGCGCCGTTGCGCCTGCACGAGTCCGCGCCGCGATCGTGCCAACCTGACAACCGGCACCGTTTTCCCTTTACGCCACCATACACCGCTGGCTATACTTGCCTCTTAGATAACGCTATGGCGAGTCACGATGAAGGCAGGGATGTGGGGCCAGTGTGCGGCGCTGTGCGTCGCGGTCGGCCTCCAGGATTATGGCGATGATCGAACCGTCCCAGCGCGAGAGCACCTGGCGCAATGCCGACCCGGCGATGCTGGTCATCACCCTGTTGCTGATCGGCTTCGGGCTGCTGACCGTCTTCAGCGCCGATGGGCAGCAATTCAGCCTGACCGCCGCCGCGACAAAGCAGTTCCTCTTCGCCGTGATCGGCGGCGTCTTGATGCTCGCCCTGGCGGCCTTCGACTACCGCTTCCTGAAGCTCCTGGCGACCCCGATCTACTTCATCGCCCTCCTCCTCCTCGGGGTCGTGTTATTCAAGGGCACGAACATCGGCGGCGCGACGCGCTGGATCGATCTCGGCCCGATCACCTTCCAGCCCTCGGAGGTGGCGAAGCTGGCGACGATCATCGCCCTCGCCGCGTTCGCCGCCCTCCGTGGTCAACGAATGCGCGGGCCGTTCTCGTTCGCCATGTCCGGGATCCTCGCCGTACTCCCGGCCGGATTGGTCTTCATCGAGCCCGACCTCGGGACCGCGCTGATCTTCGTGGCGATCTGGTTCGGGATCCTGGCCGTCTCGCGCACGCGGATGCTCTACCTCCTTGCCTGTGTGGTCGCCGCTTTTCCGCTCTACTGGGTCGCGTGGTACGGTATCCCCGGTCATGACAAGCCCCTCTTCCAGGACTATCAGAAGGATCGCCTTACCTGCTTCAATCATCCCGAGAAGGACACCCTGGACTTCTGTGCCAACGTCGTCCAGGCCCGGATCACGATCGGGCAGGCGGGGCTGACCGGGCATCGCCTCGCCGATACCGCGATCCTCAATCAGGATTCGCGGCTCGCGGTCAGCACCACCGACTTCGCGTTCGCCCACGCCACCGGTAACTTCGGCTTCATCGGCGCGCTGGCCCTCTTCGCCCTCTATCTGCTGCTGATCTGGCGCTACCTGCGCGTCGCCCACCTGGCGCGCGACGAGTTCGGGCGTCTGCTCGCGATCGGCGCGACCTCGCTGCTGCTCTTCCAATCGTTCGTCAATATCGGCATGAACTCCGGTATCTTGCCGGTGGTCGGGATCCCCTTGCCTTTCATCAGCGCGGGCGGGACGCCGGTCGTGACGCTGTTGGTGACGCAGGGGATCTTGCAGAGCATCCTCATGCATCGCCATACGCTCAGCTTCGGGAAAGCCTGATGGCGCGGCCTCGGCGTGGGGGGCGGCGCACGCCCCCCGCGCCGCCCGGTTCCCCCCCGCCCCCTGTGCCTTCCGTGCGCGTGCCACGCTGGCGGCGTCTGCGCCTGCGCGGGCGCTTCTGGTCGGCCTTGCCCGCCTGGCTCGTCGCGGCGGTGGGGATCGTCGGCTTCCTCTTCACCCTGCGCCCGACCGCGACGGTGATGCCGATCCGCGAGCCGGTGCGCTTCTCTTCTGGCACGCCGCTGACGGCGCGGCTGGTGGTCATCTTCGCGCCGCAACTCGACGAGCGCGGCCTGGCGACCCTGCGCGGCACCCTCGGCACGCTCGGCGCGACCCCCGGTGTCGCCGCCACGGTCGCGCGCCCCGGCTTCGCCTCATTCGATGAGGCGACGCTGCAACTCTTCGCCGGGAATGTCGCCGGAGGGGCCGCGCCACCGGTCGCCTCGGAGAGCGCCGGGGTGATCCCCGATACGGTGGTTCGTAGCGTCGCGGGGCAAGGCCGTGGCGTGGCATTGATCGGGTCGCCCGAATGGAAAGCGCTCTTCGGCTTCGCCCCCCGGCCGAGCCCCGCGCCGCAGCCGAATGTGTCGGTCGCCCCCGTCACGCCCGCCGCGCTCATCGCGGAGGCGCGCGCACGCCTCGCCGCGCGGCAGACGACCCTCCTGATGCTGCAATTATCCGATCTCACCGCGCGCGATCTCCGCGCGGATGGCGGGGTGCTCGTCGGGCCGCTGGGCGACCTCGCGGCGAATCTCGATGCCCGCGATAGCCTGCTGATCGTCGTCGGGGGGGGCGGCAACGGCAATCCGCTGCGCCTGAGCCTGGCCGGGACGGGGGTCGGGGTCGTGCCGGATCAGGAATTGGCGCTCAACGACTTCGCCCCCACCGCCGCCGTGCTCCTCGGCACCCCCTATCCCTCGGAGGCACGCGGGCGGATCGCCTGGACCCTGCTCGCGGCGGATACGCGCCGGAAGGCGGAGGCGACGGTCGGGCTGGCGCGGCAGCGCGCCGGGCTGGTCGTCGGCACCCTGCCTCTCGGTCGCCCCTATCCGCCCGAGCTGTTGGCGGTCCAGGCGCAGCTCCCGACGCTCGATGCCACCCTGGCCGGGGGGCAGACCGCGTATGCCTATCAACTGGCGTCGAGCGCGGTCGATCAATCCGACCGGCTGCTGCTGACCGCCGCCGAGGCGACCCCCTTGCCGGTGTCGCCGCGCGCCGCGCCGTGGCTGATGGCCGCCTATTTGCTCGTGGCCCTCTACGCCCTGCTCCTGGCCGGGTTCGCGCGCGCCGGGCTGGCGCTCGGCGCGGCGGCGGCGGGCGGGATCGTCGCGCTGGCCCTCTGGCTCGCGATCGACATCTATCTGCAAAAGCTGGTCGTGCCGCGCCTGGCGGTCGTCATCGCCCTGACGGCGCTCCTGGCGCTCTGCGGGGCGGGGGCCTGCGTCTGGCTCGCGCGACTCTTGCGGGGGCAGGCGCTGGGCGGTTGGGTGCGAACATCTTGGCGCGCGGTCGAACTCCTCGCCCTCCTCGCCGTCGTGCCCGCCGCCTTCTGCGCCTATCGCTACGGCCTCCCCTGGCGGCTGCGGTTGGAGGAGACCGCCTCGCTCTTTCGCTGGCGGGCCTCGTTGCTCGCGCCCGCCGCCCTGCTGATCGCCGGATCGTGCTGGACGCTGCTGCTCGTGCGCCTGGAGCGGCGGCAGTCGGCGGTCGGCGGTCGGCGGTGATCCCGGGGCGAGGGGCGGGCGGAGCGCTCGGCCCGCCCCTCGTGCTGGTGGTGCTGGTTCAGGACAGCGAGTCGTAGGCCAGCGCGACGAGCATCTTGGTGGAGAGGATCAGCGACTCGATGCTCGTCGATTCGTTGATGTTGTGCGCCCCGCCCCTGGCCGGGTCGTCGTCGGGGTGATTCGGCAGGAAGCCGTAGATGATCGGGCATTGCGCGCGGACGAGGCGCGAGTCGGTGAAGCCGACCGTCAGGCTCGGCACGAAGGTCAGGTCGTCGCGCCCGAGTGCGACGCTTGTCGCCGCACGCACCCGCGCCGCGAAGTCCGCACCCGGCCCGTCGTAGGGCGAGGCGCTCGGCACCGCCGTGTAGTTGATGCCGAAGCTGACGCCCGGCAGCTCGGCCAGAAGGTCGTCCAGTTGCGCGCGGACGTAGGCTTCGTCCTGGTGGGGGAGGGTGCGAACGTCGCAGGTGATCGTGCAGCTCTCGGCGACGCTGTTGGACTTCACCCCGGCATTGATCATCGAGGCCACGAGGGTCATCCGGGTCATCGCCTTCAACGTCGAGGCCCAGCTGACGTTGGTCCCTGCCAACTCGGCGGCGATCCGATCGACGTTCGCGGCGGTGATCGTCTCGCCGATGCCGTAAAGCCCTGCCAGCCGCCCGATCAGCGCGGGATCGACATGCCGTTCCGGCTCGTAGGCGGCGATCCGGCGAATTACCTCCTGCGACTTATAGATGGCGTTATCGGCTCGCCACGGCTGCGAGGCGTGCCAGCCGCGCCCCTTGACCGTGATGACGATCTCCAGACGCCCCTTCTCTCCGGTGCTGACGAGATAGGCGAACTGGCCGTCCGCCGCCTGGACGAGCACGCCGCCCCCCTCGTTGAGCCCGAAATCGGCGCTCAGGCGCTCGGGGTGGTGCTCGGCCAGCCAGCCGAAGCCCCACGTGCCGCCCGACTCCTCATCCGCCCCGGCGGCGAAGATCGCGTCGCCGCGCAACGCGACCCCGGCCCGTTTGAGGAGGATCAGCGCCATCGCCTCGGCGGCGACGGTCGACTTCATGTCGTTCGCGCCGCGCCCATAGATGCGCCCATCGTGGATCTCGGCCCCGAACGGCGGATAATCCCAGGCGGCCTCGTCCTCGACCGGCACGACATCGGTGTGCGAGAGCAGGAGGAGGCGCGGCGCACCGGCGCTCCCCGGCAGGCGCGCGATCAGATTGCCCCGATTCGGGGCCGCTTCGAGGATGTCGGCGGCGATCCCGTCCGCCGCTAGCTTGTCGCGCAGGACGATCGCGGCGGGGGTCTCGTTCCCGGTCGGCATCACGCCGGTATTGATCGATGGCACCCGCACGAGCGCCTGACAGAGTTCGATGATCTCCGTGCGCGCGGCCTCGACAGAGGCCAGAAGTTCTTCTCGTGTCGCCATGGCCCTCTCCCTGCGTTGCTCATTCGTCACAGTGGCCTGGCGATCATAGCACGCCGCATCGATGGCGCGAAAAGGCCGCTACAAGCCCCATACGTACACGATATGGACGACTTTTAGTAAGAAAGTACCAGGGATCGCGCCGAAAATGCCTTGACGCACGCCGCTTTTTGACTATTATGGGGCATAGTAAACACGCTCGCACGCAATTGACCGCGCAAATCCAGGCCGCACCGCCGCACACGGGGATGCCCTTTATCCCCGCATGCTGGTCAGTTCGACGGGATCGGGAGGCGAACCGCTTGGCCTTTTTACGGCAGGGCAACAACGCACCAATACTCTCCCATCCAGCAAATGTCTTGCGGGCCACGCGGTGGACCGCAAGCAAGGAGAGTCGGTAATGCCCTCGATCTCGCGGTACGCGAAGCCTCGCGCGTTGATCACGATCGCCCTCGCCGTCCTCATCAGCCTCCCCCCCACCTTCCTTGCTCCGCACCTCGCCCTCGCCGCTGTCGCCGTCGGCGGCAAGGCCGTGGTCATCACCACCGAAGGCGACACGCTCACCGTACGCAGCGGGCCAGGGCGGCAGTTCCCGATGATCGGCGCGCTGGCCCAAGGGACCGTTGTCGCGGTCCTGGCCGGGCCGCAGGCGAGCAATGATGTGATCTCCTGGATGCAGGTGCAGGGCGCGGGCCTCACCGGCTGGTGCTCCGCCGAATGGCTGGGCGATTCGGCCCCCGCGCCCGCTGCAGCCCCCGCCACCCCTGCCAGCGCCCCCGCCACGGTGACGGCTTCGGTCGCGCCGACCGCCGCGCCGACCGCCGCCGCACCTGTCGGTACGCCGGATCCCGGCTCGACACTGAGCGGCAGCGGCTCGCCGCGTGTCAGCGGCACGGCTGGTCGCGGTGCTCGCCTGCGCGCCACGCCGAGCCTGAACGGCGCGGTCGTGACGCTAGTACCCGAGGGTGCGGAGGTCACCGTTACCGGGGCCAATGTGAGCGCCGAAGGCTACGCCTGGGTGCCAGTGACCTACCTCGGCATGTCCGGCTGGGTCGCCAGCGGCCTCCTCTCGGCTGCTGCGGCTGCCCCGGCGGTCGCCGCGACGCCCACGCCCACCCCGTCGATCGTCCCGGTCTCTGCGCCGCTCCCGACCGCGACCCCGGCCACGCCGAGCGCCGCCCCAGCCACGCCGACGCCCGCCCCGGCGAGCGCCCCCGCCGGTGGCACGGGCCTGACGGTCGGCGGGAACGCGACGATCGTCGATACCGACGGGTTCAGCCTGCGTATCCGCGCCAGGCCGGGCCTCGATGCCCCGATCGTCTCCTTTGCCCCGCCCGGGGCGGTCGTCGGCATCACCGCCGGGCCGCAGAACGACAGCACCGGCGCACCCTGGTGGGGCATCACCTACAGCGGCAGCAGTGGCTGGGTGCTCGGCGAGCATCTCGCGCCGGTCACCGCCACGACCGCCGCCGCCCCGCCCACGCCCACCGCGCCCCCCACCGTCGCGGCCACGGCCACACCGAATACGCGCTCCGCCTCGACCGCCACGCCGAACCCGGCGACCACACCTGCGGCCGCCGGCAACCGCGGTCAGACGATCGTGGCGACCGCACTCCGCTATCTCGGCGTGCCATACGTCTATGGCGGCACCACCCCGTCCGGCTGGGACTGCTCCGGTTTCGTCGGCTACGTCTACCAGACCGCCGTCGGTATCGCGTTGCCCCGCTCCGCCGCGCAGCAATATCGCGTCGGCACGACGATCAGCGCCGCGCAGGTGCAGGCCGGGGACATCGTCTTCTTCTCCGATACCTTCGGTCCCGGCATCACGCATAATGGCATCGCTCTCGGCGATGGCCGCTTCGTCCACGCCCGCAGCGAGGGATACGGCACGGTGATCAGCAGCCTGTCCGACCCCTACTGGAGCGGGCATTACGCCGGGGCGCAGCGCCCGTAATGGCGCGACTGAGGTAGCAAAAGTGACGAGGCGGCGTGGCGGGAAGGCTCCTGCCACGCCGCCTCGCTCGTCATGGAACGATCGTTGCGACCCGGTCCCCGGCCAGGCCACGGTGCCGCGTGCTATTGGCACCGCCCCATAATGAACGGAGAGGAAACGATGACGTTCTATATCGCCCGCTGTATCTGGCGCGAGGATGGCACCTACAGCAGTCTCGATCCGCTCCCCGATGCTTGGTCGCTGCTCGATGAGGAGTTCTATTCGCAGGAGGAGGCCGACCGCGCCGCGCGCGAGGACCGGGTGCAGCAGGTGCAACAGCGCGGCAGTTGGATGGGCGTCCATCGGATCGGCCTGCGCCACCTCGAACACCGGATCATCGAGGCGGAGGATTTCGATGCCGCGCTGATCGCGGCGCGACGGCTCCTCTCACCCGACAGTGCCGCCCACGCCTGAGCCACGCGCTGCTGCAAGCCGCGACGCGCGCCCACCTGTTTCGATCAGCAGGGGGCGCGCGGCGTTTCATCGGCGGCGTGACGTGCGGTGTGGGATGTCGCGGGTAGCATGGTGCGCTCGTGGTGGGTGTACAATCGACGAGCAAGCACGGTGGGGACGCGCGCGCGTCTGCGGCCGATTCGGACGATGGGGAGGGTGGGCAAGATGGTGACCGCGAGCGATCCGATCACGACCCCCGGTATCGATTATTACCTGGTCGATTCGTTGCTGACGGCGGAGGAGCGCGCCGTGCGCGACCGCGTGCGGCATTTCTGCGACACGGAGATCATCCCGGTGATCAACGATTACTGGGATCGCGCCGAGTTCCCGTTCGCGCTGATCCCGAAGTTCGCCGAACTGGGGATCGTCGGCGGTACGATCCGGGGCTACGGCTGCCCCGGCCTGAGCGAGGTCGCTTCCGGGCTCGTGATGGCGGAGTTGGCGCGCGGGGATGGGAGCCTCAATACCTTCTTCGGCGTCCACTCCGGCCTGGCGATGGGGACGATCGCGATGCTCGGCTCGGAGGAGCAGCGGGAGCGCTGGCTCCCGGCGATGGCGCGGCTGGAGCAGATCGGCGCGTTCGGCCTGACCGAGCCCGATCACGGCTCCGACGCGGTCGCGCTGGCGACGCAAGCGCGCCGCGACGGCGATACGTGGGTCATCGATGGCGCGAAGAAGTGGATCGGCAACGCCTCGTTCGCCGACGTGACGATCATCTGGGCGCGCGATGTCGCGGATGGACATGTCAAGGGTTTCCTGGTCGAGAAGGGGACGCCCGGCTTCGGTACCGAGGTGATCACCGGTAAGACGGCCAAGCGCGCCGTCTGGCAGACCGAGATCACCCTGACCGGCGTGCGCGTGCCGGAAGCGAATCGCCTTGGCGGGGCGAACAGTTTCAAGGACACCGCCAGGGTGCTGACCGCGACCCGCTACGGCGTCGCCTGGGAGGCGATCGGGCATGCGGCGGCCTGCTACGAGTACGCGCTGGCCTACGCCAAGGAACGCCAGTCGTTCGGCAAGCCGCTCGCCGCGCGGCAACTGATCCAGCACAAGCTGGCGCGGATGCTGGCCGACGTGACCGGGATGCAGCTCCTCTGCCTGCGGCTGAGCCAACTCCTCGCCGACGGGCAGATGACCCCCGGCATGGCCTCGCTGGCGAAGATGAACAACGCGCTGAAGGCCCGGCAGGTCTGCGCCGACGCGCGCGACATCCTCGGCGGCAACGGCATCCTCCTGGCGAACCACGTCGCGCGCCATCAGGCGGACATGGAGGCGGTCTATACCTACGAGGGGACCGATACGGTGCAGGCGTTGATCGTCGGGCGCGAGATCACCGGCGTGCAGGCATTCTCCTGATACGCCCGGCGCGCGCGTGCGCCGCCGCTGCCAGACGAGACGAAAAGGGCCGTGGCCACCGTGGCCCCGGCCCTTCGACGTGTCACCGCGCGTTGCGTCAGGCCGTCGCTTCCGGCTTATCCTTGCGGGCCGATGGCTCGACCGACTGGTTGTGCAGGTGGAGCGGGTTGTTCTTCCGCCCCCGCGCCCAGAGGTTGAGCGCCTCGACGAGGACTGAGAAGCCCATCGCGAAGTAGATGTAGCCCTTCGGGATGTGCTGGTCGAAGCCTTCCGCCAGCAGCGAGACGCCGATCAGCAGCAGGAAACTGAGCGCCAGCATTTTGACAGTCGGGTGCTTCTCGACGAAGGTGCTGATCGGTCCGGATGCGATCAGCATCACCCCGACCGCCATGACGACCGCCGCGACCATCACCGCCAACTGATCGACCATGCCGACCGCCGTGATCACCGAGTCGAGCGAGAAGACGATGTCGAGCAACAGAATCTGGACGATGATGCTGCCGAAATTCGTCGCCGTCTCATTGGTGCGTTCCCCATCTTCCGCCTCGAGCTTGCCGTGGATCTCGTGGGTGCTCTTGCCGATCAGGAAGAGTCCGCCGCCGATCAGGATCAGGTCACGCCCGGAGATCTCCTGACCGAGCACCGTGAAGAGGGGTGCGGTAAGCCGGATGATCCAGGAGAGCGAGAAGAGCAGGCCGACCCGCGTGAACATCGCCAGCGCGAGGCCGATGGTGCGGGCGCGCGCCTGCTGCTGTACCGGCAGTTTCCCCGCCAGGATGGAGATGAAGACGATGTTGTCGATGCCCAGGACGATCTCCAGGGCGGTCAGCGTGAAGAGCGCGATCCAGATGTCCGGGTTGCTCAACCACTCCATTGCGTCGATGCCTCCTCACTATGGTGTGTGCCGTCGAATTGCTGACAGCGTCAAAGGTTGGCCGACTGCGGGGTCGCGCCGCTATGTACGTCGCTGCGGCGCGCGCAACGATGACGCCACGATCGCGACGCCGACATCAGCAGAACGACGAAGAGGGGCGTGACGACCAGTTTCTCGGCGTGGCGGACGAACACGTTCCCCCCCCTCATATCTCGTCGCGACCGGCACGATCCGCTTGAAGCGCTTCACCAGCGGGTTCGCTGCCGGGTCGGGCGTTTCTTCCTTCTGGAAGGCCATGCGGATGCCGGTGAAGACGAGCAACGCCCCGAAGAGATAGCTGATCCAGCCGAAGCGCTCGAGCAGCGCCGCCCCGAGGCCGATCATGATCCCGCGCATGATCGGTGCGCCGAGGATGCTCCAGAAGAGGACGCGGTGTTGGTAGGCGGCGGGGACCGCGAAGTAGCCGTAGATCAGCACGAAGACGAAGATGTTGTCCATGCTGAGCGAGTATTCGATCATGTAGCCGGTGATGAAGGTGATCGCCTGCTCGCTGCCATTGCGGAGCCGGAGCCCGCCCGCGAAGAGGAGCGCCAGGACGACCCAGATCGCTGTCCAGGTGCCCGCCTCGCGGAATGGAGACCGTGTGCGAATCGCGGTGGAAGACGTTCAGATCGATGGCGAGCATGACCAGGACGAACGCGAGGAAGAGGGCATGGGGGAGGATCGCTTGCCATGTCAAAGCGCATACCCTGCTGAGCGAGGCTGTGGGGCAACCGGGCACAAATAAAGACCTCCACGGCAACAAAGTGTCGTGGCGGTCTTGCATCAGTGCTGCTGCACTTCCGGATCAGCCGAGAGCATTTGCGTGCTCTGTCTTGACGACTGATCGGCCCGCGCGTTTCGCACGGGTAGCTACTCCCCAACCAATGAGGATGATAGCGTACAGTAGCGTTATCTGTCAATATGGCGGGTGAGCATAAGTATGAGTGGCCGCGCTCTATTTCGCTCGCCCTGGCGCGAAAGATGGCCCCGATCCTTCGGTGGCAACGATCCGACAGGGCTGGCGACGCTATTGAACTGTACGGTAACGTTCTGCCTGTTCGTGGTTGCAAGCGGATTCAAACGTTCTGAAGTCGTTGGTTTTTCTTGTGTACTCGACGGGAGCGATGCTCATCCAGCGACGGTATGGCACCGCTCGGTCGGTGCTGCACCACCGGGCCACGCCCTGTTGCGACCACCGCCAGCTGTGGCGGGGCGCGATCGCCGCGCATGGACGAGGGACAGCGCGCGGGCGCGGTGGTATGCTCTTTCGATGCGAACTTGTGTGCCGTGCATGGATCGTCGCCCGTGTGGCGCGGTCGGAGGTTGTGGCCGTGTCACAACGCATTCTCCCGATCTTCCCGGCCCAGCGCGAGGCCGTCCCGCCCGATCTGCTGCGCGTGCAGGGGCTGACGACGCGCTTCTTCACCGAGGATGGGGTCGTTCACGCCGTCGAGAACGTCAGCTTCAATGTCCGCCCCGGTGAAGTGTTGGGCGTCGTCGGCGAGAGCGGCTGCGGCAAGAGCGTGACCGGCCTCTCGATCATGCGCCTCCTGCCCGATCCGCCAGGAAAGATCGTGTCGGGCGCGATCGAGTTCCAGGGGGAGGATCTGCTGCGCCTCAACGGCGATGAGATGCGCGCGATTCGGGGCAACAAGATCGCGATGATCTTCCAGGACCCGATGACTTCCTTCAACCCGGTCCTGACGATCGGGCGGCAGATCGGGGAAGTCCTCGAATTGCACGAGGGGTTGCGCCCGGCCCAGGCCAAAGAGCGGGCGATCGAGCTGCTGCGGATGGTCGGGATCCCCACACCGGAGCGGCGCGTGCGCGACTACCCCCACCAGTACAGCGGCGGGATGCGCCAGCGCGCGATGATCGCGATGGCGCTCGCCTGCAAACCGGCGCTGATCATCGCGGACGAGCCGACGACCGGCCTCGACGTGACGATCCAGGCGCAGATCCTCGATCTGCTGCGCCTCCTCCAGCGCGAGACCGGCGCGGCGATCATCATGATCACCCACGATATGGGCGTGGTGGCCGGGATGTGCGACCGTGCGATCGTGATGTACGGCGGGCGCGTGGTGGAGGAGGCGAACATCTTCGATCTCTTCGCCGATCCACGCCATCCCTACACGATCGCCCTCCTCGGCGCGGTGCCGCGCACCGATCAGGTTCGCGACCGCCTGATCCCGATTATCGGCCTGCCTCCCGACTTGATCGCGCCCGAGGCCGGGTGCGCCTTCGCCCCGCGCTGCCCCTTCGCTTTCGACGATTGTTGGAGCAAGACCCCGCGCCTCTTCACCGTGAGCGAGGGGCATACGGTGGCCTGCTGGGCCGACGTGCAGATCGCGCGCTGATCGCCCGGACAGGTGGCACCCGGGGCGGACGATGCGGCGGTGCTTGCCGCCGTTGCGAAAGCATGCGTGGGTGTGGCGGCGGCCTGGGACACGGTGGTCGCGCCACAGGCGGTCAGGAAGCCCGCCCCGGCCAGGCCAAGCAGCCCCTGGCTTAGGCTAAGGAGGGCACGCCGGGTCAGGAGGGGGGGCGTTAGGTGTGACATAGACCTTCCTTTCACGCGCCGGAAGCGGGGGACGATGTCGCGGCCGGCTTATCCGCTCCTCAGACTATACCGCCGACATCGTACGAAACCCTTACCGTCTCCTCCCAGGCAGGAAAAAGGGCGGTGGGCGCGCGACATGGCCGTGCCCCCGTGCGTTCTACGTGGTAAAGCCGGACACTGCCGGGAGGCGCGGTTAGAGTAGCCGATTTCGATGATTGCATTTTATGGGGACGCCGCTTATATTGTACGTACATATTGGGACGGGAGGTACGAACGATGGGTAACAGGCCGGTGTCCCCGCTCATCATCATCGGACACGACATCATGGCGCTGGGTCTGGCGGCGGCATTGCGCGCACGCGGGCTGCGGGTGGTGGTACGCGGCGGCATAGTCGATGGCTCCTATCTGCCCGCCGATGCCCGCCCGTCGGCGATTATCGTCGATCTCCTGATGGCCAAGCGAGACGAGTACGCGGTGTTGCAGGCGCTCCGCGCCGAGCCGGATGCCGCAGATGTGCCGATCCTGGTGCTCTCCTCCGGCACGGTGCTCGACGAGCGCGAAACGTTGGAGGCGCAATTGCGCGCGTTCGATGCGCGCGCGCTCCTCGCCCCCCACGATGTCGACTCGGTGCTCCAGGAGGTTGAGCGCTCGCTCGCCCGGGTCGCGTGAAGGTCAGAGTGAGCGGCACGCCGAGCGCGCCGTCCTTCACGCGACCCGGGCGGACGATCCACCTCCACCAAATCACTACCGGCGAGTGGCATACTCCTTGCGTACCCCAGGGAGAAGGGGAACGGTAGCGGGGAGTGGTGGCGTTACGATGTCGCCTAGCGAAGGGGAGACGAGCGGTGATGGACGCGGCCACGTCAATCCCGGATGAGTGGGTGCTGGGATGTCAGGCCCTGCGCGATACGCTGGCCGGGCGGCTCGATGTGCGGACAACGGTGGCGGCGCGTCATCTGGTCTGGTCGTTGCTGCAACGCCTGCGGCGTTCGCAATCGATCGATGAACTGCAGGACGAATTCCACGATGCCGGGCGGTGGCTGCGCGTGATGCGCCCCTTCTGCATCGAAGAGGAAACGGTGCGCCGTGTCGTGCTCGCCGCGTTCGCCGCGCGCCTGCTCGAACTCCTGCGCGGGCGCGATCTCGATGCGCTGGAATGCCTGCCGCGCCCCCTGCTCTCGGAGTTCATCGTCGGGGAGCTCTAAATCTAGCCCACACTCAACGTGATATGTTGCAGCCCACGCGCCCCCGGCAATCACGCCGGGGGCCGCGGCGTGTTTCAGCGCCTCGAAGCGGCGGTGTCGCGCGTCGCGCGGCGAGCGGCGTACTTGGTGAGCGTCTCCACCAGCGCCGCGTCGAGCGCGCCCCCGGTATCGTTCGCCAGACAGAGGAGGGCGAAGGGCGCATCGGCCAGCTACGCCCGCCCAGGTTGGCGGCGGCCTGAAGGGCTGTTGGCCATACGCGCCTCCTCCAGGACCTCCTGCGCCATTTCCCCGACCTCCGCGACGAGATCGAGGGTGCGCGCCGTCGGCGGGGCACTCAGGCTGTACGCCGCGACGAACGCGGCGACCAAAGCCTGCGCGTCGGCGAGGGGCGTCGCGCTCGTGTGCCTCCGCTGGTCACTCGTTGTGTCGTGTGGCGTCGTACGCGGCGAGCATACGACAGTTCGCCGCCATGGAAGCCTGCGCGGGGCGGGGTGAAACTAGCGGATAGGCGGCGAGTGGCCGCGCTATTCGATGCGGTAGAACTCCGCCTCCGGGCCGCCGTCCGCGATCACCGCCGCGATGTGGCGGACCGCCGCGCGCTGCGCGTTGGAGAGGAGGCGAGCGATCGCCTCATCGGGATCGCACCAGACGAAGTCGCTGTAGTCGGGCGAGAGGATCACCGGCCCCGGCCCCTCGAAGAGGGCGGCGAAGACCGGGGTGAGCGCGATGGTATCGCTGTAATGGTCGTAGAACTGGCTGATCAGATCGGCGCTGTAGAGATGCGTCGGGATGACACCAGCGGTCTGGCGCAACTCGCGCAATGCCGCGCCGTAGGCCGGTTCCCCCTCGCGCACCTTGGCGTGGAGACCGTGCCAGGTGCCGCCGAGCACGGTGCCGGGGCGGCGGAGCAGCACCAGGAATTGCGCGCGGCCATTGACGCGGCGGAAGGGATAGACGTCGACACTATCGCTGACGATCCGGGGCATAGTCCTTCTCTCTGGCACGGCCCGCTCGCCGGGAACATTCCAGGCGAGCGGGCCGCGTGATCCTTACTGGAGGGTGAAGATCGGGTGGAGTTCGCCGACCAGCGTGTCGGTATGATTGCGGATCTGCGGGCTGTGCAGCGCCAGCAGGCGGGCGACCGCCGCGTCGTCCCAGAGGTCGAGCTGTTGCAGGACCGCCGCCGCGATGCCCGGTAGGGCGCGCATGCTGCCATCCTCGACCTTGATCGCCACGCCCAGCCCGCGCTCCCGCAGCGCCATGCAGAAGACCCCCTCCGCTCCCACCTTGGTGATCACCGCCGGGGCGGCGAGGTTCATCAGGTCGGTGCAGAGCCGCCCGCGCCCGGCCACCATGTACGGGGCCGCGCCCATCGCGTCGAGGACGCGCGTCGCCGCCACGCGGTACGGTTCGGGCGGGGTGATCAGCGTCGCCCAGGCCCGCGCGATGTTGGCGAGGGGGGCGGCGAAGGTCGGCACGCCGCAGCCGTCGGTGCCGGTGGTGATCGCCTCGGGGGGCAGGGCGAGGAAGGTGCTCATCACGCTCGCGATCTCTCGCTGGAGCGGGTGCTCGGGTGCCTCGTAGGTATCGAGCGGCCAGCCATTCTGGAGGCAGACCGCCAGCATCCCGCTGTGCTTGCCGGAGCAATCGCACTGGAGCGGGGTCGGGGTGAGCAGCCCCGCGCCGACGCGGATCGCGGTCTCGCGGTCGATCGGCGGCATGATGCCGCAATGGAGCGCCCCTTCGTCGAGGCCGAGCTTCGCGAGGAGTGCGCGTACCGCGAGTTGATGGGTCGGCTCGCCGCTGTGCGAGGCGGCGGCGAGCGCCAATTCCTCGTCGGTGAACGCGAAGCGGTCCGCCGCGCCGCTCGTGACGACCGGGAGGGCTTGGAACGGTTTCGCCGCCGAGCGCAGAAAGGTCACCAATTGCGGATCGCCCGCGCTGGCGACGAGGCGTCCGTCGGCCTCCGCGACCGCGACCGCCCCGTAATGCCTGCCCTCGACGATCGACCCGCGTCGCACCTCGACCAATACTGTGGACACCGTCCCACTCCTGCCTGAACCGATCATCGCCACACGCCAACGCGGTGATATTGCCCGATCCGCGGGCGAGTTGCAAGCGCGGATCGTGGCGTGTCAAGAAATTGCACAGCTTATGGTGTGCGGATTCATTGACCAGCCCGGAAAGAGCGGGTATGCTTAGGGAACCAGGTCGGGACCGCGCGGCACCTTCCCTGTGCGGTTGTGCGCTGGTGAAGATGGTACTCGCGCTTTCATGGCAGCGCTGGCGGGTGCGCGATACAGAGGCGACGGTGATGATGGCCGGAGATGATCTGGTGCGACAGCCGGAGGAGCGAGCGACGCGTGGGCCGACCGCGCTGGAATTCTTCTTCTTGCAGCGGCTCGCCTCCCTGGTCACGCGACAGGACGCGACCCGGAACGAGCAGCAGCGCCTGCTCCTGGCACAGGCGGCCTTCTCGACCTATCTGGACTGTGCCTCGCTCGGACTGACCGCCGAGGCCGACGCGATCATGGCGCGCGATCCGCATGCGCGCCTCCTCTGGCAGCAGAGCAAGCCGATTTAATCCGGGTGCGTGGAAATGAGGTGATCAATGGCTGCTCACCACGAGTCCCCGGATGTTGTGCCTCCTAGTGAAGCCCAATGCTACCACCTCGATCTGGAACGCTGGTGGGCGCTCGTTCGCCAGCATCTCGCCCACCCAAGCGCGGACATCGATCTCGTGCTGCTCGATCCGGCGCACGAGTTGCGGATGCGAAGTGGTTGGGATTGGGCCGGAGCCAAGAGTATCCTCGACCAGGCGATGGCCGTCGCCACCACGCAACTCCTCCTCGAACTCGCCCCAGCGGATGCCCCTGCGCCCGACGGTGTCTGAGCGCGGGGGGCGCTGTATCCGACTGGCAGGTAGCTTGCTTTCTCCGCTAGCGGATATGGTATGCTGCATGAGCATGAACAAAAGGAGTTGCGGATGGATATCGACAAAATCAAGGGGATGGCGATCGTCTCCGTCTCCGAAGGCTCGCGGTTGGGGCGGGTGGACGATGTGTTGATCGACACGAGCGCGATCCAGATCGGCGCGCTGAAGATCGCGCACGATGGTCAGCAATTCATGATCCCGTTCAACCTGATCAAGAGCATCGGGAGCGACGCGATCACGGTGGAGAGCAGCCAGGTGACCCAGGCGGAGAGTTCCGCTGCGGGCGCGCTGGTGAGCCTGCGCGACTTCAAGAAGCTGAAGATGGTGGATGAAGCGGGCACCCTCCTGGGCGTGCTCTCCAACATCGATTTCGATCAGCAGACCGGCAAGCTCATGCAGCTCTCCGTGCATAAGGGCGGCCTACTCGGCCTGGGCGGCGTCACCACGGCGGTCGATACCAGCCAGGTGCGCGGCATCGGGCGCGAGGTCGTGACCGTGTCGGCGGAGGCGTCGGCGGTGGTGCAGCAAGAGTCGTAGCCGCTCGTCGACGTGGGCCGATTTGACAGCGCCCACGCCTGCGCCGTACAATGGACCTTGCAGTAATCGTACAGACGATGCGCTGCACGGTTCTTTTTGCGCCTGTAGCTCAGTGGATAGAGCGCTTGCCTCCGGAGCAAGAGGCCACAGGTTCAAATCCTGTCAGGCGTACCAAGTAGTTTCCTAGCGAAAGCGCCAATCACCCGAAGGGGATTGGCGCTTTTCCTTTAAGTTCTCTTGTGGCAAGTGGTCATCTACAGGCCAGCTAGAGATTTGTCACGCACTCCAGCGCGATACCCATGGTACTTGTGGCGGTACCGTGCGGGGGATTCCAAGCAGTAACGTGACACACGTCTCCTCCATGCTAATGCGTCGCCGATTTCACGGCTATGCCTCGCAGTGGCGTGCTGGATGGCCCGTACACCGATGGCGGAGCGCTCCTCGAACACATTGCTTTTGTAGAACAAAAGTTCTATTATAGGGATCGATTTGACCTTATATGTGGGGTGACACGATGGCGAGCGACCGACAAGGCGAGTTGGCGCTGATGGTCGCATATCTCCGCCAGCGGCCCGCCCTGATCAAGCGCTGCCTGGCGCTTGGGGGTGACGCGGACGTGGTGCTGGCGGTGACGGCACGGGCGATGGCGGAGGCGCAGTATCCGACGCTGCGCCGCGATATGGCGTTCCGCCGCTGGTGCACCGAGCGGGCGGATAACGCGGAGACGTGGGACATCAGCGCGTAGCCACGGGGGGCACTGGCAACGCAACGGGCGCCGACGCGGCACGTGGACTGAACGGCGGTTCCTCGGTTCAAGAAGCGATCCGGTGGTTCTGCGCGACCCGCGAGGTGGGGCATCATAACGCGCGGATGTCGACGCTGCGGTCTGATGCTGTGGGTGAAGTTGGCTTTCGCTCCGGTTCTCCCGCATCCGGTGTCCTACCGCACGGCGATGGAACTGGTCTGGGACCAGACGAAAGGAGACCGCCGATGACACATCCCCTGGTGCGGCAGTTGCGCTTCGCGCGCGTCGAGTTCGTGCGCGGGCTCGCTAGTGGTCTGTCAGCGCTGATTTGCTATTTGCGCCCATGCGCCTTTACGCCGCAAGCGTGCGCTGGTGAGAGGCACGGCGCTCGACAGCTTCCGCGCCGCAGCGGGGCTTCGCCTTCGCACCCGCCAGCGTGGGGCAAGTCAGCGGCAGGCATGCTTCGCCACTGCGGCATGTAAGAAATCATTTCATAACCCTACGATGTGCCGTAAGTCTGGAGCGATCACGCCACTTTTCTTTCGGCTTCCAGGGTTATGAAATGGCCTCTAAGTGGCGACCGACCACAAGAGGCCTTGCGGACCCTATCCCACTGCCCGTCGCATACAAACGGAACATATTCTCGTCAATTTTTGTGGCAGTGCTGCTATGATTGCACGCGTAACAAAGGATCTCGCAGTTGTGTTGGGGGCGATCGTGTCGATGCAGCACCGCGTGCCCGCCGACCAGCGTCGGTCGCTCCTTGGCTGGAAGGCGCTCGTCTGCGCTAATGCGCTCGTCCTCATCCTGATCCTCCTCCCGACCATCGCGTGTATCGCGTTATTCACGCGAGTCACGGAGCGCACGGGAGGCATGGAGAGCACGGGAGTCGGCTATCGCTGGCAAGATCTCGAGGCGATGCCGGAAGGGAACCTAATCTACCCGGGCTGTGTCGTGACGGGCCAGCGCCGGGAGAACGCCCATCGGGAGTGGACGACGTCCTTCCCGACGATGGTGGGCTACGGGTGCCTCTCCGCCGACGACGCCCGGCAGCTGTGGGTGTGGTACCACGAACAACTGCTGGGCCGCGGCTGGCACGACGATCCGATACAAGCCGGGTATTCAACCGGCGGCGCGTTCTGGTTCGGCTGGAGTCGGGGCGACTACCACCTCCGCGTGTTGGTGTCGGCCGATGCCACACCGCGCGATGGGGTCGTCTGGGAACAATTGCCCGGCCAGGCGTATAGCTATGGGATCGAGCTCAGCGCTGCCCACGCAACGCCGTGACCCCCCGCACGTCGCCGCACCGGGGCGCGGGCGGGAATGCTGGTTGCAGCGAGCGTAGCGGTCCCTGACGTTACCGAAGGATGGCGATACTGTGTCGGACACGCCGCCAGCGGCGCGGGAGTCGAGGCGTCGCTCCGCATATCAGCGCGACAGGCGCATCTGGCGCCTGGTCGGATGCGGTCTCTTGTGCCTCAATCTGATCCTCGGCGGGGCGGCCGTGCTCCAGATACGCGCGATCGTGCCGGCGCCGCGCCCCGTGCTCGCCGATCTCCCGACGCCGTTGCCCGATGCGGCGACGCGGGTGGCGCGGACCACGCGCGGGACGCCGGTGCCGCCACCGACGCTGCGCCCCGAGCCCGTCCGGTCGTCGGGCTTGCCCGCCCGCGCGACGGCGCTCTCGCTCAGCCGCCCACCGGACTACCCGCAGAGCGCGCCGCTCGACCTGTGGTGGGATGGCGACGAGGTTGCTGGACTTTTCCGCACCTTCGACGCGGCGGCGAGCACGACGCTTCGCGTCGAGTCGCCGCGCTCACCGGCGCGCGTCGTCTACCGCTCCACGAGCGCGCGCTGGTACACAGCGGCGGCGGTTTCGCCCGATCGCTCGCGCGTGGCGGTCCTCGACGAGGAGGCGGGACAAGATCTGTGCGAGCTGTCGGTCTGGGCCGTCGCAGGGCCGGGAGGCCAGGAACCTCGGCAGACTGGCGCGCGCCAGCCCCTCGCGGATCGCGGGGCGCGGGGCGGGACCTGTGAGCTGGTCGCCTGGTCGCCCGACGGCGCGGTCATCGCGACGGTCGAGGACCCTACCACGCTGCGCATCTGGGATCGCGACGGACAGGCGATCCCCCTCCGGCGCTATCCGCCGAGCTCGGCGCAGCTGCCCTATAAGACCCTGGTCGCCGCGAATCGGGCACTCGCCTGTTCCCCTGACGGTAGCCGCCTGGCCCTGGTGGACAGCGACGGCCTGGTCGTGCTCATCCCCAGGGAGGCGCTCGGCCTCGACGTGCGCGGCCCGCTCGACAGCGGCGACATCGTCCTCGCGCACGGCGGCGACGCGAGTTGGCGGCGTTTCGCCTGGGCACCGGACAGCCGCGCGTTCGCGGCGTTGAGCGAGCAGCGCCTGGCGATTTGGTCGTGGGATGGCGCGCGCGCGGAACCGCGCGTCGCCCACGACGCGCCGACCGGGGAGACGTTCGCCGTGGTCGCCTGGGTGCCGCAGCCCTGCCCCTACAGGGTCGCATGGGTCACGCGACGGACCGGGACACAACCGGCCCACCTCTGGTTGGAAGGTGGCGGCTCGGCCGTGGCGGAAACAGAGGTCGTCGGGTTCTGGACCAGCCAACTTGCCTGGCAGGAAGGCGGCTCGGGGTGCAAGGCGCTTGCCGGCGGCGATGAGATAGGCATCGTCTGGCGCTGGT
>JAABUM010002376.1_pt1 | contig 25301 bp, 22 predicted proteins | sample 5559161 | NCBI WGS metagenome assembly JAABUM01 (sample SAMN10711868, study PRJNA513369) | rock metagenome | isolation source: Antarctica rocks | place: Antarctica: Victoria Land, Siegfried Peak nord
AAGACCGCCGACGACCCTCAAGAACTCTTCCGCCGACCACACGACTGACCCGGCAAGTCAACGCATCGAGGGCAAGGGCATCCCTCCCCCTCGTCAGCCCAGCTCCCCCCAAGTACTCAAGGCCTCCACCAGGACGGGGTTTCTCAGCGGATCTCGCCGCGCCATCACTCGCCACGCCGGTTTACGCCATGGCACCAGTCGTTCCCCGAACATAGGTTCGAGGAACGCTGATTCGGCGGAAATTGGTTGGCCAAGGCGTGTCCAACCCGAGGTGGTTTTTCTGCTTACCTAAATGTGGAGTCGATTCACAAGCTGACCGCCGGGGACGGGTACGCGTACCTGACCCGGCAGGTCGCTGCGCTCGACCACACCGACCGCGGGCACACCGGTCTCGGGGACTACTACAGCCAGCAGGGTGAGTCCCCCGGCACCTGGTTGGGGTCCGCTCTGGCCGACGTGGACATGCAGGTCGGGGAGCTGGTCACCGAGGGCCAGATGGCTGCCCTGTTCGCCGAGGGCCTGCACCCGAACGCCGACGCGATCCGCGCCCAGCTGATGACGTTGGGCAGCACCGCGGCGCACATGCAGGCCGCCCGGGCCGCCACCGCGCTGGGCAGGCCGTACGACATCCTCGACACCGCGCCGGCGTTCCGGGTCGAGGTCGCCCGCCGCGCCGTCGCGGTCAACGAGGCCCTCGAGGTCCCCCGGGACACCCCTTTGGCCGCCGCTGAGCGGGCCAGGATCCGCACCGACGTCGGTCGGGCCATGTTCACCGAGCAGTACGGCCGGGCCCCGGGCAACCCTCGGGAGCTGTCCTCGTTCATTGCCCGCAACTCCCGCCAGTCCACCAACGCGGTCGCCGGGTACGACCTGACGTTCTCCCCCGTCAAGAGCGTCTCAGCGCTGTGGGCGATCGCCCCCCAGGACGTCGCCGACCAGATCGTCGCCGCGCACCACGCCGCCGTGACGGACACCATCGGCTGGCTGGAGAGGGAGGCGATCTACACCCGCGGCGGGCACGCCGGGGTGCAGCAGCTGGACACCACCGGCGTCCTCGCCGCGGCGTTCGACCACCGAGACTCCCGCGCCGGTGACCCTGACCTGCACACCCACGTCGCGGTCTCGAACAAGGTCCGGGTCCGCAATGCCGATGGCACCCCGGGTCGGTGGCTGGCCCTGGACGGGCGGGTGCTGTTCAAGGCCACGGTGTCCTCCTCGGAGCGGTACAACACCCGCCTGGAGTCCGAGCTTTACGCCCGGCTCGGCCTGACCTTCACCGAACGTTCCGACTCCGGCGCGGCCGCCGCCGCAGGCCGGCGCAGCGTCCGCGAGATCGTCGGGATCCCCACCGAGCTGGCTACGGCGTGGTCGTCCCGGCGGGCCGTCATCGACACCCGGCGAGCCGCCCTGGCGGTCCAGTTCCAAGCCGGCCACGGCCGGCCACCGACCCCGATCGAGGCCGTCAAGCTCGCCCAGCAGGCCACCTTGGAGACCCGGGACGCCAAGCACGAACCCCGCTCCGAAGCCGACCAGCGCCGGGTTTGGCGCCGCGAGGCGGCGGGTGTCCTGGGCGGCGACCGGGCCGTTGACGACCTGGCCCGGGCTGTCACCGCCGGCAGGACCCTGGCCCGTCGCGGGGCGGTGACTGTCGGCCGGAGGCAGGTTCGGGACATCGTCGCGGCGACGACGTCCGTCGTGCGCGAGCACCGCTCGACCTGGCAGGTGTGGCACGTGCGCGCCGAAGCCGAACGTCAGGTCCGCGCGCAGGCACCCGCCGGCGCCGACGTCGACCGGCTCGTCGAGCGCGTCGTCAAGGGCGTGCTGAACCCGCGGCAGGCGATCGCCTTGACACCAGGCGACGCCGTGGTGGTGCCCGACGAGCTACGCCGCGCCGATGGCGTCAGCGTGTACGAGGTCGCCGGCAGCCGGCTGTACACCTGCGCGCAGGTCCTGGCCGACGAGGGGTTCGTCGTGCAGGCCGCCCACCAGCTCGGCGGCCGCACGGCGGGCACCGAGGACGTCGACGTGGCTCTCCTGGAGTCGGTCGCCAACGGGGTCACCCTCAACGCCGCCCAGGCCCACCTGGTCCGCCAGATGGCCACCTCCGGACGGCGGGTGCAGCTGGCCATCGCCCCCGCCGGGTCCGGCAAGACCACCGCCATGTCCGCGCTCACCACCGCGTGGACCGCCTCCGGCGGCACCGTCGTCGGGCTCGCCCCGTCCGCGGCCGCTGCCGCCATCCTCGGTCAGGAGAGCGGCACCCACGCCGACACCCTCGCCAAGCTCACCTTCGGGATCACCACCGGGCTCCTGCCCGACTGGGCCAACAAGATCGACCAGCGGACCCTTCTGATCGTCGACGAAGCCGGCATGGCCTCCACCGGCGACCTCGCCGCCGTGACCCGGTTCGCCCTGCAACGAGGCGCCAGCATCCGCCTCGTCGGCGACGACCGGCAGCTCGCCTCGGTCGCCGCCGGCGGGGTGCTGCGCGACATCAAGACCGCCGTCGGTGCCGTCACGTTGAGCGAGCTGATCCGGTTCCGGGACCAGGCCGAAGGAGCGGCCAGCCTCGCCCTGCGCACCGGCGACACCGCCGCGATCGGGTTCTACCTCGACCAGGACCGGGTCCACGTCGGCGACCTGGCCACCGTCACCGACCACGCCTACACCGCCTGGACGGCCGACCGGGACGCCGGCCTCGACACGATCATGCTCGCCCCCACCCGTGACCTGGTCACCGGCCTGAACGTCCGCGCCCGCGACGACCAGCTCGTCAAGCTCCTCCAAGACGGCGTCGACCTGGGCCAGCAGGTCGCCTTGGTCGACGGGTCCGCCGCCTCCGAAGGCGACCTCGTCATCACCCGCCGCAACAACCGCCAGCTGCGGATGACCGCCACCGACTGGGTCAAGAACGGCGACCGGTGGACCGTCACCGCCGTCCACAACAACGGCAGCCTCGACGTCGTCCACACCCCCACCGGCCGCCGGGTCACCTTGCCCCGCGACTACGCCGCCGCGCACGTCCAGCTCGGCTACGCCACCACCGTCCACGGCGCACAGGGCGTCACCGCCGACACCTCCCACACCGTGAGCACCGGCGACGAGACCCGCCAGCAGCTGTACGTCGCCCTCACCCGCGGCCGCGACGCCAACCACCTGTACCTCGCCGCCGCCATGGACGGCGACGAACACTCCGTCATCACCCCCGCCGCCACCCACCCCCAGACCGCCGTCAACGTCCTCGAGCAGGTCCTGGCCCGCGACGAGTCCCAAGTGTCCGCCACCACCGCCCGCCAGCAGCTGGCCGACCCGCACACCATCCTGGCGACCGCGGACGCCCGGTACCGCGACAGCCTCGGCCACGCCGCCGTCCACATCCACGGACCCGGCTGGGTCGAGGCCCTCGAGCACGCCATCGACCAGGTCGCCCCCGGCATCACCGACAGCCCCGCCTGGCCCACCCTCCGCGGCCACCTCGCCCTGCTCGCCGCCGACGGCAACGACCCCGTCGCCGCGTTCACCACAGCCCTGCGCAGCCGCGAGATCGACACCGCAGCCGACGTCGCCGCCGTCCTCGACTGGCGCCTCGACCCCACCCACCGCAGCCACACCCCCGGCCCGCTCCCCTGGCTCCCCGGGATCCCGCAACGCCTCGCCCACGACCCGAACTGGAGCACCTACCTCACCGCACGCAGCGCCACAATCGTTGCGACCGTTGTGGACGTCCGCGCGGCCGCGGAGGCCTACACCGTCGCGACCGCCCCCGGATGGGCTCGCCTGCTGCTGTCACACGAGCACCAGCAGCTACGCGGCGACCTCGCCGTCTTCCGCGCCGCCCACGCCGTCCCCCAGGACGACACCCGCCCGACCGGCACCACCCAGCCGGCCGCCGCCGACCGCCGCGCCCAAAAGGACCTCGACACAAAGATCGCGAAGGCGATCGACACCAGCTACCGCACCGCCTGGACCCCCATCGCCGTCCAGGTCGGCCTCAGCCCCCGCACCGACCCGCACTGGGCCGCCCTCGTCGAGCACCTCGCCGCCCTGTCCCGGGCCGGCGCCGACGCCCCCGCCCTGCTACGCGCCGCGGCCGCCGAAGCGCCGCTCCCGGACGAGTACCAGGCCGCCGCGCTGTGGTGGCGGATCGCCCGGCACACCTGCCCCGCCGTCCTGAGCCCCGACCCCGACGCCGGGCCCGCCGACCCCCTGCGTCCCGGGTGGCTGGCCCAGCTGAGCGCCAACCTCACCCCCGACGCCGGCCGGCAGCTCGTCGAGGACCCGCACTGGGCCGCCGTCGCCGCCGCCGTCAACCGGGCCATCGAGCACGGCATCCCCGCCGCGGACGTGCTGCGTCAACCCGTCGGTCCCGACGGCGACCCCGTCCCCGACCACGCCCTCGCCGACGCCCTGATCTACCGGGCCGCAACCCTCACCGACCCGGCCCCGCCCGACCCCTACCAGCCCGCCGACCATAACGAGCCCGGATACGAGCCCGACGACCCCGACCTCGCCCCGCCGGAGGACCTGCACATGCTCACCTACCCCGGCAGCGGCGACACCCCGCTCAACCTCACCGAGGCCGGCTACCGCGACGGCCCGCAGTTCGACCACTATCTGCGCACCGGGGACCTGCAGCCGCCGTTCCCCGAGGAGACCATCCCCGCCAGCGAGACCGTCCTCACCCCGCAGGAACTCGACGCCGAACTGTTCCACGCCGCCCAGCACCGGCAGTGGATGGACCCGTGGCAGCCCACCGACGAGCAGCAACGCCGGCTCGAGGCCCGCGCCGCCGAAGCCGAGTTCTCCCCCGCCACCCCCGAACGGATCGCCGACCTCAACGCCCAAGCCGCCGACTTCTACCAACACACGTACCGCGGGTCCTGGGCCCAGACCTACCTCACCGCCCGGCTCGGCACCGACCTCACCGGCGACCCCCGCATCCAACCCGGCTACGCACCAGCCGGATTCACCACCCTCACCGCCCACCTACGCCGACACGGCGCCACCGACGACGAGCTGATCGCCGCCGGCCTCGCCAAGACCGCCAGCACCGGCAAGACCATCGACACCTTCCGCGACCGGCTCGTCCTGCCCATCCACCACCACGGCGCCGTCGTCGGCTTCGTCGGCCGCCGCCACCCAGACGCCGACCACCTCCAGCCCGGCACCGACGCCGCCACCAAGGCCGGCCCCAAGTACCTCAACACCGGCGACACCGTCCTGTTCGCCAAGGGCGACCAGCTGTACGGCATCGCCGAGTACGCCGACCGGCTCGCCGCAGGCGCCACTCCCGTCCTCGTCGAAGGACCCATCGACGTTCTTGCCGTCTCCCTGGCCAGCCCCGACCACGTCGGCGTCGCACCCCTTGGCACATCCCTGACCGACACCCAGGCCGACACCCTGGCCCCCCACCTCACCAGCCCGCGCGGTGTCCTCGTCGCCACCGACGGCGACCCCGCCGGCCAGCTCGCCGCCGAACGGGACTACTGGATGCTCACCGCCCGCGGCGGCGACCCCGGACACGTCACCTTCCCCACCGGCCAGGACCCCGCCGGCATCCTCACCAGCCAGGGCCCAGGTGCGTTGCAGGCCCTTCTCGACCAACCGCACACACTCGCCCAGATCCTCGTCGACGAACGGCTCAACCACCTCCCAGCCGCACAGGCGTTGCCGGCCGCCCTCGCCGTCGTCGCCGCCGGCGACGCTCAGCACTGGACCCAGCGCACCACCAACATCGCCAGCCGGCTCCACCTACCCGCCGACGTCGCCCTCACCGGCCTCATCAGCCACATCACCACCTGGGACCGCGACCGGCAGCGGGCGGCCACCGCGCAACTAGCCACTGGCCACAACACCCGGACCCGGCTGGCCGCGGTCACCCAGCTACGCCCACAAGAGCGCTGGGCTCCCTTCGCGCGCCAGATCAACCGAACCCTCGTCCACGGCTACAGCTGGTCCCCGCTCGCGGACGCCATCGACCAGGCCGACCGTCACGGCGTCGACGTCCACGCCCTCCTCCCCACCCTGGCGAACAGTCTCCCCCTCGACCCCGACCGCCCCGCCGACGACCTCAGATATCGCCTCATCACCAACACCGACATGCCCATTGACGTGCCCACGACAACATCCCCCCGCTCATTCGCACACTTACGCCCCCAACCTGCACCCTCTCAGCAGCCGGTTCAGGCGCCCGATGTTTCACCCTGACTCGAGGACCCGTTCGCTCAGGCGCACGCCGCGACGTGTCGAGAGTCGCGCGTCCTCGGCGAGCCGCTCAGACGACCTCTCGTGTCCATGAGCGAGCGCGTCCTTCCGCCCAGATTGGGCGGGACTCGCGAGTGCTGCACACCGCCCTAGTAGTAGTAGTAGTAGTAGTAGTAGTAGTAGTAGTAGTAGTAGTAGTAGTAGTAGTAGTAGTCATCGTGGAGCGGGCCAACGGGTACCTGGAGACCTCGTTTCTGCCCGGGCGCAGCTTTACCTCACCGGCGGACTTCGACACCTAGCTGCAGCTGTGGCTGATCCTGGCCAACCATCCTCGCGAGCCTCGGTGGCGCGGGATGTCGATATAGCCGTGACATCCGAATTGGGAAGACGTAGGATGTGAGACCAGTGTCCAGCTCACGATCGGGGATGGCCGTGCCCGCTGTGTTGTGCGCCGGCCGCGAGACCGCCTCGGCCAGCGATGACGATCGGGATCGGCGATGACGAAGGTGCCCTCGAGCGAGCAGAGCCTGAGTGCCTTCACCACCGTGAAACGGGTCAGTCCCACCCATCAGGTTCGCGAGCAGTTGCTCTCCGCCATTCAGAGCGGCGACTACCTGCCCGGATCGGCACTTCCGTCCGAGCGAGTGCTCTGCGAGACCTTCGGCGTCAGCCGCGTCAGTGTGCGTGAAGCCATCGCCGGGCTCGAGGCGATGGGCCTGATCACGGTGCAGCATGGTCGCGGTGCCTTCGTCCGAGACAGCGTGCACGATCAGTACGCGGGGCCCTTCGGGCTCTACCTGATCCAACACCGGGACGAGCTGCTCGAGCTACTGCGGGTGCGTGGTGCGCTGGATCAGCTCGCCGCGGAGGACGCCGCACTGCACGCCACCCCGGAGGGCATCGAGGCGATTGTCGCCGCCAACGACGCATTCCGCAGCACCGGCCAGGACGACGGGGCCGACTTCGGGCAGCTCGCCGCATTGGACGTCGCGTTCCATGTCGCGATCGCGCAGGCCACCAACGGCCGGCTACTGCCGGCGCTTGTCTCCGAGCTGAGCGACGTCCTGGACGAATCACGGCGGATGACCCTGTCCCGGCCCGGGCAGCGCGAGCGCTCCGCGCGTCAGCACCAGGCCATCGTGGATGCGATCAAGAGCGGGAACGCGCCAGCAGCGCGACGCGCGGCGGAGAAGCACCTGGCCGCGATCACTGCCTGGATCGGGGCACTGCCCGATGCCGCCACCCGCGGGTGAGTTCCGCGAGATCGAGTCGGCAGCAGACCGTTAGCCGCTGACCGCGGAGCCGGTGGCCAGACCTCAGTCGTACAGCGAGGTGGTAACCGGAGCCATGACGTCCAAACCGGCCCGCGACGTGATCTCCGCCGCCCGGGATCGGGCCTCGGCTCGCAGCGCCGGCTCGTCCACGGTGCTGACCTGCCCGTCGGCGTACAACTGGCGCCCGGCCACCCAGGTCTGGGCAATACTCGCCGGGCTGACCGACCAGACCAGTGCCTGCAGCGGGTTGCCGTACGGGGTCCACTCGTGGTGATCGAGGTCAAAGAGCACGAAGTCGGCCTGCTTGCCGGCCTCCAGCGAGCCGATCTCGGTATCCCAACCCAACGCCCGAGCACCGTCGATCGTCGCCATTCGTAGTGCCTGTCGAGCGCCGACCAGGGTCGGATCCATCCTGGCGTCCTTGAACAGGCCCGCCACCAGGTGCATCTGGCGATGCAGGTTGAGATTTCCGGCGGCGGAGACGCCATCGGTGCCGAGCCCGACCGTCACGCCCGCGGCAAGCATTTCGGGGTACTTGCCGATATTGGTGGCGCCCTTGGCCAGCTTCAGGCTGGTGGATGGGCAGAAGGCCACGGCGGTGCCGTGCTCGGCAAGCCGGCCGACCTCCTCGTCAGTGATCGCGACCACGTGCGCCAACACCAGGTTGTCGCCCAGACCGTCCGCCTCGGCGATCCGCGTCACCGGCCAGCGGCCGTAGCGCCGCTCGCTGACCCGGGACTCCTCGATGCTCGAGGCGATGTGATACGTCGTGCCGACGCCCAGTCGGGCAGCCAATTCGCGGGCGCCGACATGCAGTTCCAGACTGCACGGTTCCTTTCCTTCGATGTTCACCCAGGAGCGGATGCGGCCCTCGGCATAGCCGTTCCACTGGCGCACCGAGTCCTCGAGAGCCTCGAGGGCGACTTTGTAATTGGGGAAGAAATGGTGCTCGATCATCTCGGGTGACCAGCCGGGTGGAATCGTCTCGGGCTTCACATCAGCGGCGTGGCGACCCACCACGCCCCGAATGCCGATATCACCGGCCGCCCGCGCGGTCAGACCGGCGTCGTTCTGGGCACCCATGTCCAGGAAGCACGTCGTACCGCTGCGCAGCATCTCGGTCGCGCCCAACATGACGCTGACCTTCTCGTCGGCGTCATTCACATGGGCGTAGAACGGCTTGGCCCAGTGGAAGACCCAGGCGCGGGTCCCCAGGATGTCGGGGAAGACCGCGCGGCTGAGGGTCTCAGACAGATGTACGTGGGTATCGATGAAACCCGGCACCGCACCGAAGCCCCGACCATCGATGCGCCGATCGGGGATCCGCTCGCCGAGGCGTGCCACCACGTCAGCGGTCGGGCCGACATCCAGGATTCGGCTGCCCTCGATCAGCAGCGCGGCATCGTGGACGATGGAGTCCTCAGCATCGACGGTCAGCAGGAATCGCAGCCCTTCGATGAGGATCGGGTCGGCTGTCGGTGCACCGGTCCCGTTGCTCATGCTGCCTCTTCTCGCGTTGCGCCTGCGGCAATTGTCGCGCACACCCACAGCGGCCTTGACGAGCCCCACTAAAGTTCTATCATATCTGTCGTAGGACCAGTTAGGGGATGGGATGACACGGGAAGTCATGGATCGGCTGCGTGAACGCTGCGTGGAGTCCGGTTTGGACGCGGTGGTCTGTCAGTCGCCCGAGAACTTCGCCTACGGCGCGGGCTTCGTGATTCCCTCCCAGCCGCTGATGCGGTGGCGGCATGCGGCCGAGGTGGTCACCGCTGATGGGCGCGAGGCAATCCTCTGTGTGGACATGGAGGAGACCACGGTCCGGGCCGCGCGGCCAGACGTGCGGCTGGGGGTCTGGGCCGAGTTCACCGGCAATGCGATGGCCACCCTGGCCGAGGTGTTGGACGGTCTCGGTCTGGCCGAATCCAGGATCGGCATCGAGTTGAACTACCTTCCCGTCGCCGACCACACCGAACTCTGCAAGCATCTTCCGGCCGCCCAGCTGGTCGCGGCCGATGCGCTGCTGACCCGGTCGCGCGAGTGCAAGACCGCCGCCGAGCTCGAGCTGTTGGCCCGCCTGTCGCGGATCTCCGACCGGGCGATCCTGGACTCCTTCAATGCGGTCTCGGCCGGTGATACCGAGATGGACATTGCCGCGGCGCTGACCCGATCGGTCTACGAGCAGGGTGCTCAGCAGTTCAAGCTGATGATTGTGGCCACCGGTGAGCGCAGCCAGCTGCCGAACGTGGGTCCGACGTCGCGGAAGCTGGTTGCCGGCGATGTCTGCCGGGTCGAGATCTTCTCCATCATCGACGGCTATCACGCAGGGGTGTGCCGCACCGCCGTGGTCGGCGAGCCCTCGCCGGAGGCCGATCGGGTTTACCGGAATCTGGTGGAGTGCAAGCACCTCGTGCTGCAGGCGATGCGACCAGATGTGCTCGCGCGCGACGTCTACCAGGTGTTCCGCACGAAATTCGACCAGCTGGGAATGCCGCCGATCTCCTTTGTCGGGCACAGCATCGGGGTCAATCTGCACGAGTCGCCCTATCTGGGGCCCTATGCCGAGCAGCGGCTGCGCGAGGGCATGGTCCTGGGCATGGAGCCGCTGGTGTATCGCAGCGGTCACGGCTTCGGCATGCAGATCAAGGACATGGTCGCTATCGAGGCAACCGGCGCGCGACTGCTCTCCGACGTCAGTGACACCGATGTCCTGCACCGGATCGAGGCCTGATCGGCCGGGCGTAGCGGCGTTACCTCGGGCGCCACTCCACCTGGACCCGGGTACGCACCACGGGTCGCCCGGCTCGCAGCACGACCCGGTCCGCACTGCCGGTGGCCAGAATCTCGGCCAGGCTGCTGCCCCGTACCGCCAACAGGTCTGCCGGGTAACCGGCCGCGACCTGTACCGCCGGTAGGCCGAGCGCGGCGCGGGCCGCATCGGAGACCGCGGCGTAGGCCTGTTCCGGTGTCAGATGCCCGGCGATGACCAGCAAAGCTGCGGTGTGCAGCGGGTCGGGCCGCCCCATGGGGTTGAACGGATCGCGCCAGTTGTCACCGCCGCCGGCGACCGTGACCCCCGCTGCCCGCAGCTCCGCGATCGCGGTGAGGCCGCGCGGCAGCTGTGTCGTGACGTCGCGGCCCTGCAAGTACAGGTTCGACTGCGGCAGCGTTACCACCGAGATGCCAGCATCGGCCACAGCGCGGGCGATCTGCGCGGCGGCGCCGGCCGGCTGCACACCCAGGCTGACGCAGTGCGACGCGGTCACCGGGTGATCGAAGCTGGTACTACTGACCAGCCGGGCCAGGCTGATGAGACTGAGTGCGTCGGGATCTGTGGTCTCGTCGATATGCAGGTCGACACCACACCCGGCCGCGCGAGCAATGGTCAGCAGCTCGCCGACCGCCGCCTCCGGATCGGGGTCGCGGACGGGCACTCCACCGACGAGGTCGGCTCCGGCGCTCAGCGCGTCCTGCAGTGCACGCCGGTTCGGTGCGCCCGCCGGCCCGGCGATCGGGAAACCGGCCAGTGCCACCACCTGGATGTCGAGCAGGTCCCGCAGCGACTCCCGCAGTGCCACGACCGCCCGTACCGCCCGGGTCCCGATCAACGGATTGCTGTCGATGTGGGTACGGATGGCAGTACTGCCGTAGGCCAGCGCATCGTGCGCGGCGCGGCTCGCCCGCTCCTGGAGGTCCTCTGTGGTCATCGTCGGATAGGAGCGCCGGACCGCCGCGACCGCGCCGCCGAGATCAAAGCTCGGGAACGTGAGCCGATCGCTGAGTAGCGCCTTGTCCAGATGGGCGTGTGCCTCCACCGGCGCCGGCAGCAGGATGTACCCGCGCAGATCGATGCGCTCGAGTCGGTCTGAGACGGCCCCGGCGTGGTCACCTAAAGCCGCCACCAGACCGTCGGTGACGAGCACATCGCGCTGGCTGCCGTCACCGAGCACAGCACCCTGAATCAGGGTCGATCGGGGGCAGTCCGGCATGCACCTGGTCCTTCTCCGGGGCCGGTCGAGCCGGCGATGTGTGCTGGTGCTGGACCATCTGGCATGACATGTGATATGTTATGGGCTGATCGAGACCTTGTCAACGAGCGTGAAATCGGCCTCTGACAGGCACTCGGCGAACATCAGAGTCACGCAGATTAGGACGTACGCATGCCGTTTGTTGTTGTGCACATGTTCGAGGGCCGCAGCGTCGACCAGAAGCGCGCGCTCATCAAGGCGATCACCGACGCGATGGTGGAGCATGCCGCCGCTCCGCCGGACGGGCTGCACGTGGTGATCCAGGAATACCCGAAGGAGAACTGGGCTCGCGCCGGCGTCCTCGGTATCGATCGGGAAGAGAAGTGACCCTCCAGGCCATCGAGGCCAACCAGGCGGCCCTGCTCATCATCGACATGCAGAACGCCTTCATCCACGACAAGGGCACCCTCGGCATCTCGGGCGTCGACGTGGTGCCGGCGCAGCAGACGGTGCCAGTGGTCAGCGAGCTCGCCGCCGCGTTCCAGTCCGCGGGGCTGCCGGTGATCTGGACCAAGCAGGTGCACCTCGATCGGGACGCCGCCCGTGAGCGCAAGGTGCTGCCCTCGCACACCTCCAAGCGCAAGCAGGTGTCGGCGGTCTCGGGCAGCTGGGACGCCGAGTTCGTCGACGAGGTCAAGGATCTGGTCACCGACCCGATCTATGTGGTGACCAAGCACCGGTTCGGAGGCTTCTACGAGACCCGGCTGCAGGCCCTGCTGGACATGCTCGGCGTGCAGGCGCTGTTTGTGGTCGGGGTGACCGCCAACGCCTGCGTCGAGACCACGCTGCGCGAGGCCTACCTGCGCGACTACGACGTCATTGCGGTGACCGACGGCATCGCGGCCGTGCGCCCGGCCTGGATCGACACCGCGCACGCGGTCTGGTCGCATTACTTCGGCGTGCTCGCCGACTCTCGCGAGGTGCTCGCCTGGCTGGCCGCCGGGCAGCAGCCGGCGGCGGTCTCGGTGCATCACCTGCTCCTGGAGACCGCCAACCTCGAGGCCTCGGTGCAGTTCTACGTCGACGTCCTCGGCTTCCAGGTGCGCAAGCGGGAGAAGTTCCGCGACGGCCGCGACCTGGTGGTGACCCATCAGGGCCTGGGCCTGACCGAGGGCGGTTCCCCGGCCAGGGGCACGTTGGAGCACCTGGGCTTCCGGGCCCGCGGCGTCGACGCCCTGGCCGCTAAGGCAGCGGCGGCCGGCCATCGCATCGTGCGCGGGCCTGGCCCCGGGCCCTATGGCTACACCGTGTACATCGAGGACCCGGACGGCCACGAGATCGAGCTGTTCGACGTCGACCGAGACTGACCTCCCCGCACCATCACCCATGACATCGAGGCAGCCGTGCAGATCACTGACATTCGCGTGCATCTGGTGCGCTTGCCGGCCAGACGTGAGCACAACTGGGCATCGAAGATGACCACCCCGATCGGGCATCACGCCATCATCGAGCTCATCACCGACGAGGACATCGTCGGCTGGGGCGAGGCGCCGGCCGGTGCCACCTGGGGTGGCTCTCAGATGCGCTACTACGGCGAGACGCCCGAGACCGTGCGCCACGTCGTGCTCGACCTGCTGCTGCCGGCGATCCTGGGCATGGATCCGATCGACATCGGCCCGATCCACGTACGGATGGACCAGGCGATCAAGGGCCATCCGTACGCCAAGGCTGCTGTCGACACCGCCTGTTATGACGCTGCCGGCAAGGCCCTGGGCGTCTCGGTGGCGCAGTTGCTCGGTGGCCGGCATCGCGACGGCGTGGAGGTGGCGCACTCGCTGGGCATCATGGATCTGCAGCGCTGCTACGCCGAGGCCGAGCAGGCAGTCGCCGAGGGCGTCGGGACGATCAAGTGCAAGACCGGCCTGGACCCGGAGCGGGACGTCACCCTGGTCCGCGAACTGCGCCGGCTGCTCGGCGACGGAATCAAGATCCGCGTCGATGGCAACGAGGGCTACCCGAGCGTCAGCGCGGCGGTCGAGGTCACCCGGCGCCAGGAGGAGTACGGGCTGCTGCTCTGCGAGCAGCCGGTCGCCGGTGCCCACGGGCTGGCCCAGGTCGCCCGCCAGATCAGCTCCCCGGTAATGGCCGACGAGTCAGCCTGGACGGTGCACGACATTCTAGAGCTGCACGAACTCGAGGCAGCCGAATGCTTCTCGTGTTACGTGACCAAGCCGGGCGGGCTGTACCGGGCCCGGCAGCAGGCCGACGTGGCCGAGCAACTCGGGATGTACTGCGACATCGGCGGTTCCATCGAGACCGGCATCGGTAACGCCGCGAACCTGGCCCTGGGGACCTCGGTGCGGATCGCGGTGCTGCCCAGCGTCTGCCCAGCGTCGCAGCCCGAGGGCGGCGACGGGCCGAAGATGGCCGGTGTCTACTACCTCGACGATCTGATCGTGGAGCCGTTCCAGTTCGTGGACGGCAAAGTGCTGGCCCCACAGGGACCCGGTCTCGGCATCGAGGTCGACCGTAAGAAGATCGAGCGCTACTCGATATGAGCCGGGTGGCCGTGCTGGGTGCGGGGGCCGGCGGCCAGTCGGCCGTGGTGGAGCTTGCGCTCGCCGGTCACGAGGTCCGGTTGTGGAACCGGCGCCCGCAGACCCTGGCCGCGATCCGGGCCGCTGGCACGGTGTCCTACCGCGGAGTTCTCGGTACCGGCGCGATCAGCCCCACCGCGGTCACTACCGATCTGGTCGAGGCGCTGGCCGGTGCCGAGGCGGTGGTGGTCTGCCTGCCGGCGCTCGCGCACGCCCAACTGTTTGCCGATCTCGCCGACCTACGGCTGAGCGTGCCGATGGTCCTCAATCCCGGCCAGACCGGGGGAGTGCTGCATGCGCGCGCGATCTTCGCGGCGCGCGGGGTGACGCTGCCGCCCACCGTGGAGTTCTCCACCCTCACCTACGTCGCCCGGGTGGGCGCCGACGGCGTGCTCAGCACGACCTCCCGCGCGATGGTGGTCCGGGCCGGCTGCCTGCCCGGTCACGAGGCTGCGCGGGACTGGGGGCTGCGGCTGTTTCCGGGCGCGGTGGCCATGCCCGACGTCCTGGCCTCCAGCCTGTCCAACATCAACCTGGTGCTGCATCCCCCCGGAGCTGTGCTGGCCTCGGCGTGGATGGAGGCCACCGGCGGCGACTTCCGGTTCTATGTCGACTCAATGACTCCGGGTGTGGCGCGGGTACTCGAACAGCTCGACGCCGAACGGCTCGCAGTGGCCCGGGCATGCGGGCACGAACTGCTGCCGCTGATCCAGGAGATGGCCGCGATCGGCACCGCGGACCCGGCGACCGCCGCGGCCGGCGACGTGGTGGCCGCGGTGGGCGGCGGCGAGGCCAACGCGCGGATCATGGCGCCGGACTCCTTCGCGCACCGCTACTACCGTGAGGACCTCGCGTTCGGCCTCAAGGCGTTCCTCGCACTGGCCCTGGTCGCCGGCGTCCGGACACCGGTGGCCACCGCGCTGTTGTCGCTTGGTGCCGCCGCTGCGGCCCTTCCGTCGACCGACGGCCTGGATGCCGAGCGCCTGGGCATCGAGCGGATGAGCCTGCGCGACCTGTTCAACCTCGTGCGGATCTGACAAAGGAGCAATCGGAATGGATCTCAGTCATCGGACGATCGCGGTCGTCGGCGGCGACGAGCGGGAGCAGGAGATCGCGCGGCTGGCCGCGGCTGCCGGGGCGCGGGTACGCGCCTATGGATTCCCGTGGCCGCAGCGAGGTATCACTGGCGTCGAGCTCGCCGAGTCGGCCGCGGCGGCGGTGCTTGACGCCGACTACGCGCTCTTCCCGATTCCCGGCCAGGGCCTGGATGGCGCTCTGTTCGCACCGCAGTCGCCGGCACCGATCTACCCCGATGCCAGCCTGCTGGGCACCATGCGCCCGGGTGGCTCGATCATCCTCGGGTGGGCCGATGAGGCACTGCAGAAGACCGCGGGAACGCTCGGAATCCACCTCAGTGAGTGCGAGGACGACGCCGAGCTGATGCTGATGCGCGGGCCCGCGATCGTCGAGGGCATCCTGCAGCAGACCATTGCCAATACCGACGTCACCATTCACGGATCGACCGTGGCGGTGGTTGGCTACGGCACCATGGGTCGCCTGCTCACTCGCACCTTGGTGCTGCTCGGGGCGAGGGTGCACATGTTCGCCCGCAACCCGGTGCAGCGCGCAGATGCCTACACCGTCGGCGCGCAGGCCCACCCGCTGACCGAGCTGCCCGACATCGCGCCCGAGCTGGCGATGATCTTCTCGACGGTGCCCTCGCGGGTGGTGGACCGAGACGTGCTCGCGGCGATGGCGGTCCCCGCGTTCGTGATGGACCTGGCCGCGCCGCCCGGCGGGATAGACCTGGATGCTGCCACCGAGCTGGGTCACCGCACCGTCTGGGCCCGCGGCATGGGACGCCGGGCGCCGGTCACCGTGGGGCGCAGTCAGTGGGCGGGGATTCTGCGGCGTATCGTGGCGGCGGAAGCCCGATGAGCGGAAAGGGGACACCCATGACAGTGGATCTGGTGCTGTACAACGGGCGCATCGTGCGCCACGACGGCGAGTTCCATGGTGGGGTGGCCGTCAGTGGTGGCCGGATCGTCGCGGTCGGCACGAAGGACACCCTGCCGGCCGGCGAGCGAGAGATCGATCTTGGCGGCCGGGTGCTGATGCCCGGTGTCATCGATCCGCACTGCCACCTCGGGGTGAACTTTCCCTACGACGAGGACATGCGCACCGAGACAGCCGCGGCCGCCAGCGGCGGTGTTACCACCGTGCTGCTGTTCATCCGCAACCCGGAGGGCTCCTACATCCCGTTCTACTGGGATCGGCGGGCCCGCGGCGAGGCGAACGCGATGGTCGACTTCGGTTTCCACTTCGGCATCCAGCGCGAGGACCACATTCCTGAGATCGCCGCAGTCGCGGAGGCAACGGGGGTGCAGTCCTTCAAGTGCCACATGGGTTATGAGATCGGGAACCCGATCGGGATCGTCTCCTCGACCGATGCGTGGGTGTATGGCGCGATGCGGGAGGCGGCCAAGCTGCCGCACGGAGTGGTCGGCGTGCACTGCGAGAACACCGACCTGGTCTCGTTCCTGAAGAAGGAGATGATGGCCACCGGTCGGCAGGACCTGGCCGCCTATACCGAGTCGCGCCCGGCCTTCGTTGAGGAAGAGGCCATCGCGCGGATGATCCGCCTGTCCGAGCTGACCGGGTGCCCGCTCTACATTGTGCACACGACGGTCGGCAGCGGCCCGGACATGGCCGCCGAGGCGCGCAGCCGCGGCATCGACGTGACGATCGAGACCTGTCCGCATTACCTCACCCGCACCGCGTATGACCCTGACCTCGACGCCACGGCCAAGATCTCCCCGCCACTGCGTGATCGGGGTGAGCTCGATGGTCTGTGGCGCGGGATGCTCAATGGCAACGTGGGGACACTGGGCACCGATCATGTGCCCTTCATCAAGACCGGTGCCGACGTGTGGAAGGAGAAGCCCGGCGTGGTGTCGTTCGCCTGGGAGCTTCCGCTGATGCTGCACTTCGGTGTCCATGAACGGGGCATGCCGCTGAGTCGTCTGGTCGAGCTGAATTCCTACAACCCGGCCCGGCGCTTCGGGCTCTACCCGCGCAAGGGCGCCATCGAGGTCGGTTCGGATGCCGACCTGGTCGTGGTCGACCTGGACGAGGAGCGGGTGGTGACCCACGAGGGGAAGGGCACCTGCCTGTACGAGGGTTGGACGCTGCGCGGCTGGCCGGTCCTGACCATGGTTCGCGGCCAGGTCGTCTACGAGAACGGCCAGGTCGCGCCGGCGGCGTACGGCACCGGCAGGTGCGTCACAGTGCCGGACGCCGAGCTGACCCCGGCCTGAGCGGCCGCTGACCGCGATGTATTTCGTCGTCACCTGCCGGGATGGCGCAGCCTCAGCGCCCGACCGTGCCGCCGTACTGGCCGCCCACCGCGATCACGTCGACCGATATGCCGAGCAGCTGGTGCTCTCCGGGCCGCTGTTGGAGGCCGATGGGCAGACCCGCTGTGGGCAGCTGTTCGTCCTGGATGTCGCGACTATGGCCGCGGCCCGACAATTTGCCGACGATGACCCGTTCACCGCAGCCGGGATCTTCGAGAGCGTGCGGGTAGACGCGTTTCTGCCGATATTTCGCGACGGGCGAAGGGTCTGAGGCGGCTCTCGCGCGGGATGTCGGTCAGTGTTTGCGGGTCTCCGGCCGTCGCTGAAACCCCCGTTGCCTGACGCGAAGATGACTGCCGTGGCACGTGCTCGGGGCGTAGTTGTCTGAGTCGGGACGTGAACGCGTGTCCCGACTTCTTGTCCTGGTCGTTCAGTTGGCGGGTGTCAGTTCCACTTTGTAGCCGAGCTGGGTCAGTTGGGCGACTGCTCTTCGCCGAGCTCGGCCGGGATTGTTGCGGCCGTAGTAGTCGGCGCAGAGCTCGTTGTAGATCTCGTCGGTGCTGAGCATGTTCCAGATCGAGACGATCATGGCGTGTTCGGTGGCGACGAGTGCTCTCATCGCTCCCCGTCGCGCGGCGAGTCGCTTGTAGCGAGTTTGGAGGTAGGTGCCGTTAGTCCTGGCGGCGGACATGGCTGCGATCCCAAGGCCGGCTTTGAGGTAGGAGTTGCCCGGTCTGACGTGGGAGGACTTGGCCTTGCCGGCTGACCCGTTGTGGCCAGGGCAAACACCAGCTAAGACGCCAGGTGAGCCGCGCTCGGGAACCGTGTCATGTCTGCGCCGGTCTCTGCGATGATGACGTGCGCTGCGGTAGTGCTGACGCCTGGGATCGTGGACAGCAACGTAGCGGCAGGCTCAAAGTCGACCATCGCTGTCTTGAGCCGTCGGTCCAACCGTTGGATCGACTCGTCGTCGAGGATGCCCCCGTCCTCCTGGCAGATCATCGTGTATTTGGCCTTCGTCACGCCGAGCGCGCCGATGTCGCTGACCACGGCGTGGTCCAGCGCTCGCACCGCCCTCCGGCCCGACGACCTCAATCTCGCCCATGTGCTGAGGTCGAAGAGCCCGGCGGCGCTACGGACCGTGCTGTGCTCGACGGTCTCGCTGCCATAGCGCAGTGGCATTTCCCAACCCGCGAAATCGGTCATGGTCGCACCGAGCCCGAGGTGAATTCCGTACAACGAGGTGCGCTTGGACATCATGAAGCCTCTCGAGTCAGATCCCCGGGGCAGCGCAAACGACCTGGTGAGCGAGCAACCGCAGGACAACCATCCCAGGCGCTACTACCGGGATCGGTCAGCATCCGCCCACGGCACCAGGAGGTACTCGGCCAGCGCGACGATCTGGTAGGTGATCAGGCCCAGCACGGCCATCATGATCACCGAGGCGAACAGCAGCGGCGCGTCCAGATTCGTGCTGGCCTGCAGCTGCAGGTGCCCGAGCCCCTTGTTGGCGGCGATGTACTCGCCGACCACCGCGCCAATGACCACCAGGGTGGTGGCCACCCGCAGTCCAGCGAAGACCGACGGCAGCGCCGAGGGGAACTGCACCTTTCGGAACGTCTGGAACCGGGAGGCACCCATCGACTGGATCAGCTCGAGTGAGACCTCCTTCGTCGCCCGCAGCCCGACCATCGTGTTGATCAGGACCGGGAAGAACGCGATCACGAATGCCACCAGTACCCGCGGCAGCAGCGCAGTACCGAACCAGACCACGAACAGCGGGGCCAGCGCCACCTTCGGCACATTCTGGAATGCGACGATCGGCGGCGAGAGAATCTTCTGGGCCCACCGGAAGTAGAACATGCAGGCACCGAGGGCCACGCCGCCCACAGCCGCCAGGATGAACCCGGCGACCACCTCAACCGCGGTGGCCTTGGTGTTGTCCAGCAGCAGCGACCAGTTGTTGACGATTTCCTGGGCGACGGCCAGTGGCTTGGGAACCACATAGGACTTGATGTGGAACACGACCACGAACAGGTGCCAGAGCACCACCGTGCCCGCCAGCACGACGAAGAACGACACCCGATCCGAGCGCGCCACCCGCCAGCTGAGCCGGCCGAAGGAGCGCAGCCCCGCCCTGCGCGCCGCCGGCGTCTGAACCTGCTCGAGCTCGCTGGTCATCTGTTCCTCCCCCACCTGCTGCCTGGAGGTCCCCACGTCACTCCGGTCGACTGGCCTCACTTGGGCAGGAGGTCGTTGGTGTAGTAGGTGGCGGTGCTCAGCCGGTTCTTGATCTGGCCGGTCTGCTGGAACAGGTCGAGCATCTTATCCCAGGCAGGGGCCGAGACGTAGCCCAGTGGGTGGCCCGATTCCGGAACCATCGCGTCCAGGGTGGCCTTGACCTGCTGCTCGACGATCGACTCGTCGGGCAGCGCCGCGCTATGCCGTGACTTGAGCACCTTCGCCGCATCGACGGGGTTCTTCTTGGCGGCCTCGATGCCGGCGGTCTCGGCGATCAGGAACTTCTTGATGATGTCAGGGCTGGACTTCAGGAACGCGTTCGAGACGGTGACACCCTGCCCGAGAATGGTGAACCCGAAGTCACTGAAAGCCAAGGTGTTGGGGGCCTTGCCGTCCAGCTTGGCGGTCAGCGTCGGCAGCTCGTTGTTGGCGAACACGTCGACGACCTGTACCTGGCCGCTGAGGAAAGCCGCATTCGCCGCGGATCCGTCCAGGCTGCTCACCTTCACCTTGCTGGCATCCACGTTGTTCGTCTTCAGGAACGAGCTGATGAACAGCGAGGCGTCCGCACCCGACCGCAGGCCGACCGTCTTGCCTTCGAGGTCCTTCGGCGTCTTCAGCTGGGTGCCGTTCTTGGCAACCAGTACCGAAGGGGTGACCGGGATGAACGTGGCTACATTGGTCACCGGCACTCCGGTAGAGGCAGCCTGCGCCGCCGTGCCGGACGGGCCAATGACGAAGGTGTTCGGCCCATCGCCCAGGCTCGAGTAGGTGACCTGCGAGCCCTTGCCCTCCTTGAAGGTGACGTCCAGCCCCTGCTTCGCGAACAGGCCCTTCTCGTCGGCGTAGACGAGCGGGGCGTACTCGCCCTTCCAGGTAAAGGTGAACTCGACCGTGATGGCTGTGCGCGGATCGGATGCGCTGGACTCAGTGGATCCAGAGGAGGGCTTCTCACTCGAGGAACCACACGCGGTGAGCGCGAGGGTCAGTACGCACAGAACTGCAAAACTGCGTTTCTTCATGGCCAATACCTCCGTGGACTGGGCCGAGTGGGCCGTGCGAAGAATGTTCAGTAACCGTTCGGGCCGAAGACAGGACGTCCCAGCCGCTCTTCCAGGAACCGACCAAAGAGGTATTTCGCCTCCGGGCCGTCGATCGGAATAGCCAACGGCGGCTCGAACCCGCCACTTGCCTGGGTGGGCTCCACCTCCGCGGAGATGAATGCGTGACCAGTACCGGCCTTCTGAAGGGCTTCAGCGAACTCCGCCCGGGTCGACACCGTTCGCGCATTGCGGATGCCGGCCCCGTGCGCGATGGCGACATAGTCGGTCTGGTCGGCGTTCACCAGCTGCACACTGCCCAGGCAGCCGTAGCTGCGGTTGTTCAGCAGGATGTGCACGAGGTTCGTCGGCTGGGTCGAGGCCTCGGTCAGCAGCCCCCCGAGGTTCATCGCCAGGGCACCGTCGCTGTCGAGCATCCAGACCCGCTGGTCAGGGCAGTTCAGTGCCAGCCCCAGCGCGACCGAGGCCGCGAAGCCCATAGCCGCATTGACGTAGAAGGAGTGGCGGCTGTTGGTCCGGGTCCACCACTCGGCCGAGGTGGTACCCAGGGAGCAGACCACGATCTCGTCGTGCCAGTTCTCGCGCAGGACCTCGAAGTAGTCGTCCTTGCTCAGCACCGTCGGCGTCGCCATCAGCTCTCCGCCGGCCGGTCGGTCAGCAGCGCTTTGGACATCCACAGCACCACCGGACGCTTCTGCACCCGCGCCGATTCGACTGCGTCGGCGACCAGGTCCACCTTCTCCGCCCGGTCGAGCACCACCGACCGGATTCCGAGCGCATCGGCGACCGGGCGGGCGGTACGGCCCTGCACCTCCTGAAAAATCTGGTGGTCATAGACCGTGCCACGCTGGCTCACCACCAGCACCAGCGGAATCTGGTAGCGCCGGCTCAGCGACGCGATCTCACTGGCACAGGTGAGGAACCCGGTTGCCCCCATCACGCCGACTGCACGCACCCCGGCGAAGAAGCTGCCGCAGCACAGACCGATGATCTCCGGCTCCCGGGCCACCCGCAGGTGCTGCACGCCGTCGGTGCGATCGAGCACCCGGCACATCGGCAATACCCAGTCATCAGGCAGCGAGGCCGCGAATCCGACACCGGCCTCGCGCAACCCGGCCACCACACGCTCGTAGACCAACTCGCGTCGATCCGTGCCGGCCACCGTCGTCATCGCGGCGCCACCGTCCTGGCTGCGTTCATCGTGCGACCGCCGGCTGCGCTGCATCCGCGGGGGTCGCCACGCCCTGCTGACGGAGTACCCCGAGTCCCTCGAACAGGATCTCGATGTCGCGAACGGTGTCGAGGTAGACCTCGGTCCGGGTCGCCTGACTGCTTCGTGGCCGCGGCAGGTCGACCTTGTACTCCCGCAGCACGCGGGCCGGCCGCGGAGACATCACCAGGATCCGGTCGGCCAGCAGCACGGCCTCTTCGATGCTGTGCGTCACAAACACGACGGTGTTGCGCACGTTGAGCCAGAGGCTCTGCAGATCCAGCTGCATCTGCTTACGGGTCAGCGCGTCCAACGCACCGAAGGGCTCATCCATCAGCAGCAGCCGCGGCTCGTAGACCAGCGCCTGGCAGATGGCCGCGCGCTGCTTCATGCCGCCGGAGAGCTGTGAGGGCCTGGCCTCTTCGAACTCGCCGAGACCGACCTGGGCCAGCAGCTCATGCGCCCGGGCCTCGACTGTCGACTTCTTGATGCCCTTGATCTCCGCCGGGAGCATGACGTTCTCAAAGATCGTCCGCCATTCGAGCAGGGCGTCCTCCTGGAACACCATGCCCGTTGCCCGGCCCGGACGCTCGACCCGCTTGCCATCGACCGCGACGTGCCCGAAGGAAGGCCTGATCAGCCCGGCCAGGATACGCAGCAGCGTGCTCTTTCCACACCCCGAGGGGCCGAGGATCGCGATGAGCTCGCCGGCCTTCAGGTGGCAGTTGACCTCGTCGAAAACGACGACAGGCCCACGCTTGGCTGGGAATGTATGCGATACACCGGTTATCTCGACACGGGCGCCGTGGGCGGTGTCCTCGACGGTGTCGGTGTCGGATTCACGCATCGCTTCGCACCGGGCCACGACAGCCTGTGCTCTCCTGCGCCGGTCCGCAGTGGCCGGTCAGCATTCGGAGACGATCCACGATGGCTGCACTTCCCGCCACTCTTTCCGCACTAGGCCTCACACGATCCTACTGGTCAGACGTGTTACCGATTGTAAGGGCAATCCGTCCGCTGTCAAGGGGGTGCGCGACGAGAAAGTAGATCGGTGCTGGACGGGCGCTTGTTTCGGTCCTAATCGAAAACCCCTCAGACCTGGGGAATTTCATGATCGCTGACACTCGCCGGCCCGCAGGCCGAGGCGCAGCAGCGTGAGGATGACGGCGTAATCGCGCCGGCCGACCGCGCTGCGCCGGTCACACGAGCGCAGCAACGCGGCCGCGTCGACCGGGCTGATCCCCTTCGGTAGAGACGAACGTCGGCGACCGGTGACCAGCAGCGCCGCCCCGGACAGGTCCGCCCCGATCAGGCCCCGCGACATGGCAGTAGCGCAGGAACGAGCGCAGCGCGGCCGAAGTACTGCACTGCTCCGTAGCGCTCGAGCTCGTCGTACGCGACGAGAGTCCGCCGGCCGATCTTCTAGAGCCAGAGGGTGAAGACGAAAAAGGACGAGCTGGCGATGTCCATCAGTAGCTCCCCACGGTGGAAGCCGCTTGGGTGGGGTGGCGACGATAGGCGACCATCGCCTTCCGCTGTTCGAGCCCACGACACCGTCAGACGGTCGCCCAGCATGAATTCACTGATGGTCCGTAGCCCGTCGAGGTCCTGAGCCACGGCGATCTCGGTGCTGTCGGCGGGTGCGGCCGACGGTGCATAGGAGATCCGCATCGGCAGCACCTACGAAAACAGGTGCACGAAGGTGGACGGCCGATGGGTGTTCGACGAGGTCAAGATCCATCGGATCAACTCCTCGCACCTCTGGGTCGTCAAGTCGGCGCCTGAGTCGGCTCAGGTGTAGGCGTGCGACTGGACGGCAAGGTTGCGTTGCTAACTGGTGGCGGGTCCGGGATCGGTCGCGAGCCTGTCGCTGGCCGGTGTTGTGAAGGGCTCTGTTCGCTGCTGCTCCTCTCGCTGCCGTATCGGGAAGTGAGCGGGCGGGCTCTTCCTCGCGGGGTCAGTGTCGGCCGGGGCTCGTCGCCGTCAACGTCGTTCGTCCTCGCTGCGCTGCGGGCGCTCCACGTTGACCCGCGAGGTCTGACTCCGCGGTGGGATCGTTGTACGCGTCGACGATCGCGACCGTCGGTGTCGCGGTGACGACGCGGGCAACGCGTAGGCGGACTGGATGTCAGCTGGGCCGTACCCGTTGGAAGCGGCGGTGACCTGCGGCTGGCCACCGGCGCCCACCACCACCAGCGCGTCGCAGGCCGCGAACCCTGCGGCCGGGGCCGCGCAGGTCCGGGCGGCACGGTGGCTGGCACCGGTGGGCGACGGCTGGGCCACCGCCGTCGTCGTCGCCACATTAGATCCGGTTCTGGTCGAACCCGAAGAGGGGGAGGTTCATCAGTCCGGTGTCCTTGTAGACCCGGATCCGGTCCTCGCACCGGGCCCGGCGCCGTTGCCGCAGCTCGAGATCCGCCAGCTGGGTGCCCGGCCCGTCGGCCTTCGTGCTGGTCGCGAACGCGGTGATCCTCATCCCGTCGACGTCGGTGATCAGCTGCGGCATGGCGGGGACGCGGCTCGCCGCACTCGCTTGTCACTTTGGATGAGGGAGGGCTTCTCGGCCTCGTCGAGCTGATCGGTTTGCCGGCGACCTCGATCTGGATGACCTGCGCGCGGCCTAGTCCCAACCGAGTGGGTTGACGGGGGCAGTCCACCAAGGTTGATCGGTTTGACTGCTCGCTGATGCCAGGGCGAGTTCCTCTGTTTCGATACGAGGAACTCGATCTTCCGGTGGCAGTGAGCGCACCCGGTACGCGGTTGGCCCGTCCGTGAAGAGGCGGTATCCGTCGTCCTCCGGGCAGTCGATTCGAAGGTCCGCGTGGAGAGTGCCGAAGGTGGCTTTCTGGCACGCGGTGGCGCAAGGGCCCTGGGGGGTAGGTAGGGGGTCTCAAACGTGATGTTGTGGGAATCTGTCGCGACCGCGACCAACCCGGGCTCGCTCCCCGTCAAAGGCGTCGGCCCGGTCATCGGCGCCCAGCTGCTCATCACTGCCGGGGACAACCCCGACCGGCTGCGCCCCTCGGCCTCCTTCGCAGCCCTGTGCGGTACGGCTCGATCCCGGTCCGCTCCGGCCGCACCGACCGCCACCGGCTCTCGCGCGGCGGGGACCGGCAGGCCAACGCCGCCCTGCACCACATCGTGAAGAACCGGATGAGCAACGACCCGTCCACCCGCGCCTACCGCGACTCCCACCTCGCCAAGGGCTGGACCAACAAGGCCGTCTATCGCGCGCTCAAACGCGCCGTCGCCCGAGAGGTCTACCCAGGGGCTCGGCAAAGTCGGGTCTTGGGGCCCTGACCTGCGGGTTTGCGGTGGTGCGGGTGTGACGGACGTGGCGTGTGTTGCTGCCGGGCGAGCGTGGGACCCGCGGTGACGATGGAGATCTCA
>JAABUM010002377.1_pt1 | contig 25300 bp, 21 predicted proteins | sample 5559161 | NCBI WGS metagenome assembly JAABUM01 (sample SAMN10711868, study PRJNA513369) | rock metagenome | isolation source: Antarctica rocks | place: Antarctica: Victoria Land, Siegfried Peak nord
GTCCGTCAACGTCACAATGTACTTCTTGTTCATAGCCCCTCCTCGCGCAGCCCCGCATGTGCAGCGGTTGTTGAGAGGATACAGGCTGCCGTACGACTTCGCAACATTCTCTTGACAAACCACTAGTCCTGGCTGTTTGCGGGGGCGCCAGTCAGCGACGCCCCCGCAAACAGCCAGGACTAGTGATCTATGTATCGTGATCTTCAGTAGGGGTGTCGTACGCTAACGTCCGGCGCCAGGCATTGCACACGTCAGTCCTGTCACGCGACCAGTAGAGTAAAGCCGCGGCTCAGGGCGTGAGCGCGGCGACCAGCGCGGACGCGTTGGGCGACCCCCAGCCGGTCACGGCGTCCCAGCCCGGGCCAGCCTGCCAGTAGCCGTTGTCGCCGGAGCGCACATCGTGGTAGACGCGGGTGCGCGCCGCCGAGTTGGCCAGACCGTAGAGTAAGGGGTTGGCCCAGCCGACCGGCTTGTGAGCCGAGGCCAGGTGAGACTGGTTTGCCAGCGCCCACAGGGCAGCCCAGCAGGGCGCTCCCAGGCTGGTGCCACCCTCGGTTAGCCAACGCCCCTGCAGGTAGACCAGTGCGCCGGTCTGGGGGTCGGCCACCCACGAGACATCGGGGATGCTGCGATACTTAGGGTCCAGGCTGCCGGGGCCAGTCTGCCAGAAGGGCCGGCTGAAATCGTGGTTGTTGCCGCCACCGCTGCCCGACCACGCGGTCTCGCCGGCGTATGTATCCGAAGCGGTCAGGCTCAGGCTGGTGCCGCCCACGGCGGTCACATAGGGATCAGCGGCGGGGTAGACGGTACCGACGGTGTGACGCGACTGGCAGGGGCGGTCTCCGTAATCACCCGAGGCGGCAAACACGGTGATGCCCTTGGCCGCGGCGGCCTGGAACACCTTGTGCAATTTGCGGGCGGCCCAATAGGTGGAACAGAGGATACTGCCGGTGCCCCGTAGGGAGATACTGATCACCGACGCGCCTGCCTGAACGGCTGCCCCCACCGCCTCCGCCAGGTGGCCCGCGTAGTCCACAAAGTCGCCTACCTTGATCACCTCGTACACTACCAGGCGCGCCTCAGGAGCCAGCGCATGGGCATATTCAAGATCCATCGTCGTCTCTGGTCCGGGAGCCAGTTGGGCGTTTGAACCCTGCGGCACCAAGACATCGAGCCGGGTGGGCGGCAGGCCAAACGTGCGGTTGAAGCTGGCCAGATCCGCCTCATCCACGCCGTCCACTTCCATGAAGGCAATCGTCTGACCACGGCCCTTCAGGCCGCGCTGCCATAGCGGCCCAAAGTTGTAGGCCCGGGCTAACTGTTGTGGCCCGTACCCGGGCTGGCTTTGCGCCCGCGCCGCGGAAACGCCGCCTATCGAGGTTATGACAAGTGCTGACCCTAACAAGATCGCGCTCAGCCGTGCCCTGTTCCCCGCTGCCATGGCTACCCTCCTGCTGCCCGCTCGGGCATGAACTCTACCGCACACAATACAGATGACGTCAATGACCCTGGGGCCTTCGGCGCCCGGGCGCCGCTACCAGGACGACTCCGCATCCCCACGCTTTGTTGTAGCCGCCCCACCCCACCGCCAGATCAGTTATGTGCGTGGGGCGCGGCGCCACCTCACTGCAACCCAGAAGGCGTGCTCGCGCGGACCCCGCGCCGCGCCCCTGTAATGCATAAAGCATACCAACACGCCAAGTAGGCGACGGTGCTGGTAGCATATGAGGGGTATAGCCGGCCTCACAGCAGGGCTACTGGTGTGCAGGGATTTGTCTATTACGGACTCTCCGAAAAACCAACAAACGAGCGCTGGTGATCAAGACGGCTTATGTTTTGACACCTTTTGGACAGACTATTATGGGCGGCGGAACCGGTTGGACGCGGCGGTCCGGCCAGCGAAAGGGGCTACGGGGTGTTTGGGCAGGCCACCTATTTGGTCTTTGAGCTAGGTTGGGCGTTGCCTGTCGTCTGCCTGCAGTGGGCGGTGGCCGGGCGCATCCTGTGGCGGCGCCGCCGGGTATGGGCGGCGGCCGTGATGCTGCCCAGCCTGTACCTGTGGGTGGCCGACGATCTGGCCATCCACGCCGGCATCTGGCATATCAGCCCGCACAGGACATCGAGCCTGGTGGTGCTCGGGCTGCCCATTGAGGAAGCGTTGTTTTTTCTGTTGACCAACGCCATGGTCGTGCAAACCCTGTTGGTGGTGCCCGAAAGCATGGGCAACCGCGTCTTCTCCTGGATTAGCCGCGTGGCGCGGCGGCCGACCCCTCCGCCGCCGGCCCCGCCGGCCACGCGGTGAACGGTCGGGGGCGCCCAGTGTATAATGGCGGGTGGCGTAGCCTGCGCGACGCCCCAAGAGGCCCGGGTTGAGCGACGGGGTCACCCCCGATGCCGTTTGACCTGTCGCGTGGCCGGATCACCCGGCCACTGCGCTAAACCCACCAGTGCGGAGGAGGAGCCGATGGCCATAACCGTGGTGATCATGCAGGGCGATCAGACCGGGCAGGAGCTGCTGCAGGAAGCCTTGCGCGTGCTGGACCCCCAGTTGCTGGGCATCGAGCTGGCCTTCCGCACCTTTGATCTGAGCCTGACTAATCGCCGCGCTACGGCGAACAAAGTAGTCTACGAGGCGGCTGCGGCCATGCGCGAGACCGGCTATGGGCTCAAGGCAGCCACGGTCACCCCTGAGAGCCCCGGCGCGCGCGACGTGGGCAGCCCCAATAAGATCCTGCGCGAGGAGATTGACGGCAAAGTGATCGTACGCACAGGCCGGCGTATCCCCGGTGTGGTGCCCCGCGCGGCCATCCACGCGCCTATCTCGGTGGTGCGCATGGCCGTGGACGACGCTTATGGGGCCAAGGAGTGGCGCGAGAACAGCGGCGACGATGAGATCGCCTATCGCACCGAGAAGATCACCCGGCGCACCTGCCGCGCCGTGGCCGATTTCACCTTCCAGCAGGCCCGCAAGATCCACGGCAAGGTATTTGGCGGCCCCAAGTTCACGGTTAGCCCCATCTACGAAGGCATGTTCAAGGAGGAACTGGACGCCGCCGCCTCGCGCTACCCGGATATCCGCTATGACCCCCAACTGATTGACGCGACCTACGCCCTGCTGCTCAATACGACCGGCGAGGCGCTGGCCGTGCCGGCCCTGAACCGTGATGGCGACTGCCTGAGCGATTTCGTGCTGACCATGTTCGGCTCGATCGCCGGCGCTGAGTCGGTGCTGCTCAGCTTCGACGAGCACTACCATACCCAGGTTGTGATGACCGAAGCGCCCCACGGCACGGCGCCGTCCTTGCAGGGTAAGAACATCGCTAACCCCATGTCCATGATCCTGGCCGGGGCCTCGCTGCTCTCCTATGTAGACGAGCCAAAGGTCCATGCCGCGTCGCGCTTTATCTATGAGGCCACCCTGGAGAGCGTGCTGGAGGGCAACCGCACCGCCGACCTGGGCGGCCACACCCTGACTAGCGAGTTTACAGACGAGGTGATCCGCCGCCTGCGCACCAAGCTGGATGTGTGGTCGAGCCTGAGCGACTTCCGCTAGACTGTTTCTTTTGGTCCACCCCCTTCGAACGCCCGCCCTTCCTCCCGCGTGTCCGTGCTGCCGTCAATCCCGCGCTGGTCCTCCCGCGGATGAGGTCGCGTTCGAACTCGGCCAGTGCTCAGATAGGCGCCTAGTGGTGTAACCCTGATCATATGAGGGGTTTATGTTGTGCTCTGGAGACACAGGGGCAGCGGAGGGGTGGTGTCACTCGCGCAGCGGGACAAGGCCGCCGGTGCGCCACAGTTCAAGTTGGTCGGCAAAGTGCGCGGTGTCCGGTGATCCGCTGCTGCCACCGGGGATGACCGACCAGGAGCGTTCGCTCTGGGCCAGGTCAACGACCTGACGATAGACGGGCAGCCCCGTCACCGCGAACCGGGAGTGGGCCTGCAGGGGATACCCCGCGACGTTGACAGTGTCGCTATCGCCGCCCACGCCGACCGACGGGGGGTTGAGTGCATCGGCACGCGCGGGGAACGCGGCGGCCAGGGTATGCGCGGCCTCAGTTCGATGATGGGCGGCCCATTGCCACCCTTTGGGCGACGGACCTCCGATGCGCAGGGCCTCCGCCCACGCCTCGGCGAGCGCCTCGGCCAGCAGGGCGGCCCAGGGGCGGCCGTCAGGCGCTGGCCACGTGATGTCCAGGGAGTGCTGCATGGCGCTGGCAAGCCACCGCCGCACTATCCCCTCGGTGGACGGCGCCTCGCCCCCGATCAGCCACTCCCAAGCCCGCGGGCCGACCGCCGGCGCAAACAGGGTCTGGGCGATGCAGCGGCGAAAGCAGCCATAAAGCAGGGCTGTCCCGCTCTCGGGGCGCAGGTTGCCGTCCCACGCGGCCAGGGTCGTTCGCGCCTGCTCCGCTGCTCCCGTGAGTGGACCGACGCGTTGGCACAGGCCGATCCAGGACCGCGCAGGTTCGGAGACGGTGTCGCCCTGCACCAGCACGATCTCAGCGGGCGAGAGCTTCTCGCATCCACTCAGGCGCGATAGGATGCGCCGTGCCCGGAACGGCTCGGCGAAGGCGTCCCCGATGTAGGGGTCGTTACCCGGGATGATGCGCTGATTAGCCGTCACAATCACGCCCTCAGCCGGGTTGAGCGCGCGGGGCATTTGCTCAAAGGGTACCGTGCCCACCCACACGCTCTCATCGGTCCACCCCGGCACGGGGAACTGACGATGCGCGGGCGAGGAGCGGATGGGCAGTAGGCCGCGCAACAGGTACCCGATGTTGCCGGCAGTGTCCGCCGCCACCAGGTTGTTCACCGGGTCCACCCAGAGCTGCTGGGTAGCGAACAGCGCGGGAACCGTGGTGGCCGCCAGCATGGGGCGCAGCGCCTCGAAGGAGCCGCGGGGGGCGTCGGTCGCCGTGGCGCGCAAAGCCAGCGCATAGCCCCGGCGTGGGTCGCCATGGACGATGGGGCCATGCCGCGTCCGCCAGAGTTCCACGCTGGCTGAGGCCATGCCGTGGATGGCGATCTCCTCAGTGTGCCGCGCGGCGGTGTCCCAGCCGGTGGGCGTGCGATAGCGTCCTGAGTCGCCGGGGTCGAACTGCTCGATATAGAGGTCCTGGGTGTCCGCCATGCCGTGGGTGATGTTCCAGGCCACGCTGCCGTTGTGGCCAAAGTGGGGGAAGCCGGGCACGCCGGGGAAGGCGCCGCCGGCCACATTGACGCCGGGGTAGCTCAGCTGGACCTGCCAATAAACGTTTGGCACGTCGAGCTGGCGGTGCGAATCGTTGCACAACACGGGCATGCCGGTGGTGGTGCGTGAGCCATGCACGGCCCAGCTGTTGGAGCCCGCCTCAGCTTCGGCCAGGAAGCCCAGCGACCGCGCGGCGGCCTGAATATCCTCCAACGCGTGGCCCACCAGCTGGCGCACGGGACCGGGTCCCGTCAGGATGGTAGGGGAGGGCACGCCTCCTCCTGGGCGCGCGTCGAGGCGGGCATAGGTCTGGGGGCCGATCAGGGTCAGCAGCTGAGCCTGGGCTAGCTTGAGCTGCCACGTGCCCATCAGGACGTGCCGGATCTTGAAGCTGGCCACGGAGTGCCATGGTTCCCAGGGTTCAGGCGTGAGACCGGTCAGGCTATACTCCAGCGGCAAGGGGCGCCCCGCCGCCAGGAAAGCATTGACCCCCGACGCGTAGGCATCGAACATCGCCCGCGTGGGTGGCGTCATAGCGGCGATGTCGGCGTGTGCGGCGGCGCCCAACTGGAGCCGCCTGGCCAGACGATCCGCCGCCAGGGCCGCCGATCCCACCACCTCAGCCCAGCGCCCCACGGCCCGTCGCCGGTCGTACTCCATCTGCCAGAGGCGATCCTGGGCGGCGGCGTAGCCCATGCCAAACCACGCGTCACCTTCCGCTGCCGCCTGAATATGGGGGATCCCGTAGGCGTCGCGCCGGATGGTGATGGGCGCCTCCGGCCCGGCGACCACCGAACTGGTCCGGGCATCGCTCATGATAACCACTCCCCTTTCTTGCCGGCACGCCTGCCGACGCGCCAGCGCCCCCGGCAACCCGGCACGGCGTCAGGCACGCTCGCTTTCTTTGCCAACGGCCGCTATCCCCTTCAGCGTAGCGCGTGGCGCGGCAGGGTGGCAACCCATCCTTTGCCAGGATCGGCCACGAGAGCAAGACGTGGGACCGTGGGGCCACACGGTATCGAGAGCGAGGCCCCTGTTAGCGCAGCCACGGTGGGGCGCGACACTGGTCCTTGAAGCGTTGCCGGGGCCGCCGTGCTGGTCGCGCCGCTCAGCCTGCCCCGGCAGTGCGCGGTTGGGCTAGCGGGGTTAGAATGCACAGGGGCGCCTGTCGCCCACGCCTTGAGCGTGCCGGGCAGGATGCGGACGAGGTGGAGGAGAGACGGCTATGCGGATCGGATTGCAGATCCCCAGTTTCACCTGGCCGGGCGGGCCGGAGGAGATCGGGCCACGGCTGGCGCGCATCGCCCGCGTGGCCGATGAAGGCGGTTTTGCCAGCATTTGGGTGATGGATCACCTGTTCCAGATCAGCATGGTCGGCCAGCCCGACGAGCCGATGCTGGAAGGCTATAGCGCGCTGAACTACCTGGCCGGGGTGACCACGCGGGCGCGCCTGGGCACGCTGGTCACCGGGGTGGTGTATCGGCCCCCTGGGTTGCTGGTCAAGATGGTTACCACGCTTGATGTGCTCTCGGGTGGCCGCGCCTATCTGGGCATCGGGGCGGCCTGGAACGACCAGGAGGCGCTGGGGTTGGGCCTGCCCTTCCCCCGTTGGCCGAACGCTTTGCTCGCTTGGAGGAGGCGTTGCGCATCGCCCACCAGATGTGGAAGGGTCCTGTCGGCCCCTACCAGGGCGCCCATTACCAGCTGGCCCAGACGCTCAATAGCCCCCCCGCGCTGTCGCGGCCGCACCCACCCATCCTGATCGGCGGGTCGGGCGAGAAGAAGACGCTACGCCTGGTCGCCCAGTACGCCGACGCCTGCAACCTGTTCGCCCATGCGGGGCCAGACGCGGTGCGGGCCAAACTGGAGGTGCTGCGGCGGCACTGCGCGGAGGTGGGTCGGTCCTACGAGGACATTGAAAAGACCACGCTGGGCACAGTTCACCTGGCCCCAAGTGGGATGAGTTCCGCTCAGGTTATCGCGCAGTGCCGCGAACTGGCCGATGTGGGCATCCAGCACGCCATCTTCAACATGCCCAACGTCCATGAGATTACACCCCTGGAGGTGTTCGCCCGCGAGATCATCCCCGAGGTGGCCGCTTACTAAAGGGCGGGGCTTTCCTGCCGCCCCTGGCCGCTGACTACAATGGGCGGGATAGGCTCAGCTGACTATCAGCGCCGCTGTGAGGTGTTCTCGCAAGTGCGCGCACCCTGCTCACGGCATACCTAGCGGACGACTGCCTGACAGGGCAGCGATAACAGTGGATACAAGGAGGGGATGATGCAACGGCGGCCACTGGGTAACACCGGCATCACGGTCAGCGAGATTGGGTTGGGAGCCTGGCAGCTGGCCAACCCCGATTGGGGTGTGCGGGACAGCGGGGACGCGCTGGGTGTTGTGCAAGCGGCCCTTGATAGTGGGTGTGATTTCTTTGATACGGCCCCTGGCTATGGCCGGGGGCGCAGCGAGGAGGTGCTGGGCCAGGCGCTCGAAGCGGTGCGCCAGCAGATCACCATCTGCACCAAGTTCGGCCACGGCGCGGCGGGTACGACCGATTTCGCCGCCACCAGCCTGCGGGCGTCCCTGGAGGCAAGCCTGCGCCGGCTGCGCACCGACTACGTGGATATCCTGTTGCTGCACAACCCGCCGGCCGAGATCATGGACGGCACGCAGGCGCCCCACTATGAGGAACTGGAGCGGCTCAAGAGCGAGGGCAAGCTGCGGGTGTATGGGGTCTCACTGGACTCGCGCGCCGACCTGGAGACGGTGCTTGCCACCACCCACAGCGGCGCGGTGGAGGTCTACTTTAACATCTTTCATCAGGAACCTCAAGCCGCGTTTGCCCGCGCGGCGGCAGGAGGCGTGGGCTTGATCGTCAAGGTGCCGCTGGATTCAGGCTGGCTGGCCGGGCGCTACCGCGCGGAGAGCCGCTTTAGCGATGTGCGCGATCGCTGGACGCCCGAGACGATCGCCCGGCGGGCCGCACTGGTCGAGCAGGTCGCCGCGCTGGCCCCGCCGGGCCGCTCGCTGACCCACCTGGCGCTGCAGTATGTGCTGGCCCAGCCGGAGGTCTCCACGGTCATCCCCGGGGCCAAAACCGCCGCGCAGGCGCGCGACAACCTGGCGGCGTCCGCCGACGCGCTGCCCTCCGAGACCAGGTGGGCGCTGCACGAGCTGTGGGAGCGTGAGCTGAAGCACAGCCCCCTGCCCTGGTAGGCCGCCGCCTGTTGGTCCGCTGCCCCCGCTTCAAAAGCTCACCGTTGATCGTCCTCAAGTGGTTTCCCTGGTACAGCGCGGCGCGCGTGCGCCCGCTATAGAGGCTTCCGCCAGCGTGAAGCCCTGAGCGCGGGAGGCGGGCAGGGCATTCCGCTTTATAATAGGTCGAGCTGTCCTAGGCCCGGCCGTCGTGTGAGATGGCCGCCTGGGCGCAGAACGGCCCACTCGTCGGCAGGAATGTCGTTATCATAGGTCCAACGAGATTATGATAACCCAGGGAGATGTGTGATGATGCACGACACCAGCGCGCCTATCCTCTCACCCTACCCACCGGAGTGCCTGCCCACGGACGTCATCGGGCAGGGACCGCGGACATCGTGGCAAGCCGTGCCGTGCCCGCTTGATCTGACAGTGGCGCAGACCGTGGGCACGGTGTGGTGCAATGTGCATAGCGGCCGCTTCGTGCGGATCAGAGAGATCACCATGGCCGAGGGCGGGCGTCGCGCGCCCATCTACAAAGCGCTCGACCCAAATGATGCAATGAGCCGGCAGGCTGCTCCCGTGATCGGCGCCTGGCAGAACGAGGGCTATGCCGTCCTGCATTGGGTGCGGGTTGATCACCTGGGACTGAACGACCAGCTCAGCTGGCGGGCGCGGGCCACAGAGCACGTGGCCGAGAAGATCGCGGGAGCACGGGCAACAGTTCAGCAGATGCGTGTACAGCGTGCGGACTGGCCCGAGAGCGCCTACCGGACGGCGCGCAAGAAGCTTCTCCGCGAGATCAACGATCTCCTCTTTGACCTTGAGGAGGAGCGGGCCATCCTGCGGGCGTTCGCTGGGGCGCACAGCCTCGTGGCGCCACCTGAGGTGTTCTTCCCCGCCACGACTGGGGGTGAGGTCGGACCACTGAGGCCGCCCGCTGCTGGCTACTGGGACTGGAGTGTGGACCGGGCGCGCCACCGCCCCCTGGCCCCCGTGGCCGTGCTGGAAGGCCGGGTCTGAGTGCTGTGACATGCGCAGGTTGCGATCCTCCGGCAGAACACTCGGCAGGAGTGGCCCGTCATCGGTATCACGGGCGAGAGAGTCGCCCTCGGCCCCATTAGGTCTGACCTGGCGCCCCTCTATCACCGCTGGATCCACCACATCGTGGTGCTACGCCCGCTCCTCATAGCCCACGACGTGTCCCGCGGCCTGTCCCCATCATAGCGGCGCGGCGCCCTGACGGCTTATGACATTGCCGCTCTTTACTATGTGGACGTAGTGATAATGGATGATAGGCGTTATGCGACCGGCTGATCGGCGGCGAACGCCTAGCTACTCTCTTGACGTCTTAGAACTTTTAGTCTATCATCTTCTGGCAGGGCGGGCCAGTGTGATAGGGGGATACTGGGGGTGACCACGGTCTAGCGCGCTGAGTGGCCGGACTCACCGCGGTTGCAGCTGCCTACGGGGAGATAGGTGCTTAAGCCGGGCCAGTTCGGGTACGCCGGGTCAGGCAGCAAGCTGATTTAGCCGGGGAGCGCCGAGGACGCGGGCGGGGTAGCCATCTGGAGCCGGGAGTCAACGCAATGCGGGGTGAGGAGTGCGCGCGCTGGCGCGCATCCTGGGGCAGCGCAGATAAGGAGGACGACGGGATGAGTGGAGTACGGGTCCTGGTTGGCACACGCAAGGGCGCGTTTATCCTGACAGCGGATGGCCGGCGCGACCGCTGGCAGGTCAGTGGCCCGCACTTTGGTGGCTGGGAGATCTACCATGTCGCGGGCTCACCTGTTGAGCCCAACCGGCTGTACGCTTCCCAATCCAGCGGCTGGTTCGGGCAGGTGATCCAGCGCTCCGACGACGGGGGTGCCACGTGGGTGCCGGTCGGGCACGATTTCGTCTACGATGGGGTCGCCGGCACGCACCAGTGGTACGACGGTACGCAGCACCCCTGGCAGTTCGCCCGCGTGTGGCATCTTGAACCCTCACCGACCGACCCGGAGACGGTCTACGCCGGGGTGGAAGACGCCGCGCTGTTCCGCAGTAGCGACGGTGGCCAGACCTGGCAGGAGCTGTCCGGGTTGCGCCACCACACCTCAGGGCCTTCCTGGCAGCCGGGGGCGGGGGGCATGTGCCTGCATACCATTGTGCTCGACGCAGGCCATCCGTGGCGCATCTTTGTGGCCATCTCGGCGGCGGGAGCCTTTCGCAGCGACGACGCCGGGGCAACGTGGCGGCCGATCAACCAGGGCCTGCGCTCCGAAGGCATCCCCGACCCGAAGGCCGAGGTAGGCCACTGCGTCCACCGCATCGCCCAGCACCCCGCCCGCCCGGATGTGCTGTTCATGCAGAAACACTGGGACGTCATGCGCAGCGACGACGCCGGTGACTCATGGCGCGAGGTCAGTGGCAACCTGCCCTCGGACTTCGGGTTCCCTATCGCCGTGCATGCGCACGAGCCGGAGACGGTCTATGTCGTGCCAATCACGAGCGACTCCCAGCACTACCCACCCGAGGGCAAGCTGCGCGTGTACCGCAGCCGCACTGGCGGCGACGAGTGGGAGGCGCTGACCACCGGCTTACCTCAGAGCGACTGCTATGTGAACGTGTTGCGCGACGCGATGGCCGTGGATACGCTCGACTCATGCGGCGTGTACGTGGGTACCACGGGCGGGCAGGTGTACGCGTCGGCCAACAGCGGCGACACCTGGGCCCCCATCGTGCGGGATCTGCCGGCGGTGCTGTCCGTCGAAGTGCAGACGCTGCGATGATCCGGGTCGTTCTGCCGGCCCATCTGCGCACGCTGGCCTGTCTTACCGGCGAGGTTTGGCTATCCTGGGAGGGCGCGGCTGCCACCCAGGGCTCCGTCCTCGACGCTCTGGAAGCGCGCTACCCCGTACTGCGCGGGACGATCCGCGACCAGGCGACGGGGCGCCGCCGGCCATTCGTGCGGTTCTTCGCCTGCCAGCAAGATCTATCACATCAGCCGCCAGATGGGCCGCTGCCCGACGCGGTGGCCTCGGGAGCTGAGCCCTTTCTGATTGTGGGAGCGATGGCCGGTGGCTAGGCTGGTGCGGCGGCGACCGTGGGCACGCTCCAGGGTGCCTCAGCCTGGCGGCGCGCTTCATAGGCGGTGATCTGGTCGCCAAACTGCAGGGTCCACCCGATGGTGTCCAGGCCGCGCAGCATACAGTCCTTCTTGAACGAGTCAACCGGGAAGCTGAAGGCCTGGCCGGTAGACGTGCGCACGATCTGGGCGGGCAGGTCCACGGTCAGGCTGTACCCGCTGGTGGCGTAGCACTCCTTGAACAAAGTCTCCACGTCTTCGGCGGGCAAAATCACCGGCAGCAGTCCATTGCTAAAGCAGTTGTTGTAGAAGATGTCGGCGAAGCTGGGGGCGATCAGCGCCCGAAAGCCGTATTGGAACAGCGCCCAGGGCGCGTGCTCACGCGATGAGCCACAGCCGAAGTTTGCCCGCGCCAGCAGGATCCGCGCGCCGCTGTAGCGCGGCTGGTTGAGCACGAACTCCGGGTTGGGCGTCTGGTCGTCGCCCAGGTAGCGCAGGTTAGCGAACAGGTCGGGGCCGAAGCCGGTGCGGGCGATCTTGCGCAGAAAACGCTGCGGGATGATCTGGTCGGTATCCACATCCTGGCGGTCCAGGGGCGCGACAAGCCCAGTAAGCGATATAAAAGCTTCCATCTCTAGCAGGACACTCCTTCCCCAATGCGCGTGCCGATTACCACTCGCGGATGTCCACAAAATGTCCCTCAATTGCCGCCGCCGCGGCCATGGCCGGGCTGACCAGGTGGGTGCGGCCACCGTTGCCCTGGCGGCCCTCGAAGTTGCGGTTACTGGTGGAGGCACAGCGCTCCCCCTCTTCCAGGCGGTCGTCGTTCATAGCCAGGCACATCGAGCAGCCCGCCTCGCGCCACTCGAAGCCCGCCTCGCGGAAGACGAGATCGAGGCCCTCGCGCTCGGCCTGGGCCTTGACCAGCCCCGAGCCAGGCACCACCATGGCCCGCACGCGCGAGGCGACCTTGCGGCCCTGCACATACCCGGCGGCCAGGCGCAGGTCCTCAATGCGCGCGTTGGTGCAGGAGCCGATGAACACGCGGTCCAGCGCGATCTCTTGCATGCGCGTGCCCGGCTGGAGGTCCATATAGAGCAGGGCGCGCTCCGCCGCCTTGCGCGCGCCCGGGTCGGCCAGGTCGCGCGGGTCGGGCACGGCGCCGGTCACGCTGGTGACCATACCCGGGTTGGTGCCCCAGGTGACCTGCGGGGCCACGTCCTCGGCGCGCAATCGGACTACCTGGTCGTACGATGCGCCCTCGTCGGTGGTCAGCTCGCGCCACGTAGCCACGGCCTGCTGGTAGGCCACGCCCTGGGGGGCGAAGGGGCGGCCCTCCAGATAGCTGAAGGTTGTCTCGTCGGGGGCGACCATGCCAGCGCGGGCGCCCGCCTCGATAGACATGTTGCACAGGGTCATGCGGCCTTCCATGGACAGGGCGCGGATCGCGGCGCCGGTGTACTCGATCACGTGGCCGGTTCCGCCGCTGGTGCCAATTGTGCCGATGATGTGCAGGGTCAAGTCCTTGGCCGTGGAGCCGCGGGGCAGGGCGCCCTCCACGCGCACCTCCATGGTGCGTGGCCGCCGCTGCAGCAGGCACTGCGTGGCCAGCACGTGTTCCACCTCGCTGGTGCCGATGCCGAAGGCCAGCGCGCCCAGCGCGCCGTGGGTGGAGGTATGCGAGTCGCCGCAGACCATCAGCGTGCCGGGCAGGGTGATACCCTGCTCAGGGGCGATCACATGGACGATGCCTTGACGCCGATCGTTCACGTCGAACAGGGTCAGGTCGAACTCGGCGGCGTTCTTCTGCAGCGTGGCGATCTGTAGCGCCGAGCTGGCGTTGGCGATCACGCCCAGCTTGCGGTCGGGCGTGGTGGGCACATTGTGATCGGGCACGGCGAAGGTCAGGTCGGGGCGGCGCACGGTGCGGCCGGTCAGCCGCAGCCCCTCAAAGGCCTGCGCCGAGGTGACCTCGTGGACCAGATGGCGGTCCACGTAGAGGACGGTCCACCCGTCGTCCTGTTCATGTACGACGTGGGTATCCCAGATCTTCTCAAACATCGTCTTTGGCATCGGCGCATCCTCACTGTTGCGGCGCCGTGATGGCGCGCGTGGCGTTCAGGACCATGTCCCCCATGTCCCTGTTGATTCCACCATAGCAGGCGCGTGGCGATAGCGCAAAGACATGATATGCATGAATAGTATAGACAATACGCATACCATTCAGCGGTCAGCCAGGAGGGCTGAGCGTCACGTCGCCGGCGTGCAGGGTATGCAGGTGGCCGGCGGCGTCGCGCACCAGCAGGGCTCCGGAGGGGGCCACATCCTCGGCGCGGCCGCTCACGCCGCCGCCACCGGGCAGGCCCACCCGCACATCCTGGCCGAGAGTAGACAGGGAGGAGCGCCAGCGTTGCCAGACGGCGTCGGGCTGGCGCTGCAAGTGGGCGCGGGTAGCGTCGAGGCGGCGCAATAGGGCGATCAGCACCGCCGCGCGGTCGAGCGGCCGGCCCAATGCGGTGGCGAGACAGGTGGCGCGCTGCTCCAGGGCGGGTGGCGCGGCGTTGACGTTCACGCCGATGCCCAGGATGTAGAGGCCGTCCCCACCACCCACTGCCCCGGAGGCCTCGACCAGGATGCCGCTGACCTTGCGGCCGGCTAGCAGGAGGTCGTTGGGCCACTTGAGCTGAGGACGCAGACCCAGGTCATCGTGGATCAGGTCGTATAGGGCCAGCGCGGCGGCCATGATTAAGCCATTGCCAAAAGCGCCATCGGCTGCGGGCGGCCTGAGCGCCACGGAGAAGGTCAGGCCGGTGCGCGGCGGCACGCTCCAGCCGCGGCCCAGACGGCCCCGCCCGGCAGTCTGATCGTCGGCCACCACGACGCTGCCCCCTGGGAGGTTCTGGCCAGCTAACCCCCGCGCGTACGTGTTCGTCGAGGGTGTGTTATTGAGGTAGACGAACGCCGCGCCCGTGCCCCCGATGTGTCCGCCGCGCAGGGCGTCGCGCACGCGGGACCAGTCCAGCGCCGCCGGTGGCCCCTGCCGCCCCTCCGCTTCGTCCATGCTCACCCGCTCCTCCTCGCTATCGGGCTCCGACAAGAGGCTGCCCCTGCAGATCGTTGCGCCCACAAGAGCGCCCCTATGCGCCGCGGGCGCGGGTGACACCCGCGTTGGCCGCCGTGCCGCCCACACTGCTGGCTGCGCCGTAGCGGGCGCGGGGACGCCCGTGGTAAATCCCGCACCCTTCGCACCAACGGATCTGTGCAACATTGGTCGCGGGGGACGGCTTTACAGATCGTCCTGAGCGTTCACCGGGAGTGAGCACACTGTCATGGTCGAGGGGGACGCCTAGATAGATCGGCCAGGTAGTCTCCTACATCATAATAGCTCCCTAGCGTCGGTGGCGGACCGGGAGGCCCAAACCTGGTCGCCTCCTGCCGGTTGCCACAGGGCTCGACTATGGCGGCCTAGCGAGGTCGTGGCCAGCTAGGCCAGGTCCAGGGTTCGCCCTGTAGCCTGCTGTCGGGCTATAATGTCGCGGCCAGGGCACCCCATATTCGTCCAGTAGCCCTGGGCAAATTGTAGGAACGTCCCCTGTTAGACGCCTGGTTCAGAGCGGGCGTGAGCGGCGTTCCTGACCGGTGGATTTGCCGGGTCATCGGATGACGCCGCCGACGCGGAGAGAGTGAGGGGAGCGAACGTGGACGGAACGCTACGCGCCATTCTGCTCTCCTGGAACTGGGATCCCCTGATCCTGGTAGGGCTGCTGGTCACCGGGCTGCTCTACAGCTGGGCCTACTGGCTCTCGCTGCGCCAGCCTCGCCGCCACGCGCGGGTGTATTGGGCCCCACGGCACGCCGCCCTGTTCTATGGCGGGTTAGCCACCATCTTCGTGGCTCTGATCTCGCCGATAGACCCGCTGGGCGAGCTGGTGTTCTGGGGTCACATGACGCAGCACATTCTGCTGATTATGATCGCCCCGCCGCTGCTGCTGCTAGGCGTGCCCCTGGGGCCGGCGCTGCATGTCATCCCCATCAGCACCCGCCGGCCCCTGGTGCGCTACCTGGCCGGCAGTGGGCCGCTACGCCGGATTGCCCGCCTGCTGACCAGTCCGCTGGGTGCCTTTGTGATCTTTAACGTGACCCTGTGGACCTGGCATATCCCCAGCGTCTACGACGCGGCGCTGCGACACGCGCCGCTGCATGCCCTGGAGCACCTGAGCATGCTGGTCGCTGGCGTGCTGTTCTGGTGGCCCATCGTCGAGCCAGTCCCTGTGTGGAAGCCCGGGCAGGGCTTCTGGCGGGTGGCCTACCCGGTGCTGGCCTCCATCCCCACCGGCATCATGGGCGTGTGGATCACCGAGGCTGGGTCTACCCCACTCTACCCGTTCTACGCGGCCATGCCCCGCCTGTGGGGTGTGTCGGTCACCGACGATCAGCAGTTGGGCGGCACAATCATGCTGACCACCGACGAGTTCATCGTCTTCGTGGCCTGCGCCGTGCTGTTCTTCCGCTTCATGGCCGAGGCGGAGCGCCGACAGACCCTGGCGGAGACGCTGGCCGCCCACCGCCCAGAGGTCGCGGGCGAGACGCCTACCGACCTGTCGCCCCAGCCCTGAACCCGCCTCGCGCCGCGTCCGCACCACCGCCGCCTGGGGAAGGTGGGCCGAGCTATGCTGGGGCGCCCCACGCTACGCTGCCATAGACAATGCGTATATAACACATGATAAGCATGTATTTTATTGATGATCCTGGGGCTGCTAGAGTGGGTGTAGGCGGCGGCGGAGCCTACGGCAGGAGGTGGAGCGAACCGTGAACTCTGCCCATCTCGCGGGGCTATGCTGGAGTAAAGGGTAGAGGCGCTGCGCTGGAAGGGAAGGCTAGGGGATGGCTGAGGAGAGAGCAGGGGTAGGCGGTGCGGAGAGCATCAAGGAGGCGGTGCGCGCGCAGTTTGGACGCAGGGTGGCGGCCTATGCGACAAGCCCTCTGCATGCGCGGGGGGCTGACCTGGACCGCCTGGTCGAGCTACTGGACCCCAGCCCTGAGCAGCGCGTGCTGGATGTGGGCACGGCTACGGGGCACACCGCGCTGCGGCTGGCCGGCTATGTTGGCCAGGTGGTTGGGGTGGACATGACGGCGGCCATGCTGGAGATGGCCGGCCATCTGGCCGCCGAGCAGGGTGTGACCAATGTGCGGTTCACCCTGGGCGACGCCGAGGCGCTGCCCTTTGACGATGCCTCGTTCGACGTGGTGACCTGCCGGTTATGCGCCCACCATTTTGCCCACGTGCGGCGGGCGGTAGGTGAGATGGCCCGCGTGGTCCGGCCAGGCGGCCTGGTCGCCGTGGTGGACAACTACGCGCCCGAAGAGCCCGAGCTGGACCGCTTTATCAACGCCCTGGAGACGGTGCGCGACCCCTCGCATGTGCGCGAGTACACGCTGACGCAGTGGCGGCGCTACTATGCCGAGGCGGGCCTGACCCTGGTGGCCGAGGATCTCGGTGAGATGGAGATTGCCGTGGACGACTGGCTAGCGCGCTCGGCCACGCCCCCAGACGGCGTGATCACGGCCCATCAGCTGTTAAGCGCGGCCAGCCCGGCGGCGCGGGCCACCTTCTCCATAACGTCGAGCCCGGCGCGCTTTAACCTTAAGCGGTTCATCCTGGTGGGCCGCCGCTAGCTAATCCTCATCTGTGACGAGCGGTCCCGCCGTGCAGCCGTGGCGCCCCGGCCCCTCTGGAAAATACGCCGTGGGGCCAGGAGCCCTTGACAGCCAGCGCCCCATCTGCTATTAATTAATCGAGCAGTTAATAGTAGTGAGGGGTAGGGCGCGTGTCGCGGATAGCAGAGGGACCGCCATCAGAGGAGCGGCGCAGGCAGATTATCGAGGCTGCGCTGGCCGTCTTTGCGCGCAAGGGGTTTAGCGGTGCGACCAACAAGGACATCGCCCATGAGGCGGGAGTCACGCCGGGCCTGATCTACCACTATTTCGAGGACAAGCGGGCGCTGTTTGGGGCGATCTTCGCCGAGCACGGCCCTATCTCCGCCGCGATCAACCTGCTCAGTGCGCCGGATATGCAGGAGATGGACCCCCCCGTGGCGCTGGCCACGCTGGCCAGCGCGATCGTGGCGGGCCTGGAGTCCACCGTCAACCTGGGCCATTTTCGGCTGATGAGCGGTGAGGCGATGCGCGACCCCGAGATCAAGGAGATATTCAACGCCACTATAGCGACAGCCGTGCAGGCCATCGCCGGGTATCTTGCTGGGCAGATGAAGAGAGGCCGCCTGCGCCATCTCGATCCGCTGCTGGTCGCTCAGCTGTTCCTGGGCAGCCTGATGAGCTGTGTGATGCGGCGGACGATCATTGGTGATCCCGCGCTGCTGACCTACAGCCGTGAGCAGATCGCGGCCACCGCCGTGGATCTGGCCCTGCACGGCCTGCAGCCGTCAGCCGGACCCGCCCTGTAGCTACCACAAGACGACAATGGCCGCTCTGGCTGGCCGCTACTCTACCACACTGTGGCACGTTAGTTTGGCCGAGCGGGAGAAAGGGGCAGCGATGGCACAACAGAGAATATTTTATTAATTGGCTAATCAAGCAACAGATATGCGGGCGACATCCATGCGTGAGGCATGGGCCTAGGCGATGGTAAGAGTGAGGAGACAAGACATGAGTGTTCAACCCGGGGCGATGCCCGGCGCGGCGGCGCCATTTAGCATACGATCTATCCTGGCGCCCCTAACGGCCATTGTGCTGGGCACGTTCATGGCCATCCTGGACAACACGGTGGTCAACGTGGCGCTGCCCACCCTGGAGCGAGTGTTCAAGACCGACCTGCAGCTGATGGAGTGGGTGATCACCGCCTACATGCTGGCCCAGGCGGCGGTGATCCCGCTGGCTGGCTGGCTCTCGGACCGCTACGGCAGCAAGCAGGTGTACGTGACCTCGCTGACCCTGTTCACGCTTGGCTCGATCCTGTGCGCCCTGGCCCCCAGCGGGCCAATGCTGATCGCCTTCCGCATCCTGCAGGGCTTGGGCGGCGGTATGTTGATGCCTATCGGCATGTCGTTCCTGTACCGGCTGGCCCCACCAGAGAGGCGCGGCGCGGTGATGGGGGCCTTTGGCATCCCCATTCTGATGGCCCCAGCGTTGGGGCCGATCATCTCTGGCTGGCTGGTGCAGTACGCCGACTGGCGCTATATCTTCCTGATCAACGTGCCCGTGGGCGCCCTGGCTGTGTTTCTGGCGCTGCGCTGGTTGCCCGCGATGACCGCTCAGCGCGCCGCTGGTTCCCTGGACATAGTGGGCGCTATCCTGGGTCCTATCGGCTTCGCCTCGGTCAGCTACGGCATCAGCGATAGCATTAACGGTGGCTGGACGGGCGCGGGCACCCTGGTGGGCGTGGGCGTGGGCGTGGTCGCCCTGATCCTATTCGCCGTTCGTGAGTTGAGCACCGAGCACCCGCTGCTGGAGCTACGCGTCTTTCGCGGCCGCGATTTCTCGCTGGCCATCGTCACCCAGTGGGTCGGCCAGGCCAGCCTGTTTGGGGCCATGTTCCTGATCCCCCTGTTCTTGCAGCAGGTGCGCGGCTACGGGTCGTTTGATGCCGGCCTCTATACACTACCCCAGGCTCTGGCCGCCGCCGCCTTCATGCCTATCGGCGGGCGGTTGTTTGATCGCATCGGGGCGCGTCCGTTGGTGATCGGCGGGCTGACCCTGGTGGCGGTGTCCACCTGGTTCATGGCCCAGGTCACCGGCTCCACCACCGGCGAGGAGCTGCGTTGGCCGCTCGCCATGCGCGGCGCGGGCATGGGCCTGATGATGATGCCGCTCAACACGCACCTGCTGAACAGCGCGCCACGCCACCTGGTCAGCCGGGTCACCGCGCTGACCGGCGCTCTGCAGAATGTGGTTGGTTCGCTGGCCATCGCCACGCTGGCCACCATCCTGCAGCGTCAAACTGCGGCTCAGGCAGCTATCAAGCGTTACACCAGCGACACCATCGCCAAACTAGCGGGTGGCGCTCCGACGGGTGGTCACCCAGCGATCCCACCCGTCGTGCGAAACGCCATGGCTATAGCGTTCGGCAACACCTTTATGGTGGCCATGGCCGTGGCCCTCGTGGGCGTCGTGCTAGCCTTCACACTGCGGCGCAATCCCGTTGTTGCCCAGGAAAGCGCGGGCGCGCCGGCGGCGGCCAAGCCGGAAGGCGCTTTCGAAGCCGCGCTGGGGTAAACCCAACTCCGGAACCCAGCTGGAGTACAATATCAGGGGAGCCGGATATGCGTATGGGCCGAGGGACGCGGCACGCATATCCGGCGAACGGGAGGACCGAGCGATGGAACAGCCGCTGACCAGCTACACCTTATGCGCCTAGGGGTTACAGGGGACACTGATGACAACGGCTCCCGCATATCCGTCCAGATCGCCCGCCCCGTGGGCCGAGGTCGTGCCCGGCTATGGGTTGGTCACGGTCGATATTCTGCTCACGCTACCCAACGACGGGTACATCTACGAAGTGGTCGAGGGGGTTCTGGTTCGCGTGGCTGGTAGCGGGAAGCAGGCCACACGCCTCGGTTTGCGCCTTGGCGCGCAGCTGCTGACCTATACCGAAAGCCGCCGCCTTGGTGTGGTGACGGGCGCTGATGGCGTGTACCACTTCCTTGGCGCTGACACTGGTCTCATCCCTGATGTGGGCTTCTACATCGCTGAGCGCGATGATCTAGCTCCCGACGACACCAAGCCCATCCCCTTTGCTCCAGACCTGGCCATCGAAGTCGCCTCACCCTCTCAAGGTGGGAGTGAGATGGCAGCGAAGGCACGCATCTACCTGCGCGCCGGAACACGGTTGGTCTGGGTGGTCTGGCCCCAGAGCCTGCACGTTGATGTGTGGCGTCACGACATTCTGACAGGGCCGGCGCAGTTGCTCGGCGTCAATGACCTGCTTGGTGGCGAAGATGTCATCCCCGGCTTCTCCTACGCCGTCTCCACACTGTTTGCTGATCCATTGCGGCCAGGGAGCGAGGCAACGTCCTGAGGTAGTTGCTACAGCTGGAGGAACAGAGCTAGCGCGCCGATCACCAGAGCCAACGCGATGATCAGCAGCCATGTGGTGGGCAGGCCGGTGCCTAGGCGGGGCAGGACCAGGGCCACCACCGCGGCCAGCACGACTAGCGCGCTGGCCGCGCCGATAGGCGATGCCAGAGGCCGGGCTAGGCTGGCGGCGGGCTGGCGCGCGGCGGGGCCCCGCCGCGGGACGGGTTGACGGGGGGCCGGGCGGCGGTAGCCCAGGGGGGCGAAGATGCCTTCCCAGGAGGCCACCTCGGCCTCCTCGGCGTGGTCAATGATCACCTGCATGGCCTCTTCGAGCAGCGAACGCACGTGGCTCCCCTCGCTGGCCAGGCCCATGTCAATTAGGATGTCCGGCAGTTCGCGGTCCAGGCCGCCGGGGAAGGCCTGGAGGCCGAAGACCACGGCGTCGCTGAGGATGCGCCGGGTCAGCTCCACATCGCGCCGGTAGGTGTGTGGGTTGAGGTTCCAGTGCATCGCCACCATCATCAGCCGCGATCTAGTCACCGCGCGGGCCACCGTATCCAGCTGCTCCTCCTGGCGGGTACGCTGGCGCACCTCGGTGGGCGTGGGGGACGACTGGATCGTCCGGCCAGACGTGAGCGCCTCGGTGGTCACCACATAGGCGTGGTTGATCGCTTTGAACGTCGCCTCAGTGCGGGCAATCATCTCCGCCCCCGCCTGCATATGCCGATCGGGGTGCCACTCCAGGCTGAGCTTATGGTAGGCGCGGCGCAACTCGGCGGCGGTGGCCGATGGGGCCACGCCGAGCACGGCGTAGGGGTCGTCCCGATGCATCCTCCCGCCCTTTCTCCCGTCGCCTCTTTTCCCCTGCCCAGTCTACCACGCCATGGTCACGGCGGGCCTCGCTGGCCCGGCCCGAGGAGGGGGCAGGAAAAGTGTACGCCCCCGGATCCACCCTTGGTGGATCCGGGGGCATGCCGTGCTTATGGTGGGCGATCGGGGACTCGAACCCAGGACCTCACGGATGTGAACCGTGCGCTCTAACCAACTGAGCTAATCGCCCGCGCCCGCCGGGGCCCTAATGCCTGCTCCAGCGCGGTAAAGACATTCTAGCACCTCCGGCGGCGCGCTGCAAGGCCGAGGCCGCCGCCGTCCAGGGCAATCGCATCTACAGGAGCGGGAGGCTGATACAGGATCGCCCGAAAGATGACACCAGGGCCGGTAGGGCCAGCGGCCCCAACTCGTAAAACAGTGGGCCGCCTTGTCAACAGTTGACTATTGGGGCAGGCCTGTGGTATGGTGACGAGGTACTGGAGGCGGCTGCCGCCGCTACGACCGGTGTCTACCCTGGACAGGCGCGGCAGGGTAGTCATATATTGTCCACTGGCGTCGTGTCATAGCGCCAACCGTGGGCGACCAGGAGAGGTTTGGAAGGGGAGAGTCCGGGTGAACGTGCCACCCAACGTGTCACAGATAGACATGGTCAAGCCTGAAGCGCTATGGCAACGCGTGGTCGAGGCCATGCGTCGAGCCATCGTGGTTGGCGAGTTGCACCCGGGGGTTCACCTGAAGGAGCTCGCCCTGGCTGAACGGTTTGGCGTGAGCCGGCTGCCTATTCGCGAAGCCATCGCGCAACTTGAGCGGGAGGGCCTGGTGCGTATTGAGCCGCGGCGCGGGGCTTACGTCGTCGGCCTGACGACGCAGGATATTCACGATATCTACGAGTGCCGCGTGCTTCTGGAGTCCTGTGCGCTCAGGCGCGCGGCCACCCGGGTGACTGAGCAGGATATTGCCCGACTGAAGACCTTCATCGCTCAGATGGAAGCGGGAGTTGCCGCGGGCCAGGTGCAGTTGGTTGCCGCCATGGATATGAATTTTCATCGTCTCTTGATCACTCTCTCGGGCAACCGTGCCCTGGCCAACGCATGGGAGCCGGTGGCGCCTTTGATCGAGGCCGCGTTGGGCATCGCCGATGCCAACGTGCCGGATCTACCAGGCGCCGTCCACGGCCACTACAGCATTGCGCAGGCTCTGGAACAGCACGACGCCGACGCGGCGATCACGGCGCTGGCCGCGCACCTGCCTGGCGGCGAGCGGCTGGTTCATGAGGCGATCAAGCGGGTTCGCGAAGGACGCGGCAGCGTCCGGCTGGTCTGAGTGTCCGCATGGCGCGGCGCCGGGCGTGTCGGCGCGTGAAAGGAGAATCGCCCCATCATGGTCACTGCCCTTAGCAGCTCACCCGTCACGACGGATCTCCTGGCCCTGTACCGCCAGATGGTCCAGATCAGGCGCACCGAGGAACAGTTGGCGCGTGCGCACCAGCAGGGCCTCATCCCCGGCGCCTGCCACACCTCTATCGGCCAGGAGGCCGTGGCGACGGGCGTCTGCGCGCACCTGCGCGCCGACGATGTTGTGTTTAGCACCCACCGCGGTCACGGTCATGCTCTGGCCAAAGGCGTCCCTCCGCGGCAGGTCATCGCTGAGCTGTTCGGGCGGGCCACGGGTTGCTCCCAGGGGCGCGGGGGCAGTATGCATCTCTTCGCGCCTGAGGTGGGCCTGATGGGCACCAGCGGTATCGTCGGCCCCAGCATGCTGTTGGCCACCGGGGCCGCCTACACCTTCAAGATGCTAGGGTTGGACCGGGTGAGCGTGGCCTTCTTTGGCGATGGGGGGGTCAACAACGGCGCGTTTCACGAGGGCCTCAACATGGCGGCCATCTGGAACCTGCCTGTCCTCTTCGTCTGTGAGAACAACATGTATGCCACGGAGGTGCCCTTCACCTCGGTGGCCCGCAATCCCCATGTCGCTGAGCGCCACGTGGCCTACGGTGTGCCCGGCGTTGCCGTCGACGGCAACGATGTGCTGGCCGTCTACGAGGCGGCCCATGAGGCGGTGCGGCGCGCCCGCGCCGGCGACGGGCCGACCCTGCTGGAATGCAAGACGTATCGCACGCGTTCCCATGCGGAAGGGATGCGTGATGTCGGCTACCGCACCACGGACGAGGTGACCGCTTGGAAGGAGCGCTGCCCGATAAACCGGTTCAAGGAGCGCCTCACCGCTGAGGGCGTGGCGCGCGCGGAGGACCTCGCGCGCGTGGACGCCGAGGTGGCGGACGAGGTGGCGGAGGCGACCACGTTCGCCACCGACAGCCCCTGGCCTGATCCCGTGAGTGTGCTCAATCATGTCTACAGCGTCTGAGGGAGGACACCAGATGCGCGAGATGACTTTTACAGCAGCTGCCCGCGAGGGTTTGGCCGAGGAGATGGCCCGGGACCCCACCGTGTTTGTGATGGGCGAGGGTATCGGCGCGCGGGGCGGCAACTGGAGCACGACAACGGGCCTCTACGACCTCTATGGGCCCTGGCGCCTGCGTGACACGCCCATCTCCGAGCGGGGCTTTACGGGGCTATGCACCGGGGCGGCCCTCGTCGGGGGCCGGCCCGTGGTGGACTTCATGTTTCTCGATTTTCTGCTCGACGCCATGGGCGAGATCATCAATCAGACGGCCAAGATGCACTACATGAGCAGTGGTCGCCTCAAGATGCCGCTGGTCTTGCGAGGGTGTATCGGTATCGGCTTCTCCTCGGCCACGCACCACTCGGGCAACTATTATCCAATGCTGGCGCGCGTGCCCGGCCTGCGGGTAGTCGTGCCCTCCACGCCCTATGACGCCAAGGGTTTGCTCAAGACGGCCATCCGCTGCGACGATCCCGTGTTCTTCCTGGAGCATAAGTCGGTGATGGGCCTCAAGGGCCCCGTGCCCGAGGAGGAGTACCTGCTGCCCTTCGGCCAGGCGGCCGTGGTGCGGGAGGGCGCTGACGCCACGGTGGTGACGCTGGCCTGGATGGTCCACAGAACCCTGGAAGCGGCAAACGCGCTGGCCGCCGAGGGTATCGCGGTGGAGGTGATCGATCTGCGCACCCTGGCGCCTCTGGACATAGACACGATTCTGGCGTCGGTGCATAAGACGGGGCGGCTGCTGATCGCCGACGAAGACTATGGCCCGTTCGGCGTCGGCGCCGAGATTGCCGCGCAGGTGATGGCGCGCGCCTTTGACGATCTGGACGCCCCCATCAGCCGGGTCAACGGCGCGTTCGCCCCGGTGCCGTACAGCCCTCCGCTGGAGGCGCAACTGCAACCCAGCGTTGCCCAGATCATCCAGGCCATCCGCGATCTGCTCGCTGAGTAGCCGTGTCGATGAGCTGGGCAGGGCACTCGCCACACCCGCACTAGGGAAGGAGGAGACCGTGGCAGCAGAGGTGGTGATGCCCCGATTGGGCTGGACCATGGAGACTGGCGCCGTCGTGGAGTGGCTTAAGGCCGATGGCGATGCCGTGCGGACCGGCGACATTATCTTCACCGTGGAAACGGACAAGGCGGTCCACGAGGTGGAGGCCCTGGATAGCGGTATCCTTCGTGTCGCCCCGGAGTTCGCGGCGACAGGCGTGCCCATCGCCGTGGGCGCCGTACTGGCCCATGTGTTCGCGCCAGGCGATCCCGCGTCCGCCGTTGCGCCAGCCACCGCGTCGCGTACGCCAGGCACTGGGGTGCGGCCACGGGAGGCCACGGTGAGCGGCGCGCCCGGCACACGGGCGGGCGAGGACCTCACCGCGCCACACGTTGAGGTGGCCGGACAGGCGGCCAGTCCGCGGGCGCGCCGCGTCGCGCGCGCGCTTGGCCTGGACTGGGCGGCGGCCACGGGAACCGGGCGCACCGGCCGCATCGTGGAGCGCGACGTACGCGCATTAGCGGAGCGGCCCGCCGCTATACGGCCCGCGCGGATCACCCCACTGGCCCGGCGTCTCGCCGAGGAGACC
>JAABUM010002380.1_pt1 | contig 25242 bp, 14 predicted proteins | sample 5559161 | NCBI WGS metagenome assembly JAABUM01 (sample SAMN10711868, study PRJNA513369) | rock metagenome | isolation source: Antarctica rocks | place: Antarctica: Victoria Land, Siegfried Peak nord
ACCACGCCAGTTCGTTTTATGAAAACTTGCTGCCGGCGGAAGCCTTCGCTCTAGCGCAACGCTTTGAGATGCACGACACGCCGAAGAAAGGCTCATGGTTGAACATCGCAGAGTTGGAACTCTCGGCGCTCTCGCGCATTTGTTTATCGCGGCGCATCTCTTCAATCGAAGAACTTGATCGTCAGGTGCAGGCGCTTGTCAAAGAACGTAACGAACTAAAGATCAAAGTCGAATGGCAGTTCTCCATCGCGCACGCGAGAGAAAAGTTGAGTCGCCATTACGAAAAGGTACAGTCTAAGAACTAACATTACAGAGCACTAGTATCCAGCAAAGTGACCTTCATAGCGATCAGCCCGTTGCATCCATCACGGGGCGGGTCGTGGACGCGGAGGGAAAGCCCGTTGTCGGAGCCAAAGTCACCGCCTTAAAGAGTGATTTTTTCCGGTTATTTACCTACCGACGAAACAAATGAGAAAGGAGAATTCGAGATTCCGATCTCGAGTTCTAGGCCCGGAGTGTATAAATTACGGGCCAGTAAGAATAGTGAAGATTACCCGGACACGATAAGCATTATCTATCGCGAGGCTGCCGGTACTGAGCCGGAGGTAATAGTTAATGCACGTCAAGCCACACGAGACGTGATAATACGCTTAGGGCAGAAAGTCGGCATGATATTTGGGCGGGTTGTGGATGCCGAGACACATCAGCCTGTGGGTGACGCAAGTATAACGCTTCGCCGGATTGATAAATCGAGCATATACATAACTACCGGCGCTAACGAAGAAGGGGCAGATGGAACAGGCAAATTCAAAATTCTCGCTCCACTTACGCCCTTCACAATTGAAGTGGAAGCGCCCGGCTACGAAACATGGACGTACAGCGATGACAATACTGGTAAGCACACTTCGCCAACACAAATAACGAAGGGGCAAAAGAAAGAACTAACCATTGCTCTGCGGCCAATCAAATAGATTATTTACAATACTCATCAAAAAGGCTGCTCTGCAAAGAGTGGCCTTTTATTTCCAGAAGCTGAAGCGGATACGGAATATACCATCACCACCGAATATGACGCCACCGTGCTTTATCAAGATTCAGAGCCGCTGCCCGACTACGCCCCTTATAATTGTCAAGCACCTCTTACTTTAGTCACGACGGTAGTTGCGCCGCAAAATTTATTTTCGAGACAAGATAGAGCCTTCAATAAAAACGCTCACCTTCTACGCGACTCGTCCACACACATCTGCGGCGTGCCCTTTTGTCGCAATGCGGCAGTTGCGCTTATAATCCCTTGCATACATCATCAGCTTTTATCAGCAAGGATATTTAATCGTTCATGGCACTTTTCTGGAAACGCAAAAACAAGGAACGCTTCGTCACGCTCGGGCTTAACGAGCCAGCCGCAAAGCAAACCGAAGAACAATCGCAACCCGCACCAGTTCAATCGCCTGCGCCCACACAATCAACTGCAAGGCTTGAACAACCAGCTGCCCTTTCACAGCCAGACGCCGCGCCGACACCACCGCCCACGCGCGAGACACAAACAATTACAGATGTCCCTAGATCAATCACGCCTGTTTCTCAGTCTGCCGCTCAATCAGTTGACAAGCGCGCGACTGAACCGATCAAACCTGCGACACCGCCAGCCAAAGCAGTGCCGTCGCGCTCGCCTTTTTCGACTTCGATTCTCGGCCTCGATAAATCCATCGAAGAATTGCAGGCCGAACAAGCCGCGCTCGAGCAAGCCTTAGCCGCGCGTTTCCGCCGCGCCGTCGCCGCCACACGCGAATCGCTTTCCGACAGAATCGACACGGTCTTTCAGAACCGCAAACAAATCGACGCAGAGCTTTTAGATGAACTCGAAGAAGCGCTCATCGCCGCAGACATCGGTGTGCCGACCACGATGCACATTCTGGACACGGTTCGTCGCGGCATCGCGCGCCAGCAGATAGGCGACATCGACGCGCTCAAGACGGCGATCAAAACCGAACTGCTTTCGATTCTGAAAGCCTCCGAGCAAAAAGGCGTCGCATCGGAAACGAGCGTTCCCGAAAATGTCGCGCCTTACGTGATGATGATCGTCGGCGTTAACGGCGTCGGCAAAACAACGACCATCGGCAAACTCGCCCAACGCATTAAGGCAGAAGGCAACGACGTGTTGATCTGCGCCGCAGACACTTTCCGCGCCGCCGCCTCCGATCAACTCGCGATCTGGGCAGAGCGCACAGGCGTTCCACTCATTCAACAAAAGCAAGGCACAGACCCGGCGGCAGTGCTCTTCGATTCACTCAAGGCAGCAAAGGCTCGCAATTCCGACGTGCTGATTGTCGATACCGCCGGACGGCTGCACAACAAATCCAACTTGATGGCTGAACTCGAAAAAATGAAGCGCGTCGCCAATCGTGAAGTCGAAGGCGCGCCGCACGAAACTCTGCTTGTCGTCGATGCCGTCACAGGTCAAAACGGATTAGAGCAGGCCAGACAGTTTTTGAAAGTCGCGGGCGTGACCGGCATCGTCTTAACGAAGCTCGACGGCACGGCGAAAGGCGGCATCGCCGTCGCCATCGCCAAAGAACTCAACTTGCCGATTCGTTACGCGGGCATCGGCGAGAAAGTGGATGATCTCGTCGTCTTCGACCCGGAGCAATACGTCAACAGCCTCTTCGATTAAGAGATAACAATTGCAAAGTCAGGCGGAAACAAAGCGCGAAACGAACGCGGGCGCATGGAGCGAATTTGATCGTCGCATGATACGTCGCGCGCTGGAATTAGCTGCGCGCGGCAGCGGGCAGGTTAGTCCTAGTCCGCTTGTCGGCTGCGTCATCGCGCGCGAAGCGGACGGCGCAATTTTAGGCGAAGGCTTTTATTTATACGAAGCCATCAAGCACGCCGAAACCATTGCCCTCGAACACGCCGGAGAGTTTGCGCGTGGAGCAACCGCGTATGTCTCGCTCGAACCGCACGCGCATCAGGGACGCACGCCGCCCTGCACGGACGCGCTCATCAACGCCGGAATCAAACGCGTCGTCGCGCCCATCGAAGACCCGAACCCGAAAGTTTCAGGCAAAGGTTTTGCGCAACTTCGCCATGCAGATATTCGAGTTGATGTCGGTCTTCTCGCGCGTGAAGCGACACAGCTCAACGAAAAATATATTCACTTCATGCGCACCGCGCGTCCTTTCGTTCACCTCAAGCTCGCCTGCTCGCTCGACGGGCGCATGGCGACGCGCACGGGCGATTCGCGCTGGATCACGAACGAAGCATCGCGCCGACGCGTCCATGAATTGCGTCATGAATACGACGCGATTCTCATCGGCGCAGGCACGGCGTTGACAGATAACCCGTTGCTCACAGATCGCTCCAACATCCCGCGCAGGCTTCCGCTCGTGCGCATTGTGCTCGGCAAAGATTTGCGCCTTCCAACATCATCGCAACTCGCACAAACAGCGCAAGATGCTCCTACAGTAATCTTCACTTCGGAAAGTGCGAATGATGAAACAACGCGTACCCTACAAGCGTGCGGCGTTGAAATCATACGCGAGACGGGACGCGGCGGGCGTGATCTTACGGCAATACTGGATTATCTTGGCAGCCGCTCGATTCAAAGCATCATCATCGAAGGCGGCGCAATTATCGCCGGAGCATTTTTCGACGCGGGGCTGATCGACAAGATCACCTTCTTCATCGCGCCAATTATTATCGGCGGCAACGACGCGCCGCCTACGATTGCCGGAACAGGTGCAACACGCATCGCGGATGCAATGAAATTAACGGATGTCGAATGGATGCAGCACGAAGGCGATATGGAAATCACAGGCTATCCGCTCCGGCATCCGACAAGAGGCGGTTAGCGACTAATCGTTTGCCTTCCAGACTTCACAGGAATTTCAGTCTTCCGCCGACAGCATTTCTCCTTCAATGAATTCACCGCGCGCTAAAAAAAGTTTCGGGCAAAATTTCCTTGTCGATGAGCGTGTGATTGATCGAATCATTCGGGCGGCGGACGCGCGCGGCGGCGAAACGATTATCGAAATCGGTGCTGGACGAGGCGCGCTGACAAAGCATCTCGTTGAAAAAGATTGCCGACTTCTTGCCGTCGAATTTGACCGAGAGCTTATTGAGTCGCTTCGTGAAGAAATATCCGCGCGCGCAAATTTCACGTTGATAGAAAGCGATGCGCTGACGATGGATTTCTGCGCGGCGATTCAGCCTGCACGAAAGGCGCGCGTCGTCGCCAATCTTCCCTACAACATTTCGACGGCGATTCTTCAGCGCCTGATCGAACAGCGCCGGTGCATTACGGAGATGATTCTGATGCTGCAGCGCGAAGTAGTCGAACGCATTATGGCTCCGCCCGGTTCGAGCGAGCGCGGGTATCTCTCCGTGCTTGTGGAAGCTTACTGCGAAGTCGAAAAGCTTTTCGATGTTGCGCCGACGGCGTTTCGCCCTATGCCGAAAGTTTGGAGCACAGTCGCGCGTTTGAACGTGCGCACTGATACACCTATTGAAGTTACGGATGAAACTTTATTGTGGCGAACGGTGAGTATAGGCTTTGCGCAGAGACGCAAGACGATCTTTAATAATCTGCGTCAAGCGCCGCATGACGTTGCTTTGCGGATCGAAGCAAAAGGCGGCTCAAGCCGTGTGCTTGAAGCCGCCCGAATCGATGCGCAGCGCCGCGCCGAAACTCTCGCGCTTGACGAGTGGTTAAGGCTGGCGCGTGTTATCGAAGCAGATGCTATCCCATAAAGCCCAAGTTGGATGAATCGAAGCGCCCGATGGACGGAAAGACTAAGGGAAGATCAGCGGGCGCGAGGCCGTACCACGTGGCAAGCGTCGCGGCGTATTGATCGACGGAAGATGTCGGTATCCAACGGCCTTCGCTGCCCGAATCGTTTGGCCCGGCGAGCGCGAGCGTCGGATACTTGCCGTAAAAATCTCCGCCTCTCACAGCGTCGCCCATAATCATGTGATGGCTGCCCCACGCATGATCCGAGCCGCCGCCCGCCGCTGGCTTGAACGTGCGCCCGAAATCGGACTGCGTGAAAGTGGTGACGTTTCCGGCGACGCCTAGTTCAGTTGTCGCGTCGTAAAAAGCCTTCATCGCTTTGCTCAATTGCGTGTAGAGATTGACGTGTGTGGCAAGCTCATTATTGTGCGTGTCGAAGCCGCCGAGCGAGCAAAAGAAAATCTGCCGCTTGAGGCCGAGCGAATTGCGCGTGGCGATGATCTGTGCGATCTGCTTCATTTGATTGCCGAGACCCGTGTTCGGGAAAACTGTTTGCAGCGTCGCAGCGCTTTTGAAGGCGGCGCTCAAGACTTCGCTATTGCCGATGGCCTGCGACGTCAGATTGCTCGCGCTATCAATGAGCGATGTGTCGCGGTCAGTCGTCAGTAACTGCTGCACGGCGTTGTAGCGCGCGGCGACGATGGCATTAGTGCTTTTCTGATCGAAGCCCTGCAAGCCGAATGTCTGATTGGGCGTGAGCGCAATCGGATACGTCTGCACGCCGTTGGTGAAAACGCTCGCGCCCGCCACCGAGACGATCATCGGAAACGATGTCGCGCCGTTCAAGCTTTTGGTGCGGTCGGCGGTGCGCCCGGCCCAACCGGTTGCGGAGGGACTGGCGGAGATAGAAGTCTGCCACTGCGTTTGCTGATCCGCGTGTGAAAAAAGATTGTAGGGACGCGCCGCGTTCGAGAGAAATTGCTCTCTTGTGACAGGCCCCACGAGCGTGCCGACATTGCTCATCACAGCCAGCTTTCCGCCGTTGAAGAGTCCCTGCAATTCCGGCAGATTCGGATGCAATCCGTACTTGATGCCCTGTCCGCTCGGCGGCGCGATCTGCAGCAAGTCAGACTGCGCAATCGCAATCGAGCCGCTTGTTCCAGCAACGCCGCGCACCTTCGAGTAATCCGTATATCCATCGTAAGGCACGATCATGTTATTGGCATCGTTGCCGCCGAAGAGAAAGATGCAGACGAGCGCGCGGTAATCCGTTGCGGCGGCGGTTTGCGCCTGCGCGAGAGCGTTAATCATACCGAAGCGCTGGAGGCCGGATGTAAATGCTGCCGCGCCGAGCGCGCCGCACATCGTGCGCTGCAAAAAGGCTCTGCGAGATTGTGACATAAAGACTTTTACCTCTCTACCTGATACTGCGAAGATGTTGTGACGAGATACACGGCTGTTTGCGCGCGAAGCAGCGTGCTTGTCGCAGGAATGCTCGAGACGGCCTGAGCCACTACGCCGCGCATCAAGGGCGACATGGTGTTGTGCATTAGCAAGGCGTCGAGCGCATCGACCAGCTTTTGCGGATCGGAAGCGAGCGGTTGCAGCGTCGAGTAATCAAAGCCGCCAGTCGTCTTGAAGGCAAACGTGTTGACGAAGTTGACGCGCGCGAGCGAGGTCGCAGTAGTCTGCAAACCGAATTCGGGGCCGAGCACGTTTGTTCCCGGCACGACGTAATCGGGCGGATAATAATTAAAGACCGTCGGCGAATTGAAAATGTTTTGCCCCATGTTGCTCGTATAGCTGTAAAGCACACCGGCATCAGTGGTCGCGCCCAACGCGCGCCAGAGGTTCGTTACAAACAAGACGGGTTCGCGCAGATGCCCGTAAGTCGTTTCGGCGTGCGAATCGCCGCGCGCTTCCGTGTCGAACAAAATGGCCTTGACGACAGCTTTCAAATCGCCGCGCACGCCTGCGCCGTTGTCGTTAAAGACAGCGCTGACGCGCCCGACGTAGGCAGGGCTTGGATTGCTCGTGACGAGATGCTGTATAAGCTGCTTGCAGATGAACGGCGCGACGTTCGGATGATTGGCGATGTTGTTGATCGCGTCATCCAAATCCTTTTGCGCAGTTTGATTGGCTGGCAACACCAAACCGTCAAGCAGCTCTTTCGTACCCGTATCATGGTTACTCGCATAAGCGACCATCTGCCCGATGAAATACTGCGGGTTGTGGCGTACAGGCGTAGCATTGGGCATCGTCGGGTACGTCCAGCCCGTGAAGACATGCGCGAAGCCTTCGACCGTATCATCCTGATCGTATGTGTCGATCAATTGATTATTCGCATCGCGCATCGGCGTGCCGTCTTGATTTAGTTTGAAGAGGCCGATGGAGAAAAGCTGCAAGACTTCGCGCGCGTAGTTTTCGTTTGGCGTCACGCCGGTCACAAGATTCGGCTTGTCGTTGTTCGCCATGTTCAGATAGTGACCCATCGCAGCACTGAGCGTCACATCGTAAAGCAGTTGGCGATAATTGCCGAAGGCTTCATTGAGAAACATTTGTTGGTACGGAGCCATCGAGCTTGCCTGCTGAATGTCCACGCCTGATGTCACGAAAATCTGCGAGAGAGCAAAGGCGATGCGCTGCCGCAATTGATCCTGTCCCGTCACGGCGTTCTGGAAAAAGCGCACCTGCAACGGGTACATCGAATAGTTGTCGCGCAAACAAGTGGAGCGCACGCTCGCGTTATTCGGATCGGCGGGACAGCCGACGTTGTTATCCGTCGGAAACGGCGTCAGTGCCGGATAACTCGACGCGGGCGCGGCAAACTGTTCGTCAAGAAACGCTTTGAAGCCGACGTTCTGAACATGCGCGATTAAAGTCGGCGTCGGGCCGAAAGTCGATTGTTCGAGAAAGCGCACTGTGTCGGCGTAGGAAGCAGTGCCGGTATAAGGATTCGGCGTCGGTGTTGGAGTCGGTGTTGGCGGAGTGGACGGCGCGGGCGTCGGAATGGCTCCGGCGTCATCAGCGAGGCCGCCACCGACGTGGCCGACGCCGACGCGCACGCGATTGCTCGCCGCGCCGCGCGAAGTGACGCGCACCAGCACGTCGCCCGTATCACCCATATCATCGCTCAAACGCAAGATAATCGCGCTGAACCACGTTTGTCCCGGAACGCTGCCGACGTATTCCACTTTGAGCGTGTAAATGCGATGCGAGGCGTCTTCGGCAGTGGCGGTGACTACCGAAAGATCATCGCCCGCCTGCACTCCCAGATTTATCCCGAAGAGCATGACGCGCGTGCGTGTATCCGTGCCCCACGGAACAGGCGACGTGAGCGCGAACGGCTCGCGCTTGAACACGACGGAGTCAAGCGCAATGGCGCGCGTCGAATTCGCTTCGCTGAAAAGCACAGGCGCAGCAGCGGTCTGCGCGAGGGCTTGGGCGCTAAAGACGCAGAGCGTTATGCACAACAAACAAAGAGCGCGTGCGTGCAAACACATTACGGTGCGATACAGGGAGTCTCTAGTCATAAATTTACCGCGCGAAACTGTCCTGAGGAATAATAATGGATACGTGGCTTGGGCTAAGAAAGGCGTGCCGGGCTATTTGACCGAGCAAATCGGATTGTAGCACGACTTTTTCGCTCGTGGAACAACTTTGTTGCGCGCCCTGCCGCCTCTCATTAAAGTAAGACGCGAGAGGCCGCGTAAAAGTTTGAGGATTTTAGCTGAAGGTGCAGTTAAACGTAAATTCAGCCGCACGCCATACTAAAATGCCTGCTGTAAATCGTGTTATGCTGGCGAGCTAACTTCGGCGAGTATTTGCGCGCGAACATTTTTCCCGCTTCGATCACTGACGCAAAAGATTAATGAGCAATCCTTCGACGAAAACTTCCGGGCGCTTCCGGCATCATCCGAAGAGTCTCGATGAAGAGCCGATTCGCGCGGAACTTTACAGTATCGAACGGCTCGAACAGTTTGCGGCGGCGCTGGCTGCCGAACACAAAGCGACCACCACAGTGCGAGACCGCAGGCGTCTGTTATTGCCGCGTCTGGAAGAAAACAGGCGTCAACTCTTAGCCGCTTATACCACACTCTCCAACACGATTCGTGAAGAACATGCGATTTCTCCCGCCGCCGAATGGCTCGTCGATAATTTTCATCTCGTTGAAGAGCAACTAAGAGAGATACGCGAGGATTTGCCGCCCGGCTATTACCGTGAACTTCCGAAATTAAAAGAAGGCAAACTCGCAGGCTATCCGCGCATTTACTCCATCGCGCTCGCCTTAGTAGCACACACAGACAGCCGTCTTGAAACAGAGACGCTCAAGCGTTTCATGCGCGCTTACCAGCAAATTACTCCGCTCTCAATCGGCGAAGTGTGGGCGCTGGCAATCACCTTGCGTTTGGCGCTGGTGGAGAATCTGCGCCGCCTCGCCACGCGCATCATCGTTGCCCGCGACGAACGCGAGGAAGCCGATGCGCTGGCAGACAAATTGATAGACCTTGCCGGACGCCAGCCCGAACAATTGCTGCCGACCTTGGCTTCCGTGCGCAAGCCGGGTCAACAATTCGACCGCGCCTTTGTCGTGCAACTCACGCAACGCCTGCGCGATCAAGATGCGGCGCTCATGCCTGCCTTCGATTGGCTCGAAAAACAACTTGCGCGACAGGGCACAATCGCCGAAGAAATCGTTCATCTAGAGCACCAGCGACAGGCTGAAGCGCAGGTCTCCGTCGGCAACATCATCACGAGTATGCGACTGCTCTCGACCATCGACTGGCGAGACTTTTTCGAGGCCGTCAGCCTCGTCGATCCTGTGCTTCGTGAAGACCCGGCAGGAGCGTATGCGTCGATGGATTTTGCGACGCGTGACCGCTATCGCCACGTTATCGAGCGCATCAGCCGCCGCAGCAAAATTTCCGAGCCGGATGTTGCACGGCGCGCTGTTGAAATGGCGGCGCAAATATCAGTCGCCGATGCGCCGGACGAGCGACAATCGCACGTCGGTTTTTTTCTGATCGACGACGGGCGTGCACAACTCGAACGCGAATTATCGTATAGGCAGGGTTTGCGCGAAAGAGTTTCGCGTTTCGTGCTGCGCCGCCCGACGGTTTCATATCTCGGCGCGATTGCGACGCTCACGATGCTGATCCTGACAGCGCTTTTTGCGCACGCTTTCCACAATAATGCTTCCACGTTCGCGCTTGTTCTGCTGATCGTGCTGGCGCTTATTCCGGCAAGCGAATTGGCGCTCACGGCGCTCAATATCGACGTTACGCTGTTCTTCAAGCCACGCACGCTGCCGAAGATGGATTACTCGAAGGGAGTTCCCGAAGAAGCGCGCACAATGATCGTCGTGCCGACCATCTTTTCATCGGAAGCAGCCGTGCGCGAACTGCTTGAAAAGCTGGAGGTGCATTATCTCGCCAACACGGACGAGCATTTTCATTTCGCGCTGCTCGGCGATTGGAGCGATGCCGCGCAGGAAGAAATGCCCGACGATGCTGCGACGCTCGCTGCGGCGGTGAGCGGCATCGAAGAATTAAACGCACGCTACGCGAAAGACGACGCGGATTACTTTTATCTTTTTCATCGCCGACGGCAATGGAACGCGAGCGAGGGAAAATGGATCGGCTGGGAGCGCAAACGCGGCAAGCTGGAAGAGTTCAACCGATTGCTTCGCGGCGCGACGGACACAAGCTACATCGTATCCGTCGGCGACCAGAGCGTGCCGCCGAAAATCCGCTATGTCATCACGCTCGATTCCGACACGCAATTGCCGCGCGATGCGGCGCGCCGTCTCGTCGGCACAATCGCGCATCCGCTCAATCGTGCGCAACTCGATCCGCAAACGCACATCGTCGTGCGCGGCTACGGCATTCTTCAACCGCGCGTCAGCGTCTCGCACCAATCATCTCTGCGCTCTCGTTTCGCGCACATCTATTCCGGCAACACAGGCATCGATCCATATACGACCGCCATCTCGGATGTCTATCAAGACTTGTTCGCCGAAGGCAGCTTCACGGGCAAAGGTCTCTACGACGTAGATGCTTTCGAGGCGGCATTGCGCGACCGCGTGCCGGAGAATTCCCTGCTCAGCCACGATCTGTTTGAAGGTTCCTTTGCGCGCGCCGCACTCGTCACGGACATCGAAGTTTTCGACGATTATCCTGCTCATTACGATACGCACGCGAGCCGCCAGCATCGTTGGACGCGCGGCGATTGGCAGATTGCGCGCTGGCTTTTGCCGCGCGTCAGAGACGCGCACGGACGCGTTGTGCCGAACGCGATGAGCGTCGTTTCGCGCTGGAAGATTCTGGACAATCTACGCCGCAGCCTTGTCGCGCCCGCGCTCGTTTTGTGGCTCATCGCCGCATGGACGATCTTTCCCGGCTCGACATTTTGGTGGACGATTTTTGCCGCGCTCGTCCTAGTGTTTCCCGTTTACGCGCATCTTCCCGCAAGCATCATCAGGCATCCGCGCGGCTTGAAACTGAGCACTCATCTGCGCAACGTGTGGAGCGATGCGCTCATTAACACGGCGCAGTTGGCGCTCACTGTTTCCTTTCTCGCGCATCAAGCATATCTAATGACGGATGCCGTCGCGCGCATTAGTTATCGCAAGTTCGTTTCGCGCAAGCACCTACTCGAATGGATGACCGCCGCGCAAGCCGAACAAGGCAGCGCGCACGACGCCGCTTCCTTTTTTCGATTGATGTGGCCTGCGCCGCTCATTTCCCTTGCCACCTTCGCGCTCGTTTTTTTCGTCAGGCCAAGGGCGCTTTTCTTCGCCGCCGCGTTTTTGCTTGCATGGGCGCTGTCGCCGATCATCGCTTATCAACTCAGCCGGAAATTAACGTCGCAACAAATACCTTTGACCGGCGATGACGAACGCACTTTGCGACTGCTCGCGCGCCGCACATGGCGCTTCTTTGAAACATTCGTCGGCACACAAGACAATTGGCTTGCGCCTGACAATTATCAGGAAACTCCGCATCCCGTGATCGCGCACCGCACGTCGCCGACCAACACGGGACTGCTTTTGCTTTCGACCATTGCCGCGCGCGATTTCGGTTATGTCTGCGCGCATGAATTAATCGAACGATGCGAGCTTACATTTGCCTCGCTGGACAAGTTGGAAAGATTTCGCGGCCATTTTCTTAACTGGTATGACACGACAACGCTCGAACCGCTTTCGCCGCGCTATGTGTCTACGGTTGACAGCGGCAACCTCGCAGGCCATTTAATCGCGCTCAAACAATCTTGCATAGAGCTTGTTGACGAACCGCTTTTCGACGCACGAATAAGGCGCGGCATCGGCGACACGCTCGACTTGATGCACGAAGAAGCAACGCGCATCGGTACAGCCGCAGCGCAAGGACGCACAGAGGCCGTCACGTTCAAACAACTACGTGCAGAGATAGAGGCTTGCCGGACGCTCGCGCAAGCGACCATAGAGAAAACAGCGTGGAGCGATTGGGCAATATTCTTTGAAGAACTTGCGCGTCGCGGCGCGATTATCGAAAACGCATTGAACGCGATCACGCTCGCTTACGGCACAGACTATTTCGAGGAGTTGCGTTACTGGAACAATTCCTTCATTCAACAGGTGCGTCAAGGCACGCGCGACCTCGCTGTGCTTGCGCCTTGGGCTGCGTCGTTGATACCGCATTTGACGCCCGTGATAAATGCCTGCTCTGCCGAAGCCGCAGCGCATTGGCTCAAGATCGTAAAACCGCTTGAGCGAGTGTCTTCCACAGCAGAACTTCCGTCACTGTGCGATGCGGCTCTCGTCGAACTCGCCGCCCTGCACGCGGAACTACAGCAAAGAGTGCCGCCGCAAAATATCGAACAAGATGCGGCGCTCAAAGGGATCAGTTTGCTTACCGGTGCGATTGAGGAAGCGGCGCAGCATTGTAGAGAATTGCTTGCGCGCTATGCTCGTTTGGCGGAACGCAGCGAATCGTTTGCGCAGGCGATGGATTTTCATTTTCTGTATGACGAAGAGCGCAAAGTTTTCAGCATCGGTTACAACTTCGCGGATGGACGATGTGACAATTCCTTTTATGATTTGCTGGCTTCCGAATCATGTCTGGCGAGTTTTATCGCCGTCGCAAAATCCGATGTGCCGCTCGAACACTGGTTTCATCTCGGACGACAATTAACGCAAGTTGACAACAGCCGCGCGCTCGTTTCATGGACGGCGACGATGTTTGAATACTTAATGCCGCTGCTCATCATGCGCTCCTTCGATGACACGCTGCTCGGCCAAACTCATCATGCGGCAGTCGCGCGGCAAATCGAATACGGCAAAGAGCGCGGCATCGCGTGGGGCATCTCTGAATCCGCTTACAACGCGCGCGATCTGCAAATGAATTATCAATACGGGCCGTTCGGCGTTCCCGGCCTCGGCCTCAAACGCGGGCTGAGCGAAGACCTAGTCATCTCGCCTTACTCGACGCTGCTCGCCGCGATGGTCGATCCGCACGCCGCGCTCCAAAACATTTCCCGTCTCACGCGAGAAGGCGCGCTCGCACGCTACGGCTTTTATGAAGCCATTGATTACACACCCGAACGATTGCCGAAGAATCAACGCCGCGCGATTATTCAAGCGTTCATGGTGCATCATCAGGGCATGAGTCTCGTCGCGCTGGACAACGTGCTCAACGGCAACATTATGCAGCGGCGGTTTCACGCCGAGCCGCTTGTGCAGGCGACGGAATTACTGCTGCAAGAGCGGATTCCACGCGAGGCAGCGACGACTACTCCGCGCTCCGCAGAAACCTTAATGAAGCGCAGCGTGAACACGCTCGCCGCTCCCGTCACGCGCCGTTTCGATGCCGCCGATTTGCCGACACCGCGCACGCAGCTTCTCTCCAACGGCACTTACTCTGTGATGATAACAACCGCTGGCGCAGGCTATTCGATGTACGGTAAATTGGCCGTCACGCGCTGGCGTGAAGATGCGACATGCGATAACTGGGGCAGCTTTTGTTATCTGCGCGATGTGCGCAGCGGCGCGGTCTGGTCAACCGGCTATCAACCGACACAGCGCACGCCGCAAGCCTACGAAGTTTTCTTTGCCGAAGACAAAGTAGAGTTTCTACGGCGCGATGCCGGTCTTGAAACTCACACGGAAATAATTGTTTCGCCCGAAGACAACGCCGAACTGCGCCGCGTTTCGATTACCAATCGTTCGCCGCGCACGCGCGAAATAGAAGTGACGAGTTACGCGGAAGTCGTGCTTGCGACGCCTGCCGCAGACGCCGCGCATCCAGCCTTCAGCAATCTATTTATCGAAACGGAATTCTTCGCTTCCGAAAACGCCCTGCTCGCTCATCGCCGCCAGCGTTCGCCGACTGATGAACCCATCTGGGGCGTGCATGTCGTTGCGACGGACGGCGAGAGCGTCGGCGCGGTGCAGTATGAAACAGACCGCGCGCGGTTTCTGGGACGCGGGCATTCCGCCGCCGATGCCGCCGCGATCACAGAAGACCGCCCGCTCTCCAACACCACGGGCGCGGTGCTCGATCCGGTCTTTAGTTTGCGGCAACGCGTGCGCATACGCCCGAACGAAACCGTGCGTGTCTCGTTCGCCACCGCCGTCGCACACGCGCGCGACGAAGCATTACGGCTCGCAGACAAGTACCACGACGCGAGTACGTTTGAGCGCGAAGCATCGCTGGCGTGGACGAAATCGCAGGTCGAAATGCGCCACCTCAACATCAACGCGGAAGAAGCGCATTTGTTTCAACGTCTCGCCGGGCGCGTGCTTTATTCTGACTCATCCTTGCGCCCGCGCTCCGGCGTGCTGGCGCTCAACACGCGCACGCAATCCGCGCTCTGGGCTTACGGCATTAGCGGCGATCTGCCGATTGTCCTCGTTCGCATCAGCGACCAGAGCGATCTTCCACTCGTGCGGCAAATCATTCGCGGCCATGAATATTTGCGTCTCAAAGGGCTCAGCATCGATCTATTAATACTGAACGATCACCCGCCTTCCTACGCGCAATCCTTACAGGACGAATTACAGATGCTTGTACGCACCAGCGGTTCGCAGGCTCTGTTGGACAAACCCGGCGGCGTTTATTTGCGGCGCACGGACATTCTGCCCGAAGCCGATAAAATTCTTTTTCACGCTGTCGCGCGCGTCGCCGTCGTCACCGAACGCGGTTCGCTCGAAGACCAACTCGTGCGGCGTCCGGTCGAAGAAGAATTGCCGCCGCCGTTAGCCGCGCGGCTGCCGTCGCGCACATACCCGGAGCCAGCCGTCGCCGTGCCGGAACGCTCTTTTTTCAACGGCCTCGGCGGATTCGTAGACAAAGGACGCGAGTACGTGACAGTGCTCGGCGAAGGACAATGGACGCCCGCGCCTTGGTTGAACGTAGTTTCCAATCGCAAGGATTTCGGTTTTCAAGTAACGGAATCCGGCGCGGGCTACACATGGTCTGTCAACAGCCGCGAGAATCGCTTAACGCCTTGGTCGAACGATGCGGTCAGCGATCCAATCGGCGAGTGTCTCTATCTGCGCGACGAAGACACGGGAACAGTGTGGTCGCCGACGCCCTTGCCGATCCGCGAAGCGGAGCCGTACAGCATACGCCACGGGCAAGGTTATACGGTCTTCGAGCACACGAGCCACGGGATTTCGCAGGAACTTTTAATGTTCGTGCCGCTCGACGCGACGGTAAAAATCTCTTTACTGCGCTTGCGCAATCGCACAGACCGCAAGCGCCGAATTTCCATCACGAGCTATGCCGAACTCGTGCTCGGCGTGCAGCGCGGCGCGTCTGCTCCGTATGTTATTTCGCAGATTGACGGAGCGACGGGCAGCATCTTCGCGCGCAATCCATACAACAATGAATTCGCGCAACGCATTTTCTTCGCGGACATCAGCGAACGCACGCGCACGCTGACGTGTGACCGCAAAGAGTTTTTGGGACGCAACGGTTCGCACGCGCGTCCGGCGGCGCTGCGTCGCGTGAGTCTTTCGGGACGCGTCGGCGCGGGGATTGATCCGTGCGCTGCAATGCAAACGATCATTGAACTCCAGCCGGGCGAAGCGCGCGAGATTCACACGCTGCTCGGACAGGGTGAATCAATCGAAGAAGCACGCCAGCTCGTTACAACCTATCGCCAGCCTGCGCGCGTCAACGCGGCGTTTGATGAAGTTGTCGGTTACTGGGACAAGCTGCTCGGCACGGTGGAAGTTCGCACGCCGGATGCGGCGATGGATGTAATGCTCAATCGCTGGCTGCTTTATCAAGCGCTCGCGTGCCGCGTCTGGTCGCGTTCGGCGTTTTATCAATCCGGCGGGGCATACGGATTCCGCGATCAATTGCAGGATGTGATGGCGCTTGTTTATTCCGAGCCGCAGATTGCACGTGAACAAATTCTGCGCGCCGCCGCGCACCAATTCAAGGAAGGCGACGTACAGCACTGGTGGCATCCGCCGACAAGTCGCGGTGTCCGCACGCGTTTCTCCGACGACCTTTTGTGGCTTCCCTTCGTCGCAAGTTTTTACGCGCAGGTGACGGGCGACGAATCCGTGTTCGATGAAATCATTCCCTTCATCGAAGCGCCGCAATTAGCCGAAGGCGAAGATGAATCTTACTTACAGCCGAATGTATCTGCGGAATCCGCGACTATCTACGAGCACTGCGTGCGAACGATTGACCGCAGCCTCGGAGTCGGCGCGCACGGGCTGCCCTTGATCGGCTCCGGCGATTGGAACGACGGCATGAATCGCATCGGCAATAAAGGACAGGGCGAAAGCGTCTGGATGGGCTGGTTCCTGCACAAGACGCTCGCAGACTTCGCCGTGTTTTGCGAACGCCGTCAACAAACGGAGCGCGCCGAACTTTACCGCGCGCACATGAAGAAACTTCAGCAGGCGCTCGAAGCGGAAGCGTGGGACGGTGATTGGTATGTCCGCGCATATTTCGACGATGGCACGCCGCTCGGTTCTTCAAAGAACGAAGAATGCCGCATCGATTCGATTGCGCAAAGCTGGGGCGTTATCTCCGGCGCAGCCGATCCGCACCGCGCGCAGCGTGCGATGGCTTCGGTTGAAGAATATCTCGTGCGGCGCGGCGACGGCCTCGTTATTCTCTTTACGCCGCCCTTCGATAAAAGCGCGCTCGATCCCGGTTACATCAAAGGTTATGTGCCGGGCGTCAGAGAAAACGGCGGGCAATACACGCACGCCGCCTTGTGGACTTTGATTGCTTACGCACGCTTGGGCGACGGTGATCGCGCGGGCGAACTCTTCGCGCTTCTCAATCCGATCAACCATGCTTCGACGCGCGCCGGAATGCACAAGTACAAAGTCGAACCGTATGTTGCGGCGGGCGACGTTTATGCCGTGTGGCCGCACACGGGGCGCGGCGGTTGGAGTTGGTACACAGGCTCGGCAAGCTGGATGTATCGCGCCGGGCTGGAATCGATTCTCGGCTTCCAACTTCGCGGCGCGCGGCTACGCATTGATCCGTGCATTCCGCGCGGCTGGCCGGGCTTCGAGATAAATTACCGCTACGGAAAATCGCAGTATCACATACAAGTCGAAAACCCTTACGGCATGAGTCGCGGCGTCGCCGAAATCGAAGTCGATGGCAAGCAACAAACGAGCATTGAGATTGCGCTTGTCGATGACGGAGAGCAGCATCATGTGCGCATTCGCCTCGGCGACGAAGAATTATTAACGCACACAGAGCGCATTGATGAAGAAAGCTTACCGGAAGAGAAACAACAAAGCCGCGTTTGAGCTATCAGTTGGAGAAAGCTGGAATCACTTCCTCAACTGAAAATAAAAAGCAGCGAATCGAATGACCCGCTGCTTTTATTTGTAATCGGGGCGAGAGGATTCGAACCTCCGGCCTCTCGGCCCCGAACCGAGCGCGCTACCAGGCTGCGCTACGCCCCGATAAATTGACTTAACGCTTGTGGATTCTAGGCGAGACCCGCGCGCATGTCAACGCACCGCTCACACTGTGAAAACGATATAGCATTTTGATTCGTAAACTTATGCGACGGTGCTGCCTTCGGCGCGCGAGTTTTTAACGTGTCGCCAGACCCACCAGACCGCAAATAACAGACCGATAATGCCGATCACAAAATCGAAACGATGAAACCATGATTTCATCGTTTCATTCTTGTCCCACTCTTCGCCGAGCTTTTGCCCGACATACGCGAGTCCCAAACACCACGGCAGCGATCCGGCGAAAGTGTAAAGAATAAAACGCGATAGATTCATGCGCGCGACGCCCGCCGGAAATGCGATAAAGGTACGCACGACGGGCAGCAAGCGGCTTGCGAAAACAATTATTTCGCCGTAGCGCGCGAACCATCGATCAGCCAAATCGAGATCGTGCGTCGAGATAAAGATAAAGCGCCCGTAGCGTTCAATTAAACGCCGCCCGCCGTGCATCCCAACCCAGTAAGCAACGAGCGAACCGAGCACGCATCCGATTGCGCCCGCGATGCCGACAGCCCATAAATTGAAGCGCCCCGTATAAACCAGATAGCCCGAAAACGGCATAATCACTTCGGACGGCAAAGGAATGCACGCAGACTCAATCGCCATCAATAACACGATGCCCGAATAGCCGAGCGCGCTGATAACCGCAACGATGAAGCCGGACAGTATTCCAATTATACGAGCGATCAAGTGTAGTTGCTCCGATGATTAAGAAGGATTATCAATACGTTAAAAATTTGCGCGATGAACTATCCCGCAGCAAGTTGCAAAGCGTTAAAAGTCTTCAGGAGCGCCAGCCGTAATGCCCTATGAGCGGAACAAAGGCACACGCGCCGTGATCTTCGCGCTCGTACCCTTTGTCGGTTTTGATAACACGAACAAGAGTTTGCGATTCGCGCGTTGCGCCGACGGGTATCACAAGGCGTCCGCCGATGCCGAGTTGCGCGAGAAGCGGTTCAGGCACTTCGGGGCCGCCCGCCGCGACGAGTATGCCGTCATAAGGCGCGTGCGCGCTCCAGCCGAGCGTGCCGTCGAAACACTTGACCGTCGCGTTGTAAATGCCAAGATTGCGAATGCGCGACTGCGCTTCCCGCGCGAGGTCTGCGATGCGTTCGATAGAGTAAACCTGCGCGGCAAGTTTTGACAAAACTGCTGTTTGATAGCCGGAGCCAGCGCCGATTTCCAGCACGCGGCTACGGTCATTCGCCTCCAGCAATTCCGACATGCGCGCGACGATGAACGGTTGCGAGATAGTTTGCTCTCTGGCAATCGGCAAAGCGTGATCGCCGTAGGAGCGCGACTGCAAAGCTTCCGGCACAAAGACGTGGCGCGGCACGCTTCGCATCGCTTCTAGCACGCGCGTGTCCCGTATGCGGTATTGCTCGCGCAGGCGCTCAATCATGCGCTCGCGCGGAATACGATAGTCGGCGGAAAGCGATGCGGGTCGCAAGGAAGGCGGCGATGCGTGGTTCAAAATAGTTGAGGCTACGGAATTTACAAATTAAGTTTTTCAGGCGCGAAGTTTATTCGCTTGGTCGCGCTAGACGTGCGGCAAAGTTTCATGCGCGAGGATGTCGTTCCAGTTCTCTATCGCTGCCAGAGCGCGGTGATCCGTCATATCGCTTTTGAGCGGAGTAATGGAAACAAAGCCCTGCGCGACGGCTTGGTAATCGGTTCCGTCCGAGCTGTCGTGGCTTAAATGCTCTTCGCCGATCCAGTAATAAGCTTTGCCGCGCGGATCAAGGTGTTCAGTGATAACGGGGCGCGCGTTTTTAATGCCCTGCCGCGTGACGCGCGTGCCTTTAATCTGGCCGGGCGGAAAATTGATATTAAGCAGCGTGCCTTCCGGCAAGCCTTCCTGCAAAACTTTGCGGACGGCGACGACAGCGAATTCTGCGGCGTATGTGAAATCGAATTCTTCGCGCGCGACGAGACTAAAGGCCAAACCCTTCACGCCTAAAATCGTCGCTTCAAGCGCGCCCGCTACTGTGCCGGAATAAGTCGCATCGTCGCCGAGATTGCCGCCGTGATTGATGCCGGAAACACAAATGTCCGGGCGCACGTCTTCCGCCGGAAGAATATTGTTGAGCGCGAGCGTCACGCAATCAGTCGGCGTGCCGTCAACGCTCCAGTGCCGTTTATCAATGCGGCGTATACGCAAAGGACGGGAAAGCGTCAGGCTGTGCGACGCGCCGCTCATCTCCGAGGCGGGGGCAATCGTGAAAACTTCGCCTATTTCGCCAAGCGCTTCTTCCAACTTGGTAAGCCCGTCGGAGTGTATGCCATCATCGTTGGTGAGCAGGATACGAGTCATAAGACAGGCACGACAAAACACTTCATAAAGAATTCGCAAACGTCATTAAACGACGATGGGCAGACCAAGGCGCATCAATACCGTGAGCATCGAAAAGATTTGGAAGGCGCATCGAGCAGGAATCGCGCGACAAAGTTTCTTGCGGAGATACTCAAAGGCAAAATCGCAGAAAATAATTTGTGCGGAAAATAGAAAATCAGATGCGCGTTAGTCACGCGGCGGACGCGGGCGACCCTTCTTCTTATTGCGCTTGCGCGCGAGGGCGGATTTCAATTTCGCTTTTTGTCCGGGCGGCATGAAAAACGCATGACGCTTCGCATCCTTGATAATCTCTTCGGTCATCACGCGACGTTTGAAGCGTCTGAGCGCGCTTTCAATTGATTCGCCTTGGTTGATAGTAACAATCGCCATTCTTCTCTCCGTGATAGATTGATTCTTTGTTTGAAATTTGAATTGTTAAGAGCACTAACTCAAACCTTGTATTTAACACGCTCGAAGCCGGAATGGTCAAGCGCGCTCGCGTCTTTTTCGCAAGCACTCGATTTGCTTGCTTACCTCAACACAGTTTGCGCATGACATGTCTGATGCGATGCACCCGCAATAAGAACTCCGCGAACACTCTTCAATGTTCGCGGAGTTCTTGAGATAACCGTCAGGCTCTTGGATTTAAACAGAAGCAGAGGCCGCTTTGTCGCTGTTAGAACTGCGGCTCAAGCCTTTAATCTGCACAGGCTTGTCGGCTTTGATGTCACTCTTATTCAAGACCATCTCGTTGTAGAGTTTGCGCATCATGACAGCTTCTTCGGCAGCCGTCTTCGGCCCTTCCATTTCCGGCTTGTCCGGGCGCTGCAAGTCAATCTGGTTCAGCACAAGACCGTGCGAAGCGTCGTTAAGGGAAACTTCCTTGCCCTTCGCAAAGATTTCGTGGCGACCATTATCTTGATACCACTTTGCAACCGTCGCGTTCTGGTGCATGTTCTCGATGATGTTGCGCCAGCCGATTCCCGTATTGTAAGCGCAGAAGGAAATTTCGCCTTCTTGCGTGCCGTAAGGAATAATGCACATTTCCGTGCGGCGAAAATCGTAGTTGAATAAATCCTGAAACCACATGCCCGCGATGAACAAAAAGTTCCAAGGATCGGCGCGGCGCTTTTCGATGTCTTCGAGTGTGCGGTTGCCGTCAACCTTGCCGTAATCCTTGCCGCTCAAGCCAAACGATTTGTCGAATTTCTTGAAAATATCGACGAGCGTCAAGCTTTGCGGTGCGCCATACGGACGATAGTTTTTCAGCAGCGCCAAGCCCATCATCGCGTTCGACATCCACTTGCCGCGCGCCGCATCCGTTATTCCCTTCATGTCTTCGACGAGGCCGGGAATGTTCAGGAACTGCGGGACGGGAGCCATTTCTTTCGTGTTCTTGTTAATCATGACGGCGGTTCCGACGCCGCAGTTCGGGTGGCAACCGCATGAAACTTGTCCCCACTCTGCGTCCGGGCCATGTGCTAAATCGGCGAAGTCTGCGAACGCGCCCATCAACGAAAGCGGAAACCAATCGCGCGTCGGTTCTGTAATGCCGACCTGCTTTTTCACGTCCAGCGCGAGATGCGAGAGCGTGTAGCGTTGCTGCAAGCGGCGCTGCTCCGTGATTTCTTCGTCGCGCCCTGTGAATGAAACAGGCTGGAACGAAAGAAACGCGATCTTCTTCGGATTTTCGAGCGCGAAGCGAATAATCGAACCGACCTGATCGTTGTTGATACCGTTAACGAGCGTCGTCACAAGCACGATTTCAACGCCCGCTTCGTGTAGGTTATTAATCGCGCGAAGTTTTACGTCGAACAGATTGCCGACTTGACGATGCGAGTTGGCGTCGTTGCCGATGCCGTCGAATTGCAAATAAGCATAGCGCAGTCCAGCGTCGGCAGATTCGCGACAAAACTCTTTCGACTTGGCAAACTCAATGCCGTTCGTCGCGCACTGCACGGAGTTGTAACCGACTTTGCGCGAGTAGCGGATCGATTCAAGAAAGTGCGGCGAAATCGTCGGCTCGCCGCCGGAGAATTGCACGCTCATCTGTCGGCGCGGCTTAATGGAAATCGCGTTGTCGAGAATTTCCTTGATGTCTTCCATGCTCAATTCATGGACGAAGCCGACTTGGTTGGCGTCCATAAAGCACGGGTCGCACATCATGTTGCAGCGATTCGTTAAATCGACGGTAAGCACGGAACCGCGCCCGTATTTGATTGTCGAAGAACCGTGATTGTGCAGCTTTTCGTCGTTGTGCGCCTGAATGTCGCGTCCCGGAAACATTTTTTCGATGTGCGCGAGAAACTTCGCGTCAATCGCCATCATGTCTTCGTAGTGGCCGTGAACCGGACAATCCTTAATCATCCAGATTTCGTTGTCGCGCTCAATTATCTGCGCTTTGACTTCACCAACTTTTTCGTTGATGAGCATTGACGGGTCTTTCCTGCCGCTGATGATTTCTTCGCGCGCTTCGATCACGCACTTCGGGCAGAGACTATCCGTCGTGCGCGGCCAACCAAGCGTTGGTTTGCTTTTCTGCCATGATTTCAGCAAAGGCTTGTCAGACCACTTGGGCGTAAATGAAGGATTCGGTTTGTACTTATTAACGGATTGAATGGCATTGAAGAGGCCGCCCGCGATGGCGGTCAAACCTCTTTCGACGTGCTTGATAGGTCGCATTATTTTTCCTTTATGTGAATTATTATGGCGGGCGATAACGCAAAAGATTCAGCCGCCGTATCGCTCAATTGGCACTAAGTTATTCCGCAGGCGAAAGCTTACGATTAATTGACAAAGTCCAATCTGCCTGCGTGAGCAATCAGCATACCAACACTCCTGTCATTACGCAACCATAAAAGAATCAAGGGTTTTACCTGTTACGCTACATTACAGTTTAATTACCTCAGCGGCTTCGTGAGTCAATTTGAGTCAATTTGAGTCAAATTCTTTCATTAACCGTTGCGTGTAGCCTTTTGGCGCGGTGGCTAAATGCTACGGATGTTTGTTGGTCGAATTTTTGATGGAGCACGAGACACAAGCCTAAAAAGCAAAGAAACACGAACGGCTCGTGCTTCTTTGCTTTCCATAACGCAACAACTTTGAGCGAGGTATTGCCGGTAACTAAATGACTCTTCTAATTTCCCGACGGAATAACAAGTTCCTGCCCGACGCGAATCTTGTCAGGATCGCTCAAAGTACCCTGATTGGCGTAGTAGATACGCATAAATTCATTCGAGTCGCCGTAGAATTGCTTGCTGATTTTGGAGAGCGTGTCGCCGGATTGCACCGTGTAAGTTTCGCCGCCCTGCTGTTGGTCGCCGCCGCCGTCGTCGCCGCCCTGTTGCGCTTTGCTTTCGTCAACGTCAATTTCGCAGGTCAGTTCTTGATCGTAATTTTGATCGACGAGTTTGATTTGATCCCAAACAGCGTTTTTAGCGTCTTCGCTCGGTGCGACGCCTTTAATGAAAAGCTTGTTGTCCTGAACGTGTAGGTTTTGTAGCTGCACTTGCTGTTGCTGAATAGCGTTGAGCACCGTGCCGTATTTCTGTTTGAGCGAATTAAAGCGTTGGTCTGCGCCCTGTGCCTGCGCCTGTGCCGCGCCGTGGCCGAACATTTTATCGAAAAGTCCCATTTCTATTCTCCTCCGCAGTGATTTTATAAAGCGTATGTTTTCCGACACTAATTGTCGTTTAGAAAAGCTGGAAGCAACGGCTATGCCTTATCACCGGATGAGCCGTCGAATTTGTTATTTAAGGAAATTTCCGTTTGTATTTTTGAAACAGGCAATCCGGGCGCAGTTTATAAAGTCGAAAACGGTAGCTACCATGTATCCGAAATATACAGCTTCAATATACAGCCTCCAAAATTCGACTTACTGATGGGTTCAATCAAGATTCAAGATAAATTCGCGGGGCTGTTCACTTATAAATTCCGGCCTGTGATAACATGCCCCGCATCCGATTAACACAATAACTTTAGATCGCTGCGGGCACACGCGTAGGAAACTATCGAGTTGATTTAATTCGCACGCCCGCTCGTGAAAATAAACTAACAGCAAGGCCGAAAAGGAGAAACACGAACATGGGAGAACCCAGATTGAAAGGTAAAGTTGCCATCGTCACGGGCGCAGGAACGGGCATCGGTGAAGCCATCGCACACAAGTTCGCCTACGAAGGCGCGGCGGTTATCGTCAACGGTTTATACGGCGATCCGGTTCGCGATGTCGCCGCGCACATAGTGGAACGCGGCGGCACAGCCGTTTCTGTTGAAGCGGACGTGGCCGAAGAACGGCAGGCGCGTGAATGCGTCAAGTTCGCCGTCAGCGAATACGGCAAACTCGATGTGCTCGTCAATAATGCAGGCTACTTTGACGGAATGGAGGAAACGCAGAACTTTCCGCTTGAAACCTTTGATCGCTTGATGTGGGCGAATGTTCGCTCCGTCTTTTTGATGACCAAGTACGCCCTGCCGCACTTGCAGAAAACACGCGGCAACATCGTCAGCGCGGGCAGCGAAGCAGGTTTCAACGGCATCGCCAATTTCACTCCATACGGCGCGACGAAGGCCGCGATTCATGCTTTTATGAAAGGCGTCGCGATGGAGCAGGCGCGCTACGGAGTGCGCGCCAACTGCGTTTGCCCGGGGCCGATTGACACAGCATGGACGCACAAATCAACTGGGCCGATGGACAAGAAAACAGAAAAGATGACCGTCAGTTCGACGCCGCTCGGACGACGCGGCACGCCCGAAGAAATCGCCAACGTCTACGCCTTTCTCGCCTCGTCCGAAGCGAGCTATGTAACGGGCGCGCTCTGGCTTGCCGACGGCGGAATTACGCCCGCGCACGGCAATATCGGAGACTTCGCCAAATACACGGACGAACCTGAAGGCATTCTTCGCTTGCGCCACAGCCAAGACGGACTCAAAAACAAGCCCGAATATACACGCATCGAAGGTCAAGACGGGCGCTAACTCCGCTCTTCATCAAAAGCATTGCGGATTCTATTGAATTATGGCGGGTGTGGCAGTTGAAAGAAGCCACGCCCGCCATAATTTTTAGTTACAGAATCGACTTTGTTGCGTAAATAGCTACGGGGACAGCAGTGCTGGTAATCTTTTGGTGTGAAACAGAAGAAAACCAAACGCACCTACCGTCTCCGTAACTGGAGTCAATATAACAAAGCTCTGGTCAGG